>Ga0075428_100010522_pt1 | contig 10282 bp, 7 predicted proteins | sample RhiMetdeltSRZDD2_FD_75291 | JGI IMG/M metagenome (GOLD analysis project Ga0075428, IMG submission 75291) | Populus rhizosphere microbial communities from Tennessee, USA - Rhizosphere MetaG P. deltoides SRZDD2 | ecosystem: Host-associated > Plants > Roots > Rhizosphere > Soil | place: USA...
CACACCTTGCCGTCGCGCGCCGACAGGATGCACGCATCGAGGTCCCCCCAGCGGGTGGTCAGGACCGCGAGGAGATCGCCGGACGGGGAGAGGGCCGGGCTGAAGTTCACGACGTCGGCCGCCTTGGGGTCCTTCTTGGCGATCTCGCGGCCGTAGTCCTGCGGCTCCTTCTTCTCCAGGAGGATGGGCAGGTACTTCTTCTGGAGGTACTTCTTGAACTGCCGGTCGAACTCGTCGCCGTCGATGCCGAAGGCGTCCTGGATCGGCTTCTCGATGTTGTTCGTCAGGAGGCTCTTGCGGAACTCGGCGATGAACGTGCGCAGTCCCTCCTGGCCGTACTTCTCCTCGATGAAGGCGAAGGCGGCGTGGCCGAAGCGGTAGGTGAGGAAGTTCGTCACCTGCACCCGGTGGATCGGCGGGATGAGGCCGTAGATCACCGCGTCGCGGATGATCATCAGGTCGAGACTCGACTCGTCCTGCGCCATGTACGACGCCATCCCCTCCATCACCCAGCCGGGGGCGTTCGACCGGAAGGCGCGCGACACCGATTCCTGGTAGAGCAGGCTGAACTGGAAGACGTGTGTCAGCTCGTGGCCGAAAAGCGCGTACAGCTCGTCGGGCGGGAGATCGAGCGGCACCACCATGCGGTCCGCGAGCGGCTCGGAGAAGGCGGCCACGTACTGCGGGATGAACCCGAGCGAGATGTTGGTCTGTTCGAACTCCGCGTGGGTGCGGTAGACGATCAGGTTGATGCGGAACTTGATCTCGTGGTCGAGGATCTGCGACAGCCGGGTGTACTGCGACTCGGCGTAGGAGACGACCTGCTCGAGCATCGCCTCTTCCTCGGGGTAGTAGTAGACGTCGAAGTGCGGCGCCTTGTAGATGCGCCAATTGAAGTCCTGGTAGACGATCTTGTTCTTCCCGAAGCCGCGCGCCTCGGCCGGCAGGAGCAGTAGGAGCGCCGCCGCCAGCAGCGGAAACGCGGCGAACCGGATCCGGCTCATTCCTCGAACAGGGAGCGCGGCAGGGACCGCACCCCGGGGGAGACGATGCCCCGGATGTCGCCCGACAGCTGGTCGAACAGGTCGAACAGGCCCGACAGGCGATCGAACCCCGCGCCCTCGTAGGTGTGCTCGCCGCTGAAGTGATCCTCGTACAGCAGCTCGCCGGTCTCCCCCTTGAGGAAGAAAAGGTGCAGGTCGAGCAGGAACGCCTCGCGGGTGACGAAGCGCGTGCGCCGCACCCGCTGGCCGGTCATCGGATTGACCTCGTCCACCTGCACGTAGCCGGAGCGGTCGGCGGTCTTGAACCCGGCCTCCCCCGACAGGATGAGGTCCGCCTCGTTGCGCTCCGCCAGGCGCCGCCAGAAGCCGGTGTTCGCCAGGAGGTCCCGCAGCGGCTGCTCCGGCAGCGGCGGCGGCTCGACATCGAGGATCTGCAGCGCCGTGCGGTTGCGCAGGTCGCGGCGCAGCACGCCGACCATCTCCTTGTTGAGGTCCAGCTCCGGGGGCTCTTCGTCGATCACCAGGCGGGTCACCAGGACGCGCCGCAGACCGGTCATGTCGATCTGTTCCCGGGTCGGGACGAAGAGCGTGATCCTGGTCACCTTCCCCTTGTGCGAGGTGGGCGGGGGCAGCGACGGCGCGGCGTCGTCCTTCAGGTCGGCATGCAGGGCGAGGAACGACTCCTGGTTGTCGCGGATCTCCTTCGACTCGGGGAAGAGGCGGCGGGCCTCAGCGTAGGCGCGGGCGGCGTCGGCCGGCCGGTCGGCCGCCTCGTACGCGACCGCCAGGTTGTTGCGCAGACGCGGATTCGAGGCATCCGACTGCACGGCGCGCTCCCAGCGGACCAGCGCCTCCCGCCACAGGCCGCCGCGCGCTGCCTCGACCCCGTAGCGCATCAGCGCGCGCGGGGACATCTCCTCGGCGGCCGCAACGAGCCCGCCAAGGGCGGCCGGCAACGCCGACAGGAGCACGGCGATCACGAAATGCGGGCGCACGGGTCGAAGCGTAATCCACGTCAAACGCGGCGAGTATACCGCGCCGTTTCGGAGGTTGACAGCCGTCGCGCCGCCAATAGATTATCTCCACGCTGCCGATCGTCCGCGGCGCCGATCGCGGCGCCCCCGGAGGTCCCGTGTCACGGATCACCAAGGACTGTTTCGGAACCGTCATCTCCACCCTTCACAAGATGAAGGAGTGCGTCCGCTGCGAGCTGCTCGCGGAGTGCCGGTCGATCAACTGGTCGGGCGGCGAAGCGGACACGGCGGGACCGGTCGTCGTGCGACGGCCTCTGCCGGACAACGGCGGGGACGGCGAAGCAGCCCCGCATTCCCCCCGGTAAACCGCCCCCCCCGGTTCCCCGGAGCGCGCGGCGGCGTCCTAGTCCCCGAGATAGACCGAGCGCGGCGCCTCGACGACGAGGTCGCGGCCGGCCGCCTCGACCTTGAGCGGCTTCCAGCCGCCCTGCGCCGGGGCCTCGCCGGCATAGGTCACGACGTACTGGTGGCGCAGCGTCTGGGAGACGGTGGCGAGCGCGCTCTGGAGGGACGCGGCGTCGAGCGCCTCGTTGTAATGACCGCCGCTCGCCTCGACCGCCGCCAGGAGCGTGCGCTGCGTCTCCTTCGCGACGTGCCACGGCACCCCGGGCGGGGCCGGCAGCGCGATGACGTGCACGGCGGCGCCGCTCCGGCGCGCTTCGTCGAGCGCCGCCGCGAGGGGATCCAGCGTCTCGGCATCTTCGGGCTGGGCCGGGTGCGCCGGGACGGCCGCCTCCTTGCCCGCGGCGGGCGACTTCGTGGTCTCGGGCGGGGGCCACTGGGGACCGAACGGCTCGTCCCCGAGCGGCGCGGCGGCGACGACCACCAACAGGAGCCGCGGCCCGCGCCGAGCCCCGAGCGCCGCGGCCGCCTGCCGCAGCAGGTCGGACCGATCCGCGGATCGGGGCGCGCGGGAGGCCGGCCTGGCCTCCGGATTCTCCTGCGTTGCATCCTCCTCTTCTTCTTCCGCCGCGGGGCCGCGGGGCATGGAGGCCGCGAGCGCCGCGAGGTCATAGGTGAAAGGGGTCGCCGCGCGCACCACCGGGACGTCGGTGCCCGGGCTCGACCGGGCGGGTGCGGCCGCGGGCGGCGCCTTTTCGTCCGCCGCGGGCGCGGGCTCCGGCTGGTCCGGGGCGGCCGCCGGGAAGGTCGCCGCTCCGGGAGGAGCGAAGAGGGCGACCGCCTGGGGCGGCGGCAGCGCCGCGAGGAAGTGCTCCAGGCCGGCGCGCGCCTCGTCCCAGACGGAGGGATCGACGACGACCGCCATCGAACCGGGATTCGGCCCCTGAAGGAAGTGCACGATCGGCTGCGGCGAGCCGGCCTCGGTCACGCTGAAGTCGCTGACATTCAGCCGATCCACCGGCCGGCCGGCGGCGTCCCGCACCATGGCGGTGAAGGTGACGATCCGTCCCCGCGCGCTCTCCGTCAGATCGACCGAGCGCGTCACGAGCGACACGCGCGCGCGGCGCCCCTCTTTCGTCAGCGCCTTCACCTCGATGGTGTGGCGGCGGATCTCGGCGCCGAAGTCGAAGGTGTGCACGTACGGCTCGTCGTTGTCCACGAACGCCAGCTTCCGGTCCACGAAGAAATCGACCTGCTCGACGGTGTCGTCGCGGGGGATAATCGCCTCGATGCGGATCGTCCGGCGCCCGTTCACCCACGGCTCGGTCGGGCTCGTCAGGACGATGGCGAAGCCGCGATCCTCGGCGCTCTGCACAAACCGCGGCGGCGGCTCCGTCGGCCGGGCGGGCTCCGGGGGAGCGGCCGCGCCGGCGGGTCCGAAGGCGGCGAGCGCCAGAAGAATCGAAAGGATCGTGGCGTGACGCAACAGGGGGCACCGTGCCGGTCCGGAAAGACCCGGCACCGACAACATAGGAAGGGCAGGGCGAGCCCGTCAAGCCGTCGGCGCACGGACGCCGCCCCGGGCCCCCGCCCTTGACCGCCGCCCCGCGCCGCATCCGCACCGTCGGCCGCGTCGTGGCGCGGATCCAGGCACCTCCCTCGAAGAGCGTCACCCAGCGGGCGCTCGTCATCGCCTCGCTCGCCCGCGGCCCTTCGCGGGTCGCGCGACCGCTGCTCGGCGAGGACGGGATGCTCCTGCGCGAGGCGCTGGTCGCCTGCGGCGTCCCGATCGCCGCGGAGGGCCCGGCGCTCGTGGTGCACGGCGGGCCGGCGGCGCGCGGGGCGGGCACGGCCCTCCTGCTGGGCAATGCCGGGACCGCCATGCGCTTCCTCGCGGCGCGCCTCGCGATCGAGCCGGACCCGCGTCTCCTCGACGGCGTCGCGCGCATGCGCGAGCGGCCGATCGAGGACCTGCTCGCGGCGCTGCGCGGTCTCGGGATGGAAGCGGAGTCGGTGCGCGGCAACGGCTGCCCGCCGATCCGCGTCGGCGGCGGCCGGCCACGCGGCGGCGAGGTCCGCCTGGCAGGGGGCCGGAGCAGCCAGTTCGCCTCGGCCCTCCTGATGGCCGCCCCGCGCCTCGAGGCCGGTCTGTCGCTCGTGATCGAGGGGGAGCTCGTCTCGCGCCCCTACGTGCGGCTGACGGCGGCGGTCATGCGCCGCTTCGGGGTCGAGGTGAGCGAGGGGGAGGGCCGCTTCGCCGTGGCGGCCGGGCAGGAGTATCGGCCGGCCGATCTCGTGATCGAAGGGGATTGGTCGTCCGCCTCGTATCCCTTGGCCGCGGCGGCGATCACCGGCGGGCGCGTCGAGATCGCCGGGCTCGACCCGGCCTCGGTGCAGGGGGACGCGGGGCTCCTCGATCTGCTGCGCCGCCTGGGCTGCCGGACCGTCAGCGCGCCGGAAGGTGTCGTGGTCGAAGGGCCGGAGCGCCTGCGGGGCGCCGACGCCGACCTGCGCGACATGCCGGATCTCGCCCCGACCGTGGCGGTTCTCGCTCTCTTCGCCGACGGCCCGACCCGCATCCACGGCGTGCCGCATCTGCGACTCAAGGAGACCGACCGCATCGCGGCGCTGTGCGCCGGGATCGCGGCCCTCGGCGGTGAGGCCGATCCCCGGCCCGACGGTCTGGAGGTGCGGCCGGGCCCGCTGCACGGCGGAACCATCGATCCGCAGGGGGACCATCGCCTGGCGATGGCCTTCGCGATCGCCGGGCTGCGCGTTCCGGGTGTCGAGATCCTCGACCCGGACTGCGTCGCCAAGTCGTACCCCGGGTTCTGGGACGACTTCGAAGCCCTCGAGGCCTCCGGCGGGCGATCCTGAAGGCAACAAAAAACCCCCGCGGGGTAGCCCCGCGGGGGTCGGGAACTGCCGAAACGGTGGTGCTTAGAAGCGGAGCCGCGCCTGCCCGTAGAGCCGCATGGCGGAGTCGTCCGGCCCGCCCGCGGTCAGAGCGTCGCCCGGCGACAGCTGCGACCACGACGCTTCGAACATCAGGTTCTTCGAGTAGTTGAAGCCATACCAGAGGTCGAACGCCGTGCCGAGGTCGTCCTCCCCCACGCCGGCGATGACCGCCTCCTGATCGAGCGTGTAGTCCCAGAACTCGGCGCCCCAGGAGTGCCGGGTCCCCCAGCCGGTGTAGCCGAGCGAGACGGCGGTGATGCCGGTGCCGCCGTTCGCGCCGGCGCCGACGAAGGACGGGTCGCCGCCGGTCAGGGCGAACCAGTCGCCGTGGCCCAGACGATTGTGGAAGTCCTCGAAGAACGGCCGGAAGCCCTCGTCCTCGTCATCAGGACCGACGGTGGTCTCGTTGCCGCTGGCCGACTCGAACTTCCCGTACGGCCGGTGGATGATGTCGCCGACCTTGAAGTTCCAGCCGAACATCGCCTCGATCACCATGCCGGAGAGATCGGCGCCTGACGCGAAGGAGCCCGGAAGCGAAAGGTCGCTGATCTCGCCGAACTGCTGCGCAACTTCGCCGTTCCAGACCGCGCCGTTTTTCGTGGTGTTGTCATGGAACCAGCGGACACCGATCATGTCGAGCGTCGTCGGTGAGTCGAAGACATCGAACGGCGGGCCGGTCACGACGCCGTCGGGATCGATCGCGCGATTGCGGGCCTCCATGAAGTACAGGTCGAGCCCCTGCTCCTTGGCGATGTCCCAAGTCACATAGGCGCCCCAGAAGTGCTGCGTTACCGGATCGTTGCTGATGGCGACCGCGCCGGGCGGAATGGCGTTGTCGGGGTGGAAGGCGCTCCCCTCGACGGGTCGGGTGTACCAGCCGGTGATGTCGAACTTCTTGAAGTCCCAGTTGGCGATGACGCCGTCGTGCACGATCCCGGCGTAGAAGTCGAGGTCGCCGAGGTGCAGCTCGTTCCCCTTCACGAGCTCGCTCCGGCCGAAAGTGAGGCTGAAGGAGTCGCTCCAGAGCTTGTCGAGGGTCAGGTTCCCCTGGTAGAGGCTGACGCCGGAGTCCGCTCCGAAGCCGAACACCGTGCCGTTCTTCACGGGGCCGGTGAAGTCGCCGCCGAACACGCCGGCGTTCTGGAATTCGATCCAGGCGCTGACGTTCTTGGTGAAGTGCCCCTCGGCCGCGATCCGGATGCGATACGGCCAGTAGTTCGCCTGGTCGTCATTCGAGCCGAGCCCTGCGGCCGTTCCGGAGTCGGTGAAGTCGTTGGCGTTGTTCGTGTACTCGAAGCGAGTACGAACCTCGCCGTGGAGCACGAACGGTTTCTCTTCCTGCGCGAAGGCGACCGGCGCGACGAGCGCCGCGAGACCCGCGAGCAGGAGCGCACTGAAGATGAGCTTTCTCATTCCCGGAGTTCCTCCCCTGTAAGGATCAGGACGACTGCGATGAACCCCGTCCCCGCATGCCCCCCCTGACACCGGGGGCCGCGATGCCGGGGACGGGCATCCGGCGACGCGGTCCTGCGAACTACTGCGAATTGAGCCTGTTCGGATTCGGTGGGCCGGTGGTTACTGACTGAAGGATCGACACCGGCCGGCGGGCTGGATAGCAAGCGATCTGCCAAGTAGTTGTTGGCTCAAGGACATGGGACAAAACGCGGCGATCCGTATGTTTTCGTAGGTTCGTCTCGGTATCGGACAGTCCATCATGGGATCTCGCCGATCCAATCCACCGGATATTGGACGTGGATTCGGAAAACCGGATGGAGGCGATTCATTTGACGCGAAGGGATCGAGCGGTTATATAGAGGCCGGAACAGATTCATTGAGGAGGATCGATTTCATGACTCGATTCACGCCAGTTGCCCTGCTGCTCGCGTGCGTGATGGTGTGTGCGGTGTTTGGTTGCGGGGGCCAGTCGAATCAGGCACCGGACCAGACGGCTGAGCAGGCTCCGCCCCCGGACGTCGCGCCGGCCACCGAGCCTCCGCCTATGGAACAGGCGGCCGCTCCCGTCCCGCCGCCCCCCGCGCCGGCCCCCTCCCGCTCACACGGCACGATCCCGGAGGAGCGGCAGGCGGCGCAGCCCGCTCCCGCCGTTCCGACGACCGTCACCGTCACCGTCCCCGCGGGCACCCAGCTGAACATCGGGTTCCCGGCCGAGCTGTCGTCCGAGACGGCGCAGCCGGGTGACGCCGTGGTCGCCACGCTGAAGGAGGCGATCACCATCGGCGATCGCGTTGCCTTCCCGGCGGGGAGCCAGGTGCGCGGCACGGTGACCGACGTGAAGGCGGCCTCCAAGGGCTTCAAGGACACCGGCGGTGCCATCTCGATGCAGTTCACCAGCGTCGTGGCCCCGAACGGCCACAAGTCCACCATCGCCGCCGGCTTCAGCAAGGTGGCGGAGGGGAGCGCGGCGAAGAAGGGGGGCATCATCGGCGGCAGCGCCGTCGGCGGCGCCCTCCTCGGCAAGGCGCTCGGCAAGAGCACCGGTGGCGGCGCCGCGGTCGGCGCGGCGATCGGCACCGCGGTCGCCGGCACGACCAAGGGACGCGAGGCCAAGATCAAGACGGACGACGTCATCCAGGTCCCGCTGGAGCAGAACGCCAAAGTCGTCCTGCCCCGCTGACGCATCCCGCCGCGCCCGTACGCGGCGGACGGACCCACGAAACGCCACGAGCCCGGCGCACCAGCCCGAATTCCTTCGGGCCTGCGTGCACCGGGCTCGTTGTCTTGCGGGCCCGTCGAGAGGGCGCGCCTTACTTCTTGTTCGCGAACTCGTTCAGGCGGATGTCCACCGGCAGGGCGACCATCATCGGCGCCCCCGCGGCGTCCGTCGCCATGACGTTCATGATGAAGTGCCCCTCGGCGTGGCCGTTGCCGCTCACCCCCGACTCGCGGACCGCGTCGAAGGCGAAGGTCAGCTCCAGCCCGCTCGGGAGGCGGCGCCCGCCGACCAGGTGGCCGCTGCAACCGGCCGGAGTGAACCCCTCCGGCTGCAGCCCGAAGCTGAGCACCGGGCCGCACGCCCCGCTGCAGGAGTAGTTGATGGTGAAGCTCACGGGCGTCCCGGGGGTGACGCTCTTGAGCTTGTAGTCACAGTCCCAGCTGATGCCGCTCGCCGCGTCGGTGCAGGACTTCTCCTTCACCGCCTGGGCATGCGCCGGAGTCAGCAGCATCGCCGACACCAGAACCGCAGCGCTCGCGAACGTAAGAACCATTCTCTTCATCGCCGCTTCACCTCCGGGGTGGCCCCAACTTCGCCGCCCGTGCCCTCTCTAGAGCAAGGCCGCTGCCACGTCAGGGGGTTGGAGGACGATTCCGTCATCGGCTGCAAGTCGAGCCGCCGCCGTCGCGCGGCGACGGTCCGGAGGGTGCGCGGGTGCGGGAACTGGTCAGTTTACGGAAGGCGCTGCGACGCGCCGCGTCGGTTGCGACCGACAAGGAAGGTCGATCGCGACACCGGACGTCAGTCAGGAAGGGTCGTTTCCGGAGCCGGTCTCGAGAAACCGGCGGAATTCCGGGCGCTGGCGCAGGATCGTGAACGCGGGGTCGGTCGCCGCCTGCGCCGAGGGCAGGTAGCCACCGTCGCGCGAGCGTCCGAGAAATGACAGGCTGGCCTCCGCATCGCGCGCCAGGCCGTAGGCGCGCGCCATGCGATAGCAGGCGGCCGCGGGGGCTTTCGCGTCCACCCGGCGGGCGGCGGCCTCGAGGGCCCGTCCGGCGGGGGAGTCCTTCGGGATGGCGCGGCGCCCCTCGGAGGAGCGCAGCCGCGCCAGGAGCAGCGCCGAGTCGGCGATCTCGATCCGGTCCTCACCCAGGTCCGCGGCGACGAGCGCCCGCTCCAGGAGACCGGCCGCTTCGGACTCCTTGCCGCGCTCCTGCAGGAGCGGCGCCGCCCGGCGCGCCATGCGGGTCGGAGCGAGCCGCCGGCCGGCCGCCTCGCGCAGGAGTGCCAGGGCCCGCTCCGGGCGCCCCCGGCCGGCATGCCAGTCGGCCAGGGCGTCGTAGGCGAGGAAAAGCATGTCGCGGCCGCGCGCCGGGCCGTCGTAATCGGCGGGCACCCGCGACACCACGAGGCTCAGGAAATACTCCGCCTCCGCGGCGCGGTCGAGCTTGAGGAGCGCGTACCCCTTGCCGTAGAGGCTCAGGAGGGTCGGGAGCGCGGCGTCGTCCGGCAGATCGATCTCCTGGTACAGGTCGAGCGCCCCCTCGTAATCTCCCCCCGAGACGCGGGCCCCCGCCGCCCCCTGCAGCGCGCGCAGACGGACGTCGGGGAAGCGCTCGAGGACGAGCTTGTAACCGCGCGCCGCGATGGAGAACGCCCCGCTGCGCGCCAGTGTGGCCGCGGCCCCGAGCTGCGGCAGGGGGGAGTCGTTCTGGAGATCCGCCGCCTGCCCGAACAGGGTCATGGCGGCATCCCAGGTGCCGGATTCCCGCAGCGCCTCGGCCAGGGCCAGGAGCACCCGCGGCGCGTCGGGGGCGATCTCCGCGGCGCGGCGGCAGGACGCGATCGCCGCGTCGAGATCGCGCTGCAGGCGCTTCACGATGCACAGCGCCAGGTGCCCTTCCATGCGGTCCGGCGCCAGGGCGACCGTCCGCTCCGCCTCCGCGAGCGCCGGGGTCAGGCGGTCGGCGGCGGCCAGCGCCAGCGCGCGCACCATGCGGATCCCGGCGTCGTCGGGCGCCAGGGCGGCCGCCCGCTCGGACTCCTCGAGCGCCTCCTGCAGCCGCTGCGGCGACTCGTCCATCCCGGTCGAGTACAGGAACGTCGCCGAGCGGGCCAGGCCGGCATGCGCTTCCGCGAGATCCGGGTCCGCCCGGAGTGCGTTGTGGAACAGGCGACCCGCTTCGTCATGGTCCTTGGCCTGCGAGCGCTCGAGGAGCAGGAGACCCCGGGCGACGAGGGACGCCGGGCCGACCGTGCGCATCTCCCGG
>Ga0075428_100010524_pt1 | contig 10281 bp, 7 predicted proteins | sample RhiMetdeltSRZDD2_FD_75291 | JGI IMG/M metagenome (GOLD analysis project Ga0075428, IMG submission 75291) | Populus rhizosphere microbial communities from Tennessee, USA - Rhizosphere MetaG P. deltoides SRZDD2 | ecosystem: Host-associated > Plants > Roots > Rhizosphere > Soil | place: USA...
GCCTGCGGTCGAGGGCCGAGCAGACGGACCCACGCCTCGAGGCCCAGGTCGTGAACGCGCTGGCGCAGGCGCTGCTCCAGCTCGCCGGTGCCGATCAGCTCGACGTCGAACGCGACCCCCCGGGCCGCCAGCAGAGCCGCCGCGTCCAGGAGGACAGCGAACCCCTTCTTCTCCACCAGCCGACCGACGGCCACGATGCGTGCCGGGCGATCCCGCGGCTCGCAGAACGGGAAACGCTCGAGGTCGAGCCCGTTGTACAGGCGCCGGACCCGACGCGCCGAATGACCATAGGTTCGACGCAGGTAGTTCAGGTTGAACTCGCTCACGGTCACCACCGCGGCCGCGTCGTCCAGCTTGCGGCGGAGGTCGTCCGGACGGACGGTCTCGTGGAAGATATCCTTCGCGTGCGCCGTAAAGGTGAACGGCACGCCGGCGAGCCGGGACGCCAGCCTCGCCACCGTCGTGGCCACCGTGCCAAAGTGCGCGTGCAGGTGGTCGAGCCCTCGCCGGCGCACTTCGACGGCGAGCAGCAGGGCCTGATAGACGTCCTCCGCCAGCTCGCCGCGGGCGCTCGGCAGTGCGCTCCAGGCGGCGGGCAGGAGCTCCGTCGCGTCCTGGAGGGCCGCCCAGAAGCCCTCGGCGCGTGTGCTCTCGGGCACGTAGCGCACCGGGGCGCGGACCCGAGCGAGCAGGTCCTGGAAGTGCGTGTCGTTCGGGGGGCGCAGCGAGAACACCTCGACCTCCCAGCCCGCCGCCTCGTGAGCCAGGACCTCGGTGACCACGAACGTCTCCGAGTACCGGGGGAAGCGCTTGACGACGTATCCGACACGCATGCTCAGGACACCTTCGACTCGAGGAGGATGGGTTGGTCGGGCTCTCGCCCCAGCGGATCGCGCACCGGACGATCGAGCATTTTCCGCGCCACCACCCGCAGGCGCCGGAGCCCCCCGAGATCCACGCGACCGAACGCGGGATGGCCGAAGTTTCGCTCGACCCACGAGGACACCGCCTCGGGCGCGAGGGTGTTTGGGTGGAGCAGATCCAGCAGCCCGCGCTCCCGAAAGCGCTCGGCGCGGATGAGCTGCTCGCGGCGGGGCGCGACCCTGGGGACGATCAGGGCCCGCTTGCGGAAGGAGACCGCCTCGCAGACGGTGTTGTATCCGCCCATGGACACCAGGCAGCCGGCCCGCCTGACCAGGTCGGCCGGCTCGCGCACGAAATCGAGGACGGTCAGGCTGCGATCACGACGCGCCTTGTCGTGCAGGAGGCGTCGACTGTCCGCCTCCATCTCGGGGCCGACGAGCACGAGCCGCCTCACACCGGATGGGGCCCGCGAGCGCGCGAAGGTGTCCGCCAGCTCGAGGCCGTCCTGTCCACCGCCGACCGTGCACAGGGCGAACGGCCCGCGAGGCGCGGGTCCCGGCAGGGACGACAACGAATCCCCGGACGCGCGCGTCAGACGCGGGCGCTGGTCGAGGTAGCCGAGGTACCGGAGTCTCCGCTTCAACTCGGGCGAGAAGCCGTATTCCGCGGCGATGTCGTACAGCGCGGGGTCACCGTAGACCCAGATGGCCCGGTAGTAGTCGCGAATGGCCTGCTCGTTGCCCGCTCGCGCCCATTCCCGCGCCACCGCCGCCGGCTCGTCCAGGATGTCGCGCAGGCCCAACACGCAGGGCACGCGTTTCGCAACGAGGTCCTCCAGGACGGGCTCGAGCTCTCCCAGCGCTCCTCGGGGCACGTTGTCGGTCACCAACATGTCGGGCCGGAATGTAGAAACTGCAGCACGAATCGTTTCCGATCTGAGCTTCGTGATCCTCGCGAGTGGAACGTCGAGCCGACGAGAGGCATAGGTGCCGTCGCGCGATTTGTGGAGCGCGGGCAGCGTGAGGCAGTCGACGCCGGGCGGGAGGATGAAGGATGTCGCCTGCGCCGAGCCGCAAACCAGGAGGACCGTGGCCTCGGTGCCTCCCCGGGACAGTGCCTGGGCGATCAGGAGGCTGCGGCGCATGTGGCCAAGCCCCATGGTGTCATGTGAATAGAGAACGACGCGTGGGGGGCGCCGGGCCGAAACGGTGGACGCGATCACTGACACTCCAAGCCCGCGGCGCTGTCGAAGGGTGTGTGCATCCGGCGACCGTCGTGGTCGCCCGATGTTTCCGACTGTGAACGGTAGCCGCAAGAAATCTGCCAGCGGTTCGGTCGACGAGCGCGCCGAGCCCCGACTGAACATGTGATGCCGTCTGCGTAGGTTCGCGACATCGTCGACGGAGTGCAGGATCCCGAACGCCTCGGGGACGCACTGGGGAACGATGCGAGAAGGCAGCCGCAGAAATCAGGGAAGGCCCGAGAGGTGTGCGGTCCTGCCGCTCGATCCGTCCGAGCTACGAATCAGCTCGCCCGTACCAGCGGAGCACGCGCAGGGCGCGCAGCGTGTTCCACCGGCTCGATCGGCCTGCGCCCTCGTCCATCTCCAGCGGCATCGCGCCGGGATACCGGGCCTCCAGCGGCCACCGCCCATCGCCGTCGCGCTTCGACGCGACCAGCTCGATCGCCTCCGCCACCCGTTCATCGGGCCTGACGCCGGCGCTGCGCAGGTACTCGAGCCCGCGCAGCACGTCGTAGTGCCACCACGTCGGGAAAGCGAAGCGCGTCCACACGGCGTCGCCCTTGCGATCCCGCTCGATCACCTCGCCGGTCGACCGCCGTCGAAAGAGCCGGCGCTCGAGGAGGTAGTCATGCCCGCGGAGACGGGCGGCGGTCACGTCCGATGTCCCTTCGCCCGTCCGTTCGTGCTCGAGCAGCGCCTCCAGCACGCAGATCGTCGTATTGAACGACGACCGCGTCGAACGGTTCGGCGCCTCGCAGTTCCAGCCGCCGTCGGACAGCTGCTCGCCGAGCAGCCGAACAACGAGGCCCTGGACGTCCTGCCCGAAATAGGCGCCGGCCGCCGCCACCTGCCCGTTGATGCACGGCTCCACCTCGCCGGCGAAGAAAGGGTTGCCGTCGCACTCCGGCGGACCGCAACTCTGCCACGTCACATGGTCGCGGACGAGACCCACCGCGCGCCGTGCCTCCGCGCTCGCCGGGTCGAGACCCAGGTGGCGCAGCAGCCACAGGACGTGCATCGTCGAGTTCCACCCGTGGTTCCACGCCGCGCCGCCCCAGCGGCCGTCCGCCGCCTGGAGGGCGAGCAGCCGCGCGCCCACACCCTCGCTGGCGACCCTGGCCCGCTCGGCCGCGACCTCGTCCGCGGGCGCATCGGTCAGGTCGCGCTTCACCTGCCACCGGATCGACGGGTCCGATTCGAGCAACCAGTCGATGGCGGTCACGGATCCTCCTCCGGCGGTGGATGACTACGACCTGGGCACGTCCGTCCCCTGCTCCCCCACCATCGACAGCACCGCCGCCGGCGTCATCGCGCTCGCCTTGGCCACGAGCCCGCTCAGCGTGCCCTTGGGGATCGACGCCTTGAGCGCCTCGATCCGCTCGACCACGGTGGGGTCCATCGGATGGTCGATCACGATGCCCGCGCGCTCCGAGAGTGCCTGGGCGGCGGCCGAGATCGACACCGCGCGCTCGGTGCGGCCCTCGGCCGCCTCGACCGCCGCCATGCCGAGCAGCGCCAGTCCGGTGCCTCGCGGGCTGCCGACCTGCTCGTAGGCGTGCACCGCGCGACGGAACGAGCCGAGGGCGGCGCGCGAATCGCCTCCGACGAGCGCGGTCCACCCCATTTCGCAGTGGACGCGCGCGATCTCGGGCACGTCCCCGACCCTCTGCAACATGACGAGCGCTTCCTGATAGAGCACGAGCGCCCGCGCTGCGTCCCCCTTCGCGAACGTCATCTGCGCCAGAAAGCTCTGCGCGACGCCGCCCAGCTCGTAGTCGGCGAGACGCTCGGACACCCGCCGCCCTTCGGTCACCAACTCCATGCCGGCATCGAGGTCCCCCGTCGCGAACAGCAGCATGCCCTTGACGCAGAGGGAGAACGCGAGGATGAAGTCCGAGACACCGGTGCTGCGCGCGATGGCGTCATCGAGTGCGGCGCGTGCCTGCTCCATGCGGCCGAGGCTCAGGCAGCAGTAGCCGACGCCCATGATGCCTTCGGCGGCCGCTTCCGCATCGTCGACGGCCTTGCCGTCATCGAAGCCACCCTGCCATTCACCGAGCGAGCGTTCCCACTCGCCCGTGGTCGTCGAGACCATGCCGGCGGCGAGCCGCGCGAGCGAGCGCCCGCGACTCGGCGGACGATTCTCGGCGAGCGGGAGCAGCGCGTCCAGCGCGAGGCGCGTGGTCAAGTGCTGGGCGCTGATGTGCCAGAACCAATCGAGGGAGCCGCACAACACCAGGGCCTGCTCGAGCGACGCGGCATCACCGGCGTGCGCGGAGGCCGTGAGCCATTGAATCGCCGCGTGGGTGTTCGCATTGTCACGATGGCCACGGGCCATCGCATCGAGCTGCGCCGGCGTGCGGAGATCGGCGGCGATCCGGCCGGCGAAGCCGAGGAAGTAGGCCGCGTGCGATTGGCGCGCGGCCTCCACCTCGTCGCTCGCGTGGAGCTGCTCGGCGGCGAATGCGCGAATCGTCTCGAGCAGGGCATAGCGCTCCCCCGCTCCGATCACACGCACGAGGCCTTTCTCGACCAGGGAGTCGAACTCGCCGACCGCGCGGTGGCGTTCGCTGGCCGCGTAGCAGACCTCCTCCAAGGCTTCGAGCGTCCAGCCCTCGTGGAAGCACGAGAGCCGCCGCAGCAGCTTCTGCTCTGCGGGGTCGAGGAGCGAGTAGCTCCAGGAGATGGTGGCGCGGAGCGTGCGCTGGCGCAGCGGCAGGTCGCGATCGCCCGAGGTCAGGAGGTCCAGGGCATGATCGAGTCGCTGGAGCAGGGCTGCGGGCTCGAGGACGCGCACCCGGGCCGCGGCCAGCTCGAGCGCCAGCGGCAGGCCGTCCAGCTGCCGGCAGATGGCGGCGACCGCTCCGGCGTTGACCTCGGTGAGCGCGAATCCGGGTTTGACCTTTTCGCCACGCTGGACGAACAGGGCCACCGACGGGCAACCCGCGAGCTCCTCCACCGCCGTGACGCTCGGCGCCGGCAGCTCGAGCGGCGGCAGGCCGTACTCGACCTCCGCTCCGACCTTGAGGGGCGCCCGGCTGGTCGCGATCACGTGGAGTCCGGGACAGCGCGCCACCAGCGCCGCGATGTCGCCGGCGGACTCGAGCACCTGCTCGAGGTTGTCGAGCACCAGCAGCACCCGCCGGTCGCCGATCACGGTGCAGAGCGCTTCGAGCGCCGAGCGGCCATGGGCCTCGGGGATCGCCAGCGCCGTAGCGACGGTGGGCAACACGTCGGCCGGATCGGTCACCGAAGCGAGCGACACGAATCCGGCTCCACCCGGGTACTCGCCCGCCAGGCGGCGGAACAGCTCGATCGAGAATCGCGTCTTGCCGGTGCCGCCGTAGCCCGTGATGGTGAGCAGACGGGTACCATCGCGCAGCGACACGATCGCGGAGGCGAGGGCCTCGTCGCGGCCGAGCAGAGGCGTCGAGGGCGCCGGGGGTGCCTTGAGGATCTTCGCGGCGTCCTCGCTCCCGGAAGGCCGCACCTGCCGCAACTCGCTGATCAGGTCGCCCGCGTTCTGGAAGCGCGCATCCGCATGTTTCTCGAGGCAGCGATCGATGATCCGCAGCAGGTCCGAAGGCATGTCGGGACGCAGGCGCGCGAGTGACGCCGGAGTTTCGTGGAGGATGGCGCCGCTGATGGCCCCGATGGTCGCGCCCGCAAAGGGACGCTGCCCGCTCGCCAGCTCGTAGAGGGTGACGCCGAGGGCGAAGAGATCGGTGCGCGCGTCGGCCGGCTCTCCTCGCACCTGCTCGGGCGACATGTACGGCACCGTGCCGACCACCTGACCGGCCGCCGAGAGCGGCGCGGTGCGGGTCTCCGATGGCGTCGAGCCGAGGTCGCGTTCGGGACCGGCGTGCCGTGCGAGCCCGAAGTCCAGCACCTTGACGCGACCCTCGCGGGTCAGCATGACGTTCGCCGGTTTCAGGTCGCGATGGACGATGCGCTTCTCGTGCGCCGCGGCGAGCGCCTCGGCGATTGCGATCCCGAGCTCGATCACGCGCGCGATCGGCAGCCCTCCCGGGGGCACGTGCTGGTCCAGCCGGTCGCCTTCGACCAGCTCCATGGTCAGGAAACGCGTCCCCGCCTCGTCCTCGATCGAGTGGAGGGTGACGATATGCGGGTGGTTGAGGGCGGCCACGGTGCGCGCTTCGCGCTCGAAGCGCGCCAGGAACTCCCGATCTGCGGCCACATCGTCCGGCAGCACCTTGAGCGCGATGTCGCGACCCAGGCGACCGTCGCGCGCGCGGTAAACCTCTCCCATGCCGCCGGCGCCGAGCGGCGAGAGGATCTCGTACCTGCCGAGTCGGGTGCCGGAGGGCAGCGGCATCGCCGGAATGTACCTCAGCGCGGGGGGATGCGCTGGTCGCCCTGCGACTCCGAAACTACAGCGAGAAGCGTCGCACCTTTGGCGGTGCCACCGGCGGCACCGGCGTCACCGGTGTCACCATGCCCGGATCAGGGTGGACCAGGATCTGCTTGTCGGCGTCGGCCGCGGCGCCGCGCGCGATCACGCCGCCGTGGTCGATCGAGGACCTGACGCGGGGTTCTCCCCAGTAGGTGATGTTCCCGCCCTGGGCGACGCTCGCGACCAGGGTTCTCTGCGGCTTCGCGAAGATCCTGCCACCCTGCTGAACGGCGGCGTTCACGTCGTCCACCGTCATGGAGCGAAAATCGATCACGCCACCACTGTGTACCGCCGCCTCCATCCCCGGCTGATGGGGAAAGGTGCCGCGCGTCTCGATGAGGCCTCCATCCGCGACCGCGAGCTCGTTGATCTCGGGTGTGAGGATCTCGACCAGCAGGTCATGATCCTTCGGGCAGCCGTTGCTGCACCGGTCGATCACCAGTCGGCCTCCGTCGTCAGTGGTCACGCCCGTGTGGCTCGTGCTGCCCTCGAGCAGCGTGACCTTCTGGCCGGACCCGTAGCGCACAACCACCCGGCCGCCATTCCGCAGCGTCACCGACTTGAACGGGGCGACCGGAATCTCCGTCTGCGCCATCACCCCACAGGGCAGGGTCAGGACCGCCGCCGCAACCAGGCAGGTCCGGATCAACGCGTACGAGTGCGGCATGGTGGCCTCCCTTGTTGCTCCGCCGATTCGATGGACCCGTGACTCACGTATGCAGGTTGGACCCCAATCGCCTGCTCAGAGTTGGTTTGAGCACGCCGCAAACCGTGGGGTTTCATGACCACGACGAACGTGTCGGCGTCGAGCCGGACTTCAACCTCAGCTTTACCAGTCCGAGCTACAGCGCCACACAGCAACACGATAGCTTGACTCAGCGATGCCCGACCCCGCGGCTTCCGACCATCAGCCGACCTTCGATCGCGCTGCGAGGCACGGGACCGAAGTCCCGCGAGTCCAGGCTCTGTTGTCGGTTGTCGCCCAGAACGTAGAAATGGTCCGCCGGGATGGTTCGGGCGTCGCTGGCTGAGGCCGTGGTGGGGCGGATGACGAGATGCGTGAGGCCGTTCCGTTCCTCGACCAGAATGCCGGAGGAATCGCGGGTGCCCGCCGGGCGATAGCGCGCCGGCACGCCATTCACGACCAGCCGTCCCTCCCTCACTTCCACGACCTCTCCGGGAATCGCGACCACCCGCTTGGTCGCGAGGAAACCGGAGCCAGGCATCGAGAACAACACCATGTCGCCCCGCCGTGGATCCGCGAGCCTTGCGACCGCAATGCCCCCAACGGGCAGTCGAATGTCGTAGGCCATTCGGTTCACCAGGAACACGTCTCCGTCACGAATCGTCGGGGCATCCGAGGAACCATGCGCACGGTGCAGGCTGGCCACCGAACTGCGCACGGTGAGAAGCAGGAGCGCGGCCCCGCCCAGCGAAACGGCGACGAGCCGCACACGGCCCAGGAAGCGCCACCGAGTCATCGTTGGCCGATCCTATCGTACCCCGGGGATCATTGGGCGGAGTCGAACCGCAGCTGGGGCGCATCGTCCGCGGCGACGACTTCGTGACTCTCGGCGGGTTCCAGATTGTGGACCCCGGCGCCCAGAAGCCGCACCGGACGCTTGCCGGCTTCCGTCTTGTCGAGCAATGCGATCGCCCTTGCGGCCACCTGGTCCGGGTCGCTGGTCGGCTGGGCCGAATGACTGCGCGTGATCGTGGTGAAGTCGCTGTAGCGGACCTTGATGGTCACGGTGCGCGCGACGATCCCCTTGCGGCCGAGCCACAGGGCGTTGTCGCGGGCCATGCCGGCGATCTCATCGCGAATGCGGCCGAGGTCCGTCAGGTCCTGAGCGTACGTGCACTCCGACGAGGACGACTTCGAGGCACGGTTGGGCTCCACCGGACGGTCGTCCTCGCCGGCCGCCAGCTTCTGGAGCCATTCGGTCATGCTGCCGACGGCGCCGCGCAGGACTTCGGGATCGGCGGTGCGGACATCGACGAGCCGGTGGATACCGCGCTCGTGGAGCCGCTTCGCGGTCACCGGGCCCACGCCCCACAGGGCGTCGACGGCCAGCCGTTGGAGGAAGGACTCCACGCGATCCGGAGCCACCACGGTGAGGCCGTCGGGCTTGCGCCAGCCGGACGCGATCTTCGCGAGGAATTTGTTGGGCGCGACGCCCGCCGAGGCCGTGAGACCGGTGCCCTCGCGGATCGCCGCCTTCAGCCGCTTCGCCACCTCCACCCCGAGCGGCTCGGCCCAGGAGTTCTCGGTCACGTCGAGGTAGGCTTCATCGAGCGACAGCGGCTCGACCAGCGGGGTGGCCTCGCGATAGATGGCGAACACCTGGGACGACACCGCGCGATACCTCGCGAAGTCGGGGGGCACGATCGTGAGCTCGGGGCAGAGCCGGACCGCCCGGCTCATGGGCATGGCCGATCGCACGCCATGCGCGCGCGCCTCGTAGCTGGCCGCGGCGACGACCCCGCGCGACTCTGGCGCGCCGCCCACCGCCACCGGCCGGCCACGAAGCTCCGGCCGATCGCGCTGCTCGACCGACGCGTAGAACGCGTCCATGTCGACGTGGAGGATCCTTCGGTAATCGGTCATACCGTTGCTCCGAGTGGCATGTGGCGAATCTACCCCAGCCGAGGACCTCGGCGGCGGCGGAGCGGTGTGGGACGCATGGCCCTTGTCACGCCGGAACGGCTCGTTCTAGCATCGCGATGCCTCGAACAGGGGAGGAACACGATGGCCAAGCTTCGCGTCAACTGCTTCTCGATCTCGCTCGACGGGTATGGGGCGGGTCCCCGCCAGGACCTGGACAACCCCCTGGGCGTCGGCGGCACGGGCCTCCACGAGTGGCTCGTCCCGACGCGGACGTTCCAACAGGCGTTTGGCGACGGCCGTGGTGCGGCCGGCGTGGATGACGACTTTGCCGCCCGCGGCATGGACCGCCTCGGTGCGTGGATTCTCGGACGGAACATGTTTGGCCCGGTTCGTGGCCCGTGGCCGGATGAGACATGGAAGGGATGGTGGGGAGACGATCCCCCCTATCACGTGCCCGTGTTCGTGCTCACCCACCACGCCCGAGCGCCGGTCACGATGGAAGGGGGCACGACGTTCCATTTCGTGACCGAGGGCATCCACCTCGCGCTGGAACGCGCGACCGAGGCGGCCGGATCGCGCGACATCCGGCTCGGCGGCGGAGTCGCGACGATCCGGCAATACCTGGCCGCGGGCCTGGTGGACGAGCTGCATCTCGCCATCGCGCCGGTCCTGCTCGGGAGCGGTGAGCACCTGCTCCAGGGGATCGATCTCCCGGCGCTCGGGTATCGCTGCGCCGAGCACGCCACATCCCCGAGTGCCACGCATGTCGTGCTCGGGAGATCCTGAGCACGCGGGGGCGTCCTCCCCGGCGACGCGGCAGATCAGGATAGGCCCCGCTCGGGAGCCGGAGGGTTGCCCGACGCCCTACGCGCCGCCGGGCCCGGCGGCCTCCACCGGCCGGGGGCGCTCCCGAGCGCCCCAGATCGCAAGCCAGAAGATGATTGGCAGCTCCGCCATCTCGAGGACCAACGCGACGCGGTCGACGAGAGATGAGAGCTGGGGCAGCAGAATCGACGTGAAGGCGCTCGCCAGGTAGGCGGCGCCGGCCACGATCAGCAACACGCCCAGGACACGCGGAATGAAGCCGGATCGGATCACCAACAGCCCGAACGGGAACAGCCAGAGTCCCCAGAAGATGGATGCCACGGTGAT
>Ga0075428_100010527_pt1 | contig 10278 bp, 14 predicted proteins | sample RhiMetdeltSRZDD2_FD_75291 | JGI IMG/M metagenome (GOLD analysis project Ga0075428, IMG submission 75291) | Populus rhizosphere microbial communities from Tennessee, USA - Rhizosphere MetaG P. deltoides SRZDD2 | ecosystem: Host-associated > Plants > Roots > Rhizosphere > Soil | place: USA...
ACGAGACGGAATATGAGCGCCACCGGAACAAACGGCGGAACGGAACTGATCCCCGGCGCCTCCGCAGGCATGGGCGCGGTTTACGCAGCGGCCACGGTTTCCCCCCTGGCGGCGCGCGCCGAAGACGCCCTCGTCTCGGGCCCGATCCTGCCGGAACTGCTGCGGCTGATCCTGCCCAATCTGGCGGCCATGCTGGTCACGGCCTTGGTGGCGATCTTCGAGACCGTCTACGTCGGCATCCTCGGAACCACGCCGCTGGCGGCCATCGCGGTGGTCTTTCCGCTGATCATGCTGATGCAGATGCTCTCCGCCGGAGCGATGGGCGGCGGCGTCTCCTCGGCGATCAGCCGGGCGCTAGGTGCCGGCGACCTTGCGCGCGCCGAGGCGCTTGCCCTGCACGCTGTCGTCATCGGCGCGGCGGCCGGGCTCGCCTTCAGCGCGATCTTCGTGGCGTTCGGTGCCCCGATCCTTCGCATGCTCGGTGGCTCCGGGGCGGTGCTCGGCGAGGCGCTAGTCTATACCAACATCGCACTCGCCGGCGCGATCCTGACATGGCTGTTCAATACTTTCGCCTCCGTCCTGCGCGGCACCGGCAACATGCGGGTGCCGTCGTTGACGCTGCTCGCGGCGTCGGGACTGCAGATCGTGCTCGGTGGCGGCTTGGGCGTCGGCATCGGACCGATCCCGCGCTTTGGCCTCGCGGGCGTCGCTACGGGCCTGATTGTCGCTTACGCACTGGCCGCGCTATTTCTCTTTTGGTTCCTCCGCTCCGGGCGCGGGCGCCTGAGGCTCAAATTCGGCGTTGCCGCTCTCCAGCGAGAGATGTTTTTCGACATCCTCAAGGTAGGTGCCGTGTCGGCGCTCGGGTCGTTCCAAGTCGTGCTCACGGTGCTGATTCTGACCCGGCTGGTGGCAGGCTTCGGCACCGAGGCGCTGGCCGGCTACGGCATCGGCGCACGCCTGGAGTTCCTCCTGGTTCCGATCGTATTCGCAGTGGGCGTTGCCAGCGTGCCGATGGTGGGTATGGCGATGGGCGCTCGCGACATCGAGCGCGCACGGCGGGTGGCGTGGACCGCCGCCGGCGTAGCCGCGGTCACGCTGGGTGCGATCGGGCTCGTCGTGACGATTGCGCCCGACCTGTGGTCGGGAGTTTTCACCAGCGACCACGCCGTCCGCGCCGTAGCCAACCTGTACCTGCGCTGGGCCGGCCCCGGGTTCTTATTCGTTGGTCTGGGGCTATGCCTTTACTTTGCCTCGCAAGGCTCAGGCAAGGTGCTTACCCCGGTTCTCGCCGGCACCGTCCGGCTCTGGGTGATCGCAGTCGGTGGCTGGTGGCTGACGGCGAGCGATGCGCCGGTGTGGAGCCTGTTCGCGCTCGTGGGGGCTTCGATGACGGCCTTCGGGTTGTGCATCGCCGCTGCCGTCTACCTGACGCCGTGGGGTATCCGCTCCGGCACATCCAGTCATAGTCGGCAGCATGCCTCGCAGCGTGAGGTTCGTTCGCTCACTCCCGCCTGGAGGAAATGAAGATGAAAGACGCGAAAGCTCTGCTGTTGGAATATTTCGCCTCCGGCTGCGCCCGCAAACCTGCGGCGCTCTGCCACGCGTTCGAAAATGGCCATCTCGGTTGGTGAACTGGCCATACGGGAAATTCCTTCATGAGTGATGGGAATTCATTGCTGATTATCCCAGTCACTTTAATGCATTAGGTACCTGCAGCGCGCCCGGCTTGCCGTCGGAGTTGGCAAACAGCGTCAAGGCGGCCGTGACTTCGATGCGGAGAAAGATCAAACAATGCCTTACCTCCAGCTCGATGTGGCGAACCACTATCCAGTCGAAGTGAAGCGCGGTCTGGCCCGGCGTTTGGGCGATAAGTACGCGCGTATCATGCAGACAAAGCCTGATCTGGTGACGGTCGCGTTTCGCGAGTTGGGCGAAGGCGGCGTGTGGTGCTGCAGCGCCGGCGAGCCCGAACCGGCAGCCCTGATCTCATGTGACATACGGCGTGGCCGCCCGCCCCAACAACGGGCCGAACTGGCCCAGGCGCTGATCGACGCCTGTGTCGAGACGTTAGGGCTGCGCAGCGACCGCCTTGTCGTGGAGTTCACGCAGCACACGAGCGATGAGATGTATCGTGCCGGACGCGGCTGGGGCACCGAATGGACGCCGGCCGAGGCGACGGGCGCGGTGTGAGACGTAGGAGGAGAAATCATGCTGAATGTGGGATTGATTGTCGGAAGCACTCGGCCGAATCGGTTCGCCGACACACCGGTGCAATGGCTGGTCGAAGGTGCGTCAGCGCGGTCCGATCTGCGGCTTACAGTGCTTGACCTGCGTGACTATCGGTTGCCGTTCTTCAATGAGCCGGCGTCGCCGATGGCGACGGGCGGCATTTTTACCGATCCGGAAGCGGAAGCTTGGCGCAAGCGTATCGGCGAGTTTGACGCCTTTATCGCAACGGTCGCCGAATACAATCACGGTCCCACGGCGGTCCTAAAGAACGCTTTTGACAGCGCGCTTCTTGAATGGCAGCGCAAACCGATTGCGTTTGTCGGTTATGGCGGCGTCGGCGGCGCTCGCGCGATCGAGACACTGCGCGGCGCCGTCATCGAACTGCATATGGCGCCAATCAGGCACGAAGTGAACATCGCGATGGAGCCATATGTTGGCATCGTCCAGAGCGGTCGTTCCCTGAACGATTACGCGTATCTGGTGCAAAGCCGGGAGGCCATGTTCGACCACCTGGTGTGGTGGGGCGAGGCATTGAAAGTGGCCCGGCAAAGCACAGCCGCTAAAAACAGCGTCGCGGCCTGATCGCCGGCAAGCCGGCTGCGTACTCGCGCCGGCTTGCCAGCAGCGAAAGATGCGCACTCAAAAAGCCCAGGACGTCGCCAAGCAGTCGAAATGAGGATCCACGCGAACAGCATGGAGGTAGCTATGGCCACCAAGATCAAAGTCAACGGCGTCGATCGGACGGTCGATGTTGACGGTGACACCCCAGTCTTGTGGGTGTTGCGCGACGTGCTCGGCATGACCGGCACGAAGTTCGGCTGCGGCATCGCGCTCTGCGGCGCCTGTACCGTGCATGTCGACGGCGTCGCCATCCGCTCCTGTGTCACTCCTATCGACAGCATCGGCACCTCCGAGATCACGACGATCGAGGCCATCGGCGCGACCGCGGCAGGCGCCAAGATCCAGAAAGCCTGGCTCGACCGCGAGGTCGTTCAATGCGGGTACTGCCAGTCGGGCCAGATCATGTCTGCTTCGGCGCTGCTCGCGAGCAACCCACATCCGACGGATTCCGACATCGACGGCGCCATGTCCGGCAACATCTGCCGCTGTGGGACCTATGTCCGCATCCGCGAAGCGATCAAGCAGGCCGCGCAATCGAACAAACAGGGAGGCTGACAATGACCCTCGATCACCTCACTTCCCGAACCGCCGACCCAAGTCGATTAACATCGGCGAACGGTGTTTCCCGGCGCGGGTTCCTGCAGGCCGGAGCGGCCGTGGGCGGAGGCCTGATGCTGAGCCTGAGTCTGCCGTTCGCACGCGACGAAGCCGAAGCGGCCGCCGCCGATGGCTTCGCGCCCAACGCCTTCATCCGCATCGAAGGCGACGGGCAGATTGTGCTGACCATGCCCTATGTCGAGATGGGCCAGGGCACCTATACTTCGATCCCGATGCTGATCGCCGAAGAGCTGGAGGTGGAGCTATCGCAGGTGCAGCTGGAGCATGCTCCGCCCAACGAAAGGCTTTATGGCAACCCCTTGTTGGCCGGCGTGCAGGCAACCGGCAACTCGAACGCGATACGCGCAGCGTGGCAGCCCTTGCGCCAAGCCGGTGCGACCGCAAGAACCATGCTCGTATCGGCGGCGGCAAAGCGTTGGAATGTCGATCCGGCGTCCTGCCGCGCGCAAAGCGGGGAAGTGCTTCACCCGCCAACGGCCAGAAGTCTGAAGTATGGCGAACTTGCTGCTGACGCGGCCCGAATGCCTGTTCCCGAAAGCGTGGCGCTCAAGCGACCGCAGGATTTCAAGCTCATTGGCACCCCGGCCAAGCGTCTGGACACGCCGGCGAAGGTCAACGGAACGGCGGTCTATGGCATCGACGTTCGGCCGCCGGGCGTGCAGATCGCGACCCTTGCGCAATCGCCCGTCTTCGGCGGTCGTGTGAAGAGCGTGGATGACGCGGCGGCCAAGGCCGTCAAGGGCGTGCGTCAGATCGTGCGGCTCGACGACGCCGTCGCCGTCGTGGCCGACCATATGGGGGCTGCAAAGAAAGGGCTGGCGGCCCTGGTGATCGAATGGGACGACGGGCCGCACGCCAAGCTCAATACGGAAGCGATCGTGGGCGAGCTCGAACAGGCCACGCTCAATCCGGGAGCGGTTGCGCAGAACTTCGGCAATGTCGACACGGCCATGGCGAGCGCCGTCACCAAGCTCGCGGCGACGTACCAGGTGCCGTTCCTCGCGCACGCCACAATGGAGCCGATGAACTGCACCGTCCACGTCCGCAAGGACGGGTGCGAAGTCTGGGTCGGCAACCAGGTCATCCCGCGCGCCCAAGCGGCTGCCGCAAAGGTCACGGGCCTGCCGCTGGACAAGGTCGTCGTGCACAATCATCTGATCGGTGGCGGCTTCGGCCGTCGCCTGGAGATCGATGGTGTCACGCGCGCTGTCGAGATCGCCAAGCACGTCGACGGCCCCGTGAAGGTCGTGTGGACCCGCGAGGAAGATATCCAGCACGACATGTACCGGCCCACTTTCTTCGACCGGATCTCTGCCGGCCTCGACGGGAAGGGAATGCCGGTCGCCTGGAGCAATCGCTTCGCTGGCTCCTCGATCATCGCGAGATGGCTCCCTCCGGGATTCAACAATGGTCTCGACCCCGACACTACCGAAGGCGCAATTGATCTGGTTTATGCACTCCCGAACATGCACGTTGAGTATTTGCGGGTGGAGCCCCGGGGAATTCCGACCGCCTTCTGGCGCAGCGTCGGGCCGTCGCACAATGTCTTCGTGACCGAAAGCTTCATGGACGAGCTGGCGGCAGCGGCGAAGCAAGATCCGGTCGCCTATCGGCTAGCCCTCCTCGACAAGGCGCCCCGCGCCAAAGCCGTCCTAGAGCTTGTCGCGGAGAAGGCCGGCTGGCGACAGCCATTGCCTGAAAGGGTCGGCCGTGGCGTCTCCGTTCAGTTCGTCTTCGCGACCTATATGGCGCAAGTTGCCGAGGTCGAGGTGTCGAAGGAGGGAGCGGTTCGTGTGCGGCGCGTCGTCTGCGCCGTCGATTGCGGCACCGTGGTCAATCCGGATACCGTCCAGGCGCAGATCCAAAGTGCGGTCAACTTCGGCATCACGGCCGCGCTCTATGGTAAGATCACTCTCAAAGACGGCCGTGTCGAGCAAGCCAACTTCGATAGCTACCAAATCCTGCGGATGAACGAGGCGCCAGCCATCGAGGTCCACATCGTCCAGAGCTCTGAGCCGCCGGGCGGAATGGGCGAGGCCGGGACTTCGGCCATCGTTCCCGCTGTGACCAACGCGATCTTTGCGGCAACTGGCAAGCGCTTGCGAAAGCTGCCGATCAACGCTGCGGAGCTGAAGCGACCGGTGTGATCCCAACGCGATCAATAACACGACGATGAAGCTCCGCGGCTGAATTTCCGACGTGAGCGTGCCTCGGCCAGAATTGCGCCGTGGAGGATGCTGACGAGCTGACAGCACGTGCGGTTAAGGTCGGGGTTCCGAACACGGGAGTAGAGCGATGCGTGACCCTGCCTATGCTGCGTTTTCCGCGCTCGATCCTTTCTTTGACATCGTTAGGCAGGGCCTGGCAGGCCTTGTCGACGGTGATCACTACTTCGACACGATCGCTCCCGATGCGGTGTTCGAGTTTCGGTATCGATTTCCTGGCTGGCCAACAAAGCTCGTGGGCCGTGAAGCCCTCATGGCTCTGTATGCGGGTTACGGAGAGGGTATGGCGTGCATGGCGCAGACGCGCTCGTGGTGAACATTTCCCAGACTCCCGGCGTCGTCATCCTCGAGTATGAAGTTCAGGGCAACGCAGTCGGCTCCGGCAAGCTCTACGAAAACCGCTTCATCTCGGTTGTCACGATTGAAGATCGGAAGATTGTGGGTTGGCGCGACTACATGGACTCGCTGGCAGCGATGTCCTCACTTACCTAGTGGATTGTATCCAACACTTGATGCCCACGATTGGCGGCGGCGATGATTTTGTCTGGATCGGCGGTCCAGACGAAGGGTTTTGGCTGCTGGTTGAGGTCGGCGACGAAGCGATTGATGGCGCCCTGGAGATCGACGACGCCTTGGAAGACGCCGCGCTTGAGGCGCCACTTGGTGAGGGAAGGCGAAGAAACCCTCGACGGCGTTGAGCCAACTGGCCGGTGGGCGTGAAATGGAAGCTCCAGCGCGGATGACGCCCCAGCCATTCGATCACCTTGGGGTGCTTGTGAGTGGCGTAGTTGTCGAGGATGGCGTGGACCGTCTTGCCGGCCGGAACCTCGCGCTCGACGGCGTTCAGAAACCGGATGAACTCCTGATGCCGGTGGCGCTGCATGCAACGGCCGATGCGGCGAACAGGGTGGTCGTGCCGTTGCGCTTGTAATCGTGGGTCATGGTCCCGGCCCGACCCTTCTTCAGGGGCAGGCCCGGCTGGGTGCGGTCCAGGGAACCACCACAACTCACCAAATGCCGTTTCGATATGTCGCACAAGATGACATTCGCGACCGTTGTCATATCACGGCCGCTTCTCGATGCGCACAGGATCAAATGCGACCACCTGATCGTTATGCATCGACGCCTCCGATTGAACCATCACTTCTAAGGAACAGGCCCCGCAAAGACTATGCGGGGCTTGTTTCTCATGCAGCGCATCGTGAAGCGGGACGCCGAGGGACATCAGTACCCATACAGATAGCAGTTCGGTGTGTAATAGGGGTACTCGTAGCACCAGTCGTCATAGCCGCCACCGAACCCGAAGCGTCGGCCGCGATGAAAGTGACCGCGGTCGACGTGGCCGCGCACCTCGGCATGCTGACCCGCAAGGCCGCGACCGAGAGCCGGGCCACGACCGGCGAAATGGCCTCCGCCAAAGCCGCCTCCCATGTGAGCGCCACCGCCAAACCCGCCCATGTGAGCGCCGCCGAACCCGCCGCCCATGTGGCCGCCACCGAACCCGCCGCCCATATGAGCGCCACCACCGAACCCCCCGCCGTGTCCACCCCCACCCCCGCCTCCCCCGCCGCGCGCGAACGCGTCAGCGCTCAGTCCCCCGGTGAGAGCGGCAGCCGTCGCCAAAACGATCATGGTCTTGCGTAACATTGGATCTACTCCTTCGGACGCGACCGCGTCCATTCGACTGATAACCCAGAGTGGGCATTGCACTAAGGTGTGCACGAACGGCTAAATGAAAATCGCCATCCATTGCATTCAGTATTGAGAGAAATTCAGGAAACTGATTGCGGTGACTTGGCCGATCTAACGCCGCTCGTCGCTGTCGCTGGTCACCATAGGTTTCAAGGTCGGGCGGTCGATGTCATTCTCACGCATACCACCCCGCCGGTCCTTGCAGCAAAGCAGGCGACATCGATCATTCCCATCGTGTTCGCGTCAGCGGGTGACCCGGTCCGCATGGCGGAGCAGCCCGGCCATGTGCTGATGGATGAGGAGCCGGCGGAGGCAGCGTAAGTACACTGGGTGCTTTCAGAGACCAGGCGGCGTGGCGCGGCGAGTCCGCCAATTACCATGGCTGCCCGCTGTTTTGAGATCGCGCGGACCTTTGACGCAACTTCGATTCGTTCACTCTTTGGTAAAAGGGTTCTGGAGGGAACGCTGGGTCGGGGTCGAGCCGCGGGCCGTCCGGATCATGTCGATGAGGGCGCGCAACGTGGCCGGGACCTGCCGGTGCCCGGGATAATAGAGGAACAATCCCTCGAACGATGGCGACCAGTCTTCCAGTACGCGGACCAGCTGGCCCGAGCGCAGGAGCGGCTCGGCCAGAGCTTCGAGAGTGTACGCGATCCCCAGCCCGTCAACCGCCGCGCGAATCGCCAGATCGGTTTCGTTGACCATCACTCGCCCATCCACGGAAATCCGCCGCGATTTGCGGTTCCGCTTGAACAGCCACATCAATACGTCACCGTCGGCCGCCCGCCGATATTGAATGCAGCTGTGACGGGCGAGATCATCAGGCGTGCGCGGCGGCCGCCGCCGCGCAAAATAAGTCGGTGCACCAACGACGGCGATCTTCATTGGCCCCATCACCCGCACGGCAATCATGTCGGCCGGCACCCGGTCGTGCGGTCCGATCCCGGCGTCGAATCCCTTCGCCACGATGTCGATCGGCGCCTCGCCCAACGCGAGCTCAAGGTGGATGTCCGGGTAGGTCGACAAGAAACGTCCCCAGATTGGCGGGATGACCACCGACGCCGCCACATGGATTGCATAGATCCGCAGCCGCCCCATGGGCCGCTGGCGCTCTTGGTTCAAGTCCTCGAGCGCGCCAGCGATCTGATCGATTGCCGGCCGCAGTCGCTCGAGCAAGCGCAAGCCGGCATCGGTTACCGATACGCTGCGCGTCGTGCGATGCAGTAAGCGCATCCCGAGACGCTCCTCCAGCTGCCGCATCGAATGGCTGAGCGCGGAGGGCGTGACATCGAGACGCGATGCCGCAGCTCGAAAGCTCATTTGATCGGCAACAGCGACGAAAGCGTTCAGATCGGCCAGGTCACCGCGTTTCATTCCTGAATTCCTCTCAGCAGCGTATGCAATAGACATAGCATTCTCGTTGCGTCGTTCGTCAACACCTTAGTGACACGCGCAGTCGGACGCCGAAGGAGGTTCCATGCGCGACAACGCGACCAACGAAACCGCATGAGTTCGTCATCCAAGACGGAGCAGCAACTCGGGAGGTCGCGCACTGTTTGATCCACTCGCAGCGGCTAGCCGCCGCATGCAAAAAGGAGCATCCCAATGCTGAAACGGTTGATGATGGTTCTGGCCGCCGCGACGCTTGCCGGGGGCCTCACGGTAACCGGGGCACAAGCCCGAGGCGGCGGGGGCATGGGCGGGGGCCACTTCGGCGGAGGCCACTCCGGCTTAGGACGTTCGCCTAGCATTAATTCGAGCAATCCCCAAGACCGTTCTGGCAGCAGCAATCCGCAGGACATGACCCAGCCGCGCGCAATTAATCCGCAAGATATGAACCCGCCAAGTCCTAATATCGTGATGCCCCTGTCACGTTGAGTGTTGGCGTTCCAAACGCCTCTGTCTCGCTACCCTTGAGACATGACTGGCGTTCAGCTTGCAACGTTCGCAGAGGAGGTGAATGGCGTCGCCACCACGAATGCGGTCAGTCGAACAGGTCATCGGCCATTCATGAATTGCTCTCATCAACGAATACAATAGACATAGCGTTGTCATTTACGCCGTTCATCCACACCCTAAGGGCCACGACCATTCAGGCATCGAGGAAGGTTATATGCCCGCTGATGCGACCATAGTTTCGCTTCGCTCCGATGCGGCCGAGATGCCGGCCGCAAGGCGCGACGCCCCACGAGAGCAACCGGCGCGGCCGCCACAAGAGCAGCCAGAGCGACTTCCACATGCGCAGCCGGACCGGCCGATCGAGAGGTCCTCTGACCCATCTCCGCGCCGGCGCTGGCTGCGGTGGGCGTTGTTCGCGCTGCTCCCGCTCACCCTGATCGTTGGCGGTTACTGGTATGTCACCGGCGGCCGAGTGATGTCGACGGACAACGCGTATGTCGAAGCTGACAAAGTCGGTATCTCGACCGACGTCTCCGGCATCGTCAAGGAAGTCGACGTCAGGAACAATCAACAGGTCAAAGCGGGCCAGGTTCTCTTCCGCCTGGACGATCTCCCGTTCCAACTCGCTTTTGAGCGCGCCGATGCGCAGGTCGGGGTCGTCGGGAATGATCTGAACGCGCTCAAGGCGAACTACCAGGACATGCTCGCGCAGATCAAGCAGGCCCAGAACGACATCGAGTATTACGATCGCGAATTCCGCCGTCAGCAGGACCTCGCGGCCAAGAACATCGCGTCGCAGCAGACTTTCGACACGGCGCGCCGGAATCAGCAGAACGCGCAGCAGAAACTGGCCTCTCTCAACCAACAGCTTGCCGCCATCGCCGCCAACCTCAACGGCGACCCCAATATTCCGGTCGAGCAGCACCCGCGCTATCGCGATGCCGTGGCCCAGCGGAACGAAGCCGCGCGCCAGCTCGACCACACCGTCGTG
>Ga0075428_100010528_pt1 | contig 10277 bp, 9 predicted proteins | sample RhiMetdeltSRZDD2_FD_75291 | JGI IMG/M metagenome (GOLD analysis project Ga0075428, IMG submission 75291) | Populus rhizosphere microbial communities from Tennessee, USA - Rhizosphere MetaG P. deltoides SRZDD2 | ecosystem: Host-associated > Plants > Roots > Rhizosphere > Soil | place: USA...
GGTGTTCATGCCACCGAGCCGCCAATTGCTGCAACGCTCGGGTCGTTGCCAACCGTGAAGTACCCCGATGGGAATCTTTTCAAACTGTTTTATGATGACAACAGTTTTTACTTGCTGAATCTTTCCGAAGCGACCATTCCCATCAATTGGATCGCGTTTGAGCGCCTGGGTGCGGACGATCTACCATTAAATCGTTTCAATGGTTCGCGTTGGGCCGAGTTTTACGCGAACAGCGTTCCCGGCCGTTGCGTAGCCCTCCGAATTTTGGGCAGCCCTTCTTATCTCGACCCACCGGATTGCGGTCAAAATTATTTTCTCAGTCTGCGTACCCCCACGCGCCAGGACCCGACCATATTCTGGACAACATTGGAAGGCAGTCATGAATTCCGAATTTTGTGGCGCGAAGGCGGAGAGGACGAGGAGATTGCCCGTTGTGAAATCGGCGTGGTGACTTGTGAGGTATTCCTGCCATGACCGAAGACGCGCTAATCGGAAAGCAGCTGGGAGAATACCGGCTGGAAGCCTTGCTTGCGCAAGGCGGTATGGCGCGCGTGTACCGCGCCATGGACGTGAGGCTGAAGCGGTACGTAGTGGTCAAAGTCATCGACCCGCCGTTCCACAATGATCCAGATTACATCGTACGATTCGAACGCGAGGCCCAGGCCATTGCGCGCCTTGACCATCCCAATATTGTCCGGCTCTACCGTTTCGATGAAGAAGATGACTGGCTCTATATGGCCATGCAGCACGTGGACGGCGCGGATCTGGGAAGTGTGTTGGCTGGTTATCGCGCCGACAAGGAATTTATGGAACCGGATGATATCAGGCGGATCATCGCTGAAATCGGTTCAGCCTTGGATTACGCTCATCAGAAAGGAATCATTCACCGTGATGTGAAACCTGCCAATATCCTCCTGGATCGGCAGGGGCGTGCCTTCCTCACTGACTTCGGTCTCGCGCTCCTTGTCGAGGTAGGGACTCGCGGCGAAATATTTGGCTCTCCCCATTACATTGCACCCGAACAAGCCATGTCATCGGCCAAGGCTGTACCACAAAGTGACCTCTATTCGATAGGTGTCATTCTCTTCGAGATGTTTACGGGTGACGTTCCATTCAATGCCTCGGAACCATTGGATATTGCGCTCCTCCACATGAGTGAGGAGCCGCCCGCGCCCCGCCAATTGCGGCCCGACATTAACTCTGAGGTGGAAACGGTTATTCTCAAGGCTCTCGCGAAAAACCCGGCGGATCGTTATGCCACCTGCAGTGACCTGGTTGAGGCTTTGAATATTTCTTTACGGGCCCGCTCTGCCGCCTCTTTGCTGGCAAAGCGGGCCACGGCGCCGCGCCAAACGATTCCCGAGCGCGTTGCGCTCAACCTGGATTCTCAATCCTTACCGCCCATCCCGGCTGGTGTCACTCCTGCCCCGCCTCCTGCCGTTGAATCATCCGTCTCGTCTGGGCCAGTTGTTCCTCCCGCTATCCGCCGACCGTTGACGTTAACCGGAGCTATGATCGGTTTGGGACTGCTGCTCTCCGCACTTGTTTGTCTGGCGCTCTTCTTTGGGTCCTCCCTCATGAACCGTTTTGGGCAAAGGGGCAACCTCCCAGGAGGTCAGGACGTGATTTCATCCGCGGCCCCTGCAGAATTCAATGGGACAGCCCCTGGGCCTCAGTTGCAAGTGACGGGCCCATTCACTCCTTCACCTGAACCTGCTTCCAGTGTTCTGACGCCGACCGAGACGCTGGTCAGTTACGAATTGCTCATTGTAAGAGGCCGGGATGAAAACAGCTTAATTGTCGTTAATATGAGCGAGAACGCGTTTCCTCTATCCCTTTTGCGATTAGCAAATGGCAGGGACACGCTTTCAGGATCAGCCTGGAACGTGGACAATCTCGCGGGCGGAGCATGTGTTGGAGCCTGGAAAGGGGGCGAGGATCGCCAGGCGCCGCTGGGAGTTAATTGCCAGTTGGTCGGCGACAGACTCCAGCGCAATAAGAAGGACTTGTTCGGCGGCACGGCCTTTATTGTCTATTACGATGGGCAGGAGGCTGGTCGTTGCGATAAGGACCAGGCGCAATGTGTGATCAGCTTTTCTCCTTGATTTTTCGCCATTTTGACGGCAACGCAGGTTCGCGGCTTGACTCTCCCAACCTCAAATGATAGACTTACATCATCTTATTCCCGAAAGGAGGCCGAGACAAATGAAAGCCAGGATAACATACGCCCACGTCCTATTGAGCGCGCCTCCTGAAGGTCTTAGCACGGCTTCGTGATCAGTCGTCCCTATGAATTTAAGTACCGCAGGTGCTTCTCGCCCTGCGGTTTTTGTTTTAACCATACGCTTGAGGAAATTATGAACTCTCGAACCCGGAAGTTCCTTTCTTATTACAAACCATATCTGAAATTGTTTTATGCAGACATCGCCTGTGCGCTGGTCGTGTCCGTGACTGCTTTATTACTGCCTTTATGTGCAAACTACATTACGAAGAGTCTCCTGAACGGCAGCGTGCCGATTACGCTCCATCAAATCTATGGAATGGGCGCGGTTATGCTCGTTTTACTTATCATTCATGTTGTCTGCAATATGTTCGTAGACTATCAGGGACACATGATGGGCGCAAGGATGGAGCGTGATATGCGCAGCGAACTGTTCGATCATTATCAAAAGCTGTCTTTTGGCTTTTACGATGAACAGAAGACGGGCCAGTTAATGACTCGTATCACCAACGATTCCTTTGACATGTCCGAGCTATTTCATCATGGACCGGAAGACATTGTCATTTCGTTGCTGAACTTTGTCGGCGCGTTCATGATTATGCTCACCATCAACGTCGATTTGGCTTTGGTGGTGTTCCTCTTCCTGCCGGTGATGGCTGTCTCTATCATCTACTTCAATCATAAAATGAGGCTGGCTCTGAGACGAAGCCATGATCGAATTGGCGACATCAATGCACAAGTGGAAGATACGCTTTCAGGTATCCGAGTGGTAAAGTCATTTACCAACGAAGAGATCGAAAAAAGGAAGTTTGTTCACGAAAACAATCGCTTTCTGGATAGCCGGAGAGACGTCTATAGAAGAGAATCTCATTTTTCTGCAGGGTTGATTGGGTTCACGCAACTCATGATCATTGCTGTCATTGTGCTTGGCGGTGCGAGCATGGCTGCAGGAGCTTCGCTCGACCTGCCAGATTTGATCACGTTTTTGTTGTATGTCGGGATTCTTATTGAACCCATCCAACGATTCAGTAATTTCACCCGACTCTATCAAATGGGGTTTACGGGCTTTGAGCGGTTCATGGAAGTCCTGGAGGTGGAGCCCGATATCCAGGATGAGCCCAATGCAACGGATATCACCAACGCGCGTGGAAATGTCGAATTTCAGAATGTCAGTTTTAAATACAAAGCGGAGCATGATTATGTCCTCAGAAATATTTCGCTCAGCATAAAAGCTGGAGAATACATCGCGGTTGTAGGTTCTTCTGGTGTTGGCAAAACAACCCTGTGCTCCCTTATTCCCCGTTTTTATGAAATCAATGCGGGGAAGATCTTGCTCGATGGCAGGGAAATTAGGGAAATTACACTGTGCTCCCTGAGAAGGAATATCGGCTTTGTCCAGCAGGATGTGTATTTGTTTGCGGGTTCGGTGGCAGATAACATCCGCTATGGGAAGTTGGATGCAAGCCGCGAAGAAATTATGGCGGCAGCCAAAAAGGCAAATGCCCATGACTTCATAATGGAGTTACCGGATGCGTATGATACCGATATCGGTCAGCGGGGTGTAAAACTGTCGGGAGGGCAAAAACAAAGGCTCAGTATCGCACGCGTTTTCTTGAAGGACCCACCCATCATCATTTTCGATGAAGCCACGAGTTCGCTGGATAACGAAAGTGAAAAAGCGGTCCAGGAGTCCTTGGAGAAGTTGACAGACAATCGCACAACACTTGTCATTGCCCATCGTTTATCCACCGTCAGAAACGCACAGCGGATTATTGTTTTATCGGACAATGGAATCGACGAAGAGGGAACGCACCAACAGTTAATTGCATTGAATGGGATCTATGCGAGCTTGTATAAGGTGCAATTGGAAATATAACCTGAAAAACCTGACAGTCTTCTGAGCGACTTGCTATGAAAGAAGTCCGCATGTTCTTACCTGCAGCCCAGCTTCTTGTGGGACCTTATGCGGTAGAATGATTTTCAGTGAATCATCTCAAAATCCTCTTCCGTGTCCATGCGGTTCAGCGTATGTTTGAGCGCCAAATCTCAGCGAGGAAGGTGCGAGAAGCATTGGAAACCGGAGAGACCATCGAAGATTACTCAGCAGAAATGCCCGAGCCGAGCCGCCTGATCCTGGGGTTTCAGGGGAAGCGTCCGTTTCATATGGTGACTTCCGAGAATCAAGAAACAAATGAAACCACAATAATTACAGTTTATCTTCCCGCTTCAAATAAGTGGAACAAAGATCTAAAGGGACGCAGATCATGATCTGCCTGATTTGCAGGCAGACTGAACTTGTTGATCGAGTCACCACCGTGATCTTTGAGCGCGGCGAGATGAGACTGCTGGTGACAGACGTACCCGCGCGGATTTGTGCAAGTTGTGGGGAGGCTTATGTAGAGGAGCATGTTGCTGTGACGTTATTACGGCACGCGGAAGAAACGACGAAGGCAGGAACGTTGGAAGCTGTAATTGAATATACCCAAGTGTAGTCATCTTTATTTGACGCCCTCGAGCAGGGCCTGGCGAAGCGTGCAAAGGATCGAGCTGGCTTCGATGTTTCACTCCAGGCGCGCTGGCATGTTATGGAATCTGATCCGCGCCGGGCCTGGAGCGAATGGGAGAAACTGGGCTTTACACGCGTGATTTCGTATCTGGGCCAGCCATTCCTGCTCACGGAAATAGGGAGGTTGGCTTCAGCGCTTCACCAGGCAAAAATCCCTGCAAAGTAGCTTCTCTGCAGGGATTTTAGATTTCAGTTTTTCTAGTCAGCGCTGGCTACTGCGCTGATCCGTTCACGTTCCTCCATAGATGCCTGTGAGGCGTTCATGTCCAATCTTGTGGAAAGATAGAGTGCAATAAGCAGCATGACGGCTTCCAGGCCGAAAAGGGCGGAGTAGGCGATCAGTGCACTTCCGGTTGTGAGGCGCATCACATCCACGATGGTGCCGCCCATCAAGTTCCCAAAGGCGTGACCAACCATGTTTGCCACGCCCCAAACCCCCATCAACATCCCAGCCCGAATCGGTGTAGTGAAAGAAACCACGCCGCTTAGCATCCCTGCGCCCGCCAGTCCGGTTCCAAGCCCCATCACGAAGACCAGAGCTTTAAACGCGCCTGCATTGTCCGTCACGCCCATCACGATCAAGCCGATAAAGACCGCCACGCTCAGGATGATTCCCGTGCGCATGAGTTTCATGAAGCCGAGCCACTTGAGCAGGAAGAAACCCGCGAGCAACATCGAAAACATGACGCCGAGACCCCAATACATGGTGAGACGAGTCGTATCACCGACACTCATGCCCAGGACGAGGCCACCGTAAGGTTCAAGCAACGCATCCTGTGCGAGAGTTCCGATAAAAGTAAAAATGACCAGCAGGAAAAGAATCCGCACTTGCCTATCGGCGAAGACCACTTCGCGCAAGACTTTCTGGAAAGGAATTTGCCGGGCGCGTTCGGTCGAGTTCTGTGTGGATGGGTTGCGGGGTTCCTGATTAATCGCCGCAAACAACGCGAGCACAAAGATTACCACTGCGACACCCATCGCGACGTTGACCAGCTTGTCTGGCTCATATGTTTCCAGGGCCTTGCCTATAAAGCCTGCGCCCATTACGGCCCCAAGCAAAGTAGCGACCTCATAGAAAGTGATAGCCCGCGTGCGTTGTTGTTTGTCGTAGCGGTCGGTGATGAGGGCCTGATATGTGTTGTGCGCAAGATTCCGACCCAGTCCGTAGAATAGGAAAGATAGGATCCCACTCAGGACCAGCAACAGGCTGACTTGTGTCGCTTTTGCCGCTAAATTTGCGGCCGCGATGATTCCCAACCCGATGATGAACGCGCCGAAAACAATGTACGGCTCGCGTCGCCGACCCCAAACAGGAAAGCCATCGGAGCGATAGCCCAGCCACACCCGCAGCGGCGAGATCAGCAATGGAATCGCGAAGAAGAATGCGACTAATGAGGCGGGCAGGCCCAGGTCTGCGATCATGATGCGGTTGAGCGTCCCGCCGATCAAGGCACCGCTCAATCCGTACGCAATCGAAAACCCTGCGAGACGGAAGTTGTTTAGAAACCGGATGCTGTTCTTCATTACATGCTCCTCTTAGAATTCTTTTGCCACGGAGACACGGAGTCACAGAGATTCCTAAAAACTATTGCTCTGCGTTCTCTGTGTCTGTGTAGCTGATTTTTGCGCGATCAACTTTCTTATCGCGTTGCGTCCCTGGCGAATGCAATCAGGGATCGCGATGCCACGATACGAGCTGCCCGCCAGTACGATATTCTCGGGCAGACAAACTTCGATTTCATCGATCAAATCCAGGTGACCGACATCCGCTTGAGGGAAGCCGTTTGGCCAGCGGAATATTTTGTAGGTCAAAGGACGGGCAGTGATGCCCAGTAATTTGAATAATTCGTTTGTCACTACCATCAGCAGGATATCTTCGTCATATTCCACAACTTCGGGTCTACTGCCGCCAATGAACACGCGTAGCAGCGCATAACCGGCCGAAGCGCGTTGTGGCATTTTCCTGGAAGTAAACGAAACCGCATCGATGGCACGTTTTTCACGACGCGGAATCATCAGCCCGTGAATATCGAGTTTCGGAAGGTCGGATGCTCTGTATAGGAGCGAAACGGTTCCAATGTGGTTGTGACGAATCCTTCCTAATCGTTCGCTGGCGGAACTCGAAATGTCTTTCAGCAGCACGGAGGCAACATTTGCCAGCGTGGCCATGACGATGGCATCTGCATGGAAAGCTTCTCCGTTGGATGTGAAAATCTGATACCCGAGATCGTCCCGCAGGATAAGTCGTACGCCTGAATTCAGCCTCAAATCCCCGCTCAATTTGCTAACCAGGCTATCGACAACCCCCTGTATCCCTTTTTTGTAAGTAATGAAACGTGGCGGTTTTATGCCTGTCTGCCTGTTTTTGCGTGAGCGAAAGGCGCGGGTGAGTGCCGCGCGAAAAAGGCTGCCTGATTCCTTTTCCATCTCGCGCATGATTGGCGCGGAGACCAGGACGCTTTGTATATTTGGGTCAGTGTTGTATATGCCACCCAGGACGGGACCGATAAATTTGTCCAGCGCCTCTTCGCCCAGCCGTCGACGGACAAAATCGCCAAGCGATTCGTCCTGCTCATCTTTACGGGCGGGCTGGAATGGCTCTGCCAGCAGGCGCAGTTTACCGCGCGTCGTCATCAGCCTGGATCCGATAAATTGAAACGGAGACAGGGGAATCGGTTGGGGAGAGGCGTGATCCAGCACATAGATGCCGCGCGTTTCCGAGCCAGGGTTATCCACCTGATCAAGAATTCCCAGTTCGTCCGTCAAATCCCAGGCTTCTGGTTTGCGCGTGACGATCGTATCGGGTCCGCCATCGACCCGTGCCCTGGAACCATTTTCACAAATTTCGGACGAGATTACTTTGCCACCCCAGCGGCCCGATGCTTCGAGCAAGGTATATGGGAGACCGTGTCGCTGCGCGTCCCACGCGGCGCTTAGGCCTGTGATGCCCCCACCGATGATGGCAATATGCATTTGAGCTCCTGTGATGCCTCTCCTCAGCTCCACTGCATTGTATAATCTTTATCCGATTTGTTAAATATAGTTTTTCGTAGTTTTGATTAAGCGTTTGTTAATAATTTCACAATCTGAATCTTCCTCAATTTCATGAGGCGTATAATTTTCGACATGGAACTGAATTGGATTGGACTGGCAGCTGCTGCCGCAACTTTTTTCGGAGTCTGGCTTGGCCACGTTTCAGTGCGGAAGATCGAAAGGGAGGTGGAACACATCTGGATACCGTCCGTGCTTGCGCTTCTGTCTGGCGTGGGCCTGGAAATCGCTTCCTTTCTAACCCCGAACCTGATTCTCTCCACGATCTGCGGAATCCTGGGTGTGACCGTGCTCTGGGATGCGCTCGAGCTGGCGGTTCGTCAACCAAGGCGTGTCAGAGAAGGGTTTGCGCCCGCCAACCCGAACAATCCGCGCCATGCAAAGATCTTAGCTATGCACACTCAAGCAACTACCATCGACTGGCTGGCTCGTGACCCGCGCGGCACTCCGTACACCAACACGGAGTTGGAAGCCCTGAAGGAGCGTTCCTTGTGAACTGGTTTGGTTTCTCCGTTGGCATCCTGACCTTATTTATCATCGGCTTAGGATTCGTATGGGTCATCCGTGGTGAGCGTTATTTTGGGTACCTGTGGTGGCCTTACGTGATAGCCCTGGGTGCTTCGTGTGTCCTTGGCTCACTGTTTATTTCAAATATTTGGATTTCAGCCTTATTAGGTGGCTTTGGCGCGTCGCTCACTTGGGGTTCGACTGAACTAAAGGAACAGGCGATTCGTGGTGAGTTAGGTTGGTATCCATTTCGAGAGAAAAAAATCCTGCCGCCACTGGTGGACGTCATAAAGAAGTGGAAAGCGCCCAGCCTTTAGGATTTTGATTCCGCCCTTCGAGCTTCAATCTTAAAGAGTGGTTCACTAGCCTGGATGCGTAACACGCCGTCTATTTACGCCTAATTCTGAAAGCATTGATCGAATGGGATGATACAATCATTTCGTGAAACGGCGCCTTTGCCTGTTCTTTTTAATTTGCCTGGTCGCCTGTCAACCTGCGAGCGTGCCATCAAGCCAGACATTACCTGCGCCCCAGAGGGTCGTGGAAACCATCACACCCTCGCCGCTCCCGACTCAAACGTTTACACCGGCTCCAACACCCACGATCGAAGAGCTGATATTCCCCTACACGATCGACGGACTCCGGCAGCACGAATATCAGAGTGGGAAGATTCACATCCGATCCACACTCCTCGAGACCGACAAATTTACGAGTTACCTGATCGATTATCCCAGCGATGGACTGACGATCACGGGGGTAATGCAAATTCCCAACGGTGATGGTCCATTCCCCGTTATCATCATGAATCATGGCTTCTTTTCGCGCAGCGTGTACTCCTCCGGTGACGGCACGGACCGTTCGTCCGCGTTCCTGGCAGAGCACGGTTATATCACCCTGGCACCCGATTATCGCAGCTGGGGTGATTCGGATATTGGCAACAGCTTCTTTTACTCAGGCCTCGTAATCGATGTGATCAATTTACTCAACGCGGTTCCATCCATCCCACAGGCGGATCCGGCGCGAATAGGCATGTGGGGTCACAGCATGGGTGGAGGGGTCACGATGAAAGTGCTGACGGTCATCGGTGGACGGGCAGCGCAGAGCGGCAGCGAAGGGCGCGTCGAGAATAGCATCAGGGCCGCCGTGTTGTATTCCACGGTCAGCGCAGATATGCTGGATGTTATCAATCGATGGGGGCCGGGATGTTTTGGTGATATTGCAGAAGGGGAGCAGATCATCGGCTGTAACTCGTCCGATGTGATTTCGCTGGATTTGCCTTTGAATGCACAGGACGCGTATCTCTTTGCGGTGTCCGATGGGGATACATTGAAGAAAATTTCGCCGATCCATCATTTAGATTCTGTGACGATGCCGGTCCAAATCCACTTCGGGACGGAGGATGGGAAAACCTTAGCAGGTACGCCACCCGAATGGTCGGTGAAATTGACTCAGGATTTACGCAATGCCGGCAAATACGCCGAGATGTATCAATATGAAGGTCAGGGACATTCATTCATTGGACAGCCGTGGTTTGATTTTATGATACGAGTGTTATGGTTTTTTGATAAGCATGTGAAAAATGCCGGACAAAGCTGATCGTGGAGATTTCGGAATATGAATAACGTCAGACCCCAGATTAAGATGTTGACCGAAGAACAGATTCAGGACATTCACAAATACACACTGCAACTGCTCGCCACCACCGGCGTGCGCGTGGACTCGCCATCTGCGGTGGCGATGCTCGAGAAAAAAGTGGGCAGCTCAAATGTCGATGGAAGAACCGTGCGGATTCCTGCGGAGTTAGTCGAGTGGGCGATCAAGTCCGCTCCGCGTCAAATTGAGATATATGACCGGCGGGGGAATCCGCAGTTCACGATTGGAAGGGAGGGGGATCGGACGCGCTTCGGGATCGGTGTCACAGCATTGTTTTAT
>Ga0075428_100010531_pt1 | contig 10277 bp, 7 predicted proteins | sample RhiMetdeltSRZDD2_FD_75291 | JGI IMG/M metagenome (GOLD analysis project Ga0075428, IMG submission 75291) | Populus rhizosphere microbial communities from Tennessee, USA - Rhizosphere MetaG P. deltoides SRZDD2 | ecosystem: Host-associated > Plants > Roots > Rhizosphere > Soil | place: USA...
TTCGACCGTCACGCCGCGAAGCGCGACCGTCCCGACACTGCGGGTGGTGTCCAGCGACTCCAGCGCCGTAATCGTCACGCCGTCGGCCTTCGCGTCGACAATGACGACGTCCTCACCCGCGGCGATCACCAGCACGTCGGCGTCCGGCGCGCCGAGCACGGCGGGGCTTTCTCCGGTCACGACCAGGTCGGAACCGATCGTGACGTTGCCCGCCAGCGCGAGCGCACCGACGGCGCTGCCGTCGGCCAGCGCCGGAAGTAGTTGCGCGCGCACGGAATCCGGTGCGCAACGGTCGATCACCACCGCCGCCGCGACGCTGGGCAGGAACGGGCCGGGGGAGAGTTCGCGACCTTGAGCCTCCAGCACCACCGCCAACTCGGCGAGGCCGAAGCCCGAACCACCATGGTCCTCTGCAATCGCAAGCCCGTTCCAGCCGAGGTCCTTGCCCGCGGACCAGATCTCCGACGGATGCGTGGCGCCGTTCTCCAGCGTCGCGCGGGCCGCCACGCGGCTGTTCAGCCGGTTCAGCTGCCCGATCGCGGAATCGGCCAGGTCAGTGTGTTCTTCGGTGATGGCGAGAGCTGACTTACTCACTGTGGAAGTCCTCTGTAAAGCGCGGATGTTGACGGTTGTCAATCGAAGCTAACGCGCCCGAGGGCAGCTCAGAAGAGACGTGATGCAGTTCACAAACGATCTTGAAAGTGTCACGGGTAGACATGTTCGGAATGTTGTCGTTTGAGAGCCGGACTGCGGGGTACAGTCGCGCAATGACGGTACGACCGGACACCCGGTACCCCGGACCGACCATATGGACGCGTGCCCGGTGGTTCCTGAAGGCCGGACCGGCCGACTACATGCTCGCGATGAGTGTTGCGAGCGCGTCCCTCCCCGTTATCGGGAAACACCTTGAGCCGCTGGGTGCCGCGACGGCGATGGGCGTCTGGGGTTACCGCCACATGCCGGATTTCCTCGGTGCCACCGCGCGGTCCTGGTTCGAGCCGGGGAACGCCGAGGTACGCAAGCTGGAACGCGATTCAACCCACAACGTGGTCGAGGCCGCACTGCGTGGCGTTGTCCGGGCTGAGGACCTTGACATTGAGTGGCCCGCGCCCGAGAGCGCCCCGCCGCTGTGGAAGTTCAGGCAACATCGGCGCAGCGTGTACCGGACGTCGGTGCGATACGGCAACCTGCCGTCGCAGCTGCTCGACGTGTGGCGCCGGAAGGATCTGCCTGCCGAGCCCGCCCCCGTGCTGATCTTCGTGCCGGGTGGTGCATGGGTGCACGGCAGCAGGCTACTGCAGGGCTACGCGCTGATGTCGCATCTGGCCGAGATGGGTTGGGTATGCCTGTCCATCGATTACCGTGTCGCGCCGCACCATCGCTGGCCGGCGCACCTCACCGACGTCAAGACCGCGATTGCATGGGCGCGCGCGAACGTCGACAAATTCGGCGGTGATCGCAATTTCGTTGCGGTAGCGGGATGTTCGGCAGGCGGACACCTGTCGGCACTCGCGGGACTGACCGCGAACGATCCCGAGATGCAGTGCGAATTGCCCGACGGCTCCGACACTTCCGTCGATGCAGTGGTGGGCATCTATGGGCGCTACGACTGGGAGGACCGGTCGACGGCGGAGCGGGCGCGCTTCGTCGACTTCCTGGAACGGGTCGTGGTTGGGCGCAAGATCGCAAAGCACCCCGACGTGTTCCGCAAGGCGTCTCCGATCGCCCGTGTGCACAAGGACGCACCGCCGTTCCTTGTCATCCACGGCACCGGCGATAGCGTCATTCCCGTCGAGCAGGCTCGCAGCTTCGTCGCGAAACTGCGCGCCGCGTCGCATTCGGTGGTCAGCTATGTGGAGCTCCCGGGAGCGGGCCACGCGTTCGACATGATCGACGGCGCCCGCACCGGATCGATGGCGACCGCAATCGGCTTGTTCCTCAATCAGATTCACCGGAACCGATCGCTCACGCGGGCCAAACAGGTGATCTAGGCTTCCTCCGGGTAGGAGGGAGCACTGTGAAGAGGCTTCGCGGGTGGGACGCTGTGCTGCTGTACAGCGAGACGCCGAACGTGCACATGCACACGCTCAAGCTGGCGGTGATCCAACTCGACGATCTCGGTGGCCGCACGTTCGGGATCGACGAGTTCCGCAAGGTGATACATGGCCGGCTCCACAAGCTCGACCCGTTCCGGTACCAGCTGATAGAGGTGCCGGGCAAGATCCACCACCCGATGTGGCGGGAGAATTGCGAGGTCGACCTCGACTACCACGTGCGTCCCTACCGGGTCGATGCGCCGGGCGGTCGGCGACAACTGGACGAGGCGGTCGGCGAGATCGCCAGCACACCGCTGGACCGCAGCCGTCCGCTATGGGAGATGTACTTCATCGAGGGACTCGCGAACGGCCGGATCGCGGTGCTGGGCAAGATCCATCACGCGCTGGCCGACGGGGTGGCGTCGGCCAACCTGCTGGCGCGGGGAATGGACCTGCAGCAGGGTCCGCAGATCGACCGTGACTCCTATGCCACCGACCCGGCGCCGACAAAAGGCGAGCTCCTGCGATCGGCGTTCGCCGACCACGCCCGACTGGTCGGGCGATTACCGGGCACGGTGCGCTACACGGCGCAGGGGATACGCCGGGTCCGGCAGAGCTCACGGAAGCTGTCCCCGGAGTTGACCCGTCCGTTCACCCCGCCGCCGACGTTCATGAACCACAAGATCGATCCCGTCCGCCGATTCGCGACCGCGACGCTAGCGCTCGCAGACATCAAAGCGACTGGCAAACACCTGGGCGTGACGATCAACGACATGGTGCTGGCGATCTCGGCGGGCGCACTGCGAAAACTGTTGCTGCGCTACGACGGTCATGCCGACAATCCGTTGCTGGCGTCGGTACCGGTGAGCTTCGACTTCTCACCGGACCGCATCTCGGGCAACTACTTCACCGGGGTGCTGGTGGCGTTGCCGACCGACTGCGAGGATCCGCTGGATCGGGTCCGCAACGCGCGCGAAGCGGCGTTGGAGGCCAAGGAAAGTCACAACCTGCTCGGCCCCGAACTGGTGAGCCGGTGGTCGGCGTACTTCCCGCCGAAGCCGGCCGAGGCGATGTTCCGGTGGTTGTCCAACAAGGACGGCCAGAACAAAGTGCTGAACCTGCCGATCTCCAACGTGCCGGGACCGCGTGAGCATGGCCGCGTCGGCGGTGCGCTGGTAACCGAGATCTATTCGGTGGGCCCGCTGACGGCGGGCAGCGGGCTGAACATCACCGTGTGGAGCTATGTCGATCAGCTCAACATCTCGGTGCTGTCCGACGGGCGCACCCTCGACGACCCGCATGAGCTGACCGACGAGATGATCAACGCGTTCGTCGAAATCCGCCGTGCGGCAGGCCTTCCCGAAGAGCTGACGGTCGTCGAATCCGCTATGGCACAGTAATTCTGTCGAGTGGCGAGTTATGTCACGCTTCAGGCGATTTCGCGTGCAATAGGTGGCCACTCGACGCCTGGTTCCGCTTGGCGTGCACCCACGACAGGAACTCTTCGACGGCGCGTGCGGTGTAGTGCCCGCGCGGCGACCCGTAGTAGAAGTCGAACGCGTGCTGGGCGTGCGGGATCTCGGCGTACGCAACGACGGACGTCGACGTCTGGCGCATCGCCTCGGCGAAGTCGCGACCTTCCTGCACAGGGATGATCGAGTCGTCTTGGCCGTGCAGAATGAAAAACGGTGGCGCATCGGGCCGTACCCGTTCGATCGATGACGCGTCGACGTACACCTGCTTGTGCTCGATGAACCGTTTCTTCACCACGAACTTCTGCAGGAACGCAATGAACTCCTTGCGGCCGTCGCCCTTGGCGGAAACCCAGTCGTAGCGGCCGTAGATCGGCACCGCGGCCACCACCGAGGTGTCGGCGTCCTCGAATCCCGGTTGGTACTGCGCGTCGTCAGGGGTCAGCGCAGCCAGCGAGCACAGATGACCGCCCGCCGAGCCGCCGGTGATCGCGACGAAGTCCGGATCGCCGCCATAGTCGGCGATGTTCTCCTTGATCCAGGCCAGCGCGCGCTTGACGTCGACGATGTGGTCCGGCCAGGTATGACGCGGGCTGACGCGGTAATCTATCGACACGCACACCCAGCCACGCTCGGCGAGATGGCTCAGCAGCGGGTACGCCTGCGGCTTGCGCATGCCGATCGCCCACGCACCGCCGGGCACTTGCAGCAGGACCGGCGCCTTGCCGTCCCGGGGCAGGTCGCCCCGTCGCCAGACATCGGCGAGGTTGACCCTCGGGTGCGGGCCGTACTGGACGGTGCTGGCCTTCTCCACATAGCGGCGACGGATCAAGTCGTTGGGCCACACACCGATCATCCTGCGACGCCGGGCGGGTTGCGACTGCGCCGCGATCTTCTCGTAGTCGTCGCCCAACGCCTCGCGCAGCGGCTCCTCGAACTGCGGCTCCGACGCCACATTGCGGCGGTGGATCAGCCACAACAGCGCCCACGCGATGGCGGTGAGCACCAAGGCAATTCGCCCTCGGCGGCCGCGGAAGTCGCCGCGCAGTCCGCGCCGCACCGCGTCGAGCATCGACCCGGCGATATACACCGGCGACATCTCGGTGGTGGGCCAGCCGAACGCGAACACCGGCAGCGTGATGTACCCCTCGCGGCCGAGGGGCCGCACACCGTTGGCGGCGTTGAGCAGCTCCGCTGATGCGCGCAGCAGCGGCCAGCGCCTACGCACCGGCGCGGTCCTGCAATTCGCGGCGCACGATCTTGCCGGTGCTGCCGCGAGGTAGTTCGTCGAGGATCGTGATCTCCCTGGGCACTTTGTAATTCGCCAAGTTATCGCGGACGTGTTGCTTCAGTGTGTCCGGGGTAGCCGTTGCGCCGTCAGCCAAAACCACGAACGCAGCCAGCCGCTGGCCGAACTGTTCGTCGTCCACCCCTATCACCGCCGCCTCGGCCACCTCCTGGTGCGCGGCCAGCGTCTTCTCCACCTCGATGGGGTAGACGTTTTCGCCACCGGAGACGATCATCTCGTCGTCGCGGCCGACAACGAACAGCCGACCTGCGTCGTCGAGGTAACCGACATCGCCGGACGACATGAAGCCCTCGTGGAAATCCTTGGTCTTGCCAGAGGTGTACCCGTCGAACTGACTGGAGTTGCGGACGAAGATGCTGCCGACCTCACCGCGGGGCACTTCGTTGAAATCGTCGTCCAGAACTCGGATTTCGGTGCCGCCGGCAGGCTTTCCCGCGGTATCGGGCGCGGCCCGCAGGTCCTGCGGTGTCGCCGTGGCAATCATGCCGGCCTCGGTGGCGTTGTAGTTGTTGTAGATGACGTCGCCGAACTGATCCATGAACTTGATGACGACATCCGGGCGCATTCGTGAACCCGACGCGGCGGCGAACCGCAGCGACCGGCCGCTGTATTTGTTGCGCACATCGTCGGGCAGCTCCATGATCCGGTCGAACATCACCGGCACGACACACAGCCCGGTGGCGCGGTGGCGGTCGATGAGTTCGAGGGTGGCTTCGGGGTCGAACTTGCGTCGGGTGACTACCGTGCACGCCATCGACGCCGCGAACACCAACTGGGAGAAGCCCCACGCGTGAAACATCGGGGCCACGATGACGACCGTCTCTTCGGCACGCCATGGGGTGCGATCCAAGATCGCCTTGAGGATGCCGGGTCCACCGTCGGCGCCGCCGGAGTGCTTGGCGCCCTTCGGAGTTCCCGTTGTTCCGGACGTCAGCAGGATGACCTTGCTCTTGGTGCTCGCCCGCTGCGGCTCCCGCCCAGCATGGTCGGCGATCAACTTCTCGACCGTCAGCCCGTCCTGCGGTCCGTCGGTCCAGGCGATGATCCGCGTGGCGTCGGGTTTGTCGGCCAGCGCGCGGTCGACGGTCTCGGTGAACTCCTCGTCGTAGATGACGGCGTCCACGTCTTCCCGCTGCACAACCTCGGCGAGTGCGGGCCCGGCGAACGACGTATTCAGCAGTAGCACGTCGGCACCGATCCGGTTGGCTGCGATCAGCGACTCGACGAAGCCGCGGTGGTTGCGCGCCATGATCCCGAGGACCGTCGGAGCCGCACCGTCCGGCAGCGCCTGCAGTCCAGCGGCCAATGCGTCAGCGCGCTGGTCGATTTCGCGCCAGGTCAGGGCGCCAAGCTCGTCGACGAGACCGGTCCGGTCAGGGCAGCGCTGCGCCGCGGCGGCGAATCCCGATGTGATGCCCATGTTTTCGCGCTGCATCGCCGAGGCGATCCGTAGGTATTTGTCGGGCCGCATCGGCGCGAGCAGGCGGGCGCGACCCATCGTCGCGACGATGCCGAGCGTTTCGGTGAGCCGGTCGGTGATGGCCATGGGTCTTAGCCAAGCACAGGGAGCGTGCGCTCCTTGGCCAGTTCGTCAAGGGCACGTTGCATGACGTGCCGCACGTGGGCGTCGACCTCGTCGATGTCGGGGTTCTCGCCGAACTCGGCGACGATGTCGATCGGCGGCAGCACCCGCATGACGATCTTGGCCGGTAGCGGAATGTTGGGTGGGATCACCACGCTCAGGCCGAACGGGAAGCCGAACGAGATCGGCACGATCTTTGTCCGCGCCAAACGTGCGATGGGCCCGAGGCGTTTGGCCAGCCAGGTCCCACGGGAGAGGAAGATCTGCGTCTCTTGGCCACCGATGCCAACCGTCGGCACGATCGGCACGCCGGCGTTCAGCGCGGCTTTCACGTAGCCGGTGCGGCCGCCGAAGTCGATTTTGTTTTCCGACAGTGTCGGGCGATAGACGTCGTAGTCACCGCCGGGGAAGACCACGACGAGGCCGCCGGAGCGCAGCGCTTCGTCGGCGTTCTCGTGGTTGGCGCTGATGTAGCCGATCTTCTTGAAGAAGTCGCCCGTCGGTCCAACCGAGAGCATGTCGTGGCTCAGCGTGTATAGCGGCCGGTCGTAGCCGTGCTTTTCGTAGAAGTGAGCCGCGAGGATCGGAACGTCCATCGGCAACATGCCACCGGAGTGGTTGCTGACCAGCAGCGCGCCGCCGGACGGCATGTTGTCGAGCCCTCTGACCTCCGAGCGGAAGTAGCGCTTGAGGAACGGCCGGGTGATGCTCATGACGCGCTCGGTGAGGCCCGGATCCCACTTGGTGAGCTCCGACGGTTCGATATCGGTTGCGGGCACGGGTCCCCCTAAAATTAGAACGTGTTCTAGTTATCGTACCCGAGCGGCCGACCGGTTTAGAACCGCCTATGCAGGGCTACCTCGACGGGCAATGACGACCGAACGCGACCAGACAACCGGCAGTCCCTCCAACCTAGCTCCCGGCGTGAGTGTCGGGCATGGTCGCTACCGACTGTTGGCCTCTCACGGCGGGCGACCGCAGTTGCAGTTCTGGCATGGGCTCGACCTGGCGACGGACCAAGAAGTGGCTCTCACGCTTGTCGACTGGGGCGGTGAGCTGCCCGAAGAGTTCGTCCATGAAATCCTCGCGCGGACTGTCCGGCTGAAAGGCATCGACATGCCTGGCATCGCCCGGGTGCTCGAGGTGCTACACACCGGACACTTCGGCGTGGTGGTGTCGGAATGGATCCACGGCGGCGCGCTGGGGAAGATCGCCGAGACGGCGCCGTCGCCGACGAGCGTCGCGGGCGCGATGCAATCGCTGGCCGCTGCAGCCGAGGCGGCCCACCGCGCCGGCCTTGTATTGTCCCTCGATGATCCCGCCCGGCTTCGGCTAGGCCTCGACGGTCACGCGGCGCTGGCTTTTCCCGCCACCATGCCGGAGGCGACCGCTGCGTCGGACCTGCATGGAATTGGTCAGGCTATGCGCGTGCTGCTGAACTCCGACGAGCAGGCGCCGTTCCTGATCTCCACCACAGTGTCAGGGCTGCAGGAGGGCGGAATAGCCAGCGCAGCAACGCTTCTGACGCTACTGCGTGAGGCCACCGGCAATGATGTCGAGAGTGGCCGGGTGATGCCGCCGCTGCCACCGCCGGTTCCGGGTCGCTATGCCGGCTTCCGCAACTTCGGGGCTGAGGATCAGGCTGCGGCCGCCCGCCGCCAGGTCATGCGGATCGCGCTGGTGGCTGCGGCCGTGATGGTTGTCATGGCGATGGTGGCCGCGGGCTCGACGCTGAACAGGTTCCTCGACAACGATCACGACTCTGTCGGGTTCAATGCGGACAAGCTGGGGTTGAGCGGGCCGACGGCCTCGGCCGGCCAGCCGCCGCCGGACGTGGTGCGCAAGCGAGCCGCACCAGAGGAGCAGGTCCAACCCGTCACCGCGGTGGTGTTCTCGCCCGGCGGATCGCCCGACAGCCCGGACGCGGCCGGTGCGGCCGTCGACGGCAATCCGGCCACAGCGTGGTCCACCGACACGTATTACGACGCCGATCCGTTCCCGAAATTCAAGCCCGGCGTCGGACTGCTCGTGCGACTCGCAAGACCCGCCGCGATCAGCGCGGTGATGGTCGACATGAACAGCACGGGCACCGTCGTTCAGGTGCGTGCCGCTGCGAGTGACTCGCCCAAGGCGTTGGCCGAAACCATCGAACTCACGCCGCCTACCCCAATGCGGCCAGGGCGCAACAGAATTCAGGTCGCCAGCTCAGACCCAATCTCGAATGTTCTGGTGTGGATTTCCACGTTGGGCTCAACGGATGGCAAGAGCCGCGCCGCGATCTCCGAGATCGAGCTGCAGGCAGCAACGCCGCCGGCGTGACCCGGGCGGTCAGCCGATAGCATCACCGGCGTGACAGACAACAGCGAAAATGTAGTCCTGGTTGAGCAGCGCGACCGGATCCTGATCATCACGATCAACCGGCCAGAGGCCAAGAACGCCGTCAACGCCGCGGTGAGTCGCGGGTTGGCCGACGCCGTGGACCGCCTCGACAGCGATCCGGGACTCTCTGTCGGCATCGTCACTGGCGCGGGTGGCTCGTTCTGTGCGGGCATGGACCTCAAGGCGTTCGCCCGCGGCGAGAACGTCGTGGTCGAGGGCCGCGGAATGGGGTTCACCGAGCGTCCGCCCGTCAAGCCGCTGATCGCGGCGGTCGAAGGGTACGCACTGGCAGGTGGCACAGAAGTGGCGCTGGCCACCGATTTGATCGTGGCGTCGAAGGAGTCGGCGTTCGGCATTCCGGAGGTGAAGCGTGGGCTGGTCGCCGGTGGCGGTGGGCTGCTGCGGCTGCCGCAGCGCATCCCGTACGCGATCGCGATGGAGCTCGCGCTGACCGGTGAGAACCTGCCGGCGCAGCGGGCACACGAGCTGGGGTTGGTCAACGTGCTGGCCGAACCGGGTGGGGCCTTGGACGCCGCGATCGCGCTCGCCGAACGGATCACCGCCAACGGGCCGCTGGCGGTCGCGGCGACGAAGCGGATCATCACCGAGTCGCGCGGCTGGAGCCCGGAAGAGATGTGGACCCAGCAGACAAGGATCCTGATGCCTGTCTTCAGCAGTAACGACGCGAAGGAAGGCGCGATCGCGTTCGCCGAGAAGCGCCCGCCGAAGTGGACGGGCAGCTGACGGTTTTCGGCCGCGCAGTTGCGGTCAAGGAGTCGACGGCCGCCGAGCCCCGCCGCCCCTACTTGTCTTCACAAAGGGACTACTGATGCTGACGGCGTCATTCATTTGATGACGCCGCGGAGAATGACATCTAACTGGTGAGCTCGGCCGGGCTGCTATCGCATTAAGTCTCTGATCGTCGCAATTGCCACAGCGACATCCGCGCGCACACCCCAGATGGGATGCCGCACGAGGTCACGCGCAGCTCGCGGCAAGTTGCCTTCAACGACGTGCCCCGCGACAACGATTGTGTTCGCCAGAGCGAAGATCGCGGCTCCAGCCCTGAGTCGACCCGTCAGCGCCGTAACCACCGCGACAGGCACCATGGAGTTACCGACGACTGCGCACCAGCGGTTGAACGGCGTGAGGTGCTGGGTCCGGTGTTCTGCAGCGAACTCCTCGTAGGAGGCAACCACTCCCGCAGCATGGCACACAGCTGGGAGGGACGCTATCCCCGCACTTTCGTTGGCAAACAATTAGCCGGTGAGTTCGGCGATCTCCTCGGTGATGTTGCGTCGAGCGCGGTCTTCCCACCGCTCGCGACCCGTCGCTGTGTGGAACAGCGGCCCCGTCAGCAGTGCCGAAAGTACCTGCGCCCGAGCCGGTTTGAACACCTCGTCCGGCACGTCGGCGTACTCCTCCCGGACCGCTGCGGCATAGGCGCGGTATCGGATCGGCTCGCTGGCGAGCACCGACAGGTCGGCGTCGCTGAGCAC
>Ga0075428_100010537_pt1 | contig 10273 bp, 8 predicted proteins | sample RhiMetdeltSRZDD2_FD_75291 | JGI IMG/M metagenome (GOLD analysis project Ga0075428, IMG submission 75291) | Populus rhizosphere microbial communities from Tennessee, USA - Rhizosphere MetaG P. deltoides SRZDD2 | ecosystem: Host-associated > Plants > Roots > Rhizosphere > Soil | place: USA...
CACCGGCAAGGGCCTGTTTCTGGCCCGCAGCGAGGACGACCGGCGCACGTGGGAGTTTTCCGGCCCCCACTTCCCGATGACCGGCGTCTACGCGGTCGGGTTGGACACGCGGCGTCAGCCATCCCGGGTGCTGGTCGGCGTCGAAAGCTCTCATTTCGGACCGATCGTGGCCACGAGCGACGACCTCGGCGCGACCTGGCACGAGCCCGATCAGCGGCCGATCGCGTTCCCGGAGAGCGCGGAGAAGCCGCTCGCTCGCGTGTGGCAGATCGCCGCCGGACCGGCGTCCGAGCCCGACGTGGTCTTCGCGGGCACCGAGCCGCAGGGCCTGTTCCGGTCCACCGACGGCGGGTTGACCTACGAGTTGGTGCGCGGGCTCTACGACCACCCGCACCGGCCGGAGTGGGGCTCGGGGTTCGGCGGTCCGGCGATCCACACCGTGCTGCCGCACCCGACCGACCCGGAGCGCATGGTGGTCGCCATGTCGACCGGCGGCGTCTATCGCACCGAGGACGGTGGCAAGAGCTGGCAGACGGGCAACGTGGGCATCAAGGCGGTCTACGTGCCGGACCCGTACCCGGAGTTCGGGCACTGCATCCACAAGATCACCCGTGACTCGCAACAGCCCGAGCGCCTCTTCGCCCAGGTCCACCACGGCGTGTACCGGTCCGATGACGAGGGCGCCACGTGGACGTCGATCGCCGACGGCCTGCCCAGCGACTTCGGCTTCGCGATGGTGGCGCACCCCGGCCGGCCCGGGGTCATCTTCAACTTCCCGCTCGAGGCCGACGCGCGCCGCTACCCGCCGGAGTACAAGTGCCGGGTCTTCCGCAGCGAGGACGCCGGCGAGACCTGGCAGCCGCTGGAGTCGGGGCTCCCGACCGAGCCGTTCTACCCGACCGTCCTGCGCGACGCGATGTGCGTGGACAACGCCGACACACCCGGGGTCTATTTCGGGACCCGCGACGGCGAGGTCTTCGCGAGCCGGGACGAGGGCGAGACCTGGCAGCAGGTCGCGGCGCACCTGCCGGAGGTGCTGTGCGTGCGGGCGGCGGTGATGTGACATGGCGGTAACGGTCCGTATTCCCGGCGTGCTCCGCGCGGAGGCCGGTGGTCGGTCGACGGTCGAGGTGGGCGAGGGTACGACGACCCTGCGGGCAGTCCTCGACGAGATCGCCACGAAGTGGCCCCTGCTGGAGCGTCGCCTGCGCGATGAACACGGAGGGCTACGGCGCTACGTGAACGTCTACGTCGACGGCGAGGAGTGTCGTCGGCTCGATGGCCTCGGGACGGCCGTGTCCGACCAATCGGAGATCCTCATTATTCCCAGCGTTGCCGGAGGATAGGAGCGGAACTGGAGGTCGGTGTGAGGGTCGTCGACGATCTGCCGGGCATCCAGTGGCTGCGGCCGCTGGGTGAACCCCGGGCCACCGTCGCACCCTCACCACGCACCGGCGAACTGTTCCTCGCCGCGCGCCGGGGTGGGCCCGCCGAGGTCGCCGTCCGGATCTATCCGGCCTCGGCGCTCGGCTCCGAGCGGCAGCGGGCCCGCCTCGAGGGGGAGATCGAGGCGCTGAGCCTGCTGTTCGACGATCCCTACGTCGTGCGGCTCTACGACGCCGGCGTGAGCACGGCCGGCCGGCCGTTCTTCGTCATGGAGTTCTGCCCGGAGGGCTCCCTCGCCGACCACCTCGCGACCGTCGGTCACTTCACGCCACGCGAGGCGCGGGCGATCGGGGTGAAGCTCTCCGGTGCGCTCGCCACGGCGCACAGCCACGGCATCATCCATCGCAACCTCAAACCGGCGAACATCCTCATCAGCCCGAGCGGCGAGCCGGCGCTGACCGACTTCGGCCTGTTGTCGCTGAGTACGCCGGACGGTGACTATTCCCCGGCGGCCGAGGAGGCCAGCCCGTACGCGGCCCCGGAGGCGTTCCTGCCCGAGCTCATGGATGTGGCGACGGACGTGTTCTCGCTCGGAGCCGTGCTCTACGGCCTGCTGTCCGGGGCGCCACCGGCCCCGCCGAACCCGTACAGCGTGGTCGCCGGTGACGACCTGCCCGACATCGCCCGCGTGCCGTGGTCGCTCATGGAGGTGCTGCGCACGGCGATGGCGATCGACCCGCGCAACCGGTACGACTCGGCCGAGGACTTCCGCGCCGCGCTCCAGTCCACCACCTGATCACACACGGCGCGACGGCCCGGTCCGATCAGGTGGCGACGCGCCGGAAGACGCCCCACTGCGAGAGTCCGCCCTTGACCTCGGTACGCACCGGGTGGAACTCCTCGGGGAAGTCGTGCAGGTAGATCAGGTGGTCGTGCGGACTGGTCCGGCGCTGGTTGAGGCGGAGCGCCTCCAGGATCTTGCAGATCCAGTCCCGATGGGGCAACGGTGTGGTCACGAGCAGCAGCCCGCCGGGGCGCAGCAGCTCACTGATCGGCTTGAAGAAGTCGCCGTGCTCCACGACCTCGAAGGCGATGACGGCGTCGAACGAGCCGGCCTCCAGGCCGAGCCGCCGCCACTCCTCGATGTCACCGCGAATGAACTCGTGGGGCGGGCTCGTCGGCGGGTTGGCGATGTCGAGGCCGACGAACCGGTGCCAGCCGTTCGCCGTGGCGTAGGCACCCACCCACCCCTCGGCGCACCCGATCTCGAGGATGCGATCGGTCTTCGGCACGAAGCTCAGGAAGTACTCCAGCTTCTTGCGCCGGGCGATCGTGCTGAGCAGCGGCATCTGTCACCTCGGGCCGGTCCGCCGAAATCGCTGTCGAATCTGGTAAAGGTACCCCGCGCGGTCGCGCCCATTCATCAGGACGACCCGGATCGTGCCGCCGGCACTACCGGGACCGATCGGCCCGCGGGCGATGAGGCGCCACCCGCCCCGGACGGTGTGCCCGGCCCAGACGGGGCGTCGGTGCTTATGACCTCCTCGTGGTAGGCGTGTTCGACGTTGACGGACCACACATCGTGTCCGGCCCCGTCGAGGATGTTCTCCACGGTGAGCATCGCGGTGAGCATCGAGTGGTCCTGGTTGTTGCAGCGATGGAGGCCGTTGCGGCCGACGGGGTGTACGTTGACCGCGCTGCGCTCGAGCCACCGTCGGATCGCGTCTACATTGGACTGATATGCGGCGTCGTAGACGGGGTACGCGCGCGGCACGCGTACGACATAACCCGTCTCGACGGCGCCGGCGTTGACGAGCCCGAGGCGCTGCACCTCCGCCGTGGCCAGCAGGATCACCTCGTCGTCGGGGGCGTTCCACAATGGGTCGCCGGCGGAGAGGAAGTACTCGAGGCCCAGGCACGTCCGCCCGTCCTTGACCATGTTGGGCGACCAGGAGCCGTAGTTCTGGATCCGTCCAACGAGGACACCGGGGGTGTGCACGTAGATCCAGTTGTCGGGGAAGCCGACCTCGGCCGGCACAACCAGCGCCACCGTCAGGAAGTCGCGGTATTGCAGGCCGGCCGCGGCGTTCTGGACCGGGACCGGCGCTGGCGGGTCCATCGCCTCGATGAGTGTGGACAGCGGCATCGAGGAGATGACGTGGTCGGCCGGTTCGGTGCGTTCGGACTCGGCGTCGACAACCGTGACCGCGGTGGCCTGGTCGCCACGCCGGTGAATGGCCCGCACCCACGTGCCGGTCTCGATCGTCCCACCCGACTGGGCGACCTTCACGGCGCAGTGTTCCCACATCATGCCCGGCCCATACCGTGGGTAGTGGAACTCTTCGATGGGGCTCTCCACCTCGGTACGGTCGCGCCGACGCCGGAAGGCACTGAGGATCGCCCGGCCCAATGACAGGTTCCGGATGCGTTGGGCGGCCCACGTCGCCTGCAGCGATGTCGCCGGGATGCCCCAGACCTTCTCGGTGTACGTCTTGAAGAAAATGGAGTAGAGGCGTCGGCCGAACCGGGCCGAGACCCAGCCCTCGAAGTTGCTCTGGTCGCGGGGCGGGCGCAGGCGGGCCCAGACGTACGAGCCGATGCATCGCACCGACTCGAACAGACCCAGCCCACGTAGCGCACTGACCGGCCTCAGTGGATAGTCGAACATCTTGCCGCGGTAGTGGATCCGGCTCAGGCGTGGCCGTCGGAGGAAGTCGCCGGGGCCGAGCACCTCCCGCCACATGGCCTCGACTCGAGCGACCTTGGTATAGAAGCGATGGCCGCCAATGTCGAAGCGCCAGCCGTCGCGCTCGACGGTGCGACTGATCCCGCCGACGACATCGTCGGCCTCATAGACGCTGGCGGCCACGCCGCGGCGGCCGAACTGGTAGGCGGCGGTCAGCCCGGCTGGGCCGGCGCCGATGACGACGACACGAAGATTCTCGGGCATTCGGACGGGGCTCCGATCGCGATAATCTATCTAAACTTGTATTAATACCTATATATCACCTATGGAGGTCGGCGGATCACCGCCACGACGCGCTGCGGCAGATCGATCACCGACCAGCGGGGCGACCTGAACTGCTCGGGGGCGAAACGGATGTCGCTGAAGTACCAGCCGTCGGGTTGGCGGTAGAGGATCAACACGTCGATCGGGCCGAAGCGGGTGCGGCCGGCGGCGTCGGCGAGCGCGTCGGCGTTGCCGATGCCGGCGAGCCGCACGATCTCCGCGCGCCGGTCGTGCCATCGTGCGAGCGAGTTGGCCGAGCCGCTACCCCGGCCCATGTAGCCACTCCAGGCGGCGTACGAGTAGAGCCGCTCATTGGTCGAGAGCGTGACGCGGTCGCCGACCGGTCCGATCGCCCGCTCGACGGCCCTGATCACCGGCCCGGAAGGGAACCACCACGTGCGCGCATCCGCCGGCGCGTACCGGGGGTAGCCGCCGCCCGGCAGCGGCTCGAGGTGAGCCCGGGCGGCGTCGTTCGGCGTGGCCCCGCCGCGCGGCATCCAGACCTGGGCCAGCCCGAACGCGGCCCACCCGAGCGCGATCGCCACCGCTGCGGCGAGGACGCGGCGCCCGGTCGTCGCCCCGAGCCGGGTCAGTACGGCCGGCAACCAAACAGCGGCGGTGAGCACGCCGGCCGCGGTCAGGAGAACCCCGTACATCCGGGGTGTGTACTGGATCGCGGTCGTGTGTCCAGTTAGGACGTACCGCATAGTGAAGACGACCCGGAAGACGACGGCGCTGGCGACCAGCAGCAGTATCGGCTGGGCCCACCACGTCGACCGGCGCAGCGCGACGAGCCCTACCAGCCCGACGAGCTGGAACAGCGCGAGGGGCGTCGGCGCGAGGAACGGGAAGAGGTCCGCGAGCAGGCCCTCGGGTGGCTGGTAGAGATCGGCGACGACCTGCGTGCCGGATCGCAACGCCGTGACGACGTACGGGACGACGAACCAGCTCGCCACGACCGCGGCGACGGCCATGACCGCGAGGAGGTGCCGCACGTATGCCCGCCGGTCGGGTGCCGCGCGCCAGCCACTGACGATCATCGCGGCGATCCCGAGCGCGGCGAAGATGAGCCAGCCCTGGTACGTGAGGACGATCAGCCCTCCGATGACACCGGAGACGAGCCAGTGCAGCCGGCGGCGCGGCGGATGGGCGAGAACGTCGAGCACCCAGGGCGTGAAGACGAGCAGCGAGATGATCTCGAAGGCCTTGTCTGGCTGGCCCCAGGTGAGCATCGACAGAGCCGGGATCACCAGCGCCGGCCACACCCCGACGAGCCGCTGCCATAGGACGAACGCCACGAGTACGGCGGCCGACATCGTGACCACCTCGGCCTTGCCGACCAGGCGCCAGGCGGGCAGGTCGAGGAGCGCGGCGGCCCGGCCGATCAGCCACGGGTACAGCGGCGGATACTCCGCGGGCAGGTTCGGGATCCACGGGTCGGCGCTCTGAATCGTTGTGCTGTAACGGTTGGCCATGGCCGACATGCGGGCCATGTCCTTGCCGAGCCCGACGTAGCCGAAGGGCGTGCCGTAGAGGGCCGCCCGCAGCGTGAGCGCCACCCACGCCGCCAACAGGCCCGCACACACGCCCGCGAACGGCCCCTCGAGCCGCGGCCGGCCGACGACGACGAGCGCCACGCCGAGCAGGACCGTCGCGAGTACCAGAGCGACGGCGACCGGGAACGTGGCCCCCCGGCCGGTGAACGGGTTCAGGTTGACGTAGCGCGGCAGTTGGCTGAGGAGCGGCATCGCGACGAGCCACGTGAGCACCGCGGCCGCCACGGGCCCGCGCCACCAGTCGTGCCAACGCCTCCGCTCGGCCGCGTTCTCCGCCCCCGTCCCCGGTTCCGACGCCGGCTGCGTCCGCCGCCTGAACGCGGGTTCGGGCCAGCGCCTGAACGCTCGCCCCTTTGGAGCCCCCGTGAGCGTGTGCTTTCCAGCCACGCCTTCCCTAACGATCCGTCCGCCCTCCCGTACCGATCCCGGACGAAATGGTCATCAGCGATCAAGGTACCCGGACGGCGGTCGTGATCGGTGCAGAATCGCCCACTCGGCCCCAGAGCCGGCGGCTAGACCACGAGGGCTTCTACGTCAGACCCTCCACTGTGGCCTAAGAGCACCTCCAAGATCTCGGGGTGGCGGAGTCCAGGGTGGCGGGGCCGGGGCGGGTCAGGCGAAGCCGGGTATCGGGTAGGCGGCCAGCAGGTCGCGGACCTCGGCGGCGATCCGGTCGAGGGTCGGCTCGTCGTCCTTGACGGCGGCGTCGACGGCCTCGTCGATCCAGGTGGCGATCTGCGGCATCTGGGCCTCGGTGAGGCCGCGCGTGGTGAGCGCCGGCGTGCCGATGCGAACCCCCGACGGGTCGAACGGCTTGCGCGGGTCGAACGGCACGGTGTTGTAGTTGGTCTCGATGCCGGCCCGGTCGAGCGCCTGTGCGGCCGGCTTGCCGCCGATGCCCTTGCTCGTGAGGTCGAGCAGGATCAGGTGGTTGTCCGTTCCGCCGGAGACGAGGTCGAACCCGTGCTCGGCCAGCGCGGCGGCGAGGGCCTTCGCGTTCGCGACGATCTGGTGTGCGTACGCGGAGAATGCCGGCGTCCCGGCCTCGTGGAGGGCGACGGCGATCCCGGCCGTCGTGTGGTTGTGCGGGCCGCCCTGCAGGCCGGGGAAGACGGCCTTGTCGACCGCCTTGGCGTGCCCGGCGTCCGACATGATCATGGCGCCGCGCGGGCCGCGCAGGGTCTTGTGGGTGGTCGTGGTGATCACGCTCGCGTGCCCGACCGGTGACGGGTGGGCCCCGCCCGCGATAAGGCCGGCGATGTGCGCGATGTCGGCGACGAGGACGGCGTCGACCTCGCGAGCAATCTCCGCGAAGGCGGGGAAGTCGATCGTACGGGGGATAGCCGTGCCGCCGCAGAACATGACCTTCGGACGCTCCCGCCGGGCGAGGTCGCGCACCTCGTCGAGGTCGACGCGGCCGGTCTCGCGGGCGACGCCGTACTGCACCGAGCGGAACCAGCGACCCGTCGCCGAGACCGACCAGCCGTGCGTCAGGTGGCCGCCCATCGGCAGGGCCATGCCCATCACCGTCTCGCCCGGCTCCAGGAACGCGAGGTAGACCGCGAGGTTGGCGGGCGAGCCCGAGTACGGCTGAACGTTGGCGTGGTCGACGCCGAACAGAGCCCGCGCCCGCTCGGCGGCCAGCTCCTCGATCGGGTCGATGTACTGCTGGCCCTCGTAGTAGCGCTTGCCCGCGTACCCCTCGGAGTACTTGTTGGTCAGCACCGAGCCCGTCGCCTCGAGCACGGCGGTGGAGACGTAGTTCTCCGACGGGATCATCCGCAGCTTGTCGTGCTGACGGGCCGACTCGGCCTCGATCAGCTCGGCCAGTTGCGGGTCCGCGGCGGTCAGGCTGTGCAGCGGTGGTACGTGCATGCGTACTCCTCAGAGGGTCCTGCCCGGTCCCAGCAGGCACAGCTTAGCCGCCCACCTTCTGGGTCCCGGTGCTGCTACCGTGCCGGGATGACCGAGCCCTCCCCGGAGCCGACGGTGCAATTCCCGCCCCACCTCGCACCGGCGCAGCCACCGCCGTACGACCCGTACAACCCGCCGCCTCCGCCCAGCTATCCGCCGACGGCGCAGTTCCCTCCGGTCGCGCCGCCGGGCTATGGCCAGCCTGGCTACGGGCAGCCGGGCTACGGACAACCGGCCTACGGGCCGCCGGGCTACGGGCCACCGGTCTACGCGGCGCCCTACAACGACAGCATGAACGGCTTCGCGGTCGCGTCGTTCGTGCTGAGCTTCTGCGGCGGACTGCTGAGCCTGATCTTCGGGCTGATCGCGCTGCGGCAGATCAAACGGAACGGCGGCCGCGGGCGGGGACTCGCTATCGCCGGCATCGTGATCTCGTGCCTTTGGTTCCTCGCCATCGCCGGGGGCGTGGTGTATGCGATCGCGACCGATGCCGACCGGAACGCCTCCGGCCAGATCACCAGCGGCGGACGCGTCTCGGTCACTGACCTCAAGGTCGGCGACTGCGTCAACGACATCGAGGAGGACAAGCAGGTGCTCAGCCTCCCGGCGGTGCCATGTGCCCAACCGCACGACGCGGAGGTCTTCGCGATCTTCGAGCTCACCGGCTCGACGTTCCCGGGCGAGGCCGAGGTGGTGAGCCAGGTCGAACCGAAGTGTTCCGACCGCCTCGAGCAGTACGCGCCGGCGGCCCTCAACGACCCGTCCATCGAGCTCTACTACTTCGCTCCGAACGAGACGTCGTGGCGCCGGGGCGACCGGGAGGTCGTCTGCATCGCGGTCGACCAGACCAAGCAACGCACCGGTTCCCTCCGTACCTGACCGCCAGCTTCTCCATCGCCGCCGCGATGGCGGGACGGTCAGGCGATTGTCACGGCCAGCTTGCCCAGCGTGCCGGCCGCGAAGTCGTTGAACGCGTTCGGCACGTCGTCGAGAGAGTACGAGCGCTGCACCGGAATCCGCAGCCGTCCGGAGGCGACCTCGGCGGCGAGATGCTCGAGCAGCGGACGCTCGGGCTCGGCGATGATGGACGAGGCCGTGATGGGGCGGTCGCCGAGCTGCTCGGGTCCAATGCCCAGCAGCGACGCAAACCGTCCACCGTGGACAAGCAGGTCCGCCAGCGCGTGCGGGTCTCCGGCCATGTGCAGAGCGATGTCGACGCCGCCGGGCGCCAGTTCGCGCACCTGGGCGGTCACGTCGCCGGCGTAGTCGACGACGTGCTTCGCGCCGAGGCCGAGCACGTGGTCGGTCTCGGCGCCGGGCGTCGCCGTCGCGATGACCGTCGCTCCCCGGGCCGCCGCGACCTGCATGACGAACGCGCCGACCCCGCCGGTGGCGCCGGAGACGAGCATGGTGTCGCCCGCGCTCGGCTTCACCGCGTTGATGCAACCCATCGCGGCCGACCCGGCCAGACCGATCACCCCGGCCGTGGCGGGGTCGAGCCCGGCCGGAATCCGGGCGACGTATGGCTTTTCGGCGAGTACGACATACTCCGCGAAGGATCCTTCGTGCAGCGGCCACGTCAGCACGACGCCGAAGACATCGTCGCCGACCGCGAAGTCGGTCACGCCCTCGCCGACCTGGTCGATCGTGCCGGCGTAGTCCTTGCCGAGCACGACCGGAAAGGCGTGCTCCATCATGCCCTGCAGATAGCCGCGCGACACGGCGTTGTCGAGGCCGTTGAGGGACGCGTGGCGGATCGCCACCCGCACCTGGCCGGGGCCGGCCGTCGGTGCCTCCAGGTCCGTGAGCCGGGGAGCCGAGCCGTAGTCATCCGTAACGATCGCGCGCATATCCAGCTCCCGCCGTTGTCACGTCATTGTGGACACAGGATCAACGGGTGATCACATTAATGCGACGCGTTCGGGTCGCGGACCAGCCAGAAAGGGGACGGCGACCTACGTTCGGTGGTGGTCGGGCGCTGACCGGCGCCCCGACGTGACGCGTTCGGTGACTGATGCGCGTCCGGTCAGTCGGGCACGCGGCGGTAGGCGCCGTCACTGGCGCTCGTCGCCATCGATGCGTACGCGCGCAGCGCCGCCGACACGGGCCGGTCGCGGTCGATCGGTGTGAACGGCCGGTCGCGCTTGTCCTGCGCGACGCGGCGCGCCGACAGTTTCTCGTCCGGCACGTCCAGGTGCACCGATCGTCCCGGGATGTCGATCTCGATCCGGTCGCCCTCCTCCACGAGGGCGATGAGGCCGCCGCTGGCAGCCTCGGGCGAGACGTGCCCGATCGACAGGCCGCTCGTGCCGCCGGAGAACCGGCCGTCCGTGATGAGGGCGCACACCTGGCCGAGCCCGCGTCCCTTGAGGAACGACGTCGGGTAGAGCATCTCCTGCATGCCCGG
>Ga0075428_100010540_pt1 | contig 10272 bp, 9 predicted proteins | sample RhiMetdeltSRZDD2_FD_75291 | JGI IMG/M metagenome (GOLD analysis project Ga0075428, IMG submission 75291) | Populus rhizosphere microbial communities from Tennessee, USA - Rhizosphere MetaG P. deltoides SRZDD2 | ecosystem: Host-associated > Plants > Roots > Rhizosphere > Soil | place: USA...
TACCGTCGGATTTCGAGGACCTTTCCGTGGTCGAAGCCTTGGCCCGGGCGGCCCGCCAGCATCAGCGCCGCGCGGGTGTGGCGGTGAGCATCGAAACCCGCGGGCTGCCGGAGCAATTGCCATTCCCGATCAAGGCCTGCCTTTATCGCTTCGCCCTGGAGAGCCTCGACGGCTTACCGGCCGACGCGCCGGCGCAGTCCCGACGCCTCTCTGCCGCCTACGATCAGCGCAAGATCGTGCTGGAAGTCACTGGGGGGCCCGCCTCGCCGGCGGATTCCCAGCACGCCACGACGGCAACAAAAAGCTTTGTCAGCCTGCGCGATCGCATCGAGGCGGCGGGCGGCAAGCTGAGACTAGCCTCGACACCCACGGGCGAGTTTTCGCTGGTGGCAGAACTTAACTTTTCGGAAATCGAGCAAGCCGGTGGCTGACAAACTTCGCATTGCCGTTGTCGACAAGTATCCGATTTTTCGCACCGGCGTGGTGCAAGCGTTGCGCCGCGACAAAAACATTGTCGTTGTGGGGGAGGGAGGCTCGGCCGAGGAGGCCGTCCAGTGCGCCGACACGAAAGATCCGCACATTCTGTTGCTGGAATCGGCCGTGCCAGGCAGCCTGAAAGCCGTGCAGGCAATCTTACAAGCGAACCGCAACGTCAAAGTCATCTTCCTGGCCTCGACGGAGGATCAGGAACACGTCACGCGCGCGCTGCACGCCGGTGTGCACGGCTACATCATGAAAGGTGTGACCGGACGGGAACTGGTGAAGGCCATAAAGGCCGTGCACAGCGGGGAGCGATATATCACGCCCGCCTTGGCCTGGCATTTGATCACCCAGCCCGCTGCCGTCACGACGCGACGCGACGGCGAGGCGAGACCTCTGCTCAGTATCCGCGAGCAGCAGGTGCTCGATTGCACCAAGAAGGGGCTCACCAATCACGAGATTGCAAACATATTGGGTCTGGCCGTCGGCACGATCAAATACTACAAGACCCTCGCCTTCAAAAAAATCGGCGTGCGCAATCGGTTGGAAGCCATTGTGGTGACCAACCGCAGCACGGAAGAAAGCTGCTAAGGATTGCGGTCGGCTTTTCGCGAACCGGCGCGCATACAGGCCGGTAGCGCAACTGCCCACGAAACCAACCAAACCCATCAACGCCGGCAGATGGCCGGCGAGCAGGGCATCGACGCCGCGATCCTGGGCGAAGGCCACCACGTGGGTCGAGACGAAGAAGTCGTCGAACCCGCACAGGGCATAGACGCCGAGCAAGAGCCAGAACGGTCGCGTACGGGCGGCGGCCCGCAGGCCATCCCACGCCAAGATCGGGTCTTTGGCCGGGGCCGCGTCGGCCGCCCCCGCGCTGGCCGGCACGGCGCGGACCAGAAGGGGCAGCAGCGCTAAATGCCCCAAGGCGCCCCAGAAGAAGATCGCGCGCCAGCCCGAATGCGCAAGCATCACGGCAAAGGCGCCGATGATCACCAGCTGCCCGGCGCTCATGCCCGCGCTCACAATGCCGTTGGCGAAACCGGCCCTATCGGGGAAGGCGCGACTTACCATCAGCGACACCGGCGTTATCGAGGCGATACCGTTCCCCAACGCGAAGATGACCTACGCGAAAATCTGCCATGGCTCCGACAGCACGCACAGGAGCCCCATGCCCGCCGCGCTGATGAGGAGACCGGCGCCAAGCAGCAGACGCATGCTAACCGCGTCCGCGAGCCGACCGGCAAGGAACATGCTGGCGGAGGTGACCACGAAATAGGCGGCGACCGCCAACCCGAGCGTGGTGCGACCGACGACGAGCTCCTCGGCAATTGGTTTTAGGGTGAGGCCGATTGCAAAGCGCGCGCCACCGCCGACGAATAAAACCAGGAACCCGGCGGCCAGAATGACGCGGCGGCTCATGACGAGCGGTCGCCCGCCGCCAAGGTCGCCAGCCCGCGAATAGACTTTTCGCCACTCTGGTCCTGCGCCACCGGATCGGTCCCATTTGCCAAGGCAACGCGGTCGAGACTAGCAGGGGAGCGCGGCCCCAAGGCAAGCCGCAGTCTTCGAAACGAGACGCGAGTGCCCGAGGCGCGGCTGTCGTGCGCGAAGCGTGGGCGCAAAAAAGGCCGCCGAAACCCAGCGGGACGCCGCTCCTACGGATCGGCTCGACCAGGGGACGAGCCCGACGCTTGGAGCAATCTCCGCGGCTTTGCGGGCGGGGCGAGATCGGCATCGGGGTTGCAGCGGCAATTGCCAATCCTACGCCACCGCAAAGCGGGGGCGGGATCTGCCGACCGCCGCGGTCGACTTGAGCGCGGGGTTATTGGCAAATTGCGTGTCCGACAGCACCAACTGTCAGAGCCGGCACCGCGCACAGTGGACCCAGAAGGCCGCCCCGGCGCAGGAGAAGGGCGCGACGGCGAGTGCTCCGCCCAGCCCAGAGGCCAGTGCCAGCACCGCGGGCACGCTCAGCAGCGCCACGGCGAGCCAGATCAGTGGATCGTCCATGCCACAAGCCCTCTCCGTCCCGCAATGACGATTGAGGCCCAGAAGGCTTAAGGAAGCGTGAAGTGGCCTCGAGAAGCGGCGCCGTTCTGCCGACAGCGCACCGCACGGCGCGAGCGCCACGGTTGAGCACTGAGGAGCGTTTGTCACTGGCGCGAGCCTTGGCGAAGGGGAACGAATCATGATCAGGATCCCCACACTTGTCTCACCAGCCCCAGCCTTGAAAGGTCCGCCTTGGCCTACCTGCAATCGCTCAATGCCGGTCAGCGCTGCGCTGTTGAACACGGCGTCAGCGGTCAAGGCACCAACATTGCCGGTCCGTTGCTGGTCATCGCGGGCGCCGGCTCCGGAAAAACCAACACGCTGGCGCACCGCGCCGCCCACCTCATCGTCAATGGCGTCGATCCCGGGCGGATCTTACTGCTGACCTTCTCCCGGCGCGCGGCCGCCGAGATGGAACGGCGTGCTGAACGCATCATCAAAGCGGCCGTCGGCACCGACCGCATCCGCATTGGCTGGGCAGGAACGTTTCATGCGGTGGCGGCGCGTTTGTTGCGCAGTCACGCCCACAGCATTGGCCTTGATCCCGCGTTCACCATCCATGATCGTGAAGACTCCGCCGACCTCATGAACCTGGTGCGACACGAGCGCGGGTTCTCGGACCAGAACCGGCGCTTTCCCCTCAAGGCGACCTGTCTCGCCATCTATTCGCGGGCCGTCAATGCCAACGAGGCGTTGGAAACGGTGCTGCTAAAGTCGTTTCCCTGGTGCGCGGAATGGAAGGCGGAGCTCGGCGAACTGTTCGACGGCTACGTCACAGCCAAGCAAAGCCAAGGCGTACTCGACTATGACGACTTGCTCCTCTACTGGGGCGAGCTGATGAAGGTACCCGAATTGGCGCATGGGGTGCGTGCACTGTTCGATCACGTGCTGGTCGATGAATATCAAGACACCAATGCGCTGCAGGCAACCATCCTGCTGAGTCTCAAGCCGGACGGCGCCGGTCTCACCGTCGTCGGCGACGATGCCCAGGCGATCTACGGCTTTCGCGCCGCCGATGTGCGCAATATTCTCGATTTTCCCGGTCACTTCAGCCCGGCGGCCCGGGTGGTGACGCTCGAGGAGAACTACCGCAGTACTGAGCCGATTCTGGCAGCGTCCAATGCGGTCATCGGCTTGGCCCGCGATCGTTTTAGCAAAAACCTGCGCTCCCACCGCCCCGGCGACGACAAGCCATCGCTGGTCACGGTCAGCGACGACGTGGCCCAGGTGTCCTTTGTCGTCGAAAGCATTCTTTCCAATCGCGAGGACGGCACTCCCCTGAAAGAACAAGCGGTGCTGTTCCGCACCTCGCATCATTCGGCGATGCTTGAAATCGAGCTAGCGCGACGCAACATTCCGTTCGTCAAGTTCGGAGGCCTCAAGTTCGTAGAGGCCGCGCACGTCAAGGACGTGCTGGCGGTCCTGCGCTGGGCGGAGAACCCCGCCGATAGGGTTACCGGCTTTCGCGTGGTGCAGGTCCTGGATGGGATTGGCCCCACCACCGCTGGCAAGATTTTCGAGCACATGCGGGACCGCCCGTTCCTCGCGGCGCTCGGCACCTTCGCGCCACCGGCCAAGGCTGCCTCCGCCTGGCGCGACCTCGTCGCGCTCATGCGCCGGCTCGGTGAGGCGGGCGGCGATTGGCCCACACAATTCGATACGTTGCGGCAGTGGTACCAGCCGCATCTGGAGCGACGCTATGCCGATGCCATCGTGCGCGCCGGCGACCTTGATCAGCTGCAGCGCATCGCCGCCGGCTATCCCACACGCTCCCAATTTCTCACCGACCTGACGCTCGATCCGCCGAGCGCAACCTCGGATGAAGCCGGCAAGCCCCTGCTCGATGAGGACTACCTGATCCTTTCAACCATCCATTCGGCCAAGGGCCGCGAGTGGAAGGCGGTCTTCCTCCTCAACGTTGTTGACGGCTGCATCCCGTCCGATATGTCGACCGACACTGTCGAGGAGATCGAAGAGGAGCGGCGCTTGCTGTATGTGGCCATGACGCGGGCCAAAGATCAGCTGGCCCTGATCGTACCGCACCGATTTTACGTGCACGGCCAGTCACGTCATGGCGATAAGCACCTTTATGCCTCGCGCACCCGTTTCATCCCGGCCGGCATCATCGACCAATTTTGGGTTCGAGCTTGGCCGCCGGCGCGCCGGGATGCCGCCCCATCGCAAGCCGGCCCGGCCTTGACCGTCGATCTTGCCGCCCGGCTGCGCGGAATGTGGCGCCGCGCCGGTTGAAGCGAGCGCCACGCCGAGTTTACCTGACGCCCCGCGCCGGCCACGTGCTCGCGCCCTTCGACCGCGGACCCGCGGTCGCGGCGATGCGCTCAGCGTTCATTCGGCGAGAGGTAGAAGCTGTTAACCCAGCCGGTGATCCCGCGATGTTGGATCGGGCACCACGCCGAAACGCATAGCCCAACGATTTTGATATCGGCCGCGTCGGGATGGATGCTGCCGATCACGCCATGTTCAGGCGATGGGCCGTTGCGCACATTGAGCACGTCGTCCTCATCCACACCCGCAACCCGGAATGACGGTGCGGCGCGCCCCAATGGCGACGCTGGAATGGCGGCGGCCAAGGCAGTGGGCCGTTTCACCGGCCCTGTCTTGGTTGCCAGCGCGGCTTTGGCATCGGCATCTGCTCTGCTCACCTCGGGCGGCCGCGGCGCCGGTGCCTCATCGGCGACCTCCATCCCTCCATGGACCGGGCCCACCGGGCTTGCAAGCGATGACGTTGTCGCCCGCGCAGGTGCCGCGGACGGCACGGAGATCTGGGGGGCTCTGGCTTCGAGCTGCCGACGGTTCTCCGGCTCGGAGACGTTACGCTCAGGGCGAACGACGATACTTGCGGTTCCCGATTCCCCATCATCACGCCGCCAAAAAACCCGCCTGCCTTCCTGGCTCAGCCGCAGGCAGTGCACGGCACCGTCAAACCAGTGCCGCCATTTCTGGCACAGGCGATTTGCCGAGATCCACCAGGTACCGCTGTCCGTCGGTGAGCCTAGCAGATACGCGAGTGCCCCCGCCTCTGCGGACATGCGCCCATCTTCCCCATAGGAAATGGGCAGCGTCGACCCCAAAGGCGTGTCGACCGCAAAGACGGCCCCGGCCACCGTCTGCTTGATTTCATCACCGGAGAGTGCGGAGGAGCCGGCATGAGCTTCCGACGCCGTCAACATCAGGATCAAGCCTAGAGTACGCCACCACATGCGTTCCCCCTCGCAGCGGACTTAGGCGCACTATGCGGTCCATTGATGGGAGGAGTATGGCAATCGCCCATTTTGCTAAGAGCCTGGGAGCACCTGGCCACTTTGGCCGAAGCTCGGGCGGTGCGCGCTGCAGGGCGCCCCACGACTGAGGCGAGAACAACGCCAGCAGGCTTTCACGGGGGCAAAGGCGAGGGCCCAACACCACGGGCCTTTGAGAGCCGTTGCATGCTGGCCTTGCCCCGGCTTTGAGCGTGGCCCTTTGACGTCACGGCCGAAGCGATCGATCGCTGGGTCGCCAGTGGCGCTCAAGCTTTGGGTCACCCCTTAATGGGCGACTTTGCTGAGCCCCAACCGTAAGCGCTGTTCGGTGAGCGGCTTTTCGAGAAAGCCGAGAGGCTGAACGGCCTCGGCCCGCCGGCGGGTCTCACGATCGGTATTGGCCGTCACGAAAATGCTGGCAATTCCGAAGCGGTCGCTGATCTCATCGGCGGCATCAATACCATCGCGCGATCCCGTCAGGCGAATATCCATCAGCACCACGTCCGGACGCTCTCGCTCGGCGATGTTCACCGCCTGATCGGCCGAGACAGCGACCGCAACAACGACGTGGCCCAGCGCCTGCAGTAAGCCACGCGTGTGGAGCGAGATGTAAAATTCATCTTCGACGATCAAGACGCGCAGCGGCCTCATTCCCACATCCTGAGAATCGTCATGCGCGGATGCCGCCTTCCCACCTGGCGCGGGAGCGGAGGCCAGCCAGAGCGGAACCGAGTGCGATTGGATTTGCGGTGCGATCATGGCGATGCTGCGGTGGCCGTGGGAGGGTCAGTGAGCACGAAGGTTGCCGGGATGTCCAGCCGCCAATGGATGCCGTCGCGGTTGAAGTCGAGTTTTGCCGTGCCCTGCAGGGCCTGGGCGACGAGTTCGGTAATCACCAGTGAGCCAAATCCCCCGCGCTCAGGGGGACGTACGGGTGGCCCATCCCGTTCGATCCATTCAAGATAAACGCGGCCGTCGGACCGAGGACCGCGCCATTTCACCAAGACCCGTCCCTGCGGAGAGGTGAGCGCACCATGTTTGTAGGCATTGGTGACGAGCTCATGCAAGGCGAAGCCAATGTTTTGCACGGCATTGGCGCTGAGAAACAAAGCCGGGCCGTCCAACTCCGCACGCGGCCCGGCACCGAACAGATCAAGATGCGCCTGCACCAGGTCGCTCAACCATGCTCCCTGCCAGTTCTGGCGCAGCATAAGGTCCTGCGACTCTGCCAATCCCTGAATGCGCTGACCGAATTGCTCCACGAACTGCTCGACCGTCGCACTCTGGCGCGCGGTTTGCAATGCCATCCCCTTCACCACGGCAAGTTGGTTCTTCGAGCGATGCGCGAGCTCGCGCATCAAGAACGCCGAATGCTCATGTCGGAGCTGGAGTTCCGACGATGCCGCACTCAGCGCTGCGGTAAGCGCATTGGCTTCAACGAGCGGGGACCTGAGTGGCTCGACGGGCTTGCCGAGGCCAACCGCCGCCGCGGCAATCGTGGCCGCGTCGAGGGGACGCGCCATGAAGCCGCTGAACAGGTAGGCAAGCGCGGCGCCGAGTGCCAGCGCCGTGCCCATCATCGCCGCGGCGAAGAATTGTCCACGCTTGCGTGATGCCTCGACGTAGGAAACCGGTACCGTGGCCGACACCAGCCAGCCAGCAATGCGGGACCGTGCGGTCGCACGCAGGATGTTCGCGCCTGCCACGCTGGTGGCCCGAAACACGCCCTTTGCTGCCCGGCTGCTCTCCAGCAATTCCTTTGGCAGCGGTTTGCCGACGAATTCGGCGTGCCGCTCGGAGCGCGCCAGGATGATGCCCTTGTTGTCGGTCACTCCCGTGACCCATTGCGGTTCGAGACGTTGGCCGTGCAGCAAGCTCTCGAAGCGCGTGGCATCGAGCGCCATGATCAGAACGTAGCGGACAGCATCTCCGGCTAAAACCGGCACCTCGACATTGATGACCGGCTGACGCAAAACGGAGCCGATGAGCAAATCCGAAACCTGCCGTTGCTTGCTGTCGAATACGCGTTGGGCCGTCTGTGGATCCGCGGTTTTCGGCAAGGGGTTACCAAACGGCACTCGGGTATTGATGAGCTGCTGATGGGTATGGTCGACGAGCAATATTCCCGCTTTGTCACGCCTGAGCGCGTGGCTGGCTTGTTCGTGGAATGCGGCAAGATCGCCGCGCGCAAGGGCGGCGGACGTCGCAAGCGTCTCAAGCGTGATGGTGGCTCGGTCAAGCTCGCGATCAATGTCCCCGCTCAGATCCTGGGCAACCTGCAGCGCCCTACCTTCAATCTCTCGCTCCTCGAGGCTGGCCATGCGATTGAGGGCAAAGACGGCGATTGCGAGGAGCGGCAAAGTCAACGCCAGGGCGAACAGACTAAGGAATGTTCGAATGCGCTGGGGCGGGACCCGGTCTATGAGCAGTCGCGCTGGCATGGGGTGCTGTGGGGTCGGCGGGAATTGGTGGAGTAGGTTAGCGCGAAATTGCCCCTGTCAAGGCGGGAGCGAAGCGTCCAAGTCACCCCCAACGCGGCTTCGCGCTTGGAGGGGCGATCGACCGCATGCGACCTTACATCGGTCATCTGCCATACGCTGCGCAGGATCAAATTTACCGTCGGCAGGGGAACCGAGACACATTTTCGTCGCTATTCTTTACTGCGGTGCAGGCGGTCGGCCTCCAAGCAAGGAGGAAGGATGGTCATCTATCTGTTCAGAGACAAAAATAATGACGACATCTTTGCATTTTCGACAGACGTGACCGGGCTCAGCATCCCGCCCGCGGCAGCGACCACCGAATGGATGTTCATCGAGGCTCTCGACACCTTGAAGTTCCCAGAGCCCTGGGATATCGGCGACTTTCAGTACGTCCTCGACCACCTGCAAGCGAACGGCTTTTATCTTTTCCAAGGTGAGTTCATCGAGCCGGCCCCCCTGGGACGGCCGAAGCCGGCCGGACTTGTTCGTCACTGAGGCCGGGTTCCGTTTCTGCGCGCGCAAGAACCGGCCGCCAAACCCTGCCGATCGGGCACCGCATCAAACCTCAGTGTCGCCGGGTCCAGCAGGCGGAATGGCTTGCGGTCTATCTTTTGGCCTTTGTGGGCGTCAGCTTTCCATCGGTCATTTGGTAGACCTTATAGGCCGTGTATGAACTCGATGTCGCGGCGACAGCCGTGAGACCAAGAACGAGTAACACCATCCACCGGGGCACAGGGTCCTCCTCCCAATATCGCCGTGGTTTTGGCTCGCGTGCGCGCGCACGCGTGTGACGGGCAGCGCAAAACCATCCGGATCCTGATTACAGGCACGACTCTATAGGGCCTCGGCCAACGCCTATCAAACGCTTCTGCGTGTGGGTCGCGTTCGCCGTTCGCCTGGGCCGCGCCGTGACGCGTAAGGGAGGCAGCGTGATCTTGCGCGCCACCGACCCCGCACACACGCCACAAAGGCTTGCAAAATGTTTGGGCAATTTCGCTGGCGCGCCGGCACCGTTGCCGCGGAGCGGGCCGGGCCGCCATCGCCAACGAGAAGGCGTCTGCTTCATCACTTTGAATTTGCGACGTCCAGCATGGTTTGCACCACTTCGAGCAGCATACTCTCGGTCTTGGGACTGAGAGCGAAATATTCCTTCCAAGCGGTCTGCTGCGCCAAGCGCAACCAGGCGAGATAGTCTTGGTGGGTGAAGCGGTGATACTTGGCGCCGGCGCGCGTGAATACTTCGATGAACTTTTTCTCGGCGTCCTTCTGCGTCGCCGCAAAATAGTCCTCCGAGATCTCGGCGGCCGCTTCGAAGGCCTCTTGCTCCCTTTCCGTCAAACCGTCCCAAACGGACTTGGAAATCAAGAGCGGGGTCGCAAACATCCAAATGCCTGGGCTGCCGGCGGTGAAGAATTTCGCATGTTCGTAGAGCTTGGCCGAAACGAACGTCTCATAGGAGGTCAGAGCCCCATCGAGCTTGTCAGCCTGCATGGCGGCGTAAAGTTCGTTCGAGGTCAGGTCGACGGGGGTTGCACCCGCCCGGCTCAGCATCAAGTCGAACAGCGGATCACCCCCGCGCAACCTCAATCCTTTGACCGTCTCGGGTCCACCGATTTCACGATTGCGCGTAACGAATCCCCCGGGCACCCACCACCAGGCGAGAATGTGGACACCGTTGGCGTTGGCTATGGCCTGCAGTTGGTCGGAGACCTTGGAGTTCTTAAGGGCTCGGGCCGCATCCACACTCGGAAATAACCCCGGCAAAACGGCAAGGGAAAATTCAGGGATCTTTTTTACGGCATAGGGCAGTGGATAGACGCTCATCTCAATGCTTGCCGACTGCAGGGCATCGAATTGCTGCTCGGCTTTCAGTTTGAGCGCCAACTGCGGGTAAATTTGAAAAGACATTTCGGGCAGGCGCGATTGGACCTCGCGCACAAAAATGCGTGCGGCCCGATCGCGCGCGTCGATTTCCGCCGCCCATTGGTGTGAGATCTTGA
>Ga0075428_100010542_pt1 | contig 10270 bp, 8 predicted proteins | sample RhiMetdeltSRZDD2_FD_75291 | JGI IMG/M metagenome (GOLD analysis project Ga0075428, IMG submission 75291) | Populus rhizosphere microbial communities from Tennessee, USA - Rhizosphere MetaG P. deltoides SRZDD2 | ecosystem: Host-associated > Plants > Roots > Rhizosphere > Soil | place: USA...
TCCTTCATCGCCTCTCGTTCCACGTCCGTGAATCCCTTGGACTTCTTGGACTTCTGCGTGCCCTTCATTGCAGGTTTCCTTTCATCGATTAGCGACGCTCCGTAGACGAACTGCCCTTCCGCAACCTGCCGGCATATGGCAGCACGAACAAGTAGAGACCAGTGATCAGGAGGAACGCAAGTGGGAGCAGCGGCGAATAGGTCACCCACGCCGGCGGTGCGCCACCCCCCTGTGCAAGGACGATGAAGTTGGCGATAACGGTCACCGTGAATGCGATGGCTAGCCAGCGGTGGATCTGCCGAACCCAATGGTTCCAGTTCAATGGGAGCTCCTTTCAATGCCGTTAATGATTTGTCGCAGGCGACGAAGGCCCCTTGTGCACTGCCTGCCGCGATGTAACGTCAAATTCTCTCGCCGTCGTCCATCGTTTTGGAGGATCTCCATGTCTCTCTTCAGGGTCACCGGCACCGCACTCGCCGCGGCTGCGTTGGGTTCCGCGGGCGCGTTCGCGCAGGCGGTCGCGCCGAACCAGCCCGTGCCCTCGCACTACGCGATCACGAACGTCCGCATCATCGCCGCGCCCGGCCGCACCATCGCGCGCGGCACCATCGTCATCCAGGACGGCCTCATCGCCGCGGTGGGCCCAACCGTGAAGGCCCCCGCCGGCGCGTGGGTGATCGACGGCGCCGGCCTCACCGTCTACCCCGGGCTCATCGACGCGCTCTCAACGGTCGGGCTGCCTGCCTCGCTGCGCATTCCGGAACCTCGGCCCGCCGGTCAAAGCGCTCAAGGCGGTCAAGGCGGTCAGAGTGGTCAGCAAGCGTCCCAGCCGCCGTATTCATGGGGCCCGCAGGACCGGCCGGCCACGACGTCGTGGCTCAGCGGAGCAGACCAGCTTGGCGCGACCGACGAGCGCGTGACCTCGTGGCGCAACGCCGGATTCACATCGGCGGTCGTGACGCCCGAACGCGGCTTCTTCCCCGGCCAAGCAGCGTTCGTGAACCTCGCGGGCGAGCGCGCCAACGACATGGTGGTACGCACACCAGTCGCGCTGCGCGTGAATCTCCAGGGCGGGCCGGATCATCGCGGCTATCCCAACTCCTTGATGGGGGCGATCGCCTACGTCAAACAGGCGTTCTTCGATGCCCAACAGTACGATCAGGCCTGGACAATCTATCAGACGAAGCCAGTGGGCTTGGTGCGACCGGAGTACGACCGCGCCCTCGAGCCGCTGCGCGACGCGCTCAAGGCGCGCCGCCCTGTGCTCTTCCCCGGCAACCTCGCCAAGGAAGTCGAGCGCGCCTACGCCATCGCGCGCGAGACGGGCACGGTCCCTGTGGTGTACGGGCTGCAGGAGGGGTACCGCATCCCGAGCGTGGTCGCCCGCGCGGCCGCGCCGGTGCTCGTGAACGTCGATTGGCCGGTGCGCGACAAGGACGGCGACCCCGACGCCGACGTGCCGCTGGCGACGTTGCGCTTTCGCGACCGCGCGCCCACCACGCCTGCTGAGCTCGAAAAGGCCGGCGTCCGCTTTGCGTTCTATTCCGGCCGCATCTCCGATCCGCGCGACGTGCTGACCAATGTCCGTAAGGCGATCGCACTGGGCCTGACCGCCGACGGCGCGCTCCGGGCGCTCACGGTGACGCCCGCCGAGATTTTCGGCGTGGCCGACCGCGTCGGCACGCTCGACGTCGGCAAGATCGCGAACCTCGTCGTCACGGAGGGCGAGCTGTTCGACGCACGCCCCCGCGTGAAGTACGTCTTCGTGGACGGCCGCAAATTTGAACCGGTGGCCGCGGAGACGCAGGCTGCCGGCGGAGGCGGGAGTTCCGGCGAAAGCCGAGGGAACGCGCGCCGCGCCGACACGACGCCGCCGGGTCCACCAGTGCCCATGGTCAATGATCGCGGGCCGGTGCGCACCGCGCGCACCACGCTGATCCGCAACGCCACCATCCTCACCGTCACGAAGGGTACGATCGAGCGCGGCTCGATCCTGGTCCGGGACGGCAAGATTGCGGCGGTAGGCACGAACGTCACGGCGCCCGCCGACGCGCAGGTGATCGATGCCACCGGGAAGTACGTGATGCCGGGGATCATCGACGCGCATTCGCACATCGCGACCGACGCGGTGAACGAGGGCGCGGTGGCAGTGTCGGCGATGGTCGGCATTCAGGACGTCCTGAATCCCGACGACCGCGCGATTTACGAAGCGGCGGCGGGCGGCGTGACGTCGGCCAACATCCTGCACGGCAGCGCGAACCCCATCGGTGGCCGCAACGCGGTCCTCAAGATGCGCTGGGGCTCCGACGCGGCCGGCCTGCTGCTGCAGGGCGCGCCGCCGGGGATCAAGTTTGCTCTCGGCGAAAACACCAAGCGCGACCGCGAGCCCGACCGCTATCCCGCCACGCGCATGGGCGTGCAGGATGTGATCCGGGAAGCGTTCCTCGAGGCCCGCGAGTACCAGCGCCAGTGGCGCGACTACGAGGCGGCGCGCAAGACGAAGCGCCCTGCGATTCCGCCGCGGCGCGACCTGAAGCTCGAGACGCTGGCGGAAATCCTCGACGGCAAGCGGCTGGTGCACGCGCACTCCTACCGCGCGGATGAGATCCTCCAGCTCATTCGGCTCGCCGAGGAGTTCAAGTTCAAGATCGCGACGTTCCAACACGTGCTCGAGGGCTACAAGGTGGCCGACGAGATCGCGCGCCACGGCGCCGGCGCCTCGACTTTCTCCGATTGGTGGGCCTACAAGGTCGAAGCCTACGACGCCATTCCCTACAACGCGGCACTGATGACCGAGCGCGGGGTCGTCGTGTCGATCAACTCCGACAGCCGCGAGGAGATGCGCCACCTCAATCAGGAGGCGGCGAAAGCGGTGAAGTACGGCGGTCTCTCGGAGACCGAGGCGCTGAAGCTCGTCACCCTGAACCCCGCGCAGCAGCTCGGCGTCGCGAACCGCATCGGGTCGATCGACGTCGGCAAGGACGCCGATCTCGTGATCTACACCAATCATCCGTTGAGCGTGCTCAGCCGCGTCGAAACGACGATCATCGACGGCCAGGTGTACTTCGAGCGCCAAACTGACTTGGGGCGGCGCCAGGCGCTCGAGCAGGAGAAACGAGCGCTGCTGGATAAGGAGCGCGGCACCACGCCCGAGCGGCCGCGCGTCACCACGACGGAGGCCACTCCATGAACCGCGCACGATTGATATCAGCGGCTCTCGGCTTGGCGCTCGCCGCCGCGCCGGTCACCGCCCAGAACGTCGCAGTCCGCGGCGGCATGGTGCACACTCTGGCCGGGCCGGTCATTGAGAACGGCACGGTCGTCATCCAGAACGGCAAGATCACGGCGGTGGGTGCGGGGGTCTCGGTGCCCGCCGACGTCACGGTCGTCGATGCAACCGGGCTGCACGTCTATCCGGGACTGTTCGACGCCGTCACGCGCCTCGGCCTCACGGAAATCGGCGCGGTGGATGTGACGGCGGACATGCAGGAGCTGGGCGAGTTCAATCCTCACCTCATCGCCGCGACGGCGGTGCACCCCGCGAGCGAGCACATTCCCGTGACGCGCGCCAACGGCGTCACGCACGCCGTCGCCGCGCCGCAACCGCGGCCCGCCGGCATCGGCGGCCAGGCGACGCTGATCGACCTCGACGGCTGGACGATCGAGGACATGCAGGTCGTGCCATCGGTGGGCTTCACGCTCCTCTGGCCGCGTCTCGCGGCGACCGGTGGTTTCGGCGGTGGTGGGGGTGGAGGTGGGGGCGGCGCTACGGCCCCCCGGCCGTTCCGCGAGATCAAGAAGCAGTACGACGAGCAAGTGCGGCGCCTCGACGGCTGGATCGGCGACGCGCGGCGCTACGATGCGGCGGTCAAGGCGGGCGAGCGGCTGCCCCGAGACCTGAAGCTCGAGGCGCTGGCGCGCGCGACGCGCGGCGAGCTGCCGCTCCTGATCGCCGTTGACCCCGAGCGGGAAATTCGGGACGCCGTCGCATGGGCTGAGCGGCAGCGCGTGAAAATCATCATCATCGGCGGCAATGAGGCGTACAAAGTGCGCACGCTGCTCGCTGAGAAGCACGTGCCCGTGATCCTTGGCCCCAGCCAGGAGGTGCCGGGCACGGACGCGGGATACGATGAGCGGTACGCCGCGCCCGGACTGCTGAAGCAGGCCGGCGTGCAGTTCGCGATCGCGACGTTCAATTCCGAAGATTCCCGAACGCTGCCGTACGAAGCGGGCAGCACCGTATCGTTCGGACTTCCGGCGGAGGACGCGCTCAAGGCGATCACGATCTATCCGGCGGAGATCCTCGGCGTGGCCGACCGGGTCGGCACAATCGAGGTGGGCAAGCTCGCGAACATTATCGTGACCGACGGCGACCCGCTCGAAATCCGCACGCAGGTGAAGCACGTCGTCATCGCCGGGCGCGACGTAAGCCTCGACAACAAGCACTTACAGCTCTACACGCGCTACCGCGGACGCCCCAAGCCGCGGACGTGAACGCCGACCCCGAGGGTCCTCACCCCCTGCCCCCCTCTCCGTTCCGGAGAGGGGGAACGCGGAGGTCATGCTCGTGAGTACACGCCTATCGAGGGCTACACCGCATGCTGTGACGGTGAATCTTGTGACGAGAATGCTCAGGGAAGCCTTCGAGGGGCCTCCGGGGCCGTGGACCTACTTCATCGAGACATCGCCCGGCACCGGTGTGTTCGGGACTATCGGCGAGCTGAACGCCGTCCAGGCATCCGAGAGAGGCGGACCGAACAACACGACCATCGCGGGCCACGTCCATCACCTGAGCTCGGCGCTCGCGCTCTCGAGGCAAGCGTTGCGCGAGGGAGCGACGTCACGCGATCGCAGCGGGACCTGGACCCTGTCCAACGTGGACGATGCGGCGTGGTCGGCCCTGCGGGCAGACGTGCGGAGAGAGTACGATAGCTTCGTGGTGGCGGTCATGTCTCACGCGACCTGGGACGAGGAAGCACTCGGCATCGCGTTCGGCGCGATTGCGCACGCGGCCTATCATTTGGGCGCGATACGGCAGCGACTCATCGCGCGCGGCCGGAATCGCTGAGAACTGGGGCCTGGGGCCTAGCTAGGGCCTAGGCCAGGCCCCAGGCCCAAGGCCCCAGTGCAGTTACGTATCCGCCCTACAACGAAGTGACGTTCCTCACACCCCCCAGCGCTTGGTTTCCTACACTTGTCCCCTGCGGGTGGCGCCCTCCCGATCAACCAACACTCACAAGGTGGATACGATGATCAAGCGCGTGGGTGCGGCCATACCTGTCGTCATGGCTTTCGTTTGCTCCCAGCTGGCCGCGCAGGGGCAGACGACCGTGCGGTTCGACGGTTATCTCCAGCCGCGTTCTGAAATGACCGATGACTCCGCCGTGTTCTATCTGCGGCGCGCACGCGTCGGGCTGCAAGGCCAGGCCACGTCCTGGGCGGACTTCCGCCTGCTGACGGAGTGGCGGAGCGGCAGCGGCCAGGCGTCCACGGTGTCGCTGCTGGACGCGTACGTTCAGCTCACCGACAAGCGGTGGACGTTCGTGCTCGGGCAGAGCAAGACGCCGTTCTCGTCAGGATTTCTGCAGAACGAATACGAGACGGAGATCCCCGAGCTTCCGATGGTTGTCGACGCGATCGCGCCGAATCGTGACATCGGTGCCAAGGCCGAGTTTCGCGGCATTCGGCGCGTGGTGTTGCAGGGTGGTTTGTTCAACGGTGAAGGTATGAACCGCACCAGCAACAACAACAACAAGCTGTTGTTTGTCGCGCGCGCCGTGGTCAACCTCCAGGGCGGCTTCCAGATCGGCGCTGGGGCAGGTACAGAAGAGAACGAGGACTACCTCGGCGCCGAGGCAGGCTACACACATAAGAACCTCGAGGTGCGCGGTGAATACATCCAGCGCACGACCGGAACGGGGACCGGGGTCAAGGCCGCCGGCTGGTATGTGTTCGGCGGGTTCACCCCCCACCGCAGCCGGTGGCAGATCGTCGGCCGCGTGGAGCAGTTCGACCCGGATGACACCAACACCGGTGACCGCGACATGGCCATCACTGGTGGAGCGCAGTGGATGCTGCGCGGCGAGAACGTCAAGCTCCAGACGACGTACTCGATCGTGACCGAAGAAAGCGGGTCGATCCCGAATAACCGCGCGATTGCGCAGTTACAGCTGCGGTTTTAGACGACCTAGCAGATTGTCGAAGGATGAGAGGGCGGCTGCCAACGCAGCCGCCCTCTCTGTTTCTCGCGTCACTTCAGGCCGGCGACGATGCGAGCGAGCGTTCGAGTTCGCGGAAGGTTGGGGCGTCCCGGAACGATGTTCCAGGAGTTGAAGACGATCACCATGTCTTCGCGCTGCAGCGCCATCGGGGCCTGACCCCCGAACCCTGATCCGCCCAAGACGAACCGCGTCGAATCCGTGGGATACGGGTAGAGCCACCATTTGTATCCGTATTTCGGCGCGCCGGCCGCCGCCCCGACTGCGGTCGCCGGTGCGATTGAAGCTCGTACCCAGTCGGACGAGAGCACGCGCGTGCCGTTCCACATGCCGTCGCGTAGGAACAGATACCAGATGCGCGCGAGATCTTCAACCGCGAGATACAATCCCCCTTCCGTGTCGGCGATACCCGAAGGGGTACGCTTCCAATACCAGCGCTTGATACCGAGCGGCGTGAAGAGATGCCGCGCCGCGTACACCTCGATGTCCGTCTGCGTCGCCTTGCGGAAGATATCGGCGAGCAGCTGCGACGCGCCGCTGTTGTAGTTCCAGCGCTGCCCGGGCTCCGCCACCATCGGCGCATCGATCGCAACCTTGATCCAGTCGTAGCTCCCTTCCATGACGACCGTCGTGTTGCGCGGATCGGTGTAGGGAAGATTCTCGAGCCACTCCATCCCGTCCGTCATCGTGAGCAAATGCCGGATGGTGATGCGCCGCTTCCGGTCATCGATGTTCTGTACCTGCGTGGTGTCGTAGAAGGACAGCACGGGCGTGTCGAGCGATGGAAACTCGCCGCGCGTGACGGCCGTGCCGATGATGACCGACGTGATCGTTTTGGTGACGGATTGCAGCGTGTGGAGATCGCCGCCGCCGCCGCGATAGTAGGGATGCCACCAGGGAGAGTAATAGTTGTACGGGCCGGTCGCGTCGTGGGCGTTGAGCGGGCTCTTGATTCGCGCGAGCGAGTCATACGCCGCGACGTAGTCCTGTTGGTAGCGTTTGTCCCAGACAGCCTTGCCGTGCCGGATGACAAGGACTCGATCGACGTAGCCGTATTGCCCCGCCTTGATCTCGCGGTCCAGGCTGTCGAGAACGGCTTGATTGAGACCGACGTCCGCAGGACGCGCCGTCGGCCAAGTCTCGCCAGGGAATATTCGCGTCTGTGCCGTGCCGCTCGACGCGGCGATGATCGCGGAGAGTAGGGAGAGGGCGATCGACGATAGGGGTGATTTCATCTGGCATAGTTTACCTGAAAGCAGTCTTTTGTCGATTTCCTTCACCGTCGTTCGTCGCAGAGGTAGCCCCCTTGGGAGGCAGCGATGGCTCGTGTACGCGTGCACAACTTTACAATCTCGCTCGACGGCTACGGCGCCGGTCCGCGTCAGACTCGCGAGGTTCCTCTCGGCGTGGGCGGTGAAGAACTCCACGAATGGTTCATCCCCACGCGGACGTTCCAACACGTGCATGGTAAGTCGGGCGGCACGACCGGCGTCGATGACGACTTCGCAGCACGCAGTCAGGAGGGCATCGGCGCCTGGATCATGGGACGAAACATGTTTGGGCCGCTTCGTGGCCCGTGGCCCGATGACGACTGGCGCGGCTGGTGGGGCAAGAACCCGCCATATCGCTGTCCCGTCTTTGTGCTAACGCATCACGCACGCGAGCCGGTGACGATGCAGGGGGGCACGGTATTTCACTTTGTCACCGGCGGTATTCGAGAGGCGCTCAAGCGCGCGATTGAGGCAGCTGCGGGGCGGGACGTGCAGATCGGCGGCGGCGTGGCGACGATCCGCCAGTACCTCGAAGCGAGGCTCATCGACGAGCTGCACGTAGCGATCGCGCCGAGGTTGCTCGGGTCCGGTGAGCATCTCTTCCATGGCCTCGACCTCACAGCGTTAGGCTATGGGTGCACCACCCATGTGCCGACGGCCGCGGCCACGCATGTCGTGCTGACAAAGCGTCAACCGGTGGATCCAGGGCTCTAGTTCATTCGAACAGAACTGACATCCAGATCCGGCATGTTGACCGACCTTGTGGAGGAGTTCATGTGCGGTATCCTCAAGCGCCATGCGAGCCAACGTCCGGATGCACACAACAATGAAGCCGCATGGCCGCAGGAGAACCCTGGTCTCCGGGACCTCGATCCTGGTGTTGGCGGCGGTCACATTCGCCTGCCAGGGATTTCTCGATTCTCCCGCCCACGGAGTCCTTGATGACGATGCGATGGCGAATCGAGTCGGCGTCGAGGGCGCGCTTGTCGCCGCGTACCGGACACTGGATTGCAGCAGCAGCACCGCCGCAAGCTGGGGATGCGCGGCGAGCAACTGGGGATGGGCGAGTCTCGCGAGCGGGGATGCCTACCGAGGCGCCGAGGGTGTTGACTACTCGCCATTCACCGATGTCGAGCTCTACCGCTGGGAGAGCGAAAACGTAGAGTACGCCCTCGACACCAAATGGCGTCAGGTCTATGAGGGCGTGGCGCGGGCTAATGCGACGCTCCGCGTGCTCGCGAAAGCCCGGGAGAAGCCGGGCGAGATCGGGGATGCCGATGCCGCCGGCATCCGCGGAGAAGCCCTGTTCCTCCGCGCCCACTATCACTTCGAAGCGTATCGGATGTGGGGGAACATCCCCTATTACCGTGAGCACGACACCGATTTCCGCAAGACGAACGTCGGGGTCGATGTGATCGGAGCGCTGCTCAGCGACCTCGACTCCGCCATCGCCCTGCTGCCCGCGACACCGCGCAACGGGGACAAGGGCCGGGCCACGTCGTGGGCGGCGCGAGCCTACAAGGGCCGGGTCCAGGTCTATGCCGGGGACTGGGCCGGTGCATTGACGACGTTGCGCGAGGTCAGGGCGAACGGGCCGTTCGCGCTGGAAACGAGCTTCGATCACGTCTGGACCGGCTTCGCACAGTATCAGAGTGGTCCCGAGACGATCCTGGCGTATCAGGCCTCGGTGAACGACGGGGAGCCGAATGGGTGGAACTCCAACTGGGGCGAACGACTGAACTTCCCCCATGCGGGGAGCCCCTTCGGCTGCTGCGGCTACCACCAGCCGTCCCAGAACCTGGTGAATTTCTTTTCGGTGGACGCGGGCGGACTGCCGTTGGCCCTCTCGGACCCCAATTGGAACGCGCTCGACACGAATCTCGCCGCCGGAAGTCCAACACCGGTCGATCCGCGGCTCGATTGGACGGTGGGCCGGGACGGCGTTCCCTACAAGGATTGGGGCCTGCACGACTCCTCCTGGATCCGCGACCGGATATACGCTGGTCCGTACAGCCCCAAGAAGAACATCCACGAGCGGTTGTCCGGCTCCCAAAGCACCGTGGGCTGGCAGCCGGCCACGACGAATGACGTGAATATCCACATGTTCCGCTACGCGGACATGCTGCTGCTGCTGGCCGAGGCGGAGGTCGAAGGCGGCGTGCTCGAGAACGCCAGGACGATCGTCAATGACATTCGGGCGCGCGCCGGGCGAGTCGCGCAGGGGTGTGGGTCAACGGATTCGCTGCTCCTGGCCATGTACCCGGTGTGTGCCGGGGATCCGCGCATGGCCGTCCCGCTGGTTCACAGCTCGACGCTCGACTCGTTGACCACGCCGTGGGCGGCATACCGCATCGGCGTATATCCCGCGCCGTGGACCGATCAAGCGTACGCGAGAAGAGCGGTGCAGTACGAGCGCCGGCTCGAGCTGGCGATGGAAGGCCAGCGGCTCTTCGACTTGCGGCGCTGGGGGAGCGCTGATACGGTGCTCAACAACTACATCGCGGTGGAAAAAAACCGGAGACTTTACCTCACGGTCGCGGCGCCCTTCACCGCCCGTCATTATCTGTATCCCATCCCGGAAATCGAGATCGAGATGAGCCGGGTCGGCGGTCAAGACCGGCTGGTGCAGAATCCGGGGTGGTAGCAGCGTCCTGTAGTTGCTCCTCCTCACGCTCTCGCGGCCGGCAGCCGCACCTGAAACTCCGTTCGGCCGGGCTTTGATTCCACGGCTACTTCCCCCGAGTGGCGCTGAAGCAGGCGCCGCACGATGTCGAGACCGAG
>Ga0075428_100010545_pt1 | contig 10269 bp, 5 predicted proteins | sample RhiMetdeltSRZDD2_FD_75291 | JGI IMG/M metagenome (GOLD analysis project Ga0075428, IMG submission 75291) | Populus rhizosphere microbial communities from Tennessee, USA - Rhizosphere MetaG P. deltoides SRZDD2 | ecosystem: Host-associated > Plants > Roots > Rhizosphere > Soil | place: USA...
CCCGCTCGTGGACGGGCAGGGCAACTTCGGCTCGATCGACGGGGATCCGCCCGCCGCCATGCGCTACACGGAGGTCCGCCTCACGCGCCTCGGCGCGCTCACGATGGCGGACATCGAGAGGGACACGGTCGACTTCCAGCTCACCTACGACAACGAGTCCCAGGAGCCGGTGGTCCTGCCGACGGCCTTCCCGAACCTGCTCGTCAACGGCTCCGAGGGGATCGCCGTCGGCATGGCGACCAAGATTCCGCCCCACAACCTGAGCGAGCTGGTGGACGCTCTCCACTTCCTGATCGACAGCTCGGACTTGCTGCCTGACGAGCGTCTACTGGGCGTCATGGAGCGCGTCCCCGGCCCCGACTTCCCCACGGCCGGGCTCATCTGCGGACGCGAGGGGATCCGCCAGGCGTACCGGACCGGCCGCGGCCAGATCACCATGCGGGCCCGGGCCAGCATCGAGACGACCAAGAAGGGGGACCGCGAGCAGATCGTGGTCACCGAGATTCCGTACCAGGTGAACAAGGCGAGGCTGATCGAGCGCATCGCCGAGCTGGCGCGGGACAAGCGTATCGAGGGCATCGCCGAGCCCCGCGACGAGAGCGACCGCGAGGGACTGCGCATCGTCGTTGACATCAAGAAGGGCGAGCCGGCGCAGGTGATCCTGAACAACCTGTACAAGCACACCCAGCTTCAGGACAGCTTCGGCGTGATCCTGCTGGCCATCGTCGACCAGCGACCGAAGGTGCTGAACCTGCTCGAGGCGTGCGAATACTTCCTCGAGTTCCGCCGCGAGGTGGTGCGGCGCCGCGCCCAGTTCGACCTCAGGAAGGCCGAGGAGCGCGCCCACGTACTGAAGGGCTACGCGATCGCCCTCGACCAGCTCGACGCGGTGATCGCGCTGATCCGAGCGGCGAAGACCCGCGACGAGGCCCTGTCCGGCCTGATCGCCCGATTCGCCATGACGGAGATCCAGGCCAAGGCGGTTCTGGAGCTGCAGCTTCAGCGCCTGACGGGCCTCGAGCGCCAGAAGATCGCGGACGAGCTGAAGCAGACCGAGGCGCTGATCGCCGACCTCAAGGACATCCTGGCCAAGCCGAAGCGCATCGATGCGATCATCAAGGACGAGCTCAAGGCGCTGCGCGAGGAGCACGGCAGCGCGCGGCGCACGGAGATCACCGAGGCCGTCGACGAGATCGCCGTCGAGGACCTGATCGTGGACGAGGACGTGGCGATCTCGATCACCCACGGCGGCTACGTCAAGCGCACCGCGATCAGCGTCTATCGCGCCCAGCGCCGGGGCGGCCGCGGCCGCGTCGGGATGCGCACCCGCGACGAGGACTTCGTCCAGAACCTGTTCATCGCATCCACCCACTCCTACATCCTGATCTTCACGGACCGCGGGCGGATCTACTGGCTCAAGGTGCACGAGATCCCCGACGTGGGGCCGCAGGGCAAGGGCAAGGCGGTCGTGAACCTGGTGCGCCTGCAGCCGGGCGAGAAGATCGCAGCCTTCGCCGCGGTGCGGGACTTCGCGGCCGGCGGCCACGTGCTCCTCGCGACCCGCAAGGGCATCGTCAAGAAGACCGAGCTCGAGGCGTTCTCGAACCCGCGCCCCTCGGGCATCATCGCGCTCTCGGTGGAAGCCGACGACGCGCTCATCGACGCCGTACTCACGTCCGGCACGGACGAGCTGCTGCTCGGCACCCGCGAGGGCATGGCGATCCACTTCCACGAGGAGGACGTGCGCCCCATGGGCCGCCAGGCGTATGGAGTGAAGGGTATCGAGCTGGACACGGGCGACGAGGTCGTGTCGCTCCAGGTGGTCGGGTCGGGCACGGTCCTCACCGTCACCGAGAACGGCTACGGAAAGCGCACCGAGATCACGGAGTATCGGCTCCAGAGCCGTGGCGGCAAGGGGCTGATCAACATCAAGACGACGGGCCGCAACGGCAGGGTGGTCGGCGTCAAGTTTCTGCGTGGCGACGAGGGCGTGATGCTGATCACGCGCCGGGGTATGATCATCCGGCTGAACACCGCCGACATCTCGACCATCGGCCGGAACACCCAGGGCGTCCGCCTCATCCAGCTGGAGGATGGCGACCAGCTCAAGTCGGTCGCGCGTCTCGCCGAGCGCGAAGAGGGCGAGGAAGCGCCGGCTGGGCCGGAAGGGAACGGGGGCGGGAACGGTAAGGAGGACGCATGAGGGAGTGGAAGAAGGCCCTTTTGGTCGCCCTCGCGGCGGCCGCCGCCCTGGCCTGCAGCGGATCGGAGGGGAAGGTCGTGAACCAATACTTCTCTGCCCTCCGGCAGCAGGACGATCAGACCCTGTCGAGCTTCGCCGCGGTCAAGTTCGACAAGAAGGTCGAGAGCTGGTCGATCACGGAAGCGGCGCCGGAGGAGCGCCAACCCGCGGCTCTGAGCCAGCTCGTCAACCAGCTCCGCGACGCCGAGCGCGCCTTCGACGAGAACAAGAAGGCCTATCGCGCTTACTTCCTGCAATACCCGACCGAGGTCGACAAGGTCCAGGAGGCGATGAAGAAGGGCGCGTCGGTGCCCGCGAGCTTGAAGGTCCATGCCGACAAGTGGCAGGAGTTCCTCGACAAGGAGAAGGAGCTCAAGAAGAAGGTCGCCGACGCCAAGCTCGCCCTCGACAAGGAGAAGCGCCTCGTCCAGCTCTCCGTAGGCCAGGTGGAGGACCTCGAGAGCCTCACGGGCGAGATGCTGACCAAGCGCGTGAGCGTGGACCTCAGCATCGGCGGGCAGACGCAGCCACACCAGATGGTCCTGCGCAAGTACGAGCTGCAGGGGGCGCAGGGCAACAAGATGATGTCGCGCTGGATCGTCCTGGAGCTGCAGCCGAAGGGCTAGACGGCGACGAGCCCCGCGAAGCGAGCCACCAGGCGCTTGGCACCCACTGCCGGGAACGAGACCGTCAGCTTGAGATCGTCCCCGGAGCCCTCGCTGCGCAGCACCGTTCCGACGCCGAACAGCGGGTGCCGCACGCGCGCCCCGGGACGGAAGGACGGGGTCGGCGTGGCGAGGACGGCAGTCTCGGCGGTTTCGGGCGAGAAGGGGCGCTCACGGCGCGCGAAGCGAGGCGCCGCATCGCGGAACAACCCGCGCGGCTCGTAGGCCGGACTGCCCGTGCTCTCGAGGAGCTCCCCAGGCACCTCGTCGAGGAAACGGCTGCGCTGCTGGAGGCGGCGTTGCCCGAACACGCCGCGACTCATGGCCCAGCTGAGGACGAGCCGCTCCCGGGCCCGCGTCATGCCGACGTAGCAGAGGCGGCGCTCCTCCTCGATGCCGTCCTCGTCGAGCAGGCTGCGGCTGTGGGGTAGGAGACCCTCTTCGAGCCCGACCAGGAACACGCTGTCGAACTCCAGCCCCTTGGCTGAGTGCAGCGTGAGCAGCACGACCGGCGCGTCACCCTTGGACTTGTCGACGTCGGAGAGGAGCGCCATCCGATCGAGGAAGGCGGCCATGCGCTCCCGCGGCGGCTCCGGCGCGCCGTCCCCGGTCTCGGCCTCGCGACGCGTCTCGAACTCCACCGCGGCCTGCAACAGCTCCGCGAGGTTCTCGAGGCGGCCCTCGGCCTCCTGGCTGTTCTCCTCGGCGAGGGCGGCGGCGTAGCCGGTCACGGCCAGGGTCCGCTCCAAAAGCCCCTTCAGGGTAAGTCGCGCCGCGTCCGCACGCAGCGTCTTCAGCAGCACTCGGAAGCGATCCAAGGCCTGCGTCGCGCGCGCGGGTAGGAGCGCCTCGTCGACGACGATTCCGAGAGCGGCGTCGAGAGACACCCCGCGGGCTCTCGCCAGCCGCTCGAGTTCGCCCAGCGTACGCTCGCCGAGGCCCCGAGCCGGCACGTTGAGCGCGCGCCGGAAGGCCGCGTCGTCGGCGGGGTTCAGGATCAGGCGCAGGTAGGCGATGAGGTCCTTCACCTCGCGCCGCTCGTAGAACGAGACGCCGCCGATCACCACGTAGGGAATGCGCTTGCGCAGCAGCGCCTCCTCGAGCAGACGGCTCTGGGAGTTCATCCGGACGAGAATCGCGGTGCGCCGGTCGCGCCGCTCGGCGAGCGTCTCGACCACGAAGGCGGCCTCCTCGAACTCGTCGCTGCTGGTGTGGAGCCGGACCGGCTCGCCACCGGGCTTGGTGGCCCGCAGCGTCTTGCCCTTGCGCTTCTGGTTGTGCTCCACCAGGGCCGAGGCCACGTCGAGGATCCGCTGCGTGGACCGATAGTTCTCCTCGAGGCGCAGCACGCGCGCCCCGGGAAAGTCGCGCTCGAAGTCGAGGATGTTGCGCAGCTCGGCGCCGCGCCAGGAGTAGATGGACTGGTCCTCGTCGCCGACCACGGTGACGTTGCCGTTCTCGCCGGCGAGCAGCCGCACCAGCTCGTACTGCGCGCGGTTCGTGTCCTGGTACTCGTCCACGAGCAGGTACGGAAAGCGCCGCCGCCACGCTTCGCGGGCTCCCGCGTCGGCCTCGAGCAGCGCGACGCTGCGCAGCAGCAGATCGTCGAAGTCGAGGGCGTTGGCGCGGGCGAGGATCTCGCCGTAACGGGCCTCGAGGCGGGCGATCACGGTTTCGCCCAGCGACTCACCCGGCTCGTCGAGCCGGCCCGAGTTCTTGCGCGCCGAGATGCGCGACAGCACGCGCCGCGGCGGGTGCAGCTTCTCGTTCAGGTCGAGGGAGCGCAGCGCCTCCTTGACCGCCGCCAGCTGGTCGTCCTCGTCCCAGATCACGAAGCCCGCGGCGACGTGCGCGGAGCCGGACTCGCGGCGCAGCAGCCGCACGCAGAAGCTGTGAAAGGTCAGGAGCCAGGTCCGGGTCGCGCCGCCGAGCAGCGCCTCGACCCGGGTGCGCATCTCGTCGGCCGCCTTGTTGGTGAAGGTGACCGCGAGGATGCGCTCCGACGCCACGCCGCGCTCCAGGACGAGGTGGGCGATACGGTGGACGATGACGCGGGTCTTGCCGCTGCCGGCGCCGGCGAGGATCAGCACCGGACCCTCGCACGCCAGCACCGCCTCGCGCTGCGCGGGGTTCAGCCCCTCGAGCAGGGGGCTCACTCGACCGTGACGGACTTCGCGAGGTTGCGGGGCTGGTCCACGTCGCGCCCGGCGCGCACGGCCACGTGATACGCGAGCAGCTGCAGCGGCAGCACGAACAGGAACGGCGACCAGATCTCCTCGGCGCCGGGGACTCGGAGCACGACGTCCTTGTCGTCGAGGATGCGCACCAAATCCGCGTCGCCGCCTTGGGCGGCGATCGCGATCACCTGCCCGCCGCGCGCCTTCACCTCCTGCACGTTGGAGAGCATCTTCTCGTGGACCTTGCCCGGCGGCACGAGGGCCACGATTCCCATGGCCTCGTCGATCAGCGCGATCGGCCCGTGCTTCATCTCGCCGGCGGGATAGCCCTCGGCATGGATGTAGGAGATCTCCTTCAGCTTCAAGGCTCCCTCGAGCGCGATCGGGTAATGGATGCCGCGCCCCAGGTACAGGAAGTTCGAGCGTCGCACCGCGCTCTTGGCCAGCTCCTCGAGTGGGCCGGGGCGCTGCAGGTACTGCTCCATGAGGTGCGGCACGCGCGCCAGGCCCTGGAGCATCTCGCGGCAGGCGTCCGGTGCGAGCACGCCCCGGCTGCGCCCGAGCTTCAGGGCCAGCAGGGCCAGCGCCACCAGCTGCGAGGTGAACGCCTTGGTGGAGGCCACGCCGATCTCGGGGCCGGCATGGGTCATCAGCGTGCCGGCCGCCTCGCGGGTCAGCATCGAGCCCTGGACGTTGCAGATCGCGAGGCCGGTCGCGCCCAGGCGCTTGCTCTCGCGGAACGCTGCCAGCGTATCGGCGGTCTCGCCGCTCTGGCTGATCGCGACCGCGAGCGTCCGTGCCGAGACGATCGGGGTGCGGTATCGATACTCGCTGCCGTAGTCGACCTCGGTGGGGACCTGGGAGAGCTGCTCGATCAGGAACTTGCCCACGAGCGCGGCGTGCCAGCTCGTGCCACAGGCGATCAGCACCACGCGCTCCGCGTCGCGCAGCGCCGCCTCGGCGGCGCCCAGCTCTTCGAGGTGCACCTCGCCCGCCTCCAGCCCCATGCGCCCGAGCAGCGTGTCGCGTACCGCCCGCGGCTGCTCGTGGATCTCCTTGAGCATGAAGTGGCGGTAGCCGCCCTTCTCGGCTTGCACCGGGTCCCACGCGATGCGCTGCGGCACGCGGGCCACCGCCGCGCCCTCGGCGTTCGCGATCCGCGCCTGGCCGGGCGTGACCGTCACCACCTCGCCGTCGTCGAGGAACAGGAAGTCGCGGGTCCAGGGCAGGAGCGCCGAGACGTCGGAGGCCAGGAAGTGCTCGCCGTCTCCGAGCCCCACGACGAGAGGCGGCCCCTGGCGTGCGGCAACGAGCGTCTGCGGCTCGTCCTTGTGGAGCAGGACCAGCGCGTAGACCCCTTCGATCTGCGCCATGGCCGCGCGCACCGCAGCCTCCAGCGAGCCTCGATACAGCGACTCGACGAGGTGCGCCACCACCTCGGTGTCGGTCTGGGTCACGAAACGATGGCCCTCGGCCGCCAGTCGGGTCTTGAGCGGCAGGTAGTTCTCGACGATGCCGTTGTGGACCACCACGATACGGCCGTGGCAGTCCTCGTGAGGATGGGCGTTCTCCTCGCTCGGCCGCCCGTGAGTGGCCCAGCGCGTATGCCCCAGGCCGAAGGCGCCCTTGAGCGGGGTGTCGGCGAGGATCTTGATCAGGTTCTCGAGCTTGCCCTCGGCGCGGCGGCGCTCCAGCCGGCCGTCCTCCACGACCGCAACGCCCGCCGAGTCATAGCCACGGTACTCGAGGCGCCGGAGCCCCTCGATCACGACGTTGACCGCATCGCGCGAGCCGACGTATCCGACGATGCCACACATGGCCTAGCCCGAGAGCAACACGCGTGCCGGCCTAGCCGTGGCGCTTCGCGCCGGCCAGGCGCTCGCGCCTGGCCCGCGCCCATCCCGGCTTCACCACCTGGCGCGCGCGGCCCAGGGCCAGCGCGTCGTCGGGCACGTCCTCGGTGATCGTGCTGCCCGCAGCCACGTAGGCGCCGTCGCCGATGCGCACTGGCGCGACCAGCGTGCTGTCGCTGCCGACGAACGCTCCGGCGCCGATCGTGGTGGGGTGTTTGAGGACGCCGTCGTAGTTACACGTGATGGTTCCCGCCCCCACGTTGGCGCCGGGGCCGATCGTGGCGTCGCCGAGATAGCTCAGGTGGGGCGCCTTCGCACCCTCGCCCAGCTCTGTCTTCTTCAGCTCCACGAAGTTTCCCACCTTGGCGCGCTTTCCGACGCGGGTCTCGGGCCTCAGGTGCGCGAAGGGCCCGATCGTGGCTCCCGCCTCCACGACCGCGTCGCGGAGCACGCAATGATCCTGGACCTGGGCCTCCTCGCCCACCACGCTGTTCTCGAGGCGCACGAAAGGGCCCACGACCGCGCCACGCCCCACGCTGCTACGCCCCTCGAGAAGCGTGAAGGCGCGGATCCGCGCGCCTGGCTCCACGGTCGCTTCGAGCGATACGCTGATGGAGGCTGGGTCCTCGATTGCGACCCCGGCGAGCATCAGCTCCCGGAGACGGCGCTCGACGAGGGCCCGATGAGCCTGGGCCAGCTCCGCGAACGTGTTCACGCCGAGCGCCTCCTGAGGGTCCTCGGCCGCGATCGCGGCAACACGCAGGCCGCGCGCCACGAAGCGCGCGACCACGTCGGTCAGGTAGTACTCACCTTGAGCGTTCTTCGGCTCGAGGCGGTCCAGGGCCTCCAGGAGCGGGGTGATTTCGAAAGCATAGAGCCCGGCGTTGATCTCGCGCACGGCGCGCTGCTCGGGCAAGGCATCCCTGGCCTCCACGATCGCAGTGACCCCGCCCTCGCCGTCGCGCAGCACCCGCCCGTACGCCAGGCCGTCCGCGAGCACCGCGGTCAGCAGCGTGCCCGCGGCGCCAGCCGCCCGATGATGCGCGAGCAGCGCCTCGATCGTCTGCCTTCGCAACAATGGCAGGTCGCCGTTCACGACGAGCAGGGTGCCCCCGGCCCCAGCGAAGGCCGGGCGGGCCGTGAGAACGGCATGGCCCGTGCCCAACTGCGGATCCTGGAGCAGGAAGCGGGCTCGGCCCGCGAAGGCCGCCTCGATCGCCGGCGCGCCATGGCCGACCACGACCGTGACCGGCTCGGCGCCGGCCGCTTGCACGGCGCGCAGCGGGCCCTCGAGCATCGGGACGCCGCCTGCCGCGTGGAGCACCTTCGGGAGCGCGCTCTTCAGGCGCGTCCCCTTTCCCGCCGCCAGGATCAGAGCCTGAACCGAGGCGTGTCCCCTGCTCACGAAAGCGGCGCGTAGACGAGCGTCTGGAACTCCTCGTCGTCGCGGATCGGGTCGAAGTCGGAGTCCACGCGGGCCTGGGCGCGGTTCTGCGGGTTCACCGTGATCGCGGACTTCAGGGCCTTCAGGGCCGCGTCGGTCTCGCCGGCACGCGCCGCCGAGGCGGCAACGCAATACTGGACGTGCTCGTTCTTCGGGTGGATCTCCGCGGCTTCGCGCAGGAAGCGCAGCGCCGCGTCGAACTCGCCCTTGTTGTGCAGGAACACGCCGTACTGGAGCAGATCGTCGAAGCCCTTCGGCTTGTAGGCCGACTTGCGATCGAGGGCGCGCTCGCACACGAGCCGGAAGGCCCGCGCCCGCTCGGCCACGTCGCGCTCCTGTCCGTGCTCGGCGAGGAGCGCGTCGAAGGCTTCGCGGGCTCGCTCGAAGTCCTTCTTGCCCATGGCTTTCATGGCCTTCTCGAAGAGCTCCAGGGCCTTCTCGGAGCGGCGTTCGCTCGCGCTTATTTTCTTGCTCATAAGAGCTTTCGAGCCTACCACAAGCCGCGCGGGCGTTGGTAGAATGCGCATTTGGCCCAGAGCCCATGATGAAAGCCAGGGAACCGATCGTCATTCGCGGCGCCCGCGAGAACAACCTCCAGGGCCTGGACTGTGAGATTCCCCGGAACCGGCTGGTCGTGATCACCGGGCCCTCGGGCTCCGGCAAGAGCAGCCTGGCCTTCGACACCCTGTACGCGGAGGGGCAACGGCGCTATGTCGAGAGCCTGAGCCCCTACGCCCGGCAGTTCCTCGATCAGATGGAGAAGCCCGAAGTCGAGGAGATCCGCGGCCTGCAGCCCGCGATCGCGATCGAGCAGCACACGACCGCCGGCCACCCTCGTTCCACGGTCGGCACCGTGACCGAGATCTACGATCATCTGCGGGTGCTCTTCGCGGCCGTGGGCGAGCCGCGCTGCCCTCGCTGCGGCGAGCGGATCGAGGCCAAGAGCGCCGAGCAGATCGCCGAGGCCCTGCTGGGCTCCCGCCCAGGGGCACCGGTCGCCGTGCTGGCGCCGGTGGTGCGCGGGAGGAAGGGCGCATTCAAGAAGGAACTCCAGGATCTGATCCGCCAGGGTCTGCTCCGGGCGCGCATCGACGGCCGCGCCGCGCGTCTCGAAGAGGGCATCGTTCTCGACCCGCGCAAGAACCACAGAATCGATGTGCTGTTGGACCGGCTGGTGCTTAGAGCCGAGGCCCAGAAGCGCCTGCTCGTCGCCCTCGAACGGAGCTTCGCGTTGGCCGACGACACCGTGCTGCTGAGCTTCGAGGGAGGGGAGGAGCGCCTGATGAGCCGGCGCTTCGCCTGCGCGCGCTGCGACGTCTCGCTCCCCGAGCTGAGCCCGCGCGCGTTCTCCTTCAACAGCCCTGTGGGAGCGTGCCCAGGCTGCGACGGCCTCGGAGTGCGCTGGGACGTCGACCCTCGCAAGATCGTTCCGGACGAGAGCAAGTCGCTCCTCGACGGGGCCATTCATGCCTGGCAGCGGGTCAGCCCGCGCTTCGTCCGGGAGGCGCTCGAGGAGGTCGCGGAGCGCCATACCTTCTCCCTGGAAGCGCCCTTCGCCGAGCTCCCGCGGCGCGGCCGCCGCGCCGTGCTCCAGGGTGACGGGAAGTTCCCCGGTGTCCTGGAGCACGTCCGGCGCCGGGTGAAGGCGCTGGTCAAGATGGCCGGTGATGCGCCGGAGGCCGGCGCGGCGCGGGAGGGCGAGAGCTTCGAGGACCTGAAGCCTTATTTGTCGGTCGAGCGTTGCCCGGAGTGCGAGGGGGCGCGCCTGCGGGCCGAGAGCCGCGCGGTCACGGTGGGCGGCCATGCCCTCGCCGACTTCGTCCGCGTCCCGGTCTCGGAGCTGCGCGGGCTGCTGCGCGGCCTGGTCTTCGCGCCTCGCGAGGCGGAG
>Ga0075428_100010547_pt1 | contig 10269 bp, 7 predicted proteins | sample RhiMetdeltSRZDD2_FD_75291 | JGI IMG/M metagenome (GOLD analysis project Ga0075428, IMG submission 75291) | Populus rhizosphere microbial communities from Tennessee, USA - Rhizosphere MetaG P. deltoides SRZDD2 | ecosystem: Host-associated > Plants > Roots > Rhizosphere > Soil | place: USA...
GATTGAACAAGTCCGGAGAAAACTCACGAGCAATCCGCCGCGCGCGGTATCGAGTTAGTCGGGTGAAGCAAGTCTGAAACGATAATGCGTGCGATAATTAGATTGGGAGCGCTTGGCTGCCCAACCAAAATGTCGCTGACTGTGTGCGTATGACGACGGAGGACGCCGATGGATTTCCTCGAAAGCTTGCGAATGATGGCTGGATACAATCGTTGGATGAACGAGCGGCTTTACGGTATGTGCGCAACACAGGAAACAGGCAGTCCTTGCCTGCGACCGAGAAGCACTTCGGTGGGCAGATGACGGACGGTTCGCGTAATCAGCGCGACTACGATTCCGCCAAAGTTTTCGAGAACAGCATCTCGGGTCAGGATAATGACGGGTCGGTTACCCACGGGTGACGGCAATTCAGCCCACCACACCTCAGCGCGCTTCACGCGTCGTCAGCTTTCCATTTAGAGATTTTCGGCAGCTCGCACAGCAGCGCTGCTTGAGTCTCGGCTACCTGAGTTGCATCGAGGTCTGTGATAGCGAGGGTCACCAGGTATTGATGGACGGCTTCCTCGACGATCGTGCGCACGTCGCGGCCTTGTTTCGCGGCGAGATTACGAAGCTGCTCTTCAATGTTACCGGGTAATTCGATGGTCACGACGCTAATGTATATCGGTGCCGCTGGGGCTTCAACCGGCGCAGTTTAGCCCATGCTAATTGTCTGGCGGCTTCTCGATGAGGAAAAATTCCTTCTTAAAAATCTGGCGGGATATGCGGAGTATTGTGAAAAAGTCCGCAGTCGCCTGCTGCCTTTCGTGTGGTGAAAACTCTCATGCATCCCCTGGAGAGCCGAAGGATGAACGGTATGGCTGCGCAATCGAGTACGAATCATCGTGCTTTTCCAGGTCCAAGACTATTCATGCCGGGCGCGCGTCAGGAGATACCCGAGCATCATACCAGCCGGACCGCCGCCGGCGATGCAACAGCGCACGAAAATTTTCTCGGGCGCCATGGTTTAGATTACCGACCGCTGTCTTATCAAAAACGACGGGGTAAGAGAATTAGCGTCACTGGAGGCGCACGACCATCGGTCACACAGCGGTGGATCGGATTGGCCGACTTGAACACTCCAATTAGTTGGTAGCCTGGCGGAGCGAGTGTTAATCTCAGTGCGGAGGACATGTTATGGCGGCTGACAAGCGAACCACGGTTCGATTGAGCGAAAAGCTTCTTCGCAAAGCGCGTAAAACCCTGAAGGCATCGACCAACGAAGACGCAGTGACTAAGGCGCTGTACGAAAGTCTTATCAATCGGAAGATCTACGCCACCCTAAAGGACTTGATCCGAAAAGGCCGCGGCCGGTTCGTCGACGTCTACGACTGAGGATCGTGCCGATTCTTTTAGACACCAATGTCTACCTCTTTGCCATGCGCTCCGACGATGGCGCCGCCTTCTTTGAAAGTAAATTCCTACCGTTGGTGTTTCAAACCTACCTTCCCGGAGTTGTCGTAGAAGAGCTTTACGCCGGGGCACTGGATAGCCAGGTAGTCCGCTTGGTCGAGAGATACGTCGGATCACTCGAACGCGCCAATCGCATAATCGCCCCGAATTTCCATTCTCTCTCAAGATATTAAAATAGTGAGGCCCGTTCGGGGCACGACCGAAACCGCACCCATCATGCCGGCCGGCCCGCCGCCTGCGAGGCAGCAGCGCACGGAAATTTTCTCACGCGCCCATGATTAAAGTTTAACGAGCACTCCTGGCTTATCAAAAAGACGGGTAAGAGAATTAGCGCCGCGAATGGGCTTTCAAGAGATTTTTCCTACCGCTCGAGGGCCCGTTCGGTTAAAATCCTGGACTTAATTCCATGAGCAACTCGGTCGATCCAACCCAGTTCGAATCCTGTAGTAATTGCGGCGCTACGCTCGCTCCCGGCACGAAGCAGTGCCCGAGTTGCAATACGGCGGTTGCGAAACCCGGGCTTCCTCCTACAAGGACTCCAAGGGCCCGGCGCCATCTTAGGCATCTACTGATCGCTGCGATCCTCTTGATGCTGCCTCACGTGCCGCAGGTCTGGAACCTTCTGCCGCTCAGATTGCTGTTATGGACGTCGCCGCTGGTTCTCGAAGCGATCACCCGCGCTAACGAACGCACCGAAACCGAGTCGTTGTTCGGCCGCCCGGTCAACGCCGGCTGGCTCTCGAGAGGTTATGTTTTGAGCGACGAGACCGGCTGGAGCGAAGGAAAAATCTGGATCCCGGTCAACGGAGTTAAAGCCAACGGCACGCTTTACGCGCGCGGCGGCCAAGCCGATGGACCGTGGGTGTTCTCCGAGCTTCGACTTGTGCGCGACGACGGCCGCGCCATAGATTTGCTCGCGCCGGTTGCTCAGTCGACGTTGATTCCGCTGGCGAAGGATGTGCGGATTTTTATCGTTCCGCTCGGAACAGTGCAGGGGCTGGGATTGGACGAGCTCCCCAAGTTCTACCAGGAACGCTATGGCATGTCCGTCAAGGTGGTCGAGCCGATTCCGCTGGAGCCCGAAACTCTCAACCCCGCGCGCAACCAACGGATCACGGAGGAAATGGTCCAACTAATGCGCCGGCGCCTGCCGGAGCTTGCCAAAGACAAATCGGCTTTTCTGATCGGCGTCACCGATGAGGACATGTATTTCCGCGACTTCAACTGGAGATTTACTTACACGGCCTACGAGCCGGGTGAGCGAGCCGGAGTGGTATCGAGCCGGCGCTTTATCCCACATCCACTAGCGGGGAACGAGACGCTGCTGCGCGCACGGGTGCGCAAGATGATCACTCGAACGATTGGTTTTGTCGTATTCAAATTACCGCGCGTCGACGATCCATCGAGCGTCATGTACCGCGAGCTCTACGGTTCCGCCAGCGCCGATCTCATGTCCGATAGCTTCGAAGGTCTGGGATCGCGCGCGGTCGTCGATGAATTCGTTAACGCGCACGGCATGGCGCCGAGCCGCGCCGAATTACTTCCCGGCGTCAGTGATTTCGATTACACCAAGGTCGACGGCCGCTACCCATGCGTGCACGTCAAAAAAACCGGCAACGGCCTGCCGGCCGAGGTGACGGTCGGCAAGTGCGCGCAGGGAACTTTCTTGGACCGAGAGCTGGATGAAATCGAAGTCGATCTGCGCGTCGGCACTCTCATTACGCGCACGTCGGATCTGTTCGTCGCCGGCAAGATTCCCTTAGCCGCAACCCGCTGCTACCGATCCTGGGACAATACCGCGAGAACCTTGGGCCGCAACACGGCTCTTTCCTGGGATCTCTTTCCGATCGGCAGCCGCCAGCCGTATACCTACATCGAGATTATTACCTGCGACGGACAACGGCTGCGTTACGAGCGGATCTCCAAAGGCACCGGTTATGCCGATGCGGTCTACGAGCACCGCGAGACGGCGACGCCGTTTTTGGGCTCGCGCTTTAGTTGGAACGGCAATGGCTGGGACCTGAAACTGCGCGACGGCTCGCTCTATCTTTTCCCGGAATCGTATTACGCCAAAAAACCTGTCGACGGCTCGTTGATCGGATTCCACGACGCCAACGGTCTGGCGCTGAAACTGGAGCGGCGCGAGCGGAGAAATTTAAAAAAAATCAGCACGCCCGATCAGCGCTCGATCACGTTCGAACATGATTCGTCCGACCGCGTCATCAAAGCCGAGGACGATCAGAAGCGCCGGGTCGAGTACCGCTACGATCACGGCGGGCGGTTGATGGAAGTGCAAGGGCTTCGCTCCACACTCCGCTTCAAATACGCAAACACCTATCTGATGGAGATCGAAGAAAACGGTAAACGAACGGTGGAATTCGACTACGAAGACCAGAACAGACTCAGTCGCATCACATTGTCGGACGGCCGGTCGTTTCGTGTTCGCTACGACTATGATCCAGTCGACAAAGATCGCATCACACGAGCTTTCGTCACTTCACCCGACGGCTCGGTTGCAAAGTTCGAATTCCAGTCAAATCAGCAGGAAAGATAGACCCGGCCCTTCCATAGACGACGGAAAACCGGTGATCGGGAACGTCGAATGACTGGACCCGGCGACGATACGTGACTTGCATGTCCAAAATCTTCGGGTTTGAAAGGCAGGTCGCGAAGTGCCCAACACCGCGATGCTAGTTACGCTTTGACGGACGGGGATGATAAACTTTCACCATGAATTCTCAACCCACAGCGGGCGCAAGTAGTTCACCCCCATCATCGCGTACGGAACTGAGTCTCAAGGCAACCCGAATCTCGGCGGGACTGGCGAGCGGCAGAGTTTGGGTCGCAGGTGACCTGCTCGACCGGAGCGCGGAAACGCAGCGCATCGAGCCGCGCCAAATCGACGCTGAGATGGAGCGGGTTCGACGCGCGGTCCTACACGTGGAAGCGGAGTTGGAAGAATCAGCGCGGCGCGTCGGTGAACAGATCGATCCAAGTCTCGCCGGGATATTTCACGCGCACCGGTTAATGCTGGAGAATCTCCGCTCGTCGAACGAGTTCGAAACGGAAATGCGAGAGTCGTTAACGAGTGCCGCAGAGGCGGTCAAGAGCGTCTTTCGCAAATGGGAAGCAAAGTTCGCCGCGATCCAGGATGAGACGCTGCGCCAGCGGGCCGATGATATCCTCGATTTGGCCCGGCGCGTTTTGCGCCAACTGGAAGGCGCCGATGCTTTCGGACTCGCCGCGATGCCGGCAGGCAGCGTGCTGGTAACCCAGCGGCTGCTCCCATCGGATGTAGTCGCCATCTCGTCTGGCGACGTGAAAGCGATTGTCGTCGAGTCGCTGGGGCCAGGCTCGCACGCCGCTCTGCTCACTCGTGAAAAAGGCATTCCCACCTTAGCCGGCTTGCCCGGGCTGCTCAGCCGGATTCATAGCGGCGATGAAGCGCTGGTCGATGCTTTTCGCGAGACACTGATCATTTCGCCCGACCCCGAGCGACGTCACGACTTTGACCGGCGGCTCGAAGAGTATCGCGCCAGCCTGTTGACCTGCAAATGGACGTGCCACAGGCCGGCAATCACCCGCGATCACCAGACGGTATCTGTCGAGGCGAATCTTGCCGTGCACGCCAGCGTCGAAGCCGTCATCGAAAACGGCGCTGACGGTGTGGGTCTGCTGCGCATCGAGGAGCTCTACTTCGGGCGTGAGCTGCCCTCCGAAGAAGAGCTTTTCAGTGAACTGCGACAGCTCGTTGTGCCTCTGCGTGAGAAACCGGTGACGATCCGCCTGCTGGACATCGGTGGAGATAAGGCGATTCCTTCCCTGCGGCTTCCGCTTGAGTCAAACCCGCTTCTCGGTCGACGGGGTGTGCGCCTGCTGCTCGCCTATCCGCAGCTTGCGCGCACGCAGCTTAGAACCTTGCTGCGGCTCTCTCAGGTCCAAGACATTCGCATCCTCGTGCCGATGGTCACCATCGACCGCGACATGCAACAGATGCGCGCGCTGCTCGCAGCGGTCGCTCACGAAATGGGGATCGAAAAGCTTCCGCCTCTCGGCGCAATGATCGAAACGCCGGCCGCGGCCCTAACCGTCGGGCAAATCGCCAAGCACGCCGATTTCCTTTCCGTGGGTACAAACGACCTCACCCAGTACACCCTGGTCGCCGGACGCGATAATGCCACAGTGAGCGACTACTATGAGGAAACCCACCCATCAATGCTTCGGTTGCTCGGCATCATCATTGCCGAAGCTTCGGGGAAACCGGTCACGATCTGCGGCGAGCTGGCGGGCCGGGAGGAAGTCATCCCAACGGTACTGGAACTCGGCTTCCGCGCGCTCAGTGTTTCCCCTCCCCTGATTCCGACAACCAAGGAGTTGATCAGATCGATTGATTCCAGAAGCCCGCGCGGTCAAGTTGATCGAGATCGCTCCCCCTGATGATCCTCTCTAGAATATTAGTAACTTAAATGTTACTATTGGGCGGTGCTTGACGTTGGTGAATATCTCGCCGCAGACGGCAGCTCCCCCTATGCGAAGTGGTTTAAGAATTTGAACGCTCCGGCCGCGGCTAAAGTGGCAATGGTCATTACTCGAATGGCACAAGGTAACCTTTCTAATACAAAGGGCGTTGGAGGCGGGCTTCAAGAATACCGCATCGACTTCGGCCCGGTTATCGAATCTACTTTGGCCGGGATGGTGAACGTCTGGTGATCCTGCTCGGTGGCGGGACAAAAAGACGGCAATCGGATGACATACGGAACGCTCAGGCCCTTTGGGCCGATTACAGACGACGCAAAAAAGAGGAGAAGTGATATGGCGCTGACGAGAGACTTCAAAGAAACAATTCAGGAGCGTGCTCGCCGCGACGCGGCGTTTCGTGAAGCTCTTTTGAAAGATGCCGTCGATGCTATGCTTTCTGGCGACGTAGAAACCGGCAAGACGGTTCTACGCGACTACATCAACGCCACGGTCGGTTTCGACAAACTAGCAACTGTCACGAAGAAATCGCCCAAGAGCCTCATGCGTATGCTGGGTCCGAAAGGCAACCCTCAAGCTCGTAATTTCTTCGAGATCGTCGCCTATCTACAGAAAAAGGAAGGTCTGCGTTTGAGAGTGCGCGCGATGTAGAACTCACTGCCCGCTGGATCGGCAGGGATGACCGAGATCGATGAGCGGTTACGATCCAAAGAAGTGGTCGCTGACCAAAAAGTCATTTCAACCGGACCGTATGCGTTGGTTCGCCATCCGATGTATTCGGACGCGCTCGTCATGCTCTTCGCCACCCCGCTCGCGCTCGGATCCTGGTGGGGACTTATCATGTTTATCCCCATGATAACGGTGATTGTCTGACTGCGTGACGAAGAAGAATTCCTGCGTAGAAATCCCCGGGCTATCCAGAGTAGCGTGATAAAGTCCGTTATCGCCTGCTATCTTCGGTCTGAAAAGTGCCCCGCGCTGCTGAATGGCTGACCCAACAATCTCGCGCAATCAACCCTAACTCGCCGGTAACTGTTTTTCTGTCATCTCGAGCGAAGCGAGAGATCTTCTTCTCTTAAGGCCGAGCAGGCCCGAGCTAACTCATCGCCGACAAACCATACCGGCGTCACTGTGCCGACACAGTGTCGATATTTAGACCTTTGATGCGGCGTCGCTATCCGAAATAAGGACAACCTGCGAAGTACACTGAAGCGATTTTGTTGCGCGTGTTTCAGTGCATAGGAGGTGTTCCGTGTTGTCAACGCGGCTGTCACTTTCTTGCCTTCCTTCCTGGCATGAAAATGGCGACCCACCAAATTTATGACGCAGATAAAATCGCGCTCGTTCCGACCGTTGCAACCGATCGGACGCGCTTTGTGAGGAGCCAAGATAATTGACACTCGTAAAATATTATCGCTGAGGAAACCTGCCGCAGTACTCCTTTTAATCTCGGTAACCCTGTTGAGCGGGTGTACGACCCTCGGCTTCAAGCAGCCCGAGCCGGTCACAATCGGTCAAGTGATCCAGATGAACAAAGGTGGAGTGCCGGCCATCAAAACCATGCGCGATTCGGATAGCGTCTACCGTCTCACAGCGGCTCAGTTGGCGCAGCTGCACGACATGGGCGTAGCCGATCCGGTGCTAAATTATATGCAGCAGACCTATATCGACGCGGAGCGTCGACAGCAAAGCCTAGAAGACTGGGACCGCAACGGTATGTGGGGGCCTTCTGATTGGTAAGAAAATCGAGGGCAATGGCAAATCCTCATGGGTTTGCTTGGGCGTAAACCCGTAGCGAAAGCGACCGTGCCGATTCAAGCGTAACCTAGTTGAACACGCAATTGCGAACATCGAGAAGTAAGGGAGGTGAGTATGGCATCCAGGTATAAATTTTACTTCGTTATTTTGAGCATCATCGGCTCGTTATTGAGTTACGGCACTGTTCGAGCGCAAGAGGTCCCGCTTAGCGATAACACCGCGGAGCAACAAACGGTTATCGGACCGGAGCAGCATCCTATAAGGCTCGTCTCTTTTGATCCGTGGGTGATTCAAGGAGAGGTGATGGGTGCAGTGGCTAGCTATGTCTATGACGATGTGAGCACCGAAAGACCGACCGACTATTGGGAGATTTACAATCAGGAAGGCGAGCTTCTCGCGGCGAGCTGGTTTGACAGTGTTGGTATCCGGAGAACCGCGGTCGATCGCGGCATCGTCGAAGAGAAAGACCAGCTCGAGGGAATTTTGGTTCTCGTCGTCGACGGCGACCCAGCGTGAAGAGATCTTCACCATAAATCTTTGATTCGGAGGCTCGCGTACCATGGAATACATAACGATTGAACCGCGACGTTTCCCGCATCGGGCTCGGTACGTGGCCCATCGGCGGTCTTATGTGGGGCGGCACGGATGAACAAGATTCTAAGTAACAAAGCAAACACAGTGAGGAAGTTCAAATCACGATAGGAGATAACTTATGTCCGACGAGAACAAGTGTCCGTTCAATCACAGCGCTGGCGGCAGCGCGTCTAATCGTGACTGGTGGCCGAATCAACTCAACCTTCAGATTCTCCACCAGCACTCCGCCCTGTCCAATCCGATGGGCGAGGCTTTCGACTACACCAAGGAATTCAAGAGCCTCGACCTGGATGCCGTGATCAAGGATCTTCATGCCCTGATGACAGACTCGCAGGATTGGTGGCCGGCCGACTATGGCCACTACGGGCCGCTGTTCATTCGGATGGCGTGGCACAGCGCAGGCACGTACCGCATCGGCGACGGGCGCGGCGGCGCCGGCGCCGGGCAGCAGCGTTTCGCGCCGATCAATAGCTGGCCCGACAACGCAAACCTCGACAAGGCGCGCCGGCTGCTGTGGCCGATCAAGCAGAAATACGGTCGGAAAATCTCCTGGGCCGACCTTATGATTCTCGCGGGCAACGTCGCTCTCGAGTCGATGGGCTTCCGGACGTTCGGTTTCGGCGGCGGGCGCAAGGATGTCTGGGAGCCCGAAGATGACATCTACTGGGGTCCGGAGGGCAAGTGGCTGGCGGACGAGCGCTACAGCGGCGACCGTGAACTGCAAAATCCTCTCGGCGCCGTGCAGATGGGTTTGATCTACGTCAACCCGGAAGGACCGAACGGCAACCCGGACCCGATCGCCGCGGCCCGAGACATTCGCGAGACGTTCGCGCGGATGGCGATGAACGACGAAGAAACGGTTGCACTGATTGCCGGTGGCCATAGCTTCGGCAAGACTCACGGCGCGGGCGATGCGAAGCTTGTTGGTCCTGAGCCCGAGGGCGCGAGCATCGAGGAGCAGGGCCTCGGCTGGAAAAGCAAATTCGCCACGGGCAAAGGAGCTGACGCGATCACCAGCGGTTTGGAAGTCACCTGGACCACGACGCCGACGAAGTGGAGCAACAACTTCTTTCAGAACCTGTTCGGCTACGAATGGGAACTGACCAAAAGCCCGGCCGGTGCGCATCAGTGGAGACCGAAGAATGGCGCGGGCGCCGGCACCGTGCCGGACGCGCACGACCCGTCAAAACGTCGCGCGCCATCCATGCTGACCACAGACCTCGCCCTGCGGTTCGACCCGGCTTACGAAAAGATTTCAAGGCGATTTCACGAGCATCCGGACCAGCTCGCGGACGCGTTCGCGCGGGCGTGGTTCAAGCTGACGCATCGCGACATGGGGCCGATCGTGCGCTACCTCGGCCCGCTGGTTCCGGAGGAAACGCTGGCGTGGCAAGACCCGATCCCCGCGGTCAATCATCCGCTGATCGTCGAGCAGGACATTCCCGCTCTGAAGGCCAAGATCCTCTCGTGCGGCCTGTCCGTTTCGCAGCTGGTCTCGACCGCCTGGTCGTCAGCGTCGACGTTCCGCGGCTCCGACAAGCGCGGCGGCGCGAACGGCGCGCGCGTTCGCCTCGCGCCGCAGAAAGATTGGGACGTCAACCAGCCGGCTGAGCTCGCCAAGGTTTTAAAGATACTCGAAGCGATCCAGAAGCAGTTCAACGCTTCGCAACCCGGCGGCAAGAAAGTTTCCCTTGCCGACCTGATCGTTCTCGGCGGCTCTGCTGCGGTCGAGAAAGCCGCGAAGGACGCCGGGCACGACGTGAAAGTTCCCTTCACACCGGGGCGCATGGACGCTTCGCAAGAGCAGACCGACGTCGTGTCCTTCGCGCCGCTCGAACCGGCCGCTGACGGATTCCGCAACTATCTCCGCGGCAAGCAGCGCCTGTCCGCCGAGGAGCTATTGGTGGATCGGGCGCAATTGCTGACCCTTACGGCGCCCGAGATGACGGTGCTCGTCGGCGGCCTGCGCGTCCTGGGCGCAAACGTCGG
>Ga0075428_100010548_pt1 | contig 10268 bp, 4 predicted proteins | sample RhiMetdeltSRZDD2_FD_75291 | JGI IMG/M metagenome (GOLD analysis project Ga0075428, IMG submission 75291) | Populus rhizosphere microbial communities from Tennessee, USA - Rhizosphere MetaG P. deltoides SRZDD2 | ecosystem: Host-associated > Plants > Roots > Rhizosphere > Soil | place: USA...
GCTCCCGCTGTCACTCCCTCAGTTCCCGCTGTCACTCCCACAGCTCCCGCTGTCACTCCCACAGCTCCTACCCCCGCTCCCGGCGACGTGAGCGTGCTCCTCGCCGACGGCAGCGCGCTGCGCGGCACCCTCTCAGCCTGGTCCGCAGGCGTCATCAAGGTCGCCGAGGAGACGCTTGGCAACGTTGAGCTGCCCATCGCGCAAGTCGTCGAAATCGGTTTCCTGGGCGGCAAGGCCCGCTACCTCTCCGACCTCGCTCCCGTCCGGACGAAAGAAGGCTTCCCGCCATCGTTCTCGACGCCACCGTTCACTTACCAGATGGACGCCAGCGTGCTCGCTGGCCCGCTCCGCATGCAAGGACGCGAGTACCGGAAGGGCATCGGCGTGCATTCTTATTCACTCCTCGAGTTCGAGCTTCCGCCCGGTTACAAAAAGCTCCAGGCGACCCTCGGCCTCGACGAGTCGGCTCGTCCCACGGGCTCCGTGGTGACCGGGACCGAGGCGTTCGTCATTTTCCGTGTGCGGCTCGACGGAAAGCTCCTGCTCGAGCAGCCCCAAGGCTGGCGCGACCCTCCTTTCGCCCTCGACGTGCCGATTGAGGGTGGCAAAGTGCTCGCTCTCGAGGTCGACTGCGGCAAGGCGGACGACGCCGTCAGCATTTTCAACTACAGCCTGGATCGAGCCGACTGGGCCGAAGCCAGGCTCGTCAAATAACCCCCCTTCACTCGGACCCCGGTCGCCCCGGGAGGATTCCGCTCATGAGGAAACTGTCGACTACCCTGGCCGCGTTGGTGCTCCCCATCCTGTTGTCGACCACGACGGCGGCGCCGCTCGCGGACTTTGCGCGGGAAGCGGAGCGCCACTACCTCGAAGGCCGCTCCTTCGAGGCCGCCGCGGCTTACCGCCAAGTGCTCGAGCAGTTCGCCGCCCTCTCGAACGCGGAAAAAGAAGGCGACATCGCCGAGGCGGAGCTCGCGCTCCGGCGTTTCTCGGAGCTCGTGGGGGAAACCGGCGTCTCGCGCGGCGACGTGGAGCTTCTCGAGAAGCTCGCGCGGGGCGCGCCACGCTCTGGTGAGGGGTCGCCGGCGCTGCAGCTTTTCTGCGGCCGGGCGCGCCACCATCTGGGCTGGAGCCTGCTCGATGCGGGTGGGAAGCCCGCGGATGCTCGGGAGATCTGGCGGCCGCTCGGTTTCCTTCAGTTCTGGCGCGTGGTCGGGCCTTTCGACAACGAGCGCGGCAGCTCCTTCATGACGGAGCTCGAGCCCGAGAAAGAGGTGCGGCTCGACGCGCAGTACGACGGCAAGAAGCGACCCATCCGCTGGCGGCCTGTGCCCTACGAGCCGCTCGCCGGGACGGTCGACTTGGCCGCGATCTGGGATCCCAACGAGGAATGCCTCGGCTACGCATGGACCGCCGTCGAGTCCAAAACGGACGCCGACGTGGCGCTACGCCTGGGGACCGACAAGGGCTTTCGCGTCTGGGTGAACGGAGCTCTGGTCGCTTCGCGCGACATTCGCAGAAGCCTCGGCTTCGACCAGGATGCCGTGGGCATTCGGTTGAAAGCGGGGTGGAACGCGATCCTCATCAAGCTGGCGCAGGCGACGGGTGGCTGGCGCTTCCAGGCGCGCTTGACGGGGCTGGACGGTTCGCCTCTCGATGGCGTGACCGAAAAGTTTCCTCCCGCCGATGCCCAGCTGCCGAAAGCGACCGAGGCGGCCGAAGTGAAGCCAGGGGCCGGCGTCGAAGCGGCGCTGCAAGCGGCGATCGAAGCGCGGCCGAACGAAGCGCGCCTCCACTACCTCCTCGGCGCGATCCTCCTCGATCAGGGGGCGCACGACGAGACCGAGCACCCCGACACCGACGCCCTCACGCGCGCGGTGCAGCTCGACGAGAAACAGGCCGTCGCGAGGCTGCTCCTGGCTTTCTCTCGCCAGCGAGATACGACGATCGCCGCGCAGAAGGAAGACAACGCCTGGCGGAGCGACCTCGAGAAAGCCGCGGATCTGGGGTCGGCGCTCGCGAATCAGCTCCTTGCGGACTACTACTGGTCCACGTTCGGCAATGCGCTCCGGGCGCGCGGCTACGTGGAAGCTGCTCTCGAACGGAACCCGAACTTTGGGGAAGCGCGCATGCTCCAGGCTCGACTGGCGGAAGCCGCCGGCGTCCCGGCAGCGACGGAGCAGGAGCGCGCCGCAGTAGCCAAGCTGCCGTCAGCGACCGTGGATCAGCGTCGCGACGCGGCTCTCCACCAGGTGGCGGACGGGAAGCTCGATGACGCCACCGCGATCTACGAAAAGATCCTCACGACATCGGCGGCTTCGACCGAAGGGAAAATCCATGAGTCCTTCGCGGGCATCGAGCTCGCCCGCGGCCGGCCGGAAGCTGCGCGGAAAATGGTCGACGCCTGGGCCGCCCTGAACCCGGAGCGCATCGAGCCCGAGTCGTTCTGGTCGCGAGCCGCCTTGGGCCTCGATCGCCTGGACGAAGCGATCGCGAGTCTGGAACGGGCGCTGGTGCTCCGGCCCGAGGATCCCGGGCTGCACGAGGAGAAGGCGAAGCTGCTCCTCCGAGCGGGGCGCAAGGAAGATGCGATGGGCTCGCTCGAGCGCGCTCTGGCCTTGCAGCCCAATTTGCCGGACGTGCGCGACTACCTCGAGTTCCTCCGCGCCGCGAAGAGCACTTTCGAGGATGAATTCCGCCGCGACGTGACCGAAGTGATCCAGAAAGCGCGCGAGTCGTTTGCCGCGAAGAACGCGGCCGAGGCCGGCGGCGACCCGGCCAAAGTGCTGTTGAGCCTCACGGCGATCCACGTGAACAAGGACGGCACGACGAAGACCTACTCGCAGCAGGTCGTCCAGGTCCTCAACGACCTCGGCGTCCGCATGTACGACCGGTATTCCACGTACTACGCCCGGGGCGAGGAAATACTCGAGTTCAAGAAAGCTCGCGTCACGCGCGTCGACGGGACCACGGCGGACGCGAAGCTCGGGCGCTTCGGTGGATCGAGCGGCGACGGAGGCTACGCGGCGGCCGCGGTGGACCTGCCATCGGTGTATCCGGGAGACTGCGTTGAGGTGGAGTTCGTTCGCGAGGACCTGGCGCAAAGCTACTTCGGGGACTACTTCGGGCATCGCGAGATCTTTCAGGAAAGCCTCGCGATCGATGAGAAGGCCTTGACGCTCCGCGTCCCGGCGGAACGCGAGTTCCATTTCCACCGCAGGAACCTCGACCTCGAGCCGGAGACGACACGCAACGAGGCGAACGGCACCGTGACGTACGTCTGGACGAAAAAAAACATCCCGAAGCTCAATCCCGAGCCCGGAATGCCAGGATCCGAAGAGGTGTCGCCCGTCCTCGAGGTCTCGACGTTCGCCAACTGGGATGCGTTCAACAAGTGGTACTGGAATCTCATCAAGAAGCAGTTCGAGTCGAGCCCCGAGATCCAGAAGAAAGTGCAGGAGCTGACGAGCGGCGCTTCGAGCGATCTCGACAAGATCCGCGAGATCTACAACTTCGTCGTCACGGACATCCAGTACAACGCGTGGGAGTTCGGCGTCCACGGCTTCAAGCCCTACAACGCTGCGACGATCTTTGCGCGGCGCTTCGGCGACTGCAAAGACAAGGCGCTGCTCCTGTGCGTCATGCTCAAGGAGGTGGGGATCGCCGCCCGACCCGTGCTCATCCATGCGGATGACCGGCGCGGCGAAGAGGATCTCACCCTGCCCATGGTGAACCACTTCAACCACTGCATTGCCTACGTGCCTCCCACGGGGGGCCGCGAGGGGCTCTTCCTCGACGGGACCGCGCAGTTTCATTCCTACGAGGAGATCCCCTCCATGGACCGCGGGGCGCGCGTGCTTGTCGTGGGAGAGGACGCGGCGCACCTCGAGCAGGTGCCGTGGAACTCGCCGGATGAGATGTCGCTCCACGAGGAAGACGTCGTGACGATCCGTCCCGACCTCACCGGCGAGCTGCGTGTGCGGGCTCGCGCGTCCGGCGACTACGGCGTGTACGTTCGCCAGGAATACGAGATCGCGGCCGAGCGGAAGACGCGCCTCGAACGGCTCTACGGCCGCCGCTTTGCAGCTTCGAAAGTGATCGAGGAGAGCTTTTCGAACCTGCGCAACCTCGGCGAGCCCGTGTCATTCACGCTGGAGGTCGAGGCGCCGCGCTTCGCCACGCAGGCCCCCGAGGGGCTCTCGATCCGGGCCGCCGAGGACTTCTTCGGCACCGCGCGATTCTTGATGGGGCTCGCATCGCTCGAGCAGAGGACGCAAGACGTCCTGCTCGGCAGTCCCCGTGCTTCCACGCTGAAGACGACGTACCACCTTCCCGAAGGAGTCCGCGTGAAATCCCTGCCGCCCGCGCACGATCTCCAGAATCGTTTTGGCCGGCTGCAGGTGACCTACCTGGAGGAGTCGCCGACGAAGCTTGTGACCGTGCGCGTGATCGAGATCACGCAGCCCCGGGTAGCGCTTGCGGACTACGCCGAGTTCCGTGAGTTCGCAGCGTCCGTCGGACGCCTCGAGGATGAAAAAATCGTGCTGGAGCGCTCGTGAGGTTGCGATGAAGCCGATGGAATACAGGTTCCCGAGTCCCCGCCGCGCAGCGCTCGGCCCTCGTTGGCCCGCGGCGGCACTGTTGCTCGTGCTGGTCGCCGCAGCCCCCGTGCCCGCCGTCGAGGACCGCGAGCTGCTGCGCCTGCTCCTTCGCTCGAGCCCGGAACGCGAGGGCGACTACGACGCTCTCGCGGCGTCGTGGCTGGATACCGTCCGGACCAACCCCGACGACCCGCGGATGGAGGCGTTTCTCCGCCGCCTGGGGAGCATTCGGCCTTACGTCCGCGACGAGCTCGCTCTCCTTCCGCTCGCGGAGAAAGCTTTCGAGGCGAAGTACTCGAGCGGCGTCGTGCCGCAGATCCTGATCGATCTTCTCTCTGACCTCTACCGGCGGGCCGGGCGCGAGGACGACCGCACCCGTCTGAGATCGCATCGAGGCTTCATCGATCGCTGGTGCGTCATCGGGCCGTTCGGCAAAGGCCGCAGCTCGCAGTTTCTCCAGTCGTATCCGCCCGAGAGCGAGATCGACGTGTCGAAAGCCTACACCGACGGCTGGCAGCAGCTGAACTGGCGGCTCGTTCCTCCGACCCCTGGGGAGCCGCTCGTGAAGCCTGGCGCGGTGATTTTTCCGACAAACGGCGTCGCGTATTTCCTCGCGCAGGTCGAGGCGCCCGACGCGGCCGACGCCGTCCTCCAAATTGGGACGGACGGCCGGTTCCAGGCCTGGCTGAACGGCCAGCTCGTGATCGACGACGATCCGCTCGCCGAGAGGCTCGAGAATCGCCGCTCGACGGCCGTGCGCATTGCGAAAGGCTGGAACCGCATCCTCGTAAAGACGCGGTCCGCATTCTGGGTGCGCCTGTGCTCCCCGTCGGGCCACGCGATCCCTTCCACGCTCGAGGAAGAACTGAAGACCCACCCGGTCGAGTCTCCGCCCCGCGCCCGGAAGGACGAGGAGGCACGCCTGGGCGCCGTGAACGCCTGGACGGACTGGGTTCGCAAACTCGAAGCAGCGGTTGGAACGGGAGACGACGCCTCGGCCAAAGCGATCCTCGCCGACGCCGAGATCGGGCTCGCGTACTTGCACCTGATCTACGGTCGGGATGACCTCGCCGTAGCGGCGACCGAACGGGCCCTGCAGCTCCTGCCGGAAGACGCCTTCGTGCAGCTCCACGCGGGCGACATCTACCGGGAAGCGCGGTACCTGCCTTCGACCATCGCGAAGAACCGCGCGCGCAAGGCCTTCGACAAAGCGACGGCACTCGACACGGACCTCCTAGCGTCGCACGAGCGCCTCGGCAGGTTCCTCGAGGAGGACGAGAAGCCGGCGGCGGCCGTGCTGGAGGTGCAAAAAGCACTCGCGAAGAACCCGGGTTTCCTGCCCGGCCTCCTGCGGCTCGACTCCATTTACGAGCGGAAGAACTGGGATCAGGAGCGCATCGACTTGCAGAACCAGATCGAGAAGGTCTCGCCGAGCTCGGTGGAGCCCTGCCTCTTTCGGGCGACGCAGAGCATCCACCTGGACAATCCCTCCGAGGCCGCGCGCTGGTGCACGAAAGCGATCGAGCTCGATCGGGGATTCCTCCCCGCCTATCGACTCCTCGCGCAGGCCCAGCGATCCTGCGGTCGGCTGGATGCCTCCGAGGCGGCGCTGCGCGACGCCGTGCGCCTCTCTCCCGGAGACACGGATGCTGCGAATGATTTGATCAACCTGCTCGTCGATCGAGGCCGCTTCGACGACGCTCTCGCGCTCGCGAAAGAGCTCGCGGAGCGCAATCCTTCTGCGCCGGCCGGGGCGCTGCGCATCGCGGAGATCGAAGCGCGCGCGGGGCGCGCGGATGATGCCCGGCGCAGCCTCGAGAAAGCTCGGTCGATCGACCCGGGCAACCTCCTGGTACGACGTGCGCTCGCCCTGCTCGGGAGCGCCCCCGCCGAAAAGGCCAAGCCCGATCGAACGGACGAGTTCTGGGCGCCTTACGACGAGCGCCTCGAGGACTGGGTGCTCCAGGTCCCCACGGACGGCCCCATGGTAGCGAAGTCGGCGTCCATGATCGTCCTCGACATCATGGTGCTCCGCGTCGAGCGCGACGGCTCCAACACGGAATACATCCATCAGGCGGCGAAACTCCTCAGCGAGGAGTCGAAAGAGGAGTACCAGAATGTGCGGACGCCGGGAGAAATCGTCCTCCTGCGGACGTTGAGCTCGTCGGGCGAGACGCTCGAGCCGGTGGCCGGTGAGGGCGAGCACTCCTGGGTGATGCCGGGCCTCACCACCGGAGCGTTCGTCGAGTTCGCTTACCGCGACGACAACGCGGGCCGCCATGGCGACGAGCTGAGCCTGGGCTCGTTCTTCTTCCAGGACATTCGCTTCCGCCAATCGTTCCTGCTCTCCCGCTGCGTGGTCCTCCTGCCGCCTGGCTTCGAGCCGAGCTTCGTGGAGACGAACTTGGCCCCGCGTCTCGACGAAAGCGCGGACGGCGTCAGCTTCGCCAAAGTCGAGCACACGGTGCGCGAGCTGCCGGACGGTGGCAAGGCGGTGATTTATGAGGCGAGGAGCGTGCCCAAGCTCGAGCGAGAGCAGCTCATGCCGATCGCGGAGGAGTACGTCCCGAATGTGCGCTTCGTCGAGAAAAGCACGTGGGACGAGGTCGCGGCCAGCCTGCGGACGAGGTTTCAGGGCACGACGCTGCCGGCTCCCGAGCTCGAGGCGGCCGCTCGCGAGGCCACTGCCGGCATCTCCGACCCGATGGAGAAAGCGCGCGCCCTCTACGCGTACGTGACGAAGAAAGTGCCGACGCAAGGGAGGTCCGCGCAAGCCGTGGCGGTCCTACTCGAGAAAGCGGGGAACCGTAACACCCTGCTGAAGGCCCTCCTCGACATTTCCGGCGTGCCGGCGCGCTGGGCTTGGCTGCGGCCGCAGGAAACGACGCTCCCCCGCGCCGACTGGAGCCTGCCGGAGACGAGCTTCTTCGCAGTCCCCTACATAGCGCTCAACGCCGAGAACGATACGGGATCGTCCTCGAGCACGCCCCTGACTTTCATCTCGCTCCAAGAACGCGACGTCCCTTTCGGCCGTCTGCCCGAGCAGCTCGAGGGCGGCAAGGCGCTGATCCTGCTCGAGTCAGGCCACAAGATCGTCCAGTTGCCCCCCGGCAAGCCCGAGGAGAGCGCCACGAACATCCGAGCCGCTTTCAAGCTCGGCGACGCGCTCGACGTCGACTGCAACCTCGAGTTCTATTCGCTCTCCGTCCTCGCATTCGCCCAAAAAGAGCAGTTGAAAACGCTGCCCGCTTTCCAGAAAGACCTGGTGCTGCGCCAGCTGGCCAACCAGTTCTTCCGCGGCGCAAAAGTGAAATCGGCAGACATCGAAGGGCTCGACGACCCCGACAAGCCTTTCGTGCTGAAGGCCTCCCTGACCGCACCCAAGATGCTGCAGAAAAGCGGCACGGAGTTCTTGCTGAAGCCGGTGTTCCAGCCGTCGCAGCTCGTCCGGAGCTTCAGCGGCCGCTCGCGCCGCGAGCACCCGGTCCATTTCCGCGCGAACCGCGTCGTGCGGGACCAGGTCCGGATCGAGATAGGAGACACTTTTAAGCTCGAAAGGCTGCCGCAGGACGTCAGCCTTGCTTGCGCGCTCGGCACATTCTCGCTCCGCTACTCGCGGGCCGAGAACGACACCGCCGTGATCACCCGCGAGCTGACTCTGCTCCCGGGAAGGCTGAGCGCGGCGGACTTCCCTTCGCTCGTGGATTTCTGTGAGAAAGTCGACGCGGCGGAGCGAGAGAGCGTCGTCTTCAAGACACCTTAGAGGCGCCCTCCACCGAGCCTACCGGCGCTGGACTTGCCGCTGCTTTCGCCGGCCTGCGGCCACCGCGCTTCGACGGTCGTCGTGATCCCGCCGCGGGCTCCGAAGACGCCTCGCACCTGAACGCTTCGCGGCTCGACGGCGCGGACGAAGTCATCGAGGATCCGGTTGACCGCGTGCTCGTGGAAGACACCGAGGTTCCGGAAAGCGACGATGTAGAGCTTCAGGCTTTTGAGCTCCACGCACCGGACGCGGGGCTCGTACTCGATCGAGATCGTCGCGAAATCCGGGAGGCCCGTCTTCGGGCAGATGCAGTTAAACTCCGGGATCTCGACGCGGACCGAGTACACCCGGTCGGGGTATTCGTTCTTCCACACCTCGAGCTCGGGCAGCTTCCAGGCGCGGACGTCCCCCTGCAGGCCCTCGTAAGGTGAGGCGGCCTCTTCCAGGTCCGGCGTGCCAGGTTTCATCGGGGGTCAGCCTACCTTGCTGCTCCATCCTTTGCTACCATGAGCCGGGCGCACATGAAGCTGATCCTCACCGATCCCGACGCGACCGTCGTCGACGCCTGGAGGGCGCAGTTCCTGAAGCGCCCCGAGGTGGAGATCCGGACCGATCCCATTCTCGACGCGAAGGCTTCGGCCATCATTCTGCCGGGCGCGAACTCCTTCGGCTTCCTCGACAGCGGCGTGGCGCTCGAGGCCAGCGAGCGATACGGTTGGGCACTCGAAGAGGCGATCCGCCAGCGCATCCAGGCCGAATTCGATGGGGAGCTCCTCGTCGGCCAGGCCGCTGTCATCACGCGCGCGGACCTGCCCTGGAAGCTGGTGTACTCCCCGGTTTGGCGGACGCCGCGGAAGCTCGGCGGCACCATCCACGTGTTCCTGGCCGTCCGTGGCGCGCTCCTGGCGCTCCGCAAGGCGATGGGAGACGCGGCAGAGTCTGTGACCGTCGCCCTGCCCGGCTTCGGCGTCACGGACGGCGGCGGCCTCGACGCCCGGATCAGCGCGCGGCAGTCGAGGTACGCGTACGAAGTGGTCAACGGACTGCGCGGACCCGGCGACAAGAATCTGACGCAGCAAATGCGGCGCGAGCGCAAACTCATGCTCGTGCCCGGAATCGACCGAGAACTCGAGGAAGCGGACGGCAGCTGAGAGCCGACACATTAGCACAATTTTCACTTGTCCAGCGCATTGGAGCCCCGCTATCCTCTGGCTCTGCGCATGCCGTGCGGTCCGCAGCTACGCTTTGGGTCGGCGAAGTTAGACAGCCCAGCGTCGGTACGGACTGTCTGCCCGTACGGCTCGCGAATTCCCCTGACGCTGCCGCGGGTCACGTTGGAGATTGCGCAGTGGATCTCCCGGTGTGGCTCTCGGCCCAGTCCCTATAACCTCGGTACCAACGGAGGTAGATCATGATTCAGGCGGTGAGGTTCGTGCCAGCTTGCCGACGGCGACTTCTCGCTGCCGCGCACTTGAGCGTGGGAGCAGTCGTTGCGCTGGGGCTTGCGCCCCACGTTACTGCAGCGGATCACAATTTCCGCCGAGGCGACGTGGACGGGAACGCCCGGATCGAGATGGCCGATGCGATCCAGACGTTCGGATACCTCTTCCTTGGATCGCCGACCTCCCTGGGATGTTGGGACGCCGCGGATGCCAACGACTCCGGCGGCGTGGACCTGTCCGACGGCGTCTTCACCCTGCAGTACCTCTTCTCCGGCGGCGGGCCGCATCCTTCGCCCGGCCCGGAGACCTGCGGCCCCGACACCCCCGGCGACGACGCGTTGACGTGTGAAAGCTCCCCGAATTGCCCCGACGACGTGCCCACGCCCCCCGCAGCGCCCACGGGCCTGACCGCGGGAGCGAGCAACGAGCACGTGTCCCTCGACTGGGTCGACAATGCCGAAG
>Ga0075428_100010549_pt1 | contig 10268 bp, 13 predicted proteins | sample RhiMetdeltSRZDD2_FD_75291 | JGI IMG/M metagenome (GOLD analysis project Ga0075428, IMG submission 75291) | Populus rhizosphere microbial communities from Tennessee, USA - Rhizosphere MetaG P. deltoides SRZDD2 | ecosystem: Host-associated > Plants > Roots > Rhizosphere > Soil | place: USA...
AACGTCGCAACTGACCGGGCAACGCCAATCGCAGCGGCAGCCTCGTCCTTGCTGACGGCGCCACCCCGGGCGACGATGAATCGGTACAGGGCACGTCGCTGCGGTTCGGCGAGCGAGGCAATGCCGGCGATGTGCTGCTCGAGGTCGTTGCTGTTCATGGTCGATGCCTCTTTCGGCCGGCCAGGCTGTCGCGTCGCCCAGCCGAGCGCCGCTCGTCGACCTCAGCCAAGCTCACTAACCCAAATCGGGGAGCAGGTGGGTTCCGTTCCGGGATCACCGTGTCCTACACCTCCTAAATGGGATCAGTGTTGACGATACAGCGTCACGCTCAGTAACGTCAATGATAGTTGTCGATAGGAGGAGAACCAGATACCCCGGTGAAAGTCGCGATCCCGTTGTTCAGGACGCACCGTCGCGTCCGGGCAGGACCAGGCTGATGGCCGCTCGGTACCCGCCTGAAGTCGGGACGATGTCGAGCACGGCAGGATCGCCGCCGGTCGGAAAGATGTCGTCGTTGGCGTTGGTGGTGTCCCGGCCGGGGCGCTCGGCGTAGGTGTCGGCCGTCAGGACCGTGTCGGTGACGTCGTCGGGGAAGTACAGCTGGCTAGTGAGCTTCCGGAGGTCGGCGCGGACCATGAGGTGGATGTGCACGGTGCGGCCGGGATACCAGCCCGGGTAGATCGTGTGGAACTCCACCATCCCGGCGGTGTCGGTGTGTTGCCGGCCGCGGAGGAACGTCTGGTCGGGGAGATACGCGCTGCGCGGTGCGTTGCCGGCGGACACGACAGTCCCGGACCGGGGTGGCGGGAACCCCGAGTACCTACCGAGAGCGTCGCAATGCCAGATCTCCACCGACGCGCCCGCTGCTGGCGGGCCGTCGTCGTGGACCAGGCGGATTCCGAGCTGCAGCGCGATGCCGTGGCGGTCTTCAACGAGGTCGCGCCGTTCTGGCTGTGCATCGCGGTGGTACGGGCCCTCGTCCTGTTCGGCCCACCGTTGGCAGACGGTGCAGGTCGTGAGCATGGCTGCCAGCTCGCCGCTGACGTCGCTGGCGCTCACGTGCTGTACTCGTGAAACGCCTCGAACGCGCGCGGCGCGTGGACGGTGCCAGGTCCGCCGTTCATGAGGATGGCGACGCCGAGGGCTTCGGCGACCTGGTCTTCAGTGGCACCTCGCCCGGCCGGGATGCGCTCACACTGCTCCCTGACCGGTTGGCGGACCTCGTCGAGGATCTCCTTGTGGGTCACGTCACGTGCTTCCTCTCTTCGGTCGGGGGTGCGAGGGTGCCGGCGGGGCGCCGTCGACTTCGAAGAACAGCTCGTCCGGGTAGCACCACCACCAATCCTCGCCTGGCTCGTACGAGCGGATCCGTGGCTCGTTGGCGGGTCGGACCTTCCCGGTGACCTGGGTGTACAGGTGCATAGTGTCGCGGGTGTCCTGCCAGTCAGTGACCGGGATCGATGGCCAACGTGTGGGATCGTTTGGGGCCACGGCTCGCCTCCCGGTCGCACCCAGTCTCGTCGGTCGCACTGCACGCCGCTCCCGTGGCACGGCAGTGGCCGTCATCCGGCCCCGAGGTGCTTGACTCGGGCGTCCAGCCCGTCCGCGAGCTTCGACAGCACCGGCGTCTCTGCGGCCCGGGGGATCGCCGCGGCCCGCGCTCGCACATCAACCGCGATCGCGGTCAGCCGCTGAGCGAGGAGTGCGACGGCCTTGCGGTGGTCGCCAGCCGCCTCGGCGAGGAGGTTGCCCCGTTGGTGGGCAAGCTGACAATCGGGGAGCGTCCACCCAGGTGTTCCTCGGCGAGCATGAGTCGTCCTGATTGGTCGATCAGGAACCAGGCGGCCAACGAGGGCGGCGTCGCAATCGGCGTTGGAGATGCAACCCGGCGGGTGCTGAGGCGGCGGCTCTGCCGGTTCGGCCAGGTGTGGTGGGATGGGGCGAACATTCGACATCGGTGCGGTGAACGAGGCGCTCGCGCCCGGCTGGACGATGTGAGATGCCCACAGCCCCTGACCCGAAAACGGGTCCACTGTCGCCAGTGGCCGGCCGCCGCAAAGACGAGACACTGGTCATCGGCGGCAATCATCTCGATGCGGAGGCTCGATGACGTTGATCACACTCCAGCACGCTCTGCCTACCACCACGGAAGTGGCCCCGACCGCCGCCTCCGCGCTCCAGAAGCTGCTCCCCAACCTCATGGCGCTGGCGCTCGACGCGAAGCAGGCCCACTGGAACGTGACTGGGCCGGCGTTCCTCGCCCTGCACGACCTCACGGACAAGCTCGCCGCTGACGCACTCGGCTGGGCAGACCGCGTCGCAGAGCGAACCGTCGCACTGGGCTTCCCCGCCGACGGCCGTCCGGGCACCGTCGCCGCCGCGGCGCGCCCGTTCCTGATCGGACGCCTCAGCGATTGCGAGGCGATCGACGAACTGGATCGCCTGCTCCAAGATGTCGCCGCCAGGGCCCGCGCAGCGCTCGACGTACTGGCCCGCTCCGATACCGTCGGCCACGACCTCGTCGTCTCCACGCTCGAGGGCCTCGAGAAGTACCGCTGGATGCTCCATGCGCACGCGACCTGAGCCGCACGGGTGCGGTGCGGAGCCGTCACCTCGAATCCATGCTTCGACCGACCGGGATGAGACCTTGACCACGAACAGCGACAACCCGAGCGAGCCTCACGAGAACGCGATGCGACGCATGGCCCGACCCGACCGCCGAGACGAAAGAGCTCGACACGACTCGCTGGTGGAGAACGCCGGGCACGACTCGTTCCCTGCCAGCGATCCCCCGGGCTGGTGGGCGGGGCCGGCGGCCCGCCCCACCGAGGAATCAGGAGCCGGCAGTGGCCCCTGAACCGATCGGAGCCCCGTGCCGCAGCTGCTGGCAGAGAGACGTGGCAGAGGACCAGGGGATGCTGCGCGAAGAGCTTCGTCACATGCGTGGCACATCGCGATCTGGCAGAAGCTCGACCGTACGATCACCGCGGCCCAGCCTCGGCGCAGCTGGCTACACCGAGTGATCGCGGCCATCACCGGTGCGCCCGCGACTCGACGCCGCGCCCACCGGGACGGTGATGTTCGAGGCGATGAATCAATCCCCAGCGAGAGATACGCCATGGATGGCACAGATGAAGGATGACAGGACACAGGTTCCTCAACTGAACGGTGCCTGGCCAGTCACGCCGGCCACCAGCATCCACGAAGCACGCGCGCGCCTTCGCCACAGCGGTGAGCGAGCCGTGGTCGTGTTTCAATCGGACCGTCCGGTCGGGGTCGTGACCGAGGCCGCACTGGCCAGCGCCCCCACCTCGAACGGGCTCGTCCTCACGGTCATGGATCATGTGACCGTGCCCGTCGACCCGCACGCCGACGTCCCAGAGATTGTGTCGACCTTCACCCGTGCGGCGTGGGATTGGCTCGAGCGGCGCCCCGCAGCCTGAACGCACCATGCCGACAGGAGAGCGCGCCACTCGCCGCGCTACGCGGTTCGGACGAAGGTACGGCGAGCCACCGTGGACGACACGAGCATGTAAGGCCGTGTCGCAGAGCAACGGCCGGCAGCCGGCACGTGCTGGTCGCCGGATCACGTCACGTATCCGGCACTGTCCCACGGTGCTGACGGTCCAGCTGCACTACGCAGCGCCGCCCGATCGTCGTTCACCCGTAGTCGTTCCTGCCAGTCCTGAGTATCGTCCCGCACGACAGCAGCCGATACCCAGCCCAGTGCCTGTCGCGTTGGGGCTCGGGGATGATGAGGTCGAGCGACCGCCGGTAGCGGTGCCTCGCCACGCTCGTCGACCGGCTCCGCGTCGGCGGTCACCGAGCTCGGGCTCTCCCCCGGAGCGTCAGCGTTCCGGGGGTCCCAGCGTCGGTGTCCACGGCGACGCGGATCCCTAGGCGGCAGCCGGCCTTGCGTGGGTCGTAGGCGACGAGTTCGGTGACCGTGGCGGTGTCGTCGGTGAGGCCCTCGGCGATGCCGAGGTGGAGGGCGCACACGGTGTCGCGGTCGGCGAGGGCGACCGAGGCGAACGGGCAGTTGCGGAGGACGATCTCGGCGCCGTCGCGCACCGGCCGGATCTCGGGTTGGAACCCCTGGCGGGCCATGGCGGCGCTGATGTCGGCGACGATGTCGCCCGACGGTGAGGGCACGCGGAACAGGTCGGCTGCTCGTCGGCCGACCTCCTCTGCCTCGAGGCCCGTTCGGATGATCTCGACGAGCAGGCGGCTCAGCCGCTCGTATGGACCGCTCGTCCCCCATGGACCTTCAAGGGCGGGATCCGGTTCGTAGACGAGCCGGGGTCGACCTCGGCCGCCACTTTGCGTCTTGGACTCGATGACCAGCCCCGCAGCGAGCAGCTTGGCGAGGTGCTGGCGGATCGCGTTGTGGTTGAACGGGAAGTGCTCGTTGAGCTCAGCGATGCCGACGGCCCGGCCGGCGTCGGCGATGTAGCGGTAGATGGCGTGGCGGGTCGGGTCACCGAGCGCTCGTGCCTGCTCTTGGAGTGTGGTGACCGTCATGGTTCTCTGGATCTCGCCGCCGTCCCGCTGCCTAGTGTGCCGCGGTCACGCCTGGGCCCGGTTCTCTCAGCGGTTGGGTTGTGGGGTGAGCCGAAGGTACGGCTTGAGGGTGGTGAACCCCTTCGGGAACCGCTCCTCGGCGTCAGCGTCGGAGATGGCGGGCGAGATGATGACATCGTCGCCGTCGTTCCAGTTGACCGGGGTGGAGACACCGTGCGCGGCGCTGAGCTGGAGGGCGTCGAGCACTCGGACGATCTCGTCGACGTTACGGCCGATCGCGGCTGGGTAGGTGAGCGTGAGCGTGACCCTCTTGTCGGGACCGATGACGAACACGGTGCGGACCGTGGCGGTCTCCAGTGCGTTGGGGTGGATCATCCCGTAGAGCTGAGCAACCATGCGGTCGTCGTCGCCGATCAGCGGGAAGTTCAAGCCCTGGCCTTGAGTCTCCGCGATGTCGGCGGACCAGTCCTTGTGGGACGCCACTGAGTCGACGCTGACGCCGATGATCTTGGTGTCGCGGTCGTCGAACTCCTTCTTGCGGCGGGCGAACTCGCCCAGCTCGGTGGTGCACACCGGCGTGAAGTCGGCGGGATGCGAGAAGAGGATCCCCCAGCTGTTGCCCAGGTACTCGTGCAGGCTGAGGGGCCCTTCGGTCGTCTCCGCGGTGAAGTCGGGTGCGGTGTCACCGAGCTGCAGTGCCATCGATGTCTCCTTGTCCGTGGTCGGTCGATCGAGCCGACTGAGCGTCGAGATGACGCGCCAATGGGATGGTGGCGCCCAGCATGAAGCCGAACCCACCGCCGCCCCAGAGGCCGACGAAGAGGCCGAGGCCTAACGAGGCGCCGAAGCCGAGGCCGCCAAGGGTGCCACCGACCGTGATGACAACCGCGGCCGCGACGAAGCCGATCACGTAGCCGACCATGCCGCTGCGTCCGGCGTTCGGCTCCGCCTTCGCGGTACTGGCCTCGACGTCGTCGCCGGTGCCGCGCACGACCTCCAGCCACGGGCCCGGCTGGGCGTGGGGCGGCCCGACTTGGTGGATTCGAGCGGTCTCTGCCATCGACACCCCTTCGACAGGAATAACTCTAACGTTTACTAGAAATAAACGCGCATCGCAAGCGGCACGACGATCTCGACGGTTGGGCGCGGCACCACCACCTCGCGAACGCACTGGTGCCGTAGCACGCGACCGGGCCCGCCGGTGCCAATCGGTTGAGGCGCTCAGGTTTCGCGGACGAGCGGATCGCGCGGAATCCAGAACAACCGCGCCGGCGTGGCGAGCATGTTGCGCCACCCACGCACCGGGACCTTCGTGGCGAGCGCGGCATCGCCGGCGCGTACGACCGGCGTTTCCGAGCCCAGGTCGATCTGGACGAGCCCGGCGGCCACCACCACGAGTTCTGGTCCCTTGTGGAGAGCCGGTGGCTCACCCTTCTCGCCCGGGCCCAGGTGAACGAGATAAGCACGGAGGCCTGCTGTCGGGTCGTCGAGCAGCGCGGTGATCCCACGCCGCGTCGAGCCTCGGTCTCGACGAGCGATCACGTACCCCGGATCGGCGCCCGTTCCGAGGAGCCCGTCGAGGCTGATGCCGAAGCCCTCCGCGAGGGCGACCACGGTGTCGAGCCCCAGCCCCCGGTGGCCAGCTTCGGCCTGATGAGCGCGGCGACGAAGGGCCGGTTGTCGCCGATGACGAGCGCTTGGCTGACGAGAGGACGCGCACGCAGACCGTCCTCGAGTGGCCCTGGCGCGACGTTCTTGCCCCCGGCAGTCACGATGAAGCTCCTTCTTCCGGCCGGTGATGCGCAGGTAGCGTCGCGGGCGTCTCCGTGATGACGACGACAGAGCCGCTGTCATCGATGATCCAGCGGAGCTGCTCTGCCGCTGAGGTCTCGTACACGGGCACGGTGACGGCGCCGGTGGCGAGAATCGCATAGTCGAGTGCCATCCACTCCAGACGAGTACGGGACATGAGCGCGACGCGATCGCCGGCCCCGACGCCCGAAGCGATCAATCCCTTCGCCAGCTGTCGCACCCACTGGAGGAACTCGGTCGCCGTCACGTCGACGAAGCGGTCGCCGACACGGTGAGCGGCGACGGCTCGATCGGGCTCGAGCCGGGCACGTCTCACGATCGGTTCGATGAGGTGGGTCGTCGCCGGGAGATCCTCGAGGACGGCACCGACCAGCTCGCGCACGGCACCGGCCGTCATTGTCGGCGGTTGCGGTCGAGTCGGTGCGGTCTCGGCGGTCACATCTTGCTCCTGTTCTCGTCCTGCCCCAGGCCGCACGCGGCACGCACCCGTCCGCGCGGGCGCGGTCTCGTCGGTGCCGCCGGTCAGGTCGCCTGCGCTCGAAGGAACCAGTGGTACTTCTCAAGTCCCTCGAGCACCTCGATGTGGATGTCATGCGTCACGGCATCCGCGGCCTCGACAGCGGCCAGGCCGGACCGGGTGGTGGCGGCAACGGCGTCGACCAATGCGCCGAGCTCGGTGATGACCTCGCGATCGCTGACGGGGCCGCCTGGGAACTCGCCACCCACCGCTGCGACCGTCGCCGGTCGGGCGTCGGCGGTGAACCCGAGCGCGACCGATCGTTCGGCGACACGATCGGCCCACGCCCGCGTGTCTGCCGCGAGCTCATCGGTCAGGACATGAAGCGGATGAAAGCCTGGGCCGGTGAGGTTCCAGTGCGCTTGCTTGGCCTGGAGGGTGAGCGCGACCAGCTCAGGCAGTAGTCGCTGCAGGGCGGATGCGGCACTGAGCCGGGCCGTGCTGGGTCGGCTGAGGACATCGGAAGTGGTCATCGTCGCTCCTTCGCTCTCGGGTTCGGTCCATGCCCAGTGTCTCCGCTCAGGGCGGCGTTGGCGCTGTCCGAACCGGACCGGCGTTGGCTCGGTGTCTGTCCACTTCTCACATCCCGCCCGGGCGTACCCATGGCCCGTCGTAGTGACGGAAGATGTAGATGGCGACCTCGCATTCGAGTGACCGGGCGGCGTCGGTCATGACGGGGCCGAGGATCGATTCGATCCGTTCGAGACGGTTCTTGAGCGTGTTGTAGTGAACGAACATCTGCCGGGCCGCCTCGGCCATGTTGCGGGTCGCGAGCCAGATGCCCAGGGTCTCCACCAGGCCCGTGTTGTGAGCTCGGTCGTGCGCGACCAGCGGTCCTATCGCTTGCTGGACGAACTCGGCGAGGTCATCAGCGGGCGTGGAGGCGAGGAGCCGTTCGAGTCCGAGCTGGTCGTAGACCTCGGTGACGTGGCGGCCTTTGGCCCAGCGCCCCACGTCGACTGCGGTGCTGGCTTCGACGAAGCTCCGGGCGAGCTCGGACAGGTGGTCGACGCGGCGTCCGACACCGATGCTGACGGTGACCGAACCGAGCTGGGTGTCGAGCTCCGCTCGTAGTCGCTCGGCGGGTTCACGCCGCTCCTGCGGGTCCGGCGACTCGGGAGCCAGCAGCGCGGCGATGGTGGCGCTGCGGGTCCAGACGATCGCGTCGGCGCCGAGCGTGGCGCGGGCAGCGGCGGCGATCGTGTTGAGCGCGCCGGGCGGGATGTCGCCGTCCTCGGGCGGATCGACCGACGCGAGAAGGACCGCACGAGGCCGGCCGAGGTCCCAGCCGAAGCTCGCGGCACGCTCGGCAACGGCCGCAGCATCGCCGGCGCGCCCCGCGATGAGCTCCTCGAGGCTCAGCGCGGCGAAGCGGTCCTCGGCCACAGCGACGGCTTGCGCTTGGGCTTGCCGGACCGCGAGCGCCATGGCCGCTCGCTGGATCGCGACCAGGCCGTCCTGGTCAAGGGGCGCCGTGGACAACGCAACGATCTCGCCGTAGCTCTCACCAGCGGCGCTGATCGGCTCTCGGGTGGCCGTCGGATCGCCGAGGTCGGCGCCGGCGGCCGCATCCGACGGCACGACGACGAGCGTGCGTCCCTCCGGGTCGAGGACCGCGACCGGCACTCGCAGCAGCTGGTGGAGCGTCGCGGCGATCTCGGAGACACCTCCACCCGCGGCGACGATGCGCGTGAAGCGCTGGTGGATGTCGAGCACTCGGTCGAGTCGCTGCCGTTGCGCCTCGAGCAGCGCATCGAGCACGGCTGCCGCGGCTTCCGCTAGGGGTGTTCCTTCGGGGAACGTGATCACCGGCAGGGCAAGTGCCGTCGAGGTGTCGAGCAGGGAAGCGGGCAGCTCGTCGGGCCCGTCCATGCGGATAGCCAGTCCGGCGACCTGCGCGCCGTCGAGGCGGACCAGGAGCCGGCCGGGTTCGTCGTCTGCTGCGAGAAGGGTCGTCGCGGTGGTGACGACGAGCTCCGCGGGCCCGCTGCGGCGGATGTCATCAGCAGTCGCTGCCAGGCGGGCGCGTCCCACTCGGCGGTCCATCCCGGCGTTACCCGCGGCGACGGATGCGTCGCTGAACGCCAACGACTGCACCACGGCGCCAACATCGAACGATCGCCACATGGCCAAGACTCTGCCTCTCGAGGGCCCTGCCGCGCATGCCTCGCCGCGCCGGCTTTGCCCGTGGCACTTACGAGAGGCGTCGCCGCCGCCGCTTCCGCGGCCTTAGGCGTCGCCACCACGACTCGGACTCGACCTGGCCTGCGCGCTCGTGCCCGGGTCCAGAGGTCCGCAAGTGGCGGGACCAACCTCAACGCCGCCTCGGTCACGCGCAGGCCCTCGGTCGCCCCGAAGTCGTCGCTCGCGCGGTGCAACCGCCTCAGGAAGCCGGCACGCAGCTCCTCGAGCGCCGCCCGGCTACCGTCGACGGCCGCGACGAGGTCGCGTGCCTGGCGTCGCCGCTCGGCCTCTGGGTCGGCGGCCCGGGGTGGGGTCTCGAGCCGAGTCGGTGCAGTGTGGTGATGTGCTGACGGCGGATCCGCGCGCCGCGGCAGGTCGGCGGCGGACCGCGGCTGGGGCAGCAGGGTGGCGACCAATGGAGACTTCCTCGGCTCGGTGGTTGGGACGTCATCAGTATCTGGCCTATGACCGGATCGAGGTTGGCTGGTCGGCGGCTGGGACCCGGTTCTCGCCACCAGCGCCGAGGGAGTCCCGCCGCCGGTGACCTCAGCTCTTCGTGATCTTGGTCCGACCGAGATCGACGCTCCCTCGCATCGCTGCGGCTCGTCGCTGCCCCACTCATCCTGGCTCGGGGTTCATGTGAGCAGTGCCTTGGCGGTATCGACGACGCGTTCGGGAGTGAAGCCGTACTTGCGGGTGACGTCCTTGAGCGGTGCGGAGGAGCCGAAGGTGTGCATGCCGATCATGGCGCCGTCCGGTCCGACGTAGCGGTCCCAGCCGAGCGTCGAGGCCTCCTCGATCGAGACTCGGGCGGTCACGGCGGCGGGCAGGACGGCTTCGCGGTAGTCGGGCGGCTGCTGTTCGAAGAGGTGGAACGAGGGCAGGCTGACGACCCGCGAGTGCACGCCCTCCGCGCTCAGGGTCTCGTGGGCCTGGACGGCCAGGGAGACCTCGCTGCCGGTGGCGATCAGGATGAGCTCCGGGTCGCCGTCGTCGGGATCGGCGAGCACGTAGCCACCGCGCCGCAGTCCCTCGGCGGATGCGTAGCGCGACCGGTCGAGCACCGGCACGCCCTGGCGGGTGAGCACGAGCGCAGTCGGCTGATGGTGCTGCTCCATCGCCACGCGCCATGCCTCGGCGACCTCGTTGGCGTCGGCCGGGCGGATGACGCACAGCCCGGGGATGGCGCGCAGCGAGGCCAGGTGCTCGACCGGCTGGTGGGTCGGACCATCCT
>Ga0075428_100010550_pt1 | contig 10268 bp, 10 predicted proteins | sample RhiMetdeltSRZDD2_FD_75291 | JGI IMG/M metagenome (GOLD analysis project Ga0075428, IMG submission 75291) | Populus rhizosphere microbial communities from Tennessee, USA - Rhizosphere MetaG P. deltoides SRZDD2 | ecosystem: Host-associated > Plants > Roots > Rhizosphere > Soil | place: USA...
CCGGCCGCGAACGCGTCGCCGGCGCCGACCGGCTCGACCACATCGACGGTGAGAGCCGGCACCTCGACCGGGGCCTCGCCTGGCGGGATCGCCAGCACCGCACCCGCACCGGCCTTCAGCACCAGGGTCGCGGACGGCTTCAGCAGGTTCTCGCGCAGCGCGGCCGGGTCGGCGGTACCGGCGAACGCCTCCGCCTCGTCGGCGCCGAGGAACACCACGTCCGCTGCCCGGAGCAGCGCATACAGCGGTGCGGTGTCGCGGTCCCGCCACAGTGCCGGCCGCCAGTTCAGGTCCACGCTGAGCGGGCACCGGCGCTCGGCCGCGAGCCGTTCCAGCAGCGCGGCCGTACTCGCGGACAGCGCCGGGGTGATCCCGGTGGTGTGCACCAGGTCCGCGCTCGCCAGCCGGCGTACCACCTCGGGCCGGTCGAGGTACGCGGGTCCGAGCGCGGAGGCGGCCGAGCCGGTGCGGTAGTAGTGCATCCGGCCGGCCTCGGTGTCCTTGACGTACAAGCCGGTCGGGCGGCCCGGGTCGAGCTCGACCGCACCGGTGTCGACACCGCGCGCCTCGAGCACCCGCCGTACCTCGACGCCGAAGGGGTCCGCACCGAGCCGGGACAGCCAGGCACTGCGGACGCCCAGCGCGGCGAGGCCTCCGGCGACGTTGCACTCCGCGCCGCCGACCGAGCGGCGGAACAGCTCGACGTCCTGCAGCGGCGCGCTGGTCTGCGGGGTCAGCACCACCATGCCCTCGCCGACACAGACCGAGCTCGGCACGGCCGCCTCCTGTGGAACCGTTGACCCTGATTCGGCGGCGATGTTACAACCGTCGGATCAGACAGTGCAATGGACGTTGCACAATACGCAATCGCGAGGAGCCTGCATGCCCGCACCTGATCCGGCCGTCCTCGACCGCGCGGCGCTCGCCGCCCTGGCCGACGAACGACTCGGCTGGCAGTTCAAGGCGGTGCCCCCCGCGTGGTGGGGCCGGACCGTGCACGAGGTGCTGGCGGACGCGCCACGGTTGTCCGAGCTGCCGACCCCGCTGCTCAGCGTGTCGGCCGCCGGCATCGAGCACAACGTGGCGACCATGCGGCGCTGGTGCGCCGGGCACGGGCTGGACCTCGCGCCGCACGGCAAGACCACGATGGCGCCGGCGCTGTGGGCGGCGCAGCTGGACGCCGGGGCCTGGGCGATTACGCTGGCGAACCCGTCCCAGCTCGCCGTTGCCCGCGCGTTCGGAGTCAGCCGGGTGCTGATCGCGAACGAGGTGATCTCGCCGCTCGCGCTGCACTGGATCGCCGCCGAGCTGGCCGCCGACGACGGGTTCCAGGTGCTGGTCTGGGCCGACTCGGTGCGCACCGTCGAGCTGATGACCGCCGCCCTGCCGGCTGACGGCCGGGCGCTGGACGTGCTGGTCGAGGTCGGTGGCGACGGCGGCCGGACCGGCACCCGGGACCGGGAGACCGCGCTCGCCGTCGGCCGCGCGGTGGCCGCGGCACCGGCACTCCGGCTGGCCGGAGTCGGCGGGTACGAGGCCGCGCTCGGCAACGACACCGCCGCACCGGGCCTCGACCGGATCCGGGCCTACCTGGCCGAGCTGGCCGCGGTGCACGCCGGGCTGCGGCCGCTGTACGACGACGGGCTGGTGCCGGTGGTGTCCGCGGGCGGCAGTACGTTCTTCGACCTGGTTGCCGAGGTACTCGGCCCGCTCACCGCGGACGGTGCCCGGGTGCTGCTGCGGTCCGGCGCGTACATCGCGCACGACGACGGGATCTACCGCACGACCTCCCCGCTCGGCGCCGCACCGCGCACCGACGGCGAGCGGCTGGTGCCCGCGATCCACGGCTGGGTCCGGGTCAGCTCGCAGCCCGAGCCCGGGCTGGCCCTGTACGACGCGGGCAAGCGCGACCTGCCGTTCGACGAGGGCCTGCCGGAGCCGCAGCTGCTCCGGCCGCGCTCGCCGGGCGACTCGGCGCGGCGGCTCGACGGACTGACCGTGACCAAGGTGAACGACCAGCACGGGTTCCTCCGGTTCACCCCGAACGGCGAGGCGCCGGTGCGGGTCGGCGACGAGCTACGGCTCGGGCTGTCGCACCCGTGCACCGCGTTCGACAAGTGGGCGCTGATCCCGATGCTCGACGACGCCGACTCCGACGACCCGGTGGTGGTCGACCTGGTCCGGACCTTCTTCTGATGCCGGCCGACCTGCTGGTCTCCGGCGCGCTCGTGGTCGACGGCACCGGTGCGCCCGGGGTGCTCGCGGACGTGCTCGTCGACGACGGCCGCATCGTTGCTATCGGCAACCAGTCGGGTACGGCTGCACGGCAGCGCATCGATGCGGCCGGGCTGGTGCTGGCGCCCGGCTTCATCGACATGCATGCGCACTCCGATCTGCAGATCCTGGCGAACCCGCAGCACACCGCGAAGGTGAGCCAGGGCGTGACCTGCGAGGTGCTCGGCCAGGACGGCCTGTCGTACGCACCGGTGGACGAGCCGACCCGCACCGCGCTGCGACAGCAGATCGCCGGCTGGAACGGCGAGCCGGACGACTTCGACTTCGACTGGACCAGCGTCGGCGAGTACCTGGACCGGCTGGACCGCAGCGGCATCGCCTGCCACGCGGCGTACCTGGTCCCGCAGGGCACGCTGCGGATGCTGGTGGTCGGTCCCGAGAACCGGCCCGCCGCACCGGCCGAGCTGGACCGGATGCGCGACCTGCTCGCGACCGGGCTGGCCGAGGGCGCGGCCGGGATGAGCAGCGGGCTGACCTACCCGCCGGGGATGTTCGCGGACACCGCCGAGCTGGTCGAGCTGTGCCGGGTGGTGGCGTCGTACGGCGGCTACTACAGCCCGCACCAGCGCTCGTACGGCAACGGCGCGCTGGCGGCGTACGCCGAGATGGTCGAGGTGGCCCGGGCGTCCGGCTGTGCGCTGCACCTGACGCACGCCGTGATGAACTTCGAGCCGAACCGCGGCCGGGCCGGCGACCTGCTGGCGCTGCTGGACACCGCCCTCGCGGACGGCGTGGACATCACCACCGACACCTACCCATACCTGCCCGGTGCCACCACGCTGGTCTCGCTACTGCCGAGCTGGACCGCGACCGGCGGCCCGGACGCGCAGCTGACCCAGCTCGCCGATCCCGCGACCCGAGAACGGATCCGGTTCGAGCTGGAGCAGGTCGGCAGCGACGGCTGCCACGGCTGTGTCGCCGACTGGGCCACGATCGAGATCAGCGGCGTGCGCAACGCGGACCTGGCCGGCGCGGTCGGCAGAACCGTCGCGGCGCTGGCGGAACGGACCGGCACCGCGCCGTCGGAGGTGTGCTTCGACCTACTGCTCCGCGACCGGTTGGGCACCACGATCCTGCAGCACATCGGGCACGAGGAGAACGTCCGCGCGATCATGCGGCACCGCACGCACTGCGGCGGCTCGGACGCGATCCTGGCGGGTGCCAAGCCGCACCCACGCGCCTGGGGCACCTTCCCGCGCTACCTCGGGCACTACGTGCGCGAGCTCGGCGTTCTCGAGCTGGCCGACTGCATCCACCACCTCACCGGACGGCCCGCGGCCCGGCTGCGACTGGACAGCCGGGGCCTGGTCCGGGAGGGCTACCACGCCGATCTGGTGCTGTTCGACCCCGAGACGGTGACCGACACCCGCGACGTTCGACCAGCCCCGGCGGCAGGCGGCCGGCATCCCCTGGGTGTTCGTCAACGGCACCGCCGTGATCGCCGACGGCACCCGCACCGATGCCCTCCCCGGCCGGGCGCTCCGGATGCGCGACGGCCGGACCGCAAGCCGCCCTGGGCACATCCCTTCAGGCGCCTAGCCGACAGCCCACTGGGAGATGCTGCCGCGGTGCAGGGCGGCGTACACCCGGTCGCGCAGCATGTTGGCGTCGGCGTCGGTGAGGGTGCGGTCCAGCGGGCGCAGCACCAGCCGGAGCAGCAGGTTCGACTGATCCGCGCCGATCCCGAGCCGCTCGCGCGCGGCGGCCGGCAGCTCGTCGTACGGCGTCACCGACAGCGGCTCGACCCGCTCGGCGGCCTCCGCGTCGTCGCCGAGTGCGGAGCGGACCCGGTCGCCGAGCGCCTCCTCGGACAGGTCGGTTCCCGGGTCGACCGCGAGCGACAGGTCACGGCGAACCGGCGGCATGTGCGACACCGGCCTGTACGGCGCCAGGTCGAGCAGCTGGCGTGCGATCCGGGGGTCGGGGGACCGCAGCAGCCGGATGTCCGGCACCCCCTTGCGGAGCATCACGAGCCGGTCCAGACCGAGACCCATCGCGAGTCCGGACCACGTATCGTCCAGGCCCGCGGTGCGCAGCACGTGCGGCGCCGCGACACCGCACTCACCGATCTCGACCCACTCACCGCGCCAGTGCACGTCGATCTGCCGGCCGCCAACGGTGTACGGGTGCTCGGACGGCACCGCCCGCCACTCGGCACCTGGCAGCGCGGCCTCGACGACGAGCCCGATCATCGCCAGCAGGTCGTCGGGCGTGGTCGGTCCGCGGGTGATCCGCCACAGGTCGAGTTGGTGCGGCGTACCGGTGTGCTGCCAGTCGACTGCGTCGCGCCGGTAGCAGATGCCCGGACAGACCAGCAGTACGTCGTCGTGGTCCGGCCGGTCCGCCAGCTCCCGCAGCGCCGGCGGGATCATCGCCGAGCTGTGGCTGCGCAGCACGTGCTCGGCGTCCACGTAGCGGGTGTACCTGGCGTCCCGGGTCACCGCGTCGGCGGCGTACCCGAGGTCGTCGTAGTTGTCAGCCATCGTCACGACCGGGTGGTCCCGGACGACACGCTCGGCGACCGGCCAGGCCGAGGTGAGCGCGGTGCGCAGCTCGTCGACGACCAGCTGCGTCGCGTGCGGGCCGGCGGCGGGATCGGACAGGTCGCGGATCTGCAGAGCCTGGTCCAGCTCGGCAGGGGTGATCAGGGTGGTCATCGTGCTCTCCTCGGTACGGGTCCGGTGATGTCGGGTGCAGACACCCCGGCCGGCCGCGGAGAGATCCGAGGAGGCTCAGTGCACGGTCGCGCGCCGGCTCACCCCGGCGGCACCGCTGTGCCGGCCGGGGCGCCGAAATCGCCGCCCATACCGCATACCCCCAGCGTACGGCGCCCCCACGACCACCCGCAGCCGACTTTCCCCGGCCACAACTCGCGTGGTCAACCATGCGACTGCAGGGTCTGCACCGGCAATGCCCGTGGCGAACCCGCCGTTCGCGTGGTTGACCACGCGAATGGGCAACGGGAGGGGGAAATGCGAAGGCCCCGGTCCGCCGACCGGGGCCTTCGTCTTGTCCGGGGTCACGCCTCGGTAGGCGTCTCCTCGGTGAGGTTGCGGGTGCGGTTCGGGTCGACCTGGACGCCCGGGCCCATGGTCGACGACACCACGACCTTCTTGATGTAGCGACCCTTGGAGCTGGACGGCTTGAGCCGCAGCACCTCGTCCAGCGCCGCCGCGTAGTTCTCCACCAGCTGTATGTCGCTGAACGACGCCTTGCCGATGATGAAGTGCAGGTTGGCGTGCCGGTCGACGCGGAACTCGATCTTGCCGCCCTTGATGTCGGACACGGCCTTGGTGACGTCCGGGGTGACCGTGCCGGTCTTCGGGTTCGGCATCAGACCACGCGGGCCGAGGACCCGGCCCAGCCGGCCGACCTTGCCCATCAGGTCGGGGGTGGCGACGACGGCGTCGAAGTCGAGCCAGCCGCCGTTCACCTTCTCGATCATGTCGTCAGAACCGACGAAGTCGGCGCCGGCGGCGGTGGCGGCCTCGGCCTTCTCGCCGGTGGCGAAGACGAGGACCCGTGCCGTCTTGCCGGTGCCGTGCGGAAGGTTGACGGTGCCGCGCACCATCTGGTCGGCCTTGCGGGGATCGACACCGAGCCGCATCGCGACGTCCACGGTGGAGTCGAACTTGCGGCCCTTGCCGGCCTCGGATGCGAGCCGGATCGCGTCGAGCGGGGCGTACAGCTTGTCCTTGTCGATGTTCTCCGCGATGGCGCGGTAGCTCTTGCTGCGCTGTGTCATGGGTTTCCTCTCGGGGGTGTGGTGTCACGGACGGCGCTTCGTCCTGCCACGGACTACTGGGTTTGGCTCAGTTCTCGACGGTGACGCCCATGGAGCGGGCGGTGCCCTCGACGATCTTCATCGCCGCGTCGATGTCACGGGCGTTCAGGTCGGGCATCTTGGTCTGGGCGATCTCGCGGACCTGGTCCTTGGTGATCTTGCCGACCTTGTCGCGGTGCGGGACCGCCGAGCCCTTCTGCAGCCCGGCCGCCTTCTTGATCAGCTCCGGCGCCGGCGGCGTCTTCGTGATGAAGGTGAACGACCGGTCCTCGTAGATGGTGATCTCGACCGGGATGACATTGCCGCGCATGGACTCCGTCTGGGAGTTGTACGCCTTGCAGAACTCCATGATGTTGACGCCGTGCGGACCAAGGGCGGTACCGACCGGCGGCGCCGGCGTCGCGGCACCGGCCTGGAGCTGCACCTTGACGAGTGCGGCGATCTTCTTCTTGGGGGGCATCTTCTTCTCGGGTCCTTGTATCTGTTACGGGAGGCCTGGAGTCAGACCTTCTGGATCTGGCTGAAGCTGAGCTCGACCGGGGTCTCCCGGCCGAAGATCTCGACCAGCGCCTTGATCCGCTGGGCGTCGGGGTTGATCTCGGTGATGGTCGCGTGGAGGGTCGCGAACGGCCCGTCGACGACCATGACCGAGTCGCCGACACCGAAGTCGGCCACCTCGACCTTCTTCTTGGTCGCCGGCTTCGCGGCGGCACCACTGGCCTCGGCGGCCTCGGCCTCGGCCGCCGCCACGACGGCCGGCGCGAGCATCTTCTCGACCTCTTCGAGGCTCAGCGGCACGGGATGCTGGCTGTGCCCGACGAAGCCGGTCACCGACGGGGTGTGCCGCACCGTGGACCAGGACTCGTCGGTGAGGTCCATCCGGACCAGCACGTAGCCCGGCAGCACGGTCCGCTTCACCATCCGGCGCTGGCCGTTCTTGATCTCGGCGACCTCCTCGGTCGGCACGACGATCTCGAAGATGAAGTCCTCCATGTTGAGGGAGGTGATCCGGTTCTCGAGGTTGCTCTTGACCCGGTTCTCCATGCCCGAGTACGTGTGCACGACGTACCAGTCGCCGATCCTCGACCGCAGGCTGGCGCGGAACTCCTCCAGCGGGTCACCGGCCTCGGCCGCGGGCGCCTCGGCAGCGGGCTGCTCGAGGGCTTCGTCAGTGACAACCGGCTCAACGCTCTCGTCGGCCTCAGCGGTCCCGTCGGCCTCAGCAGCCTCGGCGGTCTCGTCGGCCGACTGCTCGGTGAGCAGGCCGGCGGTCTCGGCCTCAGCCGGGGTGTCAGCGGGTACGTCGACGGTGTCCGCGGCATCATCGACGCCCGGGGCGTCGGCGCGGAACTCGTCGTCGTGCTGGTCTGACACGGTGTACTCCGTCATCTGTGGGTTACGAACTGCTGGATCGGCCGCGTGTCTGCGCGCGTCAGCCGAAGATCTTGAACATCGCCCAGCCGAAGGCCAGGTCGAGCACCGACACGATCGAGATCACGAAGAGCACGAATGTCAGCACGACCAGGAAGTAGGTCGACAGCTGCTGACGGGTCGGCCAGACCACCTTGCGCAGCTCCGCGACCACCTGGCGGTAGAAGCGCACCAACCCGACCGAGCCGTGCTCGGTGGGCCGTCCGGAACCGGACGTCGCTGCGGCCCGCGTCTCCGTCACGTCCAACCTCGTTTCGATGTATTGCTCGATGTCCAGATACCAACCCCGGCCGGTCTGGCGACCGGTCAGGACGTGCAGGGCACGAGGGACTCGAACCCCCAACCTTCGGTTTTGGAGACCGATGCTCTGCCAGTTGAGCTAGTGCCCTTCAAGGCTAACCTGCCTGGTCCGACCTGTTCGAAGGCATGCCGGATCAGGGCCTGGTACGCCCCGGAGAGAAGAGTGTACGGGGTCGGGCTGCCCCGGGTCGAACCGGCCTGACCCAGCCGGTGCTGTGCTGCCGCCCGCTCGCGCGGTCCGGCAACACCCGTGATCACGGACCTGTCGGCTGACCCGTAGTCGCCGTACGGCGATACCGCGCTGCGAAGCGCGACGGGCAGTGCCAGGATGGGCACCATGACGGGCACCAGGATCTCAGCACGTATCGGTGGAATCAGCGAGTCGGCGACGCTGGCGGTCGACGCGAAGGCGAAGGCGCTCAAGGCGGCCGGGCGACCGGTGATCGGTTTCGGCGCCGGCGAGCCGGACTTCCCGACGCCGGACTACATCGTCGATGCCGCGATCGAGGCCGCGCGAGACCCGAAGAACCACCGCTACTCCCCCGCGGGCGGGCTGCCGGAGCTGAAGCAGGCGATCGTCGCGAAGACCAAGCGCGACAGCGGGTACGAGGTCGAGCCGGCGCAGGTGCTCGTCACCAACGGCGGCAAGCACGCCGTGTACAACACGTTCGCGACGCTGCTGGACCCGGGCGACGAGGTGTTGCTGCCGGCGCCGTACTGGACCACGTACCCGGAGGCGATCAGGCTGGCCGGCGGGGTACCGGTCGAGGTGCTCGCCGACGAGACCCAGGACTACAAGGTCACCGTCGAGCAGCTAGAAGCGGCCCGGACCGACAAGACCAAGGCGCTGCTGTTCTGCTCGCCGTCGAACCCGACCGGCGCGGTCGACTCGCCCGAGCAGGTCAAGGCCATCGGCGAGTGGGCGCTCGCGAACGGTCTGTGGGTGGTCACCGACGAGATCTACGAGCACCTGACGTACGGCGACGTGAAGTCGACGTCGATCCCGGTCGCGGTGCCCGAGCTGGCCGACCGCACGGTGGTGCTGAACGGGGTCGCCAAGACGTACGCGATGACCGGCTGGCGGGTCGGCTGGATGCTCGGTCCGAAGGACGTGATCAAGGCCGCGACGAACCTCCAGTCGCACCAGACCTCGAACGTCAGCAACGTCGCCCAGCGCGCCGCGATCGCGGCCCTCACCGGCGACCTGTCCGCGGTCGAGGAGATGAAGGTCGCCTTCGACCGGCGCCGCAGGACGATGGTGTCGATGCTGAACGAGATCCCCGGTGTCGAGTGCCCGGAGCCGACCGGCGCGTTCTACGCGTACCCGTCGGTGAAGGGCGTGCTGGGCCGGGAGATCGCCGGACGTCCGGTGCAGACGTCGAACGAGCTGGCCGAGCTGATCCTTGACGAGGTCGAGGTGGCCGTCGTACCGGGCGAGGCGTTCGGCGCACCGGGATACCTGCGGCTGTCGTACGCGCTCGGCGACGATGACCTTGCCGAGGGTGTCGGCCGGATCGCCAAGCTCCTCGGCTGACCAGCAGGAGACGCCGTGAGCCTGCCGCCGGACGACGAGCTGGTGGCCAGGCTGCGCGACGGTGACGACAGCGCGTTCGCACTCGTGCTGGATGCGTGGTCGGACGGGCTGCTGCGGCTGGCCCGGTCGTTCGTGTCGACGCACGACTCGGCCGCCGAGGTCGTGCAGGAGACCTGGCTCGCGGTGATCCGCGGGATCGACTCCTTCGAGGGCCGCTCGGCGCTGAAGACCTGGGTGTACCGGATCTGCGTCAACACCGCGAAGCGGCGCGGGGTCCGCGAGCACCGGACGGTGCCGATGAGCGTGCTGGCCGGCGAGGACGACGGCCCGACCGTGGACCCCGCCCGGTTCCGCCCGGCGGGTGAGCAGTGGGCCGGGCACTGGCGCGAGTTCCCGGCGCCGTGGCCGGTGCCGGACCCGCAGTCGCCGGAGCAGCAGGCGCTGGCCGCCGAGGTCCTGGCCAGGGTCGCGGCCGCGCTGGAGCTGCTGCCGGACCGGCAGCGGATCGTGATCACGCTGCGGGACGTCGAGGGGTACGGCGCGGACGAGGTGTGCGCGATGCTCGAGCTCACCGCGGCGAACCAACGGGTGCTGCTGCACCGTGCCCGGGCGTTCGTGCGCGGCGAGCTGGAGCGGTACTTCGCCGAGGCCGGAACGAAGGAGACGACGCCGTGACCGACCTGAGCTGCAACGAGTTCGTCGAGCTCGTCACCGAGTACCTCGACGGCACGCTGGACGACGACACGCTGACCCGGTTCGTCGACCACATCTCGGTCTGCGACGGCTGCGAGCAGTACCTCGACCAGTTCCGCAGGACGGTGACCACGCTGGCCGACCTGCCGGCCGACGAGCGGCTTCCGGCCGAGGCACGCGAGCGGCTGCTGGGCGCGTTCCGCAACCGCCCGCGGTAGTCGCGACTACGGC
>Ga0075428_100010552_pt1 | contig 10268 bp, 7 predicted proteins | sample RhiMetdeltSRZDD2_FD_75291 | JGI IMG/M metagenome (GOLD analysis project Ga0075428, IMG submission 75291) | Populus rhizosphere microbial communities from Tennessee, USA - Rhizosphere MetaG P. deltoides SRZDD2 | ecosystem: Host-associated > Plants > Roots > Rhizosphere > Soil | place: USA...
GGCCGCTCGTCCGAGCTTTCGTGCAGGGTTACGGTCGTGTGGAAGGTTGACGGATCCATGCGGCCGGCCTCCTCGTGGTCGGATCCGGTCGCACGGCTATGCGCGGCCGGTCAGCCGTGGCAGGCCGCTCCCGAATCCGAATCTTCGTAGCTGTCGTGGTGACGTACCCAGGAGAGCTTGTCCGCCAAACTCCCCTCTTCCTGGCGACCCAACGGGGTCAGATCCAGGTAGTTGTACGTGCTGTTGAGGATATCGCTACCACGGCTGTAGGTGGAGTAGGCATACAGCACCCGGTCGCCGTCGCGTAGGAACGCGCTGACTCCGGGCAGGTCGTTCGCGTCGGCGTCGGCGTCGAGGGCGAAGTCGCGGTAGAAGTCGTCACCCTCGGTCGTGTACCAGGGGATGTGCCAACCCATCCGCTGTTTGAACGGTACGATCTTTGATTGCGGGGCGGCGCACACGATGACGCGTTCGGTGTCGCGCGCGTGCATGTGCGCTTGGTGGCCCATGTTGTCGATCCAGAACGAGCAGATCGGGCACCACTCGACGCCGTCCAGCGGCCACATGAAGTGGTACGTGAGCAACTGCCGGCGCCCACCGAAGAGGTCGAGCAGGTTCAGCTTTCCCTCGGGTCCTTCGAATACGTACTCCTTGTCTATGACCATCATCGGCAGCTCGCGTCGCTGCGCGTTCAACGCATCCCGCGCCCGGGTCAATACTTTTTCCTTGACCAGGAACTCCTTGCGGGCGGCCAGCCACTCGTCGCGGCCCACGGTCCGGTATGGGGACATCACCCATCTCCTCCTCTCGTCGGGGTCGGTCAGCGCAGGTCGTACCCGTCCTGCCGCACCGCGCTCAGGAACTCGGTCCGGTCCAGCGCGGCGGCTACCAACTCGATGTCGTCGCTCATGAAGCGGTCGTCGTCGAGCTTGGGTACCAGCGAACGAACCAGGTCGTAGGTGGCCTTCGCGGCGGGGCTGAGCCGTTCGTGGCCCTTGCGCAGGTCGACCGCCTGGGCGGCGGAGAGCAACTCCACCGCGAGGATCAGGTTGTTGTTTCCGAGCACCCGGCGGGCATTGCGGGCGGCGATCAGCCCCATGCTGACCACGTCCTGGTTGTCGCTGTTGGACGGGACGCTCTGGATGCTGGCCGGACCGATGGTCCGGTTCTCCGCTACGAGCGCGGTCGCCGGGTACTGGGCGCCGGTGAATCCGCTGTTGAGTCCCGGCTCTCCGGCGACGAGGAACTCCGGCAGCCCGCCGTTGAGGTGCCGGTTCAGCAACCGGTTGGTACGCCGCTCCGACATCACACCGAGCTGGGTGAGGGCGATGGTCAGATAGTCCATCGCGAAGGCCACGGGTTGACCGTGGAAGTTGGCTCCGTGGAACACCTCGGAGCCTTCGAAGAACAACGGGTTGTCGTTGGCGGAGTTGAGTTCGGTCTCCACCGTCCTGGTGGTGAAGTAGACGGTGTCCCGGATGGCGCCGACCACCTGCGGGATGGCGCGCAGGGTGTACGCCTTCTGGATGAACACTTCACCCTTCTGCACGTGTCCACCGTTGCTCTGCCGCTGATCCACCACCTGCTCGCGCAGTTCGCGATGCTCCATCGCGAGGTTGCTCTGTCGCAGCAGGGTGCGCATGTTCGCGGCGGTGTCGATCTGACCCTGATGCGGCCGGGCCAGTTCGTGCCCCTCGGCCATGAACGGCATGATCGAGCCTTGCAGGGCCTCCAGCACCAGGGCGGTGATGATTTCCGCCTGCCGTACCTGATCGAGCGCCTGTCCGACCAACAGCGCACCGAGCCCGGTCATGGCCGAGGTGCCGTTGATCAGCGACAGGCCCTCCTTGAACCGCAGCTCCAGCGGCGCGATCCCGTTCTGCTGGAGAACCGGGCCGGTGGGGCTGGGCCGCCCGTCGCGCAGGACATAGCCCTCGCCGATGACGACGCACGCGATGTGTGCGAGCGGGGCCAGGTCTCCGCTGGCACCCAGCGACCCGACCTCGGGGATGGCGGGGACGATTCCTTGGTTCAGCAACAGGGCGAGTCGGTCCAACAGTTCGGGACGGACGGCGGAGTAGCCCTTTGCGAAGGCGTTGAGCCGAGCCGCCACCATCGCCCTCGACTCCGGCTCGGCGAACACCGGCCCGACTCCGGCGGCGTGGCTGCGTACCAGGTTGCGCTGGAAGTCGAGCTCGGTCGACCGATCCAGCATCATGTAGACGAGGTCACCCAGCCCGGTGGTGATTCCGTAGATCGGAGTACCTTGATCTACGACCTCCTGGAACAGGGCGCGGCTGGCCGCGACCCGGTCGTGGGTGGATCGACTGATGCGGCACGGAGCTTGCTCCTCCGCGATACTGCGCAGGCCGGCGATCGTCAGGCTCTCGCCGTCGAGGTCGATCGGCGTTTGCGTATCAACGAGAGTCACGTCGTTTGCACCTCAACATTTCGTTGTGCCTCGACCAGTTCGCAGGTCGCGGCGAGAGTCGGGTCGGCCATGAAGCGATGGAGCGGAACGTCGGCCCCGAAACGTTCTCGGATCTCGTGCAGCAACGTCAGTACCAGAATCGAGTGCCCGCCGAGGGCGAAGAACGAGTCGGCGCCGTCTATCTCGTCGGTGGCGAGAAGCTCGGCCCAGATGGCGGCCATCTCGCGCTCGGTTCGGGTCGGCGGCCGCGCCGCGGCGGGTGCCCGCAGCGACGCGGGCGCCGGGAGTCGGCGCCGGTCGACCTTCCCGCCGACGTTGCGCGGAAGCTTCTCGAGCAGGCGGATGCTGACCGGCGGCAGGAGCTTGCCGAACCGGCGGCGGAGGCGGGTTCGCGAAGACGCGGTCAGCTCCGCGGCCAGGTCGTCGCTCGGTGTCCCGCGCGGTACGACATACGCCATCAGTCGCACGACCAGTCCATTGTGGTCGGTGACGGGTACGATCGCGCACTCCGCCACCGATTCCTGGTCGCCGAGCGCCGTCTCGACGTCGGTGAGCTCCAACCTGGTGCCGTAGAACTTGATCTGGAAGTCCTGGCGCCCGCCGAACTCCAGCAGGCCGTCCCAGCGCCGCCGCCCCATGTCCCCGGTGCGGTACCAGTTCCCGTCCGCAAGGCCCAGTTCGGCTCGCCCCCGCAGGGGTCGGAACGACGAACTGTCGGCGTCCGGGTTGAGGTAGCCCGGGGTGATGTGTGGGCTCCGGATGACCAGCTCTCCGGTGATGCCGGCCGGGCACGGCCGGTCCTGGTCGTCCACGATGAGCACCTGCCGCCCGGGAATCGACTGTCCGATGGGGACAGTCCCGCGCACCTCACCGGTCACCTCGTGCCAGGTCGCGAGAACTATCTCGGTCGGGCCGTACATGTTGGTCAGCCGTACCGACGGGAGCGTGGCGCGTAGCCGGCCGGCCAGCTCGCCGGGGAGTGGTTCGCCGGCGAGGAGGAAGTGCTCGAGCGTGCCGAGTTCGTCGGCCGCCTTCTGGCTGGCGATCGCGCGCAGCAGCTCGCGAGCGAAGCTGGGTACCGTCTCGAAGTGCGTGATCCGCTCGTCGATCAGCCAGCGCACCAAGCGCTTCGGGTCGATCCGGATCCGTTCCGGTACCGGGCACAGCGTCGCTCCGACGCGCAACGCGCCGAACACCTGGCACAGGGCCGCGTCGTACGCGGGCGCGGCCCACTGGGCCACCCGCGCGTCGGGGCCGAAGCCGAGATGCTCCGCGAACCACCCGGTGAACTGTGCGAAGCTCGCGTGGGACTGGGCGATCCCCTTCGGCCGGCCGGTGGATCCCGATGTGTAGGCGACGTAGACCCGCTCGTCCGGGCGCGCCTGCCGGTACCCATCGGCACCCGGACCATCCATGGCACCGACGTCCGCCACCTGGCCGCCCAGCTCCTGCTGGTACCAACCGGCCAGCTCGTCCTCTGCCGGGTCGCCGTCGAGGAGCAGACACGGTGGCCGAAGGTCGGACAGGATCAGCCGGGCCCGCTCGCCCGCGTCGCCGGCGCCGAGACAGACCACGCTGGCACCGGCGTCGAGAACGGCGAGCACCGAGGCGACCTGGCTAGGCCCGCTCGCCATCCGTACCGCTACGGTCGTGCCGGGCGCCACGCCGAGCGATCGCAGTCCCTCGGTGATCGCGGCGGCGCGAGAAACCAGTTCGCGGTACGAGATTTCGGTGCCCTGCCACGACAGCGCCGGGGCGAGCGGCTTCAGCTCGGCGGCACGGTGCACCAAACCGTTGACGGTCTCGGATCCGGTGGCCGGCGGACCGATGTGATCGGCCTCCCGTACCGCGACCCGGATCTGGTCCGGCGTATCGAGCGGCAGGGCGGTGACCGGCAGGCCGGGATCCTTCAATGCCGCATCCAGCATGGTGCGGAGCTGGTCGAGGATGCGCCGGACCGAGTCCGCCTCGAACCTGCTGGTGCGGTACTCCAGGGCACCGGTCACGGCCGGATCCACCTGCTCGACACTGAGCGCGAGGTCGGACCCGATGGTGCCGGTGTGCACCGGCAACGATCGAACCGTGGCGCCGGGCAAGGACAGTGGGGACTCGGGTTCGGCCAGGCTGAACACGGTGTCGAACAACGGAACGCGCCACGGGTGCCGATCGATGTCCAGTGCCGCCATGAGGCTGGTGAACGGAAGCTCGCGGTGGTCCAGAGCGTCCCGCCACCCCTGCGTCACCCGGCCCAGCATCTCCCGGAACGTGGGTTCACCGGAGAAGTCCGCGCAGAGCACCAGCGTGTTCTGGAACGGTCCGACGGTACGCGCGAACTCCGGCCGGGGTCGGACCGGTGCCGGGTACCCGACGGCGACCCTCTCCTCGCCGGTGTACCGGAACAACAGAGTCTGAAACGCCGTCAACAGCACGGCTCCGGGTACCGTTGCCTCGGCCGCGGACACCTCCTGCAACTGCCGGCCGAAGTCCTCTCCCCAGTCGAAGCGCACCGTCGCGCCGTCGACGGCCGGCTCGTGGTCGGGTGGCCGGTCGGCGGGTATCGACAGCGGGGGCGGGGGCGGCGTCAGCGCCGAGGTCCACCAGTCCGTCAGTCGCTGGAACGCCGGCCGGGCCTCCCGTTCGCGTTCCCAGCTGGTGTAGTCCCGGTACTGGAGTGGGAGGAACGGCAGCACGGCCCCGCGTCTCTCGACGGCCGCCGCATAACACTCGGACAGCTCCTCGACGAGAACCGGGATCGAGCTGTCGTCGCAGACCAATCGGTGCACGAGGAGCAGGACGCGGTGTTCCGTGGCGCTGAGCCGCAGGACGGTCATCCGGGCCAGCGCCTCACCGTCGCGACCCAACGGGGTACCGGCCAGCGTGGCGCACCGCTCGTCGGCCACGGCTTCCCGGTCGGCCGGCGGTACCTCGGCGAGGTCCACGAGCGCGGGCGTATCGATCCGCGTCGGGTCGATCGTCTGCACCGGTCGGCCATCGACCTCGAGCACGCTGGTGCACAGGCTCTCGTGCCGGCCGGCCAGAGTCCGCCACGCCGAGCGCAGCGCTTCGACGTCGAGTTCGCCGGAGACCGCGTACGCCCGGCAGATCGTGTTCGCCGGCGAGCCGCCAACGAGCCTCTCCGTGAACCACAGCCCTTCCTGCGCATGAGAGGCGATGGCAGTCTGGCCCTCGCTCTGTTCCTCGCTCATCGCTGGTTCTCGCTCCCCCATCAGTAGTAGTAGCTGATGTACGGGGCGCGCTCCGGCGTCGCCATCGTGTCCCAGAGCCGCGGGAAACGGTCGTCCCTGGCCTGGATCCGGCCGCCCCGGGCCAGGTCCGTGGCCGCCGTAGCGCCGAGCAGCATCGAGCCCACGGCGGCGACCTGCATCTCCATATCCGGCTCGGCGGTGCTGCGCCGGCAGGTACCGTGGCCGGCATCGACCTCGAGCCGGAAGGTGCCATCGGCGTAGCCCTCGGGGTCGTGCAGCCGCATCGTGAGCGCGCCGTCGCAGGCCCAGCCCCGTGCCTCCAGCAGGGTGGGCACGTCCAGCGGACGCAGCCACACGCCGTCGTGTCGGCGGGCTCGCAGTTTGCGGGCGTCGTTCACCCACCACACCAGGGGGTTGTCCACCGGGGCGTACCACACCTGAACGGTTGCCACCATGTCGATCGACAGCAGGAAGCGCCACAGCGCGGCGGCGGCCTCGGTATCGGCGGCCAGGAAGTCGATGACGTGGATGGTGTTGCGCGGTGTCGTCTCTGGCGCCCAGTCCCCGATGACGCGGTACGTCACCAATCCGCGGTCTTCCGCCGCGACACAGACCCGGGGCCCGCCGCCGGCGCCGACCGCGAGCAGCTGTTCGAGGCGGGAGGAGGTCGGATCCATGACGAGCCGGTCCCAGTAGGCCGGCGGCGGGATCACCTCGCCGGGGGTGCGGGCGGCTTGGCGGGCGTACACGGACTGGGCGAGATCGCGCGCCTCCTTGCCGGTGACCCGGCGCACCTCGACGTCCCCACCGGGTGCGTCGGAGCGCCAACCCACTCCGCGCGCGTCGACCTCGAGCGAGTTGTAGTACGTCCCCGGCCCGTAGCCGAACCGCCAATAGATCGGCCACTCGGTGCTCCCACCGGCGGCGATCGCCTTGCCCTCTTCCACCGCGCGCTCGTGCAGCCGGTGCAGCGTGGCTTTCATCAGGCCATGCCGCCGCAGCGTGGCATGGCACGAACCGCCGGTGCACGCCGCCAGCGGTACCGTGTTGCCGCCGGGGAGCACCAGATCCCGGTGCAGCGAGGCGTTCGTCGCCACGTACCCGGCGTCGTCTTCGATCGCGATGGCGCGCTCGGGTGGGTGTGTCCCGCGGTAGAAGTCCACGATCTCCTTGTCGTCGCCCGGCGGGTACCCGAAGGTGCCGAGCCAGCAGTCGAGCCATTCGCTGTAGCGGTCTTCGGTTACCTCCACCAGGTTGAAACCGGCGGGGAGTGTTGCGGTCATGGGTCGGCTCCCGGGTGAGGTGGGGCGCGGACGTCAGCTCTCGCGGGGTGCGGCCAGGGACATCCCCGCCGGCATCTCGCTCAGCGGCGTATCCGGATCGTGCACGCCAGCGCTCAGGACGTTGCGGAAATCGGCCTGCATCGCGTCCATTGTGGACTGGTCGAAGCGGTCGATGCTGCTGTTGATGGCGAAGATGAGTTCTCCCGACGGGCCGAGCTCAACCGTCCACAGGATGGCGTCGTCGGGGATGTCCGGACCGACGCGCTGGGACACCCGTCGTTGCACTGCCACGCACCCGACCCCGCCGGAGGTCTGCTCGCGCAGCACGTACGGGTTCGGCGACATCTGGAATCCCGGCCGCGCCCGTTCGGTGATCTGGTCTCCCTGTTCCAGCTCGCCGATCGCCTCGGCGGCCTCCGCTACCAGGCGAACGAACGGAATCTCATGCTTGAAAGCGGCCAGGCTGGTCTGCCGGACCCGAGTCACCACGTCCCGGAACGTCTTGCAGTCGGCGATGTCGGTACGCAGCGGGTACAGGTTCACGAAGTAGCCGACGGTGTTCTCCATCCAGCGCCGCCGCCGGCCCGGCCCGGAGGAGAGGGTCCAGACCACGCCATCGGTCATCCCGGTCGCCCCGAGCAGGTGTACCCGGTACGCGGCGAACAGCACCATGAACGGCGAGCAGCGCATCGACCGGGCGAACTCGAGCGCGGCGGAGCCCAGCTCGGCATCGATGGAGAAGCGGTCGCACCGGGTCCCGGACGGGCCGGCGCCCGACGGCGGGTGGTCCGTCGGCAGCGTGATCGGCCGGGCGCCGCGCAGATCGTCCCGCCAGAACTGGTACGACGGCTGCGCTTTCGCCTCGCCCGACTCGTCGTGCTGGCGAGCGACGTACTCGCGATACGGGGTCGGCTCGGGCATCTCGGGTTTCCGGCCGTCCAGCCGGGCGGCGTACAGCTCCACGGAGTCCCGCATGACCAGGCTGAGCGACCACACGTCGACGATCGGCAGGTGGGACACCAGCACCACGACGTGATCCTGGTCGTCCAACCGTCCGATGTGGACCCACAGGTTCGGCACCTGGGTCATGTCGAACGTGCCGGACTCGACCTCGTTGAGGAACTCCTCGGCCAGGTCCTGGTGCGACCGGCCGCTCGAGTCGGCCAGGTCGCGGTAGACCACGGCCGGCGGCCCGGGTGGCTGGATCTCCTGTCGCCAACCGTCCGCATCGGACACGATCGTCGTGCGCAGCGCCTCGTGTCGGGTGACCACGTCCCCCAGCGCCTGCTCGAATTTGACCCGGTCGAACGGCCCGGTCACCCGCCAGCCGCCGCTGGAGATCGGCCGCGGGCCGAAGCCGCCGGCGGAGCCGTCGTTCTCGTGCTGCAAGCGCAGGAACTGCTGCTCGAGCGAGAACGGAAACTGATCTACGGAGCCCATCGACTGATCCTCTCCAGAGTGAAACGTCACCGGTTCAGACGGTGGCTGGCTCGAGCGTCGAAACAACCTGCTGCGTAAACGTCGTGAGATCCGGGTCGTCGAACAGATCGTCGACCCCGATCGTGGTAACCCCCAGCTCGTCTTCCAGCCATGCGACGATCAGTAGAGCGGCCACGGATTGGCCGCCGAGCTCGAAGAATGTCGCATCGTCCTGGCCAGCCGGCGCGTCGAGCGCTTCCTGCCAGATCTCTGCGACTTTCTTCTCCACCGTGGCGGAGTTCATTCGGCCACCTTCCGCTGGGGAGCCGCGGTCCGGGCAGTCGGTACCTGGCGCAGCCCGCGGCGGATCCACACGGCAAAAGCGTCACATCCGCCGCTGCCGCGGGTCATCTCCTGGATTGCCGGCATCTGTCGTGCGCCCCAGCGGCCTATTGCCTGCACTGAGCGCAGCGGAGCACAAGGCGCGCAGCGAAGCGAAGCAGTAGGAATCGCATCGTGGGAGAAGCAACTCCGTGTCCGCGATCGATATGTTCGGGACACCTCGAGGCGCCGTGAATGCGCTGTGGCGAAACGGAAAGAGGCACTCTACCTTGGTTGGCCACCTCAAGTACCACGAGCGGACCATAGGTCCAGTCACCGATCGACTGGCCGCGATCGCGCACCTCGCGAACTGCCGGCCCACCGGTGACTATGTGTGTTACGAAGGTCCCGAGGACTGGGCCTTCGCCGCCGGTATCGCGGCCAACGTCATCGCCGACCGGCGGCACCTGTTGGTGCGCAGCGCCGCGGGGGAGTGGGCGGTGCCTTGGCACCAGGACGTACTGCGACAGCTGCCCGCCATGCTGGATCGGGTACCGGTGGACAGTTGGCGGTTGTACGGCTGGGCCGGCTTCGATCTGGCGGCGGCGAACGCCGGGCTGCTCGATATCGTCGGCGACGACAGTTTCCTGAATCTGATGATCCCGGCGACCGAGGTCCGCTTCGACGTCTCCGGTACCCTGCTGCGGGCGATCGACCCGGCCGATCTCGACCGGCTCGAAGCCGAACTCGCGTCGACCCCGCCACTGGACTACCGGGCCCAGCCGGTGCTGGAGAGCTCGGGTGCGGATCGGTATCTGGATGCCGTCGGTCGAGCGGTCGCGGACATCGAGAGCGGCCGGCTCGAAAAGGTCATCCTGTCTCGCAGCCTGCCGATCGACTATCCGGTCGACATCGTCGGCACGTACGCGCTGGGCCGGCGCGCCAACTCACCCGCGCGCTCGTACCTGCTGTCGCTGGGCGGGATCGCCGCCGCCGGGTTCAGCCCGGAGACCGTAGTCGAGGTGACCAGCGACGGTGTCGTCACCACCCAGCCGCTGGCCGGAACGCGTGCGCGGACCGGCAGGGCCGCGGTCGACGAGGAACTGCGTCGCGAGTTGCTGGCCGATCCCAAGGAGGTCTACGAACACGCCATCTCGGTCAAGCTGGCCTTCGACGAGATGGTCGACCTCTGCGGAGACCAGCCGGTGGAGATTCCCGAGTTCATGGCGATCCGCCAGCGCGGCACGGTCCAGCACATCGCATCGTCGGTACGGAGCACGTTGACCGGGCGGGATCGCGCCTGGGACGCGTTCTGCGCGCTGTTCCCCGCGGTCACCACGTCCGGCGTACCGAAGGAGGCGGCGTACCCGGTGATCCGCGAGCTGGAGCCGGAAGGACGCGGAATCTACGGTGGTGCGGTGCTCAGCTACGACTGCGACGGCGCGATGGATGCCGCGGTCGTGCTGCGAACCGTGTTCGAGCGCGACGGACAGGCCTGGTTGCGGGCCGGTGCCGGCATCGTGCGACAGTCCCGCCCCGAGCGCGAGCTGACCGAGACGCGGGAAAAGCTGGCGAGCGTGGGCCGGTACGTCGTGCCGCGATAGCGCC
>Ga0075428_100010553_pt1 | contig 10268 bp, 12 predicted proteins | sample RhiMetdeltSRZDD2_FD_75291 | JGI IMG/M metagenome (GOLD analysis project Ga0075428, IMG submission 75291) | Populus rhizosphere microbial communities from Tennessee, USA - Rhizosphere MetaG P. deltoides SRZDD2 | ecosystem: Host-associated > Plants > Roots > Rhizosphere > Soil | place: USA...
CCTGGCCCATGCCATCCGCAACCGGATGGCGAGCGCCGTGCTCACCTATCGGCACGACCGAGAGCCCCGCGTCCTCTTGCGCAAGACCGCCTGGGTCGCTGTCGCCACCTTGCTCTTCATCCTCGGCTTGTTCGTCATTCGCCACGGGCTTCGGCGCCTGGACGGCGTCTGCGAACGCCGCTATCGGGTGCGGCTGCGGGGACTGCAAATCAAGACTTTCCAGGTCATCCACGCCGAGCAAGTCTGGGTCGCGCTGCTCGGGCTCCTGCGCCTGGTGCGGGTCGTGGCGCTCACGGCGCTCGTGGTGGGTTACGCCGAATTCGTCCTCGGCATCTACCCTTGGACCCGCGCCTTAGCGGTGCGCAGTGGCTCGCTGCTCGTCGATCCGCTGCGGATGATGGGACGAGCCGTCCTCGATTGCATCCCCAATCTAGTCTTCATCGCCCTCATCATCGTGGTCACGCGCTATGTCCTCAAGGTGACCCGACTTTTCTTCCACGGCATCCAGCACCAGACTCTGACCTTCGCCGGATTCGATCCGGACTGGTCGATGCCGACCTACAAGATCATCCGCCTCCTGGTGCTTGGTTTCGCCGTGGTCATCGCCTATCCCTACATCCCCGGCTCGAATACCGCGGCGTTCAAGGGTCTGTCGGTGTTCCTCGGCATCATCCTTTCCATTGGGTCCTCTTCGGTGATCTCCAACATGATCGCCGGTTACACCATGACCTACCGGCGCGCCTTCAAGGTGGGGGATCGAGTGCGCATTGGCGAGGTGCTCGGGGAAGTGACCGAGATGCGGGTCATGGTCACCCACGTGCGTTCCACCAAGAACGAAGAAGTCGTCATCCCGAACTCGACGATCCTGCAGACCCACGTGATCAATTACAGCACTCTGGCCCGACAGCATGGGCTGATCTTGCACACCACGGTGGGCATCGGTTACGAAACGCCCTGGCGCCAGGTGGAAGCCATGCTGCTCCTGGCGGCGGAGCGCACGCCCGGACTGCTGCGAGAACCGCCGCCCTTCGTGCTGCAGAAAGGGCTGGGGGATTTCTGCGTCACCTACGAGATCAACGCCTACTGCGACCAGCCGCAGCTCATGCTGAAGCTCTACACGGCGCTGCATCAGAGCATCTTGGACGTCTTCAACGAGTACGGGGTCCAGATCATGACCCCGGCCTACGAGGGCGATCCGGAGCAGCCGAAGGTCGTGCCGCGGGAGCAATGGTTCGCGAAGCCGGCGCCGCCGCAAGGCCCGGAACCGGTGCTCCCCGGCCCTGCGTGATCCAGGCCCGTTGCGCCCCTCCCCTCCCTCCCCTTGACAGGTCCTGGTCACCATCGTATTTTTACGATTGACGATGGAGGGGTGATGGCCCGAGCCAAACGGCAGAGCCCGAAGCCGGTGCGGACCTGGTCCAGCGACGAACTGGAGCTCGCGCGTCTGGCCCGCGCCATCGCCCACCCGCTGCGCCTGCGCATCCTCAGACTCTTGCGCCAGCGCGGCGAGTGCGTCTGCGGCGCCCTGGTCGACGAACTGCCCCGGGCCCAATCCACCATCTCCCAGCATCTCAAGGTGCTGAAGGAAGCCGGCCTGGTGCAGGGCGAAGTGGAACCGCCGCGCGTTTGCTATTGCCTCGACGACACCACCCTGCGCCGTTTGAAAACCTTGATCGGTGCTCTCTGAGCAGGAGGAAGAACATGGACGAGAGGCGTAGGACCGAGGAGCGAAGGACAAAGAGAGCGACCCAACCCTGTTGCGAAGCCGCCGCTGCGAATTCGAAGGCGGCCGGCAGCGTGGTGCAGGCCGAACCCTGCTGTGACCAATCGGCTGTCGCCGCCACCCGTGAAGAGATTGCGGCCGACGCTTCGGCCGAGGACATCCGCAAACTGGTGCGGGCGAAGTATGGCGAGATCGCGCAGGCCTCTTCACCTAGCTGCTGCGGCACGAGTGTGGTGGAGAATCCCGAGGCTCTCGGCTACACGGCGGCGCAGGCGGAGGCCATTCCCGCGGGCGCCAACCTGGGGCTCGGCTGCGGCAGTCCCCTGAAGTACGCCAACGTCCGCTCCGGCGAAACCGTCCTCGACCTGGGCTCCGGCGCCGGGATCGACGCCTTCCTCGCCGCCCGCGAGATAGGAGCCAACGGCCACGTCATCGGCGTGGACATGACCGCGGCAATGATCGAGCGTGCGCGCTCCAATGCCCGAGCCGTGGGTGCCGCCAACGTGGAGTTCCGCCTCGGCGAGATCGAACACCTGCCGGTGGCCGATGCGAGCGTGGATCTCGTCATCTCCAACTGCGTCATCAACCTGTCGCCGGACAAGCCGCAGGTGTTTCGCGAGGCCCTGCGCGTCCTCCGCCCGGGCGGTCGGCTCCTGGTGAGCGACCTCGTGCTCCTACGCCCGTTGCCCGAAGACGCCAAGCGTTCGGTGGAGGCCTACGTGGGTTGCGTCGCCGGCGCGTCGCTGCGCGACGACTACGTACGGCTCGTACGCGAAGCAGGCTTCACCGGTGTGGAGATCGTGGAGGAAAGCCGCTACGCCGGTTGCGACACCGGGACGCCGGCGGAACTCCAGGACTTCACGAACGCCGTGGTCTCCTTGAAGCTCCGGGCCTGGAAGCGCTGAGCCAGCGTCGTACAAACGGCGGCGTTGCTTGGGACCGGGGCACACTCGGTGAACGTTCGTCCGTCCACCCACTTGACCGGGTGGAAAGAGCGACGCATCATCGCGATGGAGGTGCTGGTGCCATGTTGCTGCAAGAGCGGGATCGGCAGGCGGTCCGCCAGAGGTTCGAGGCGCTCGACAAGCCGATCCGGCTGATCAATTTCACCCAAGAGCTCGAGTGCGAGTTCTGCCGCGAGACACGCACGCTTCTCGAAGAGGTGGCCACCCTCTCGGACAAGATCTCCCTCGAGATCTACAACTTCCAGACCGACCGGGAGAAACGCGATGTCTTCGGCATCGACAAGATCCCGGCGACGGTCGTCATGGGCGAGCACGACCATGGGATCCGTTTCTACGGCATCCCCTCGGGCTACGAGTTCGCCTCGCTCCTCGATACGATGCTCCTCGTCTCCCGTGCCGACAGCGGTCTCGCCCCGGAGACGCGCAAGCGTCTGGCCCAGTTGCAGAAGCCTCTGCACCTGGAGGTCTTCGTCACCCCTACCTGACCCCATTGTCCGCGGGCCGTGCTGCTCGCGAACGCTTTCGCGATGGAGAGCGACCTGGTGCGCGCCGACGCCATCGAGGCCACGGAGTTCCCCCATCTGACGCAGCGCCATCGCGTCATGGGTGTGCCGAAGACGGTGGTGAACGGCACCGGCGGCGTCGAAGGTGCCATGCCGGAGGCCTACTTCCTCGAAGCCGTGCTTTCCGCGGCTTCGGCCCAGATGTCCTGAGACCGGTCCGTCACGGCGCACGCGGTGGCGTGGTGGCGGCTCGACCCAGCTCCCTCTCACGGGGCACGCTCATGAAGGTCGTCTCCATCCAGGTAGGGCGCCCGCGCGAGGTCGAGTGGCGGGGCAAGCGCGTGCGCACCTCGATCTTCAAGGATCCGGTTGCGGGCTCCGTTCAAGTGCACGAGCTCAACCTGGCCGGCGACGAGCAGGCCGACCTTTCGGTGCACGGCGGAGCTGACAAGGCGGTCTATGCCTATCCTGCCGAGCATTACGCCTACTGGCGCGAGCAACTTCCCGGCGTAGAGTTGCCGTGGGGCGCGTTCGGTGAGAATCTCACCACCGAGGGGCTCCGTGAGGACGCTCTCTGCATCGGTGACCACCTGAGCATTGGCTCGGCAGAGTTCCTCGTCACCCAGCCCAGGCTTCCATGTTTCAAGCTCGGCGTCCGTTTCCAGCGACCCGACATGGTCCAGCTTTTCCAGCGCAGCGGCCGCAACGGTTTCTACCTGTCGGTGCTTCGAGAAGGCGCGATCTCGGCGGGAGAGCCGATCCGGGTGACGGCGGTGGGAGACCCGCGGGTCACGGTCGGGGAGATCGCCCGGCTCTACACCGACGACGAAGACGAGCAGGAGCTCTTGCGCCGCGCCAGCGGCCTCGCCGCCCTGCCGGAAGATTGGCGGGAGTATTTCCGCCATCGCCTCTGGAAACCCGACGCCTAAACCAGGAAGGGTGGACAGCGTCCGCGCGCTCGATGACGGCGCCGGAGCCCCTCTCTTGGACCCTGCAACTCAAGCGGGTGCGCCGCGATCGCGCAGGTACGCCGCGATCTCGGCCCGTCCGCCGTAGAGCGCCCAACCGAGCGGCGTGCCGTGGTAGATCCTGTCCTCGATGTCCAAGCGCGCGCCACGGTCGACGAGCAGCCGCACCACATCGGCGTGGTTGGACCACACCGCCTGATGGAGCGGCGTCGAATGCCCATGGAACCCGTCCGGATTGTAGCGGTTCGGATCCTCACCCGCATCGAGGAGCAAGCGCACGACGTCGGCGTGGCCGTGCTGGGCGGCCAACGCGAGGGCTGCATGTTTGCTCTCCCCATCCGCCATGGGGAGCAGCCGTGCCGCGTCGTCGAGCCGGCCGAGTCCGGCCACGGCGGCGATGTGACCCAACGGGGCGCCGCGTCGGGCGAGCGCCTCGGCAGTGGGCAGGTAGCCGAAGGCCAGCGCGGTCATGAGCGCCGATTGCCATTTCGAGCCCGGCCCGTCGAGCGCGGCCCCATGGTCGAGCAGGGTCTCCGCGAGCGCGGCTTGCAAACCGGCTCGGGCCGGGTGGCAACTCGACACCAGCATGCTCATGGTGGTGCACTTCGCATCGTACAGTTCCGCCAGCGCATCGACCTCGGCGCCAGCGTCCAGCAACAACTTCGTGACCTCCACCGCATTCGCCGGCGTCTTCTGTCGCGCTCCCTCGACGCCGTTGGCGCCGACATAGTGCAGCAGTGTCGCATGGTGTCGACGCGCCGAACGCGCCTGCACGAGCTCCGGGTTCGCGCGCAACATCGACCGCAGCGCGGTGACGTCGCCCGAGACGACCGCCTCCACCGCGGTTTCGAAGCGGCGGACGGGGCCATCGCGCGCCACCGCCTCGGTGAACGCCACGAGATCGGCCCAATGTTCGAAGCCGACTTCGTGCGCCACGACCACCTGCGCGTCGGCGAGATCGAGCCTTGCCGCCTTGACGTCGGTCACGGACCGACCGCGGAAACGAGGGTGCTCCCACTTGAAGCGCCATGCCGTCGCTTCGTCGTCCGCCCTCAGGGCGTCGAACAAGGCTGCGGCTTGCTCCTGGTAGGCGGCGAAGGGGGCGTGGTATGGAAGTTCGGTCCTGGCCATGGGGACTCCTCCTGGCCACCATTCTCTCACGGCAGGGCACAGCGGCTTCCATCCCCCGACGAGGACCGGGACGTCGTCGCCGCCGGGCGGCGCTCGTTCTGCTTCAGCTCCCGAGCAAGCCGACGAATTCCTGGGCCAGGTTCGGTGCCGCCGTGTCGTGCTTGAAGTAGACGAACACCTCTTCCCAGGGCTGGGCGCGGATGCGCTCGACCCAGGCTAGCAACTCCTGGGCGCCGTACAGTCCGCGCCGCAAACGGAAGTAGCCGAATTTCGCCGTGGGCACCACCTGCGCCTCCAGGTCTTCCTCCTCCATGGCGCAGAGGGCCACACCGCTGTCGCGCAGCGCCGCATAGACGGCATCGTCGAACCACGAGGGCTCGCGGAACTCCATGGCGCAGCGCACGTGCGGCGCCAGCTGGGCGAGGAAATCCTGCAGCAAGGGAAGATCGCAGTGCAGGTTGGGCGGCAGCTGGAAGAGCACGGCGCCGAGCCGTCCGGCCAGGGCCGCCAGATTGCCGAAGAGGAAATCCAGCTCGCTGCCCACGTCGCGCAGGCGCCGGAAATGTGTCACCCGCCGCGTCGCCTTGACGGCGAAGAGGAACTCCGGCGGCACCTCGTCGCACCAGCCTTGGAGCAACTTCTTCGACGGCATGCGATAAAAGGTGTTGTTGACCTCCACCGTCCCAAGGCGCTCGCCGTAGAAACGCAGCATGGCCGAGCCCGGCAAGTCCGGCGGGTAGAAGAGCGGCTTCCACTCCTTGTAGGCGTAGCCGCTCGTGCCGGTGTGAATGCGCATGGGTCAGGCCGCCGCCTCGGAGAGGTGGTCGATGCCGATCTCCCGCAAGCGCCGGTGCATCGCCAGGAGTTCCTCGTGCGACGCCAGCACCGGATGTTCGGGGATCGTCCCCGGCTGCACCAACCGCTGCGGGAAGTCGTGGCCGTGCACGAAAGGCCAGGGCTTCTGCCCGATGCTGGCGAAAAAGCCGTTCATCACCCGGAGGATCTCGTTCCTGCAGGCGAGGATGAACTTGACGATGCCGACGGCGTGCGGCTCCGCCCAGGCGGCCAGCACATAGAACCGATCCCGCTCCCAGGCGGTGACGCAGGGAGCATAGAAGATCTCGAAGATCTGCTGCATCTTGTCGCTCACCTCGACGACCCAGTCGAGCTGGCTACGCACCGCGTCGCTGAGGGAGCACTTGCGGATGCCCTGCTGCGGCAGGGCCGTACCGTCGTCGGCAAGGATCATGCCCGTGGCGAGGGCGAAGCGCAGGCGCTCCTGCGCCAGCCGGAAGGCCTTGGTCTCCATGTAGCTCGGCGGCCCCTTCCAGGCCTGGCGATCGAACATCGGATAGAGCGCCTCCACGGCGAGGGCGTCGTCCTCGGTGAGCGCCCAGTGGACGCGCAACAAGCGGTACGGCGAGCGGGACACGGTGAGGCGCATGCCGTCCGCCTCCGTCTCCTCTTTCGCGAGCGTTTGGCGCAGCTCGTGCACGCGGGTCTGCACGTCTTGCACCAACGCCTGTTCGAGAAGATCGCGCAAGCGGGCGGCGTGCGCCTTTTCGAGCTGGAAACCATCGAGGGGCGCAGAGAGAATCTTCTGTGCCAGGATTTTGAGCGGCCGGCCGCGGCGCCGGCCGTCCTCGAGCTTCTCGGCGACCTGGCGCAGGATCTGCACGTCGTCGGACTGCAGCTTGCGGAGGGAGTCGGGCAGGGTCTGCAGGAACGCCTCGATCTCCTCCAAGAGAGCTTTTTCTTCTGGATACAGCTTCGCCGCCAGCTGCAGCGGCGTCACCGCATCGTGTTCCTTCAGTAGTTCCTGCAAGAGCGCGAAGGTCGCGCGTGATCTCTGGTTGAATGAACGACCTGGCCGCATGACGTGCCCCCTCGTCGCAGCTGAGGATGCAGCAAGAGCTCTTCACGTTTGCGCGGGCCTCGCTCTCTGTTCCTACCAGAAGCCTCGACTCCGATCAAGAGCACGGGGAAGTCCTGGTCTTCATGTGCATTGACTGCAATCGACCAGCGCCGTTCCACAATCGATCGCACGGTGCGCTGGTGTCTTTCCGACCGTATCACCCTCACACGTCCCTTTTTCGGGACAGCGAGGTCGGTTTTTCGCGACAGTGGCTTCAGTGCATGGGGCCTCTCCTGATTCCCCGGTCCCGATTCTGAGTTCTCTTGAGAGCGAATCTGAGAACCCACACGACCATCGCTGACACCTGCATGATACGCACCATGATCGAGAGCGTCGCACCGGCGCACGCAGCACTCACCGGCAACACGATCGAGGAGGCACGATGTCGGATTCCAGCAAGCACTCGGCCCGCGTGATCATCCTGGCGGAGGGGGAATACGAGGTCCCTCTCGAGGAAGGATCGGTCAGGCTTTCGGAGATGCTGGAGGGGCTCGGGATCTCGAGCCGCAACGGCCAGCTCTTCATGAACGGCACGCCCGTGGTGGGCAATCCCATCGTCCAGCCCGGCAGCGAGACCCTGCTCATGCCGCACATCCGCGGCGGGTGAGCGCGCGGTCGGGTGCCGGGGCACGGCGGCCGGAACGGCCCTACGCGCCGAGCCGTCGCCGCCCCGGCGCAGCCGCTGCCTCGCACACCGGCCGCAAGACGAAGCCGGAGGGGGCCACCGAGGGAGCCTATGTTCGACCTGACCGTCACCGAGAGCTCGCCGCCGGCATCGATCCGGCGACAGGCGCTGGCGGCGCTGAGCGAGGTGCTGACCCGGCAGGCGCTGCTCGGCTTCCAGGACGTCGCCCACAAGCGCGACTACCTGCGGGCGCAGCTGCAGATTCCTGCCCATGCCGATGCCCGCGTCCTGTCGGTGGATCTGCAGCGCACCGAGGCCCTGCTCCACTTCTTCACCCAGGTGACGCGCGACCCGAAGCGGGAAGCGCTGGCGCGGCTCGACCCGCTCCTGCAGCTGCTGCGCGGCCCGTTGAGCGCCCTCGAGTGGCAGCGTGACCGGATGGGGGCGCGCGTGAAGCTGTCCTACGCCCGGGAGCGCAATCTCCGCATCCTGCTCCTGCCCGAAGGGATGCGCCGCCGGCGCGTGCAGATCCAGGAGTGCGACCGCGAGGACGTGGTCGGACCGCACGAGGCGATGCCGCGCTGCTACGGCGAAGTCGGCCAGGCCTACATCGGCTGGGCGCTCAACCGGCTGGATCTGCGCACCTTGTTCCTGGCGACGGTGGCGTACCTGCGGGAGAACTAGGCCTGGTACCGAGGGAGATCACCGCTCGGAGCCATTGAAAGAAGGAGGAAGACCGTGGTCTGGCGCGACATGCTGCGTCGCTTCCACGTACCGTTGCCGCACGTTCTCTACCTGGAGCCCGGGTTGCGGCGATATCGGCTCGACGCGCTCGATGCAGACGCGGTGCGCGTGCGGCGCATCGCGCTCTACGGCGCTTGCAGCGCGGCGGCTGCGGTGGCCGGGGAAGAGTCCAGCGTGGCGTCAGCTGCCACGTCGCGTACAGCATTTGCGGCCATGCCAGCAGGCAGCGTCCCCTCCGGCTTCCCGGATGCCGTCACTTGGGTGGACCTCGACCTGGCGAGCGCTTGCTTCGATCGGGCCTTCGAGAACCCGGACTCATGCGAGGATCTGGCTTCGGTATTCCAGCCCACGGCGTTCCTCTTCGAGGAGAGCCTGCGCGGCGGCTCCAACTCCTACTTCTGCCTGGAGGATGGTGCGGCGCCGCAGGGCATCCACACGGGGCTCGCCGCGGTGGTCAGCGTACAGCGCTCGCGTCTGCGCACTCTCGGTGAGACCTTCTTCGTCCCTCCCGTCCTGCCGCGCGATGGCAGTGCCCGCGCCGCCTGGGTCGAAGCCCGGCGCTTGGATCCGCCACTCCACGGTGAGCCCGGGGGGCCGTTCTGGCGGCTCGGACGCCACGGCATGTGGCGGCTCGACGTGCTGGCGTGGAACGAGGTCCTGGCGCTCGCAGCTCTCATTGGTACGAACGCGAAGACCGCCGTGCTCGTCGCACCCCGGCACCTGGTGCCACGCGTCGGGTTCGTCGCCGAGCTGGCGCGGCAGATGGGGCGCTCTCTCGTCGGTGTGCCGCTCGAGGCCTGCCCGCGGCCCCTGCGCGGACTGTTGCGCGACCTGCAGGTGAGTGACGTGTCTTTCGATCTGTCGCTGTTCACCGGAACTCTCGGCCTCGACCTCGGAGGTGAAGATGGAGCCGTCCGCACCTCGCGCCAGCGCTTGCGCTGAATCGCCGCGGCCACCCCGTGAGGCTCGGGCCTCCGGCCCGCATCCCGAACCCAGCCCGCACCCCGAACCATTCTCGGCAGCGACGACCACGCCGAGCGAAGTCCTGCAGGTGAGCGACGTCGAGGTCACCGTGGTCGGCGCCGGTCGCGCCGGCTCGCAGATCGCTCTCGTACTCGCCATGCTCGGTCTCCGGCTCCGCCTCTACGACGGTGATCGGCTCGGGGCGGAGAATCAGGGCCTGCAGCTGTATCGCAAGCGCGACGTGGTTGCCGGGCGGAAAAAGGTGACGGCGCTGCGCGGTCTGCTGCAGGCCATCGTTCCCGGCAGTCGTGTGTGCGTGCACCCGGTGCGGTTCACAGCGGGCCCGCGTCAGCCGCGTTCTCCCCTCGTCGTGCTCGCCGTGGACACCATGGCGGCACGACGGCTGCTCTGGGAGCAGCTGCGCGGCGACGCGGGGCTGCTTCTGTTGCTGGACCTACGCCTCGGACGCGGCCTCCTCCGCTTGCACGAGGTGCGACCCGGAGATCCGGAGGACGTGGCAGCCTACGAGGCTTCCCTCTGCGACGACAGCGCGGCGGCGCCCGGCGATTGCAGCGACGAGGCGGCGACCCACGCTGCCGCCGCCGGCGCCGCGCTCGTGGGCGGCGCCGTCCGCGCTTTCGTCGAGGGCTTGCCGCACCCGCGCTGGATCGGTCTCGATCTCGACCGCGCTCTCTGGGCTTCCGGCCCGCGCTCGTAAGAACTGGAAACCC
>Ga0075428_100010555_pt1 | contig 10267 bp, 13 predicted proteins | sample RhiMetdeltSRZDD2_FD_75291 | JGI IMG/M metagenome (GOLD analysis project Ga0075428, IMG submission 75291) | Populus rhizosphere microbial communities from Tennessee, USA - Rhizosphere MetaG P. deltoides SRZDD2 | ecosystem: Host-associated > Plants > Roots > Rhizosphere > Soil | place: USA...
ATCAAAATCCTACGGTTGTTTGGCAATGAGGTTTGCCGTCTTTATCAAATTTCTACCGGCTAAGGCTGCTCAATGTCGGCTGCCTGCTCCTTTGCCTGTAATCTCCTGACCACTTCTGCAGCCCCTTTCCGATAGACACACAGACAAATCAGTGAACCATCCCTCTCCCGAACTGCCCAGTACCGCGTATTCCCATACCGTTCAATGCGCATGGTGTCAGATCTCCCATCCCCACATTACCAGGATGGGCAGGGCAGGGAGTTTCCTACCCTACCCTGTTGGCCCCTACCTGCCACAACACCATTGACCGTTGGTGCGTTTGTGCGAGTACCACACTTGACCATTGCGCTCATACCGCTGCAGCAAAGCGTTGTGTATGCGACAGAATGGGCTGTCCTCATTTGCAGGTTGAGTCATACCCTGCGCTGGTGGCTGCGTGGGTGGCTGCGCTGGAGCCTGGACGCTGAGCCATTGGCTCGCCTGCTCGACTTGCGCCTTGACGCTTAAGAAATCCACACCGCGCAAGGTCACCATGACTTCATGGCCGTGCAGGGTGGCTTTCAGCGTGATCGACACAGGCGCCTCAGGCAAAGGCGCTGTAGGAGTGTCAAGCTGCGCTGGCGGCGGCTGGCTGCCTGATATGGCCGCGACCAGCTTCGTCTTGACTAGCTCCTGTGCTCTTCTGGCAATCGCTGCAGCAAGACGATGCTTGCAAAATTGATGTGGAGCCTTGGCGAAGTCTTGGCAGGAGCATACGCCATTGGCGACGTGGTAGACGGTCTGACCGTTGCTCTGACTCGCAACTTTGGCTGTGCCATCCGGCATCAGCGTGACATCGCCCGCCAGGACGATCTTGACGGCGGCATCAATACGACCAGCGCACTCCGGCAACTTCTCATGCGCCTTCTCAGTGATCTCAGCCACAGCCTCACGCCATGCCTTACGAGCAGGATGCCCGAACGCAGGGGCAGCGATGTCATCCCAACTGATTTCTGTTACAATAACCATCGTTCAATTCCTCTTTGTGAGGGGTTGACCGGTGGGCGTGTGACTTGATGCTTGGCCGCGTGGGTCATACGCCCTACTACTTTGTGCTGCCAGTGAAACCTTGCCTTTTCTAACGCTCTCGCCTGTAGGCTAGCACCAGCCTCAGCCAGTGCTCGGTCTCACCTCAGCCTTGCCGTATCACTCTCACGTCTGAGTGGCTACCCATGAGAGCGGCGGGTGAGTGCCTCACCCAATTGATACTATCTATTATATGTCTGCATATATTATATGTCAATAGATATTTGCCAAAAGATATCTGTCAATGTATATTTTCTTATAGATGAATTACCCACCGTGGGGAGGGCACACAGCATGCAGACTGGCAAGCTCATTGGCGAACGGGTACGGCAAAAACGCAAAGCGCTGGGCATGACGCAAGAGCAGCTTGAGGAAGCCTCAGGAGTCCCACAGGGGAGTATCTCCAGGATCGAAAGCGGGATAGCAGAAGATGTCTATGCCAGCACGGTAATCGGCTTTGCCAAGGCGCTGCAGGTGAGTGCGGATTATCTGCTTGGCCTCGATGAGGCAGAGCAGACCGCCAGCGATGGCAGTCGTACAGGGGGAGAGCGAAAGCCAGTCAGACGTAAGGGCAGGGAAATGAGAACATAGCCTACCCCCCGGATGGCCCCCCAGCTCTCCGAGGGCAAATGGCTGTAGGCGCTCGGATTCGCATATCGTATTTTTACCCTTTTAGATCTAATTAGTCTATATACGCTCTACCAGGAGAGGATAGTGGGTGATATTCATAGGGATTACTATCGCCGCCCTCTTCACTATGCGGGTGGTCATGTGGTAGAAATGGACGAAGGCTGGTGTGGCCAGGGATGAAGAGCGACGCCGGAAAGCGCAGCGCCAGCCCTGATGCCAACGTTGACCTATCCCGGCTTATCAGAGCTTACGCCCATCTATCAGTGGCACACGACGTTTGCATCCTGATTCGTCTTCTAATGCTCTACGGTCTACCCTCACATTCTATGGGCTTTGTAGGTTCACGACCGAAAGGAGCTGACTATGCCACAGCGTCTCAGCCTCATGCTGCTCATCCTGTGTGGGGTCCGGTGCAGACCTTCTCCAGTCCAGACCATGGTCATCGTGGGATTAGTACTGGCTTTGATGAATGCGTGTACCACGACATCCAAGGCACAACTTGAGGGCCTACTCAATAAGCCTATCTCAGAAGCAACGGTGGCGTTTGGCAAAGCGCCCAGCAATAGCATGCAGCTCGATGATGGGACACGCGTCTATACGTGGCGTTGGCTCCTGGTGGCGCCGAGCGCGGGGGTGACGGGCCATCAGATGTATGAAGTGGTCACGCTGTGGGTAGATGCTTCGGGGAGGATCATTCGCTATCAACGGCAAGCCGAATAGCGTTTGCCTGCTCCAATCCCGTCACAAAGCTGAGCTTGCCTAATGCCCTGCCCCCGTGCGCCGGTGAAGGCTGGCTCTTGGCACCCACTCTTCACGGCGGGACCTATGCGCCGCGGTGCCGGGAGGGACCGTGTCCTAAATCACTCCACACGAGATTCAGACACTCGATGTCTCGGACACATCGATATTGCATGTGTACGTGTGCTGCCAGTGTGCCAATGTTGTGTGGCCCGATTTAGATAGACCGTGAGGGAGACGTGAGCGATGCCGAACCAGGAGCAACTCCAGATCCTGCAGCAAAGTGTCGAGGCGTGGAATCAGTGGCGGAGTCAGAACGAGGGCATTAGACCAGACCTCACTCAGGCCGACTTCCATAAAATGAATCTCCAGACGGCCGACCTTAGTGATACCAACCTCCGTGAGGCCAACCTTAGTGAGGCCAATCTTGCGTCTACCGACTTCAGCCGCGCCGACCTCACCAACGTCAATCTCACTGAAGCCTATCTTTGGGGGGCGACCCTCACGAGGGCTATCCTCACCGGCGCCAGTCTCGCCAGGGCGGAGCTTATCCATACAACCTTCGCCGGAGCGATCCTCAGCGACACTGATCTGCTTGGAGCTTACTTCCTCCATACTACACTCGTCAGGGCTGACTTCTCTGGGGCAGGTCTCTCAGAGACGGTCTTCATCAATACCGACTTAACGGATGTGCGAGGCTTAGAAAGCTGCATCCACCTAGGCCCCAGTGTCCTCGACCATCGCACGCTTGCCAAATCCGGGCCGCTCCCCCTGGCCTTTCTCCGGGGCTGTGGGCTGCCAGAAGCGTTGATTGAGTACCTCCCATCCATCCTTGGCGAGCCCTTCCAGTTCTATTCCTGCTTTATCAGCTACAGCAGCGCTGATGAAGCATTCTGCCGCCGTCTACATGGGCGCCTGCAGGACGCGGGGCTCCGTGTCTGGTTCGCGCCACACGATATCCAGGGCGGTCGGAAACTCCATGAACAGATTGATCAAGCGATCCGGGTCTATGACAAATTGCTCCTCGTGCTGAGTCCCCATAGCATGCAGAGCCCGTGGGTCGAATTCGAGATCCGCCGTGCTCGCAGGCGTGAGGTTGCAGAACAGCGGCGGCTCCTCTTTCCGGTCCGCCTGGTCGACTACGAGGCGATCAAGACGTGGGAGTGTTTCGACGCCGATACCGCGAAGGATTTAGCCACCGAGATCCGGGAATACTACATTCCCGACTTCACGGCCTGGAAGGACCACGACGCTTTTGAAGTGGCCGTTGGCCGATTGCTGCGGGACCTCAAAGTTGCGGAGAGGCAGCCGGAAGGTTCACAGCCAGTTGGTTAACAGAAACGCCGTTATCGGAAGTTAAATCCATCTCGAACCGTAACCGCACAGGAGGGGGCTACCGATGCCAGAGTGCTTGCACCACCAAATTTGCGGCTTAACGGCTGAGGCAGATCCCGCCGCGCGCCTGTGTATCCTGCATTCTCGGCAGGTCAATAAGGATCCCGAGGCTTTTGACAAGGCACTGAGTCTGCATCGTAAGACGCGGGGGAATCGGTTCACCTCGATGGTTTTTCCGACCCGGGCTGACTTCACCAACACGAAATTCTCTACACACACCGACTTCTCCTCCACGACCTTCGCTGGGCATGTCGACTTCAACGTCGCAACCTTCGCAGCGGAGGCCGTCTTCAGTAACGCGACCTTCGCTGCGCAAGCCTATTTCGTAGGCACGACTTTCGCTGCGGAGGCCCGTTTCATCGCCGCGACCTTCGCTGCGCAACCCTTCTTCGGCAGCACGACTTTCGCTGCGGAGGCCGATTTCTCCATCACGACTTTCGCCGCGGGAGCCCTCTTCCAAGAGACACGCTTCTCTGCACACCGTGTTAGCTTCCGTTTGAGCCGTTTCAGCGGGCTAACGCTGTTTTCTCAGGCACAGGCAGTAGAAGCACACCAGGGTATTCGCATCTTTAGCGCAGCCACCGAGGAAGTTGATTTCCGTGATCTCGTGATTGAGCCCCCTGAGGGCCTCAGCTTTCGGCATGCGGATTTCCAGAACTGTCGTTTCCTCAATACGGATCTCAGAAAGGTTGAGTTGACAGGGGTGCTCTGGCCTCAGAAGGGCACCCGTCGAGTCGTCTACGACGAGATTTCCCCTGTCCCAGGGGAAGCGTACCCCTGGGATGAATTGGAGCGACTCTATCGCGAATTGAAGCAAAACTATGACGACCACCGGAACTACGCACGGGCGGGGGATTTTCATTATGGCGAGAAAGAGATGCAGCGGCGCAATCCTGCGACACCATGGGGCCTCAAGGTCTTGCTCTGGCTCTACTGCCTGGTGAGTGGGTATGGTGAGCGGTTTCTCCGTCCGCTCCTGTGTGCGCTCGTGCTCTTAATCGGGGCTACCGTAGCGTATCTCTGCTGGGGCCTGGCCCCAAAAAGCTCCCCTCTTCGCCATGCCAGGCACTACGGCATTCCTCGTCATGCCAGGAGCCGTGAGTAGACCTGCTCCACTCCCGATTATGCAGCCCAACGCTTGGCTCAGCGCGCTCCACTATAGTTTTCGCGTCATGACGCTGCTCAAGCCAGACGAACTTGAGCCGATGGGGTTCGCCAAAGTTATCCAGACGCTCCAAAGCCTGCTCGGCCCGCTCTTTCTCGGCCTGTTCGCGCTGGCGGTGCGCCAGCGGTTGAAACATTAACGTCGCCGATGCTGCTACGGGAGCTGCCGGCCTCATCACCAACGTGCCATACAGTAAACGCCCGTTATCGGTACACACGATGCGAGAGGGGCAATTTTACCGGTATCACGTGCACAGCAACTCAGTCCAGAAATCAACGTCGAGTTGGTGGCTAGCCAGGAAGTTTTTGGACGGTATGTGGACGAGAGCACCTCGCAACCGCCATTGGTGGCACATTGACGGCCACGACTCTGGCTTACTCAAAATATCGATGATCTGGGTACATCGAGGGTATGGACGATGCTCAAAGCGTTAGGATGTTCACGGGAATCGCCTCTGGCTAGAAAGGGTATTTTTTCCCGCTTTTAGCCGTTCTCGGTAACACTGCTATCAATGGTTTCCGCCGGAGTAGACTGAATACGAATCCAGTGTTGTTGGGAATATTTAATGTATTATATTCAAACTTATCTCATCGGTTTCCATATGACTGCGTTTACTCGAGTGGTGCATCCCCAGAGCACATTGTACCTAGCGTGCCGACGCAATCAGTATGAGCCTGAGAATATTGATCCATAGCCTCGAAATAAGTGTTTATAGCCTTATGGAATGCTTCCAGGGCAGCTCGAAAATCATCAGTCGTCATACCAATCCGACCAGTGAATTCGGGTAATGGATTGTTACGCAGATAAGAGAGATAATCCTCGCGATGGCAAGACTCGTGGAAGCCAAGAGTATTGTTTCCGTTGGCCACGTCCTGGTCTGTGGTTCCCCTGCCGTAAGCAGAACGGTCACTCGGCGTGGCATGCGGGCCGTAGGCCGTCTGGATCGTCAAAGTCCCATAGGGATGGTCGCGCACTCGAGTAACTCGACCATTTGCTCCAGCGACATAATGGATAGTAGGTGCAGAGAATCGGAAACTCGTTTTCGCCTGTCCCACAGAAAGCTGTGGGTTGTGCGTGTCAGGCAGGACTTGCACAGTTAATCCATTCCTAAAATGAATTGTAGACTGACGCTGTTGTCGGGAGGCATGACCTCTCGCACGTTGAGGCCCGGCTCGGGCTGAGACGACACGATGTCGCCCAACGGGCGACTCCGGATGGGGTTGCCTATTACCGACATGGAACTCCGAGCCAAGGCTTTGTGGGTTCCGAAATCGCCCCGGTCCGCCCCCACCCTGAGGGGCATGAGGGTGGACCAGTTTCTGTTCGTGGTTGAGCCATACTCGGTCTTGATTTTTCGCAGATGGCTCCCTGTCTCCCATATCAGACTCCAACTATTCCAGCTTTTTGGTGATAGGCGATAGACCCTCTATGTCTTGTGCGGTGCACAGCCATCTATTCTCTCCCAAGGGGTGTGAGGCTTTAGAAATTGTCTAACACCAATTGATATGCGTAATAGTAACATACTGTCGCTATGCGCACGATCAATTGACGATGTGCTCTCTCACCCTGTCCGCAGAGCTGCTGTAGATCACCATCCCTTTCTAGGTCTAATTCATAGACATGTATGCCTAAAGGTGTCCAGAGCAACGAGGCTTTACCCACTTTGCCCCAATCTGGGTAAACGCTTCTGGCTCCCCCACAGCGCTCCACTACTCTCGCCTCTCCACGTAGCACCTTGACCACCCTTCTCCTCCGCCAGTGCTGACGCTGATTACTCATCGGTTGTAGCTCACCGTCTGATGCACTCCGGCATGCTCGCTCAGCCCCCAACTCATGCCCCTATGGTCCCCTGCCGATGAGAGGGGTATATCGCCATCATACGGGTATACCACTATCACACGGGGGAACCATGGCCGCATATACACATACGACTACAAGAAGCTTCCGCGTCCTCATTGGGATGGCTGTGCTGTGGGGGATTATCGGGTTATCAGGTGGAAGAAGTTGGGCTCTCGATCACGAGGTCACACGTGCCACACTGCGGGGCGTAGCAGGCGTAGCGGTTGTCGTTGAAAGCCTCGACCCTGACGTGGAACGCGCTGGGCTTACTCCGCAGCAGCTCCAAACCGATGTGGAGTTGCGGCTACGGCAAGCCGGGATGCGTGTCCTGACAGCCAAGGAGCGACTGGGAACGCCAGGGGCACCCAATGTGTATGTCAATGTGAATGTCCTCCTGCGCTCTGAGGGACTGGTAGCCTTTAACATCGACGTTGAGGTACAACAAGAGGCGACTCTCAAAACCGATGGCTCTTGGGCTATGGTAGCAACTTGGAGTGTCGGGTACCTAGGAGGTGTCAGCAGTACGCGTTTTGTTGATACTGTCCGCAACCGTGTCAGAGCCCAGGTAGACCAATTCATCAACGCCTACCGGAGTGTCCACCCGCGTCCCGCAGGCACCGCTGCATCGTCCTCAGCGTCCCCCCGTCGTGATCTTATCCGCCAGGTCCAGGAACGCTTACAAACTGTCGGCTACAACCCTGGCACAATTGACGGCACGATGGGACCGCAGACCAAGAATGCCCTCCTCTGGTTCCAGAACGCTCAAGGTTTGCGGACCACAGGGGACCTTGATGCACCTACTCTGAATGCTTTGGGCATACGGTAATGAATCAGCGCTTCAGGAGTCTCCATGTCGCAACTTGAGATCCTCGCCGGTCGTATCAACGCGCTCCTGGACGGGCTGAGGATGCTGTATGATTTCGTGAGCGTGGCGCTCGGTCTTTGCATATTCCTGATCGCCCTCATCGCCGTGAAAGAGGGCGACTGGCTGCCACTCCTGGCGCTCGTGACCGGCATCGGCTTCCCCGTGGCCGGTATCCTCCTGGCCCCCTTCTTTCCGCATGGCACTACCCTCGGCGCTTCCCTGCTGGTGCTCGGTGTTGCGATGGCGTATTGGCTCGTGCACCCTTCGTGAACCCCCCGGATAGCCCCCCTGCAGGTCTCTCGCAAGTGGCTGTACCCCCGCAGATCCGCATACTGTATTTTTTGGCCTTAGGATCTAAGTATAACCTATAGAACTATCCATTCCTCAGAGCAAGGCAGGCTGCCTCTGGTAGGTCGAGTAGCAATCTACATGAATCTCCTACACAGAACGAAAGGTCAGACCCACTCTGACAAGATGCTGGAGAGGAAATTTTTGCTGGGGGATGACGGAACTAGGTAACAAACAAATGGCCACCCCGATGGATGGCCGTCAGGAGTGTCTACCGGCTCGCTAATAATCGTCATGGCTTCGTCGCATCGAATAGTTGGCCGTCATCAATACAGGTGTTGTTCCTCCCCTGGTCACGGGGAACGCAGACTTTGACGCTTCCTTCGCAGTGTCCCCCAACGCCGTCATCTGCCGTAAAGTGCACTTGGTAGACCCGACCGTTCCCTTGTCCGGAACGCTCTGCCCGTAGCAGCACTGTACCCTGCGGCTGGATTCTGGCATCAGGACTCGTGTCGCCATCGCCCAAGCCATTGACTGGTTCGTCCTGTGTTATCCCCGTCACGGTGAGCGTCACATGATCGTTGTCTGGATCGGTGACGCCCACGATAGCTACTGAAACAAATTGGTGATTCGGCGGCCAGAGGCTAGCAGGATTGGCAGTTCCCAGTTCACATGCAGGAGGCGTATCAACTAAGGACGCATACAGTTCAGCAGAAGCTTCGAGCGTTGGAGGATCGATATTACCTGATACGCCTCCCGCCGCGAGCACTTTGCCGTTTGGTAATAGTATGGCCCGTGTAATTGTCCCGAGGCGTATGCATTGAGCTTGTATCTGTCCACGTGCCATTGAGTGGGTTATACAGTTCGGCTGAGGCCAGACGTGGAATATTGGGATTACCCGACCCTCCTGCAACAAGTACCTGCCCGTTTAATAAGAGTGCCACTCCCTGTTCATTTCTTGCCTGGTGCATATTCCCTGTGAGACTGAACACGTTTGTGGTTGGATTGAATAACTCAGCGGAGGTGACAGTAATCTCGTTAGTGGTGTCCCCTCCAGCAATCAGTACTTGACCATTCTGCAAGCGTGTGGCGGTATGTCCCTCTCGCGGAACTATCATTCTTCCGACAAGTGCCCACATGCCAGTTATTGAATCGTACACTTGTGCCGAGGAAAGCTGCCCGGTTTCAAAAGGGCCAAACCCTCGTCCTCCTGTTACCAGTACTCGGCCATCAGATAATAATGTTGCACTATGATCGCTCGTTGTTCCAACAATGGGATTCGCCGAAAGAAAGAGCCCAGTATTAGGATCATAGCGTTCGACTATTCCAGTGGACGTGGGAGGTGATTCCTCAATGATGCCTGCTACGACTAACACCTCGCCATTCACGAGCGTTGTGACCGTGTGGCTACGTCGAGGGATAACCATCGAGTCTGTCAGCGTCCATGTTCCGTTTGTTGGATCATACAACTCTGCTGATTTTTGTGGTTCTTTTGGGCTTGAGGTAGTGTTGAATCCTCCAGTTACCAAGACTCTCCCATCAATCAGTAATGCCGCTGCATGATAAAATCTAGGCGTAGTCATTGAGCCAGTGGCCGACCATGTCCCCGTACCTGGATCATATAATTCGGCTGAAGATAACGCGCCTTGCTCATTTGCCCCACCGGCCACCAACACTTTGCCAGTGTGAAGGAGTACGGCTATATAATGTCCTCTGCTTGTACTCATACTGCCGGTAAATGTCCACGTTTGTGCACTTGCTTCATTAATCCACGTTAAAAAAATCATCATTCCAAGTAGATTTGTACTAAGAGTTCTAGTAAGTCTCATTACACCCTCCTTCTGTGTCTTTACTGATCTTCCTAGACAGACATGCAGAGCCGCATAGTAAAGGTACAGAAGAAAGGCGTCAATAAGGCTGTACAGTTCTATGCCAGCATATACAAGCACAGTAAGGATAATGCCCTAGTACAGAAGGTGTGGTAGATATAAAAGAGGGTGTGACAGCTACACCCTACGTTGTCCCCTAACCAGACTGCTCTATAATCTGCGAGCAGATTGCTTGCCGCTACACCAAAAGTTAGAGAGTTGCGTGGCAACCCCACACGGTAGTCATGTACCGTAGGTCACTCTCTGACCTTTTGTGCTTGTGAACAGCACAATCCACAGCCTTCGATTCCCTCCTCTTCTTGGCTATGCTCACCCTGCCTGTGGTATAAGTATCCAGAGGAGGAGTGTGTGATGCGCATGATCCTGTACGGTTGTTTGTTGACGATTGCCCTT
>Ga0075428_100010557_pt1 | contig 10267 bp, 8 predicted proteins | sample RhiMetdeltSRZDD2_FD_75291 | JGI IMG/M metagenome (GOLD analysis project Ga0075428, IMG submission 75291) | Populus rhizosphere microbial communities from Tennessee, USA - Rhizosphere MetaG P. deltoides SRZDD2 | ecosystem: Host-associated > Plants > Roots > Rhizosphere > Soil | place: USA...
AGCCACACGTCGACGAAGTTCACCGACGGTGCCAGTTTCTCGATGACTTTGGCGTCCTCGACGGTGAGATTCGGTCGCCGCATGATCGCCGCGAAGTCCACTCCGGAGGTCAGCCCGATGGGGCTGATCTTGACCAGCGTGATCACGCTCGGGCCGAGCGAATTGATGGTGGCGCGCAGCGATTCGTCGAATCCGCGGAGGAGCGACGCGACGCCGACGATCGACGTGATCCCGATGACCACGCCGAGGATCGTGAGAGCCGACTGCAGCTTGTTGGCCCGCAGTGTCTCGAGCGCCATGCGCACGATCTCGCCGACCAGTCCTCTATTCACGTCTGAGCGCCTCGATGGGATCCAGGCTGGCGGCCCGCGCTGCCGGATACGCGCCGAAGAACAGCCCCACGCCAGCCGTGATGCCGACGCCGAGCACGACCGACCATGGCTCCAGCACGGCCGGCAGCGGGCTGACGTAGGCGATGATCCGCGATGCCACGAAGCCGAGCGCGATGCCGATGATGCCGCCGCAGGTCGAGAGCGTGATCGCCTCGGTCAGGATCTGCGACATGATGTCGCGCCTCTTCGCGCCGAGCGCCTTGCGCAAACCGATCTCGCGGGTTCGCTCGCTCACGGCCATCAACATGATGTTCATGATCACGATGCCGCCGACGAGCAGCGACAGCGAGACCACGCCCACGAGAACCGCAAAGATGCCATCCGTAGCCTGCCGATAGATGCCGATCAGCGTGTCCGATTGCGCGATGCCGAAGTTGTCACGGTCGGCCGGCTTGAGATGCCTGGATACCCGCAGCGCCAGCGTCGCATCGTCGACGGCCTGTTGGACCACTTCCGGTGACGTGGGCTTCACCCTGAGCGACAACGACTGCTGCGAGCCGAACAGGCGCATGTAGGCGCCGAGCGGGATGATGATGAAGGTGTCCTGCGAATCACCGAAGATGCTCCCCTTCTTCGCGCTCACGCCGACGACCCGAAAGCCCATGCCCGCGATGAGGATGTTCTTGTCCAGAGGATTGAGCTCGCCGAACAACTCGTCGGCTGCGTCCCAGCCGAGGAGCGCCACGGGCTGGCTTCGCTCCACCTCGGACGGGGTGAGCATACGCCCCCGTTCCGCGTCGAACATCGACATCTCCGCGTACTCGCTCGTGACGCCCTGGATCTGCGCGTTCTCCAGCTCGCGGCCGCGATACGAAACCGAGCCGCCTCGCTGAGCCTGTGCGACAACGGCGCGGATCGACGGACTGAATTCACGGATCGCCGCCGCCTCGCGCAACGTGATGAGCGGAAAGCTCCGGGTACGCTCCTCGTCGTCCTGTGTGCGAATGATCGGGAGGCGCTCGACCGTAAACGTGTCGGCGCCGATCTCTCCGACGATCGCGCTGGCGACGGTCGCGTTCATTCCCTGGATCAGCGACACGACGGTCACAATCGACGTGACCGCCACAATGTTGCCGAGGACCGTCAGGAACGAACGCAGCTTGTTGACCCAGATCGAGTTCAGCGCGATCCAGATCGACTCGAAGATCTGATTCACTTCTGGCTCGTCGACGACGTCGTGCTCTGCGACGTCGTGACCTTGACCAGTTCACCGTCGGCGAGGCCGCGCACCGACGCGAACGGACCGGTGATCACCCGATCACCCGCTTTGCTGCCGGAGAGCACCTCGAAGTAGCGCTCGCCGGCAATCCCGACCTTGACCGGCGTGAACGCCGCGCGTCCGTCGCTGATCAGGAACACGCCCTCGGTCTCCTTGCGCTCGTGACCGGGCGGTGGCTCGCTGGCGTCGACCGTCGGTTCCACGCCGCGGCGGCGGCGGGGCGTGGTGTCGCGCACGATGTTCCCCTTCGCGTCGAACAGCATCTCGCGCACTGTCAACGCCTGAATGGGCACCGAGACGACGTTCTTTCTGGTGGCGGTCACAATCTCGGCCGAGCACGTGAAACCTGGACGGACGTCGGGCACTGTCTCGTCGAGGGTGACGATCACCTTGAAATTAGTCGCCTGGCGGCCGGTCGAGCCGGTGTTCGACGTCTGAATCGGGCTGTTGCCGATTTCGGTGATGTGGCCGCGGAACGTGCGGTTCGGCACGGCGTCGATGGTCACGCGCGCCTGCTGTCCGAGCGCCACGGTCGGGATGTCGGTTTCGTCCACTTCCACTTCCGCCTCGAGCTGCGACATGTCGGCGATGGTCAGCAGCTGGCTGCCGGCGTTGTTCATCGTCCCGACCACCGCCGTTTCGCCGACCTCGATGTTGCGTCGGGTCACGATGCCGTCCATGGGCGACGAGATGTTCACCTGAGTCAAATCGTGCCGGGTGGAGTTGAGCGTGGCCTGCTCCTGCTTGATCCGCTGCTCGCTCGTCTGGACCTCCTGCAGGTTGGCCTTGTAGTCCGCCTCGCGCTGAAAGAGGTCGTTCTGCGCCCGCTCGAGCTCCTGGCGGGTGGTCAGGCCTTCCTTCCAGAGCTGCTGCTGGCGCTCGAGGGTCTGCTTGGCCAGATCCCAGTTACCCTTTGCCTGTTCGACGCTGCTCCGCACGCGCTGCAGCGACGACTCTGCCGCGGCGACGCTCGCCTCGCCGCGTTGCAGCTGGCTTTCGAGCGAGCGTGGATCGATCTCGAGGAGGAACTGGCCGGCCTTGACCCGGTCGCCCTCTTCGACGGACACGCGGGTGACGCGCCCCATCGTGTTCGCCGAGATGCTGACCTGACGCTTCGGCTGAATCTTGCCGGTGGCCGAGACGAACGCCTCGAGATCGCGCGTCCGCAGCGACTCGACGTTGACGGTAAGGCCCGGCTCACGCTTGTAGAGCAGGTTGGCCGCGACGAGCGCGCCGACCACGATGAGCAGACCGAGACCGATGAAGACCTTCTTCCGAGTCATGCAATGAAGCTCCGCTCAAACCGCGAGAGAAATCGTTCCGCCGCTGCCGATGTCTAGCCGCCTACGAACGACGTCACCGCTGCGTACAGAATGCCGAACGCCAGGTACAGGGCGATGAGCGTGATGGCAATCGGTCCCGTGCGCCGCTTGTACAACACAGCCAGTCCTATGGCGCTGTTCACGAACGCCCACAGCCACAGCAAATCGACGTAGCCGAGATAGTGGGCGAGAAATCCCGTCTCCTCGAGCATCGGGAAGAACACCGACAGCCGCGTGGTGCCGCTCGCGCGTCCGGTGACGTACCCGATGCCAATGGTCAGCAGGCCGGCCAGCGTCCAGACCACGCCCGAATGCGTGACGATGGCGAGCACCTGCTTGAACCGCGCGTTGCCTCCCAGCAGCCCGTTGAAGACGCCGAGGAACACGCCCGCGATCACGAGCGCCGAGATCGGCGAGAAGATCAGGATGCTCGCCGAAGTCGTGTACGGCGCGCGCTCCACGCCCGCCGTCATCTGCGCGTACGTCTGGTCGTTGACTGTTGCCCCCAACGCCTCCATGGTCCGAACCGTCTGGTCGATGACATCGAGGCTCGCCTTGCGTCCGACCTCGCTCGACAGGAACCCGAACTGTGCCACCGCGGTGAGCAGCGTGGTCAGCACCAGCACGCCGAGCACGCGAGGCCGCTCCGCCACGGCCTTGTAGGTTTCGCGCGGCGACACGACGACCCCGATGATGCGCGACAACAAGCCTGGCTGCGGTGCGCCGGCTGTCGCCTCGATGGTTTCAGTCACATGCCCTCGCTCACTGCGTTTTACGCCACGCCGCCGAAGACGGCGGCCGCGATGGCCACGAGAAGCGCCAGCCCGGCATATGCGCCGACCAGTGCGACTGCCAGCGGCCGCGCCCGCTTCTTGAAGAGGACCGCCAGGCCGACGGCGAGGACGATCACCCACCAGAGCACGAAGACATCGAGCAACCCGAGGACGGGCGCCAGCGGCGAGGCCGAGTCGACCTGAAGCCACCTGCCGAGCGACATCGGGTTCGCTGGCGTTGCCCGCAGGTAGCCAAGCGGGGCCGCCAGCACCTGCCTGAAGGCGAGGATCGCTCCGGCGTGGACCACCACGGCAAACACCTGCCGGAACGTGGGCCGGTCGGTGGCCCGTCGGCGGACGGCGCCGTACACCGTTCCCGCGATAACCAGCGCCAGCACCGGGCCGGCAATCAGCGACGCCATAACCGCGTAAGCCCCCGAGAGCTCGGCCAGCTCCCCGGCGCGGGCGTATTCCGCGTCGGTCATCTCGTGACCGAAGGAGTAGACCACCTGTTCCACGCCATCCAGCAATGCCAGCTGGCCAACACCCGTCCCGGCGAATGCGGCTGACACCACCACCGACGAAAGCGTGGTCACCGCCAGCATGTCAGCCCAGGTCGGGCGTACCAGGACTGCACTGAACGTCTGAGCCGGGCGGCGGACTACCCCTGCAAGCCGCTTCAGAAGCGATGGACTGTCTGAGGATGGGCCGCGGTCGGCAGCCGCCCCACGTGAAGCGGATGTCGGCACTCGAACTCCTGATACGATGACACGTTCGTTCTGTTCCGGATCTCCAGCGCCCGAGCGGATTTCGCCCTCTGATCGTATCCAGATTATGACGCTTTTGGCCGCGGGGCGGGTTCCCGTCCGGCGCCGCTCGTTTTTCATATACGCAAGGACAGGCATGGTTCGCACTCGTCCTGACCGTTCCTTGGCGCGGATTTGCCGCACGGTTCCGGTTCTTGCCCTGCTGCTCATCCTGACCTGCGCCCAGGCCGTCTCGGCGCAGACGGTGGAAGCGGTGGGCAGCCGCGCGCTCGGCATGGGGGGAGCCTTCGTGGCTGTGGCCAACGACAGCAGCGCCACCTGGTGGAACCCCGGGGCGCTCGCCAACGGGCCGTACATGGACATCGCCCTGGCCAGGGCGGTCACAGACTCGAGCCAGCAGGCTCCGGCCAGCCGCGACTGGGCCTCATGGTTCGCGCTCGGCACGCCGGCGGTGGGTCTCAGTTATTACCGCTTACGACTCACCGAGATAGCCGGAACCGGCTCTACAGTAACCGGAGGCCCCGTCCGAGAAGATGGACTGGGGGTAGTACCCCTCCGATCGCTGTCCGCCAGACAGTTCGGCGTCACGCTGGTCCAGACCTTGATGACCGGCGTACACGTCGGAACAACCCTGAAATACGTGTACGGCTCGGTGCGGACCGGTTTCGGGGCGTCCGGGCAGTCGGCGTCCGACCTGCTCTCGCAGGGAAAAGACCTCGAGGGCGGTGACGGGAACTGGGGGATCGACGCCGACATCGGAGTGCTGGCAGTCGGCGGCCCGGTGCGAGTCGGCGGCCTGGTGCGGAACATCCGCGAGATCGAGTTCGAGGCGCCGGTCGGGCCGCCAATGCGCCTCTCGCGCCAGGCGCGGATCGGCGTGGCGTTCGATGGTGCGGCCGTCGATTCGGTACCGCTCGTTCTGTCGCTCGATGCGGACGTGATGCGATACGGAACGGCGACCGGCGATCGTCGGGTGATCGCGCTTGGCGCCGAGCAGTGGCTGTTCAGCAAGCGGATCGCTCTGCGGGCTGGCGGTCGGTTCAACACGGTGGGCGGCGAGGATCGGGCGGCGACGGGTGGGGTCAGCGTCGCGCTCCGGTCCGGACTTTACGTGGACGGCCACATCGTTCGCGGCGGTACGGCGGACGATCGCGGCTGGGGCATCGCCGCCCGGGTGTCGTTTTGAGGGGGCTCGAGGTCATGCACCGGAGCCCTGGTGGGAGACGGCTGAGGCGACAGGCCCCGCGGACAGTGGGGTCCGGTTCCTATACGTATGGCGGTTCGCATTGGAGAGCTGCTTCTCAAAGAGAAGCGCATCACGCCGGAACAGCTCCAGCAGGCGTTGAATGCCCAGCGCCAGAACGGGGACAAGCTCGGTAAGAATCTTGTCTCGCTCGGCTTCGTCAAAGACGACGAGATCACCACCCTTCTCAGCAAGCAGTACGGCGTTCCCTCGATAGCGCTCGACCAGTTCGAGATCGATCCCGCAGTCCTTCAGCTCGTTCCCGCTGAAACCGCCCAGAAATACACCGTTCTCCCGCTGTCGCGCGCCGGGGCCACCCTGACGATCGCGATGACCGATCCGACGAACGTGTTCGCCATGGACGACATCAAGTTCATGACGGGCTACAACGTCGAGCCGGTCGTCGCCTCGGAGACGGCGGTCCTCGACGCCATCCAGCGCTACTACGGCAGCAAGGGTGCCCCGTCGTCGAACGGCTCCTCGGGCCCGAGCGCTCTGGAGGCGGCCAGCAAGGCGCTCGAGGAGCTGCCGACGGGCGCGGGGGAGGACGTCGAGGTCCTGAACGAGATCGAGGAGATCAGCGTGGAGGCGCTCGCCCGCCAGGGCGAGGAGGCGCCGGTCATCAAGCTGGTCAACGTCATCCTGATGTCAGCGATTCAGAAGGGCGCCAGCGACATCCACATCGAGCCGTACGAGAAAGAGCTGCGCATCCGCTACCGCATCGACGGCGTGCTCTACAACATCATGCAGCCGCCGATGAAGTTTCGCGACGCGATCACCTCACGCATCAAGATCATGTCGAAGCTGGACATCGCCGAGAAGCGGCTGCCGCAGGACGGCCGCATCAAGATCCGCTTCCAGGACAACGGCGCGACCAAGGACATCGACTTCCGCGTCTCGTGCCTGCCCACGCTCTTCGGCGAGAAGATCGTCATGCGTCTGCTTGACAAGGACAAGCTGATGCTCGACATGACGAAGCTCGGATTCGAGAGCGAATCGCTGGCCAAATTCGAGACGGCGATTCAGAAGCCCTGGGGCATGGTGCTCGTGACCGGGCCGACCGGGTCGGGCAAGACCAACACGCTCTACTCGTCGATCTCCCGCATCAACACTCCCGAGACGAACATCATGACCGCGGAGGACCCGGTCGAGTTCAACCTCATGGGGGTCAACCAGGTTCTGGTGCGGGAAAGCATCGGCCTCAACTTCGCCGCCGCGCTGCGCAGCTTCCTCCGCCAGGATCCGAACATCATCCTCGTCGGCGAGATCCGCGACTTCGAGACGGCCGAGATCGCCGTCAAGGCGGCGCTCACCGGCCACCTCGTGCTGTCGACGCTGCACACCAACGATGCACCGAGCACGGTGAACCGGCTGATGAACATGGGCATCGAGCCCTTCCTGGTCGCCAACTCGCTGAACCTGGTCTGCGCGCAGCGGCTGGTGCGCAGAATCTGCAAGCACTGCGCGGAATCGCATCCCAGCACGCCGGCGGCACTGATGCAGGCCGGTTTCTCAGCCGAAGATGCGAAAGCAGTGGTCCCACGCAAAGGCAAGGGGTGTGACCGCTGCAACAACACCGGCTACAAGGGCCGCGTCGGCCTCTACGAGGTGATGGAGATCACGGAGGAACTCCGTGAGCTCATTCTCGTCGGCTCTTCGGCGCTCGAGCTCCGACGTAAAGCGGTGGACGAAGGAATGATCACCCTGCGCGGCAGCGGTCTGCGCAAGGTGAAGGACGGCATGACGACGCTCGAAGAGGTCGTGCGGGAGACGGTGAAGTGAACCGACTCGGGGCTCGGGACTCGAATGAGCCGTGTCTTCGAACGCCGGATGGCGAACCCAGGACCCCGAACTCCGAATCCCGAGAGAGATGACGAATGGCCACACTGCCTGAACTGCTGCACACGCTGGTCGCCCTGGAGGGGTCAGACCTTCACATCACCACCGACACGCCCCCGCAGGTCCGCGTGCACGGCCATCTGCGTCGTCTGGACGGGCCGGACATGACGCCCACGGCCACCAAGCAGCTCACCTACAGCGTGCTGACCGACTCGCAGAAGAAGCGCTTCGAGGAGACCCTCGAGCTCGACTTCTCGTTCGGCGTGAAGGGGCTGGCCCGCTTCCGCTGCAACATGTTCAACCAGCGCGGCGCGGTCGGGGCGGTCTACCGGCTGATTCCCGAGAAGATCCGCAGCTTCGGCGAGCTCGGCCTGCCGACAGTGCTGGCCACGCTGGCCGAGCGGCCGCGCGGTCTCGTGCTCGTGACCGGCCCGACCGGCTCCGGCAAATCGACCACGCTCGCGGCGATGCTCGACAAGATCAACAAGGAGCGGCACGACCACATCCTGACGATCGAGGACCCGATCGAGTTCGTCCACCAGCATCAGGGCTGTCTCGTCAACCAGCGCGAGGTGCACAGCGACACGCAGAGCTTTTCAATGGCGCTGCGCGCCGCACTGCGCGAGGACCCGGACATCGTCCTGATCGGCGAGATGCGCGACCTCGAGACCGTCGAAGCGGCGCTCAAGATCGCCGAGACCGGACACCTCACGTTCGGCACCCTGCACACGAACTCGGCGGCGCAGACGATCAACCGTATCGTCGACATCTTTCCGGCGAACCAGCAGAGCCAGATCCGCACCCAGCTCTCGCTCGTGCTCGAAGGCATCGTCTGTCAGTCGCTGCTGCCGAAGACGTCCGGGGGCCGCGTCGCGTCTCTGGAAATCATGATCCCGACGCCGGCGATCAGGAACCTGATCCGCGAGGACAAGATCCACCAGATCTACTCGTCGATGCAGACGGGCCAGGACAAGTACGGGATGCAGACGATGAACCAGTCGCTGGCCACGCTGCATCAGCGCCGGCTGATCACGCTGGAGACGGCGATGAGCGCCTCGTCGAACAAGGACGAGCTGCAGGAAATGATCAACCGCGGCGTCGGAGTGGTTCCGGGCGCGGGGCTCTCGCGGCCGGGCATGCCGGTGCGTACCGCGACGGCGCGGTAGGTCGTCGGATCGTTGTCGGGAGTCGGGACTCGGGGTTCGCAATTTGGCAATTCGGCATTCAGCATTGACACCGTCTTTTCGTAAGGCTTGGGGTTAGGCGATGGCCACGTTTGCATATACGGGACGAACCCGCGCAGGACAGAACGTCACCGGCGAACGGGTCGCCGAGTCGATGGATGCTGCCGTCACCGCGCTCCGCCGCGATCAGATCCTCGTCACCAACATCAATCCGGTGAAGGAGAAGGCCGGGGCGGCGAAGCCGCTGAAGGCCAAGAGCGTCAACTCGAAGCGGCTGGCGATCTTCACGCGGCAGTTCTCGGTGATGATCGACGCGGGGCTGCCGCTGGTGCAGTGTCTCGAGATTCTCGGGACGCAGGAAGAGGACAAGAACTTCTCGCAGACGATTCTGGCCACCCGCGCCGACGTCGAGAGCGGCGCCTCGCTCGCCGACGCGATGCGGAAGCACCCGAAGACGTTCGACCCGCTCTTCACCAACATGATTGCCGCCGGCGAAGCGGGCGGTATCCTCGACACGATCCTCAAGCGTCTCGCCACCTACATCGAGAAGAACGTCAAGCTGAAGGCCCAGGTCAAGTCGGCCATGATCTACCCGGTGGCGGTCATCGTGATCGCCGCGGTGGTGGTCACGGTCATCCTGTGGAAGGTCATCCCGACCTTCGCCAACCTGTTCGCTGGCCTCGGCGCCGAGCTGCCGCTGCCAACCCGGGTCGTCATCTCGATGAGCAACGGCGTCGTGCTGCTGATGCCGTACATGATCGTGATCATGATCGCCGCCTTCTTCGGCTTCCGGTCCTACTACGCGACGACCGGCGGCCGCTCCATGATCGATGGGATCACGCTGAAGCTGCCCATTCTGGGGATGCTGATGCGGAAGATCGCCGTGGCCCGGTTCTGCCGCACGCTCTCGACCTTGCTCTCCTCCGGCGTCTCGATCCTCGAGGCGCTCGAGATCACGGCGCGGACCGCCGGCAACGCGATCGTCGAAGCCTCGATTCTGTCCACCCGGAAGAGCATCGAGCGCGGCGAGACGATCGCGCAGCCGCTCCGCGAGACCGCGGTGTTCCCGGCGATGGTGGTGCAGATGATCGGCGTCGGCGAGGCCACGGGCGCGCTCGACACGATGCTCGCCAAGATCGCGGACTTCTACGAAGAGGAAGTCGATATCGCCGTGGCCGGGCTGCTCACGCTGCTCGAGCCGCTGATGATCGCCCTCCTCGGCGGTGTGGTTGGCGGCATCGTCATCGCGATGTACATGCCGATCTTCGGCCTCATCACCAAGCTCACCGGCGGATAGTGGGGATGCTCGGGGTCGGGGTTCGCGACTCGGGATTCGGGATTCGCCTGGCGCATCCCGACCGTCGAACGTGCCGAATCCGGAGTCTCGAACCGCGACTCCCGACCCTGAGTCCAGGTCGAGTCCCGAGTCCCGAGTCCCGAATCCCGGTCTGATTCACCCATGCGTGCTCGTCTCTCGAAGGTCATCGCCGCCCGGCTCGTCGTCAGCTCTCTACTGCTCGGCGCGGCG
>Ga0075428_100010558_pt1 | contig 10266 bp, 9 predicted proteins | sample RhiMetdeltSRZDD2_FD_75291 | JGI IMG/M metagenome (GOLD analysis project Ga0075428, IMG submission 75291) | Populus rhizosphere microbial communities from Tennessee, USA - Rhizosphere MetaG P. deltoides SRZDD2 | ecosystem: Host-associated > Plants > Roots > Rhizosphere > Soil | place: USA...
CGGGAGGTCGCGCGTGAGCCCGCTATCCATGCCGCAGAAGCTGTATGCGCCGACGCGGCAGAACTGGTGCACCTTCGAGAAGCCGCCGAGCGTCGCGTAGTCCTCTATCAGGACGTGCCCGGCGAGCGTCGAGTTGTTGGACATGGTCACGTGGTTGCCGACGATGCAGTCGTGCGCGATGTGCACGTAGGCCATGATCCAGTTGTCATCGCCGATGCGAGTCGCGCCGCCACCGCCGGCCGTCCCACGATTGAGCGTGCAGTACTCGCGGATCGTGTTGCGATCCCCAATCTCGAGGACCGACTGCTCGCCGCGGAACTTCTTGTCCTGCGGCTCGCCACCGATGGCGCAGAAGGGATGGATGCGATTCCCGCGACCGATGCGGCAGGGCCCGCTCACGACGACGTGCGCGCCGATGCGCGTTCCCGAGCCGATCTCGACGCCGGGTCCGACGACGCTGTAGGGCCCGATCTCGACGTCCTGGGCGAGCTCCGCCTGCGGCGACACGACTGCCCGCGCATCGATCAACGGCAGAGCTCCGCCAGTAGCGACACGATCGCCCGCGGATCGATCAACGGCCGACCTCCGCCGGCGCGGCCATGATCTGTGCTTTTGCGGCCATGCGGCCGTCGACCTCCGCAACCGTGTCGAAGCACCACACGCCCTTCAGCGTGCGCGTGAGCTTCACCTTGAGCGTGAGCACATCGCCCGGCTCCACTGGACGCTTGAAGCGCGCCTTGTCGATGCCGACGAAGTAATAGAGCGTGTTGGCGTCGGGCGGGCTGCCCACCGTCGCGAACGCGAGCAGGCCGGTCGCCTGCGCCAGGGCCTCGAGGATGATTACGCCGGGCATGACCGGCCGGTGCGGGAAATGGCCGGGGAAATAGGGCTCGTTGATCGTGACGTTCTTGATCGCCACGAGGGAGTCCCCGGGTTTGCATTCGAGCACGCGATCGACGAGGAGGAAGGGAAAGCGGTGCGGCAGCTGCGCCATCACCTTGTGAATGTCCATCTTCCCCGCTTCAGTCATCGCGATCCCGCTCCCCTTTCTTCCCCAGCGTCGCCTCGAGCGCCTGCACCCGGCGCGCCAGCTCGTCGAGGTGACGGAAACGCGCGCTGTTCCTGCGCCAGCGCACCGCCTCATCCATCGGAAGCGCGCTCGAGTACACGCCGGGCTTGTCGATCGAGCGATTGACCATCGTCTGCCCCGTGATCACGACGTCGTCGGCGATCTGCAGGTGACCCACGAAGCCCACCGCGCCGGCGATCATACACCGCTTACCGATGACCGTGCTCCCCGAGATCCCCACACAGGCCGCGATGATCGTGTGCGCTCCAATGCGCACGTTGTGGGCGACCTGGATGTTGTTGTCGAGCTTGACGCCCTCCTCGACGACGGTGTCCTCGATGGCACCGCGATCGATCGTCGTGAGGGCGCCGATCTCGACGTCGTCGCCGATCACGACGCTCCCGAGTTGCGGAACCTTGAGCCAGCCCTCGGGCTCGCGCGCGAAGCCGAATCCGTCGGCGCCGATCACGGTGCCGGGATGCACGAGGACGCGCGCGCCGATGCGCACGTCGTGGCAGACGACGACGCTGGCGACGAGCTCGCTCGAGGAGCCGATCTCCGCGCGCGCGCCAACGACGCAGCCGGGGCCCACGCGGGCGTGCTCGCCCACGCGGGCGCCGCTCTCGATGACGACGCATGCCCCGATGCTCGCGCCCGGTGCGATCGTTGCATCGGCGGCGACGACGGCCCGCGGGTGCACGCCGGGAGGGTGCGCTTGCGCGGGATGCAGGAGCGCCGCGACCCGGGCGTAGGTCGCGTAAGGATCCGCCGCGATCAGCGCTGCGGCGGGGCACTGCTCGGCGTGCTCGGCGGCGAGGATGACGGCGGTCGCGCGCGTCGTCGCGAGCTGAGCGCGATAGCGCGGATTGGCAAGAAAAGTGATCGTTCCTGGCGTGGCCTGCGCCAGCGTGGCCACGCGCTCCACGCGCAGGTCGGGATCGCCGCGCAGGCTGCAGCCGAATCGTACGGCGAGCTGCCCCAGCGTCCACGACATCGCGCGGCGCTCCGGCAGCGCTCAGTGCTGCTGCGGCGCGGGTGCCGGTGTCGCGGCCGCCGGATTCTTCGAGGACTCCAGGCGCTGCAGCACCTGAGCCGTGACGTCGACCGCGCCGGTGGCGTACAGCACGCCGTCGCCGAGGATGAGGTCGTAGCCCTGCGCCTTGGCGAAGACCTCGACCTCCTGCATAAGCGAGCGTTGCAGCCGCCCCAGCTCCTCGTTGCGGCGGATGTTCAGATCCTCCACGTATTCGTTCTGCTTGCGCGAGAGCTCGCGCTGTGCGTCGCGCAGCTCCCGCTCGAGGTTGCGGCGCTCCGTCTCGCCCATGACGTCGCCGTCGCGCTGAGCCTTCTCCTCGCGGCCCTTCAGCGCCTCCTGCTGCGTCAGGATGTCTTTCTGTCGTGGCGCGAACTCGTCCTGCAGAGCCTGCATGGCCGAGCGCGCCTGCGGCGACTCGTCGAGCAGCTTCGCCACGTTGACGACACCGATCTTCGGTTCCGCGCCCGCGGACGTGCTGAATGCGAGAGCGGCGGTCGCAAGCACCGCCGTCAGCACGTGGAGCGTCGAACCGGCATACATGAGCCTCATGATAACCCGTACCTCATGATCAGAATGAGCCCTGGCCGACCGAGAACTGGAAGCCCTCGGTCTCGTCGAAATCGGTGTCGTTGAACGGGAAGGCGTAGCTGAAGCGGAAGGTGCCGAGAGGAGCGATCCACTCCACTCCCAGGCCGACCGAGCTGCGGAGCTGACCGAAATCGATGTCGTAGTCCACGGGAATCGCATCGACGATCCCGTCGCCGTTGCTGTCGAAATTGCACGCCGTCGCCACATTGTCGACGCGGCAGAAGGCCGTATCCCCCGTGTACCACACGTTGCCAACATCGTAGAAGACCCCGAAGCGCGTCTTGTTCCCGAACTTCTCGGGCGTCGGGAAGAAGAGCTGCAGCTGGGTCGCAAACTTTGCGTTGCCGCCGTAGGGATTGTTGAGCGAGTCGCGCGGTCCCAGTCGCCCCGGCTTGTAGCCGCGCACCGATTCGGCGCCGCCCGCGAAGAAATTCTTGTACGGCGGCAGGTCGGTCGTATCGCCCATCGGCTGGCCGTAGGCCACTTGGCTGCTTAGCTCGACGATCCACTTCCCGCCCAGCGGCCAGTACTTCACGAGGTCGTAGCGGCCGATGTAGTACTCGACCTCGCTGCCCGGGCCGGTGACCGAGAACGTGATGTCGTGCCGCGCGCCGCGCGCCGCCATGATCACGCGGTCGCGCGTGTCACGCGTCCAGCCGTTGAACAGCTCGTAGCTCCTGAAGTCCGTGCCGAACACCTGGCCGTCGACGAGGGTCTCCGGGTTGCCGTTGTTCTGCACGAAGGATAGCGCCTGCGTCGAGCTGAACTGTCCGGTGACGAGGCTCGAGTCCTGGAATATCACCCCGTAGCGGTAGCGCGAGAATTCGGAGAGCGGCACGCCGAATTCGAAGGAGGCCGTCAACGTCTCTGTGTCGAAGTCGGAGCCGCCGGAGATGAACTGCGTGGAGTCGCGGTAGGCGACCTGCATCCCGAGGCTCTTGCCGTCGAGTGTCCAGTAGGGGTTCGTGTGGGAGAGGCTGTAGACCTTGTTGAAATCGCCCAGGCTGATGTCCGCGGACACGCGATTGCCCCTGCCCATGAAGTTGCTGTGCGTGAAGTTGCCGCTGAGGATGATGCCCTGCGAGCCGGAGTAGCCGATGCCGCCGCCGAACTGGCCCGGCAGGCCCTCCTTCACGTTGAACTCGACGTCCACGAGGTCGTCGGTCCCCGTCACCGGCACCGTCTCCTTCGACACCTCTTCCACGAAGGGCAGCCGCCGGATGCGGGCCTCTGAGCGATCGACGGCGGCGTTGGAGAGATACGCACCCTCGAGCTGGCGCATCTCGCGCCGGAACACCTCGTCGTTGACGCCCGTCGTGCCCTTGAAATCGACTCGCCGCACGTACACGCGCTTGCCCGGATCGATATAGAAGTTGAGTGCGACCTCTTTCTTCTCGTCGTCGATGGTCGGGATGGGATCGATGCGCGCGAAGGCGTAGCCGTCCTGCCCGAGGCGCAGCTCGATGAGGTGTGTCGTGTTCTCGATGAGCTTGCGCGAGTAGATCTGGCCGGGCTTGGTCTGCACCAGCCCGAGCAGCTCAGGCTCGGGGACCACGAAGTCGCCCGTGATCTTCGCATCGGAGACCGTGTAGCGCTCGCCCTCGTGGATGTTGATCGTTATGAACATATCGCGCTTGTCGGGCGAGATTGCGACCTGGGTGGATTCCACAGCGAAGTTGGCGTAGCCGCGATCCATGTAATAGCTCTGGAGGTGCTCGAGGTCGCCGGCGAGCGCTTCGCGCGCGTAGCGGTCGTCCTTCTTGTAGAAGGAGGTGAGGTGCGGCGTGCGCAGCTCGAACTCCTTGCGCAGCGTGTCGTCGTTGAAGGTCTCGTTGCCGACGACGTTGATCTGGCGGATCTTCGCGCGGGCTCCTTCCTCGATGACAACGTTGATGCTGACCTTGTTGCCCGGCAGCTCGGTGACTGACGGATTCACCTTCACCGCGTATTTGCCGCGCTCGAAGTACTCCTGCGTCATGAACTGCGTGACGTTGTCGAGGACCGAGCGGTCGAAGGAACGCCCCGGCGCGAGGCCGACGTTGCGCATCGACTCGAGCAGATCCTCGGTCTTGATGTCCTTGTTGCCCGAGATCTCGAAGCTTGCGATGGATGGCCGCTCCTTGACGACTATCAACAGCGTGTCGCCGTCACGGCGCAGCTGCACGTCGTCGAAGAAGCCCGTGCCGTAGACCGCGCGGAAGGTCTCCTGGAGGCGCTGCTCGTCGAGCTTGTCTCCGATGTTCACGGGCAGGTAGTTGTACACCGTGCCCTCGGCAATGCGCTGGAGGCCGATCACGCGCAGGTTGCGCACGATGAACTCGTCGCTGCCCTGAGCGGTCGGCGCGGCCTGAGCGAAGGCCGCGCTCGCCGGGTTCAACAACGCGAGCAGTATCCAGAGGCGCCAGCGCACGCTTCAGTTCACCAGTCGGGACGTGATGTCGTTGTAGAAGGCGACGCTCATGAGCGCGAGGAGCAGGACGACGCCGACCTGCTGGCCGATCAGCTCCGCACGCTGCGACAGCGGCGTGCCCTTGACCGCCTCGATTCCGGCGTACATAAGCTGGCCGCCGTCGAGCAGCGGGATCGGGAGGAGATTGATGAGCCCGAGGCTGATGCTGATGACGGCGAGGAAGTCGAGGAACGGCACGAGGCCGTCCCCCAGGCTGTAGCCCGCGAACTCGGCGATGCTGATCGGGCCGCTGATGTTGCGCACCGAGACCTGGCCCCAGAGCATCTTCCAGAACATGCTGACGGTCACGACGGCCATGTCCGTCGTCTTGTCGAGCGCGATGCCGATCGCCTCGATCGGCGCGTAGCGCTGCTCGGTCCGCAGCTCGGCGCCGTACCCCTCCGGCGTCTGCGGGGCGGCGCCGATGCGTCCGGTCCGGACGCCGTCCTGCTCCGCCGCGCCGATGGTGAGCGGAAGCTCGAGCTCACTTCCGTCGCGCTCGATGCGCAGGTTCACGGTCTGGTCCGGACGCGCGCGCACGTAGTCGACCCACGCCTCCCAGTCCGCGATCGGCGTACCGTCGGCCTCGAGCACGAGGTCTCCGCTCCGGAGTCCCGCGGCCCGGGCCGCACCGTCCTCGACGATCTCGCCGAGGCGCGCCGGGATCGGCGGCGACCAGAAGGACACGCCGAGCCCGCGCAGGAGCTGACCCGGCTCCGTGAGACGCTCGGTGTCGTCGCCGACTTCGAGGAGGAGCGAGCGCTCCGCGCCGCCACGGTCGCGGACACGCACGGCGATCGGGCCGCCGTCGAGCACCTCTCTCAGGAGCGCGAAGAGCGCACCGTCCCAGGTCGCGACGTCACGCCCGCCGACGCCGACGATTTCGTCGCGCGCGTGGAAGCCGGCCGCTTCCGCGTAGGAGTCCTTCGCGATCTCGCCCACGATCGGGCGCGTCCCCGGCACGCCGAGGATGAAGACGAACCAGTACGCGATGACCGCGAAGACGAGGTTGAACACCGGCCCGGCAGCGAGGACCGCCACGCGCTTCGGCAGACTCTGGCGATTGAACGCGAAGGGAAGGTCTGCCTCGGCGACGCCGCCCTCGCGCTCATCGAGCATCTTGACGTAGCCGCCCAACGGGATCGCCGCGACGACGAACTCCGTGCCGTTCTTCGCCATCCGGCGCCACAACGGCTTGCCGAAGCCGACGGAGAAGCGCAGGACCCGGATGGAGAGCAGGCGTGCGATCGAGTAGTGCCCGAGCTCGTGGATGGTGACGAGGATGGACACCGCGATGATGAAGGCGACGATGGTCAGCGCGATCGAACTCATCCCTGTCGGGCCTGCATGCTTGAACGGGACGGGCCGCCGTCCCCGGGATAGGAGTCTATTATAGCGAGCGCCTGCGAAACGCCCCGATACACGCGAAACGGACAGCCATTTCCGGCCATCGGTTCCGCAGGCGCACGGCGCATGCGACGACTCAGCCCAGCCATCCCAAGCCGAGGACGAAGAGAGGCGCCGCCGCCATCATGCTGTCGATGCGGTCGAGGATGCCCCCGTGTCCCGGGAGGAGGTCGCTCGAGTCCTTCAGGCCGGCATGACGCTTGAACATGCTGACGGTGAGGTCGCCGACGACCGAGCCGAGCGCCGTGGCGAGACACAGCGCGACGAATCCGGGCGCGGGCAGGTGGAACCACAGCGCGCCAGCGAGCGCGGCGCACCCTGCGGTCAAGAGCCCCCCGAGCACGCCCTCCCAGGTCTTGCCGGGGCTCACGAGCGGGGCGAGGCGAACCCGTCCCATGGCACGGCCGACGAAGAAAGCGCCGATGTCGGCCGCCCAGACGAGCACGAAGACGAAGAGCAGCCACTCCGCCCCCCGGACGCCGTACAGCAGCCGAGCGAGCGCGAGCCAGGCAGGTACGAGCACGAGGAAACCGCAGGCCACGTTCACGCCGACGGGGATGCGCGTCGGAAAACGGCACAGCCACGCGAGCGCTACGGTCCACCAAAGGGCGGACATCCACAGGATCACCCGGTGCAGGCCGGGCGCAAGGTCGGTGATCCACCAGCAGAGCGCCATGACGGCGCCGACGGCGGCCGCGTAGCCGACCCGCAAGGCCGAGCGCCGGTCCGCGCCGAAGAAGCCGGCCCATTCCCAGGCGCCCCCGAGAATCACGAGGGCGAGCGCGAGCATCCCGACGGCGGGCGGCATGAGGAAGAGGGCGACGAGCATTCCCGCGATCAGGACGATCGCGGTCACGACGCGCTGCCGGAGCGCGGAAGGCGACTGACGCCAGCTAGCCTGACCGGGCGTCGACATCGGCACCGGCGGCATGCGTGCGGCGGCGTCGGGTCCGCGCTGCGTTCAGGATCATCGGCCGGCGCCCTCGGTCTCGGCCCCGGTGCGGCCGAAGCGCCGCTCGCGGCCGGCGTAGAAGTCGAGCGCCGCGTCGAACGCGGCAGCGTCGAAATCCGGCCACGGCAGGGGCGAGAAATAGAGCTCCGTGTACGCGAGATTCCACAGCAGGAAGTTGCTCACCCGCATCTCGCCGCCCGTGCGGATGAAGAGATCGGGATCCGGCAGCGCCGAGACCGCGAGCTCGGAGGCGAGATGCGCCTCGTCGATTGCGGCCGGATCGAGCTTGCCGGCGCGGGCGGCCTCCGCGATGCGGCGCGCGGCGTGGACGAGGTCCCAGCGGCCGCCGTATGCCACGGCGATCACGAGCTGCAACCCGCCGTTCCCGCGCGTAAGCGCCTCGCCCTCTTCCATCTGGCGGGTCAGCGCCCGGGAGAGCGCACTGCGGTCTCCGATGAAGCTCAGGCGGACATCGTTGCGATGCAACTCCTTGATCTCGCGCTGGAGCGCCTCGGCGAACAGATTCATGAGAAAGCCCACTTCGCGCGCGGGTCGTTGCCAGTTCTCGCTGCTGAACGCGAAGAGCGTGAGCACGTCAATGCCGCGTCGCGCAGCGGTCTGCACGATCACGCGCGCGGCCTTGACGCCTGCGCGGTGGCCCGCCTGGCGCGGCAGACCCCGCCGCGTCGCCCAGCGACCGTTGCCGTCCATGATGATCGCGACATGGCGCGGGGTGATGCGTGGCGCGGCGTCCGGGGGGAAGTCGGTGCGGGGATACACGATGGGCAGAACCCGCTAGCTCAGGCGAGGCGCGCGCAGGAGCGGAGGACGACCGCGGGCAGCCGCCGCATATGCCGACCCGCGGCGGTCAGACGCCGGCACCGGAGCGCATCCGCGCCGCCACGCCGCTCAGACCTCCAGCAGCTCGGCTTCCTTCTCGCCGAGCACCCGGTCGACCTCCGCCACGTACTTGTCGGTGAGCTTCTGCATTTCATCCTGCGCGCGACGCTCCTGGTCTTCCGTTACCTTCCGGTCCTTCAGCAGTTCCTTCAGGTGATGGATCGCGTCGCGCCGCACATTGCGCACGGCCACGCGCGCGTGTTCCGCCTCGTGCTTGACGACCTTGATCAGCTCGCGGCGCCGGTCTTCCGTCAGGGGCGGCAGCGGGACACGGATGACGGTGCCGGCGGTGACCGGATTCAGGCCGAGGTCGGAGGCGATGATCGCCTTCTCGATCGGCTGCACCATGCTCTTGTCCCACGGTGCGACCGTCAGCGTGTGCGGGTCGGTGACGGAGACATTCGCGCACTGGCTGAGCGGCATCTGTGCGCCGTAGTAGTCCACGCGGATGTGGTCGAGCAGGCTCGTATGTGCGCGTCCCGTGCGCAGTCGCTTCAGCTCGTGACGCAACGCGTCGACGCTCTTCTGCATGCGTGCGGTCGCGTCTTTCCGTATGTCCTCGATCATGGCGGGCTTCCCACGCTGCCTGTCCTAGCCGGCCAGGGCGCGGCTGTCGTTGCTGACGAGCGTTCCCACGTCCTCGCCGTGCACGATGCGCGCCAGGGCGCCGGAATTGTGCAAGTCAAAGACCCGTACGGGCAAGTTGTTGTCGCGGCACATCACGAGGGCGGTGGCGTCCATGACGGCCAGCTTGTCGGTCAGCGCCTTGTCGAAGCTCAGGCTGCGATAGCGCTGCGCGCCCGGCTTCTTCACCGGATCCGCGTCGTAGACGCCGTCCACCTTGGTCGCCTTGAGCAGCATCTCCGCGCCGATCTCGATCGAGCGCAGGGCCGCGGCCGTGTCGGTCGTGAAGAACGGGTTCCCCGTGCCCGCCGCGAAGATCGGGATGCGACCCTTCTCGAGGTGCCGCACGGCACGCCGGCGGATGTAGTCCTCGCAGACCTCGTTGATACGGATGGCGGACATGACGCGGACATGGAGGCCGACCGCTTCCAGGGCGTCCTGCATGGCGAGTCCGTTGATCACGGTCGCGAGCATGCCCATGTGATCGCCCGTGACGCGGTCCATGCCCGAGCGCGCGAGTCCTTCGCCGCGGAAGATGTTGCCACCGCCGATGACGACGCCGATTTCGACGCCGAGGGCGCTCACGTCGCGGATCTCGCCCGCGATGCGGCGCAGGACCTTCGGATCGATGCCGTAGTCTGCGTCGCCGAGCAATGCCTCGCCGCTGAGCTTGAGCAGCAGACGCTTGTACTTCGGGCCGCTCATCGCGTGGGCGTCACTCGCCCCGCACCTGTCGCATGACCTCGCCGACGAAGTCGTCGCGCTTCTTCTCGATGCCTTCCCCGACCTCGAGCCGCACGAAGGCCAGCACCTGCGCGCCGGAAGCGGCGAGGAGCTTCTCGACCGTCTGGTCGGCGTCCTTCACGAAGGGCTGGCCGAGCAGCGTGATCTCGGCGAGATACTTGCGAACTCGCCCTTCGATCATCTTCTCGACGATGTGCGGCGGCTTGCCCTCGCTCGCGGCCTGGGCCGCGAAGATCTCGCGTTCCTTCGCGACGGCATCGGCCGGGACGTCGGCAGCCTTCACCGCGACGGGCTTGCTCGCCGCGATGTGCATGGCGAGATCCTGCCCGAGCGCGGGGTCGCCGCCCTCGTACGCGACGAGCACCCCGATGCGGTTGCGGTGCAGGTAGCGCCCGAGCCGGCCCGGGCTCGCGAGCCGGGCGAAGCGGCGCACGCCGATGTTCTCTCCGATGCGGGCGATCAATCCGCGCCGCGTCTCCTCGACGCTCTCGCCGCCC
>Ga0075428_100010559_pt1 | contig 10265 bp, 8 predicted proteins | sample RhiMetdeltSRZDD2_FD_75291 | JGI IMG/M metagenome (GOLD analysis project Ga0075428, IMG submission 75291) | Populus rhizosphere microbial communities from Tennessee, USA - Rhizosphere MetaG P. deltoides SRZDD2 | ecosystem: Host-associated > Plants > Roots > Rhizosphere > Soil | place: USA...
GCCGTACTGAACCGACGCCCAAGATCCGATATAGTTCGCAGCAACGCACGTGGCCCCCCACACGCGCAAACGACTGATCCTCGCCCTCGCTCTCAGTGTGCTCTCGGGCACCGGCATCAGCGCCGAGCCCCACAGCGTCGTCGCCGCGCGCCTGCAGGCCGACCTCGAAGTCGTAAAGATGTTCCGGCCTGCCTACCCATTCTGGCAATACATCTTCATCATTCCCGATGGTCGCATCGCATTTGGCAGCGGCGAGAACGGTCGTCTGCTGGTCACGTTCCCATCCGCCGGCGATTGGACGCGAGACGCTGAGTGGGCAGACCGGAGGTTGGCCGGGTCGCTCGATGGCGCGACATGGCCGAAGCGGCTCGACGATCGTCGTGACCTCGTGGTCCGTCTCTTGGAACCCGAGGTTGGGTCGCTGGTGCACAACCCGACGCGCGGGCAGTTCCTGCTCCCCAACGTACCGAACTACGGTCCGTTCCTGGATGAGTGGAGTCTGATCTATGAGCGCTTCGGCGTGCCCGCCGAAGTCGGCCTCGCCCAAGCCATCCTCGAGTCGGGCCTGAAAGGCACCGCCCGTTCGCGTGCCAACGCGCTGGGGCTGTGCCAATGGCTGCGGCGCAACTGGCAGTTCCTGGACCGCCTGTCGCCTGCGGTGATCGAGGCGTACAACCAGACGACGCAAGCGCCGTACTGCGCCGCGTACCTCTCAGTCCTCGCGACGATGTATGGCACCTTTATCCCGGCGCTGTCCGAGCACCATTCTGGTGGCGTCAATGTGGGGCGTGCGCTCATCAACGGCGAGCGTCTGGGCGGCGCCACCACGCGCGAGCAGTACATGAGGGGGTCGCAGTTCGCCCAGGACCTGCGCGGCGTCGCGCTACGCCGCTACCGCGATCTCTACCGCACGTACGGCGTGCGCTCGTTCCGATACGCCGAGATGGTGTTCGGCAACACCGTCAACGTGAGGCGGCTTCGCGCGGAGGTCCCGCAGGAACGCATTTTTGCGATGCGTACGTCGCGGCCGATCATGATGGGTGAGATCACCAAGCGCACCCAGTTGACCGCGACTGAGGTGCTACGGTTCAATCCAGCGCTCACGCGCCAGGTTCCTCCCCACGCGACGATCTACCTCCCGGAATTCGTGCCCGAGTTCGGTACCGACGTCTCGTTCTGGCATCGGCCGCCCGACCCTTCGTTCAGCGCCGCGCTCGACGCGTTTCTGCAACTGGAGTCGGGCGTGCAACGTTGGTACGAGCCGTCGTTCGAGCTGGTTCTCGACGAGCATCGCCGCCGATTCGAGGCGACTGGTACCGAAGAAGGCACCGTCATGGCCGCGGTGCTGGCTTATGTGACGAGTGATCTTCGGACGAGCCGGCGCGCCGCCATTCTCGACGACTTTCGCTCGAACGGCCGGATCCTCGACTTGTTCAATCGGGGCGTCGCCGAACTGGCGGTGCTCACCGCCAGCCGGCAGTAGAGTTATTCGGACTTCTTTTTCGCGGCTTCTTCAGCGGCCTTCTTCTCTTCGAGGCGGGCTCCAGCGAGCGTGTTGTACAGCCCGTAATTCCCCTCGTGACAGGCGTGCTCGAAGAGCGGCCCCGTTGCCTTCCGCATCAGGAGCTCGGCGGACCAGGGTCGTGTCCACGTCGATTCATCGTCGATGGTGAATCGATAACGGATCGTGTCAGCGTCCACACGCGTCAAACGTTCCGTCACCCGCATGTGGTCGCTCGACCCTCTCAGCGGATTTTTTCCGTTGAAGTTCGTCGTTTCGATGACGAGGGTATCGCCATCCCAACGGCCGCGAGAGTCCCCAATCCACTGCTGGACAGCCGCCGGCACGTGCGGACGTCCATCGAGCGGAATGATGCGAACGTCGTGCGCCATCTCGAACAGGATCATCACGTACCCCGACGTCTGCACGATCTGGTAATTGCTGTTGTAGCTCTGGGGAAGCATCGGCGGTCCGGCGCCCGCGAAAATCATGCAGCGATCGTCGAGCTCGTTGCTCTGCGCCGAGTCCCATCGGCCTACTCGCTTGGCCTGCTCCGCACGCGCCGCTGCTCTCGCTTGTCCTGCTGCAGTCAGCGGAGGGAGCTTCCCGTCGGCCGGATCGAAAATGAGTGACGTGCGCAGATGCGATGCGTACGGCGCCTGAGCTGTGTCCAATCCGAACTGGGTGAAGTCGTAATGCACGTCGGCGATCGTGCCAGGTTCGGTTTGCGCCGCGTCCTCCGCGGCGAGACGCTTCTCGAATTCGGCCGCCTCTTCCTTTGTAAAGAACTCCTTGGTGACGTCCTTCGGCCGCTCGAGCGGCGTGAAGGTGGCGTTCGTCCAGAAGCCCTGCAGGTCAGGCTGGCCGTCGGCCGTGCGCGGCGCAGTCCATAGTCTTGATTGTCCGGCCAGGGAGGGTGTTACCAGCAGCACGACGACGATTGAAACGAGAAATCGCCGGCTCATCTGAGCCTCCTCTTTCTGACGTCATTCGCCTTCAGCCAGGGCCACTTCGTCCTCGAGCCGCAAACACTCTGTCCGTTTCTCGCGAGAACTACGGAACGGACTCGAACAGGGGCACCTATGTTAGCACCGTGCATCGGGTTATTTCCGCGTCATGTACGTCTTGGTGAATCCGTTGCGCCCATTCGTGATCGTGAACCTGCCATCCCGCGCGACCGAAGCGTGGATGAAGTGTCCCTGGTCCGCAGCTCCTTCTTCCAGATTCGCTATCCGATCCCGAGAGGCGTTGTGTGCGGGGTCGCCGTCGAGCAGCGACAGGTGCCCTTGCCATACGTCTTCGACTCCCGGTGTTTTCGCCATTCTCAGATAGGAGTTCTGCTCGTACGGCGTCGGCGTGACCCCGGGAACGGTAATCAGTTTGACTCTATCGTCACGTCCTCCCAGGCCCTTTTTCGGTCCGTTGTTGACGACGATCACCTGTGGCCTGATCGCGCCGAGCAGCGCGGGCGCGCCTGAGTTGTCGAGTCCACCGTGGCGGTTGATGGTGTAGAGGTTGACGGTGCCGAGTTTGTTGACGGGACATGCCAGCTCCATCTCCCGCTGCCAGTCGAGATCGGCCAGGCTGGCGAACCTGAAATCGCCGTAGGTGAGCGACAGCCCTACCATGCGCTGATTCTCGGGGCCGGCTGGTCCCATCTGCACGGCATTCGCGCAGAGCGAATTTGGTCCGCCGCCGTTGATCGGCTTGGCGATCACCGGCCCTTCTGACACCACCACCCGCATCTGCACGCCACCAAGCGGGATCGTGTCGCCGGCATTCACAATCGTTCGCTTCGTCCCGGCGACGGTCTTGTAGCCGTCGAGCCTCTGCTGGTCCACCTGTTCCACGCCGTTGCCATGATCGTAGAACCTGCCGAGGGGAATCATCTTCGACAGTGCCTCAAGGCCGCCGACATGGTCTCCATGCCAGTGGCTGATCACGATGTGGTCGATCCGCTTCAGTCCCGCTGTCTGAGCGGCTGCGAGGATTCGCTTGGCATCGCGGTCACCGTTGCCTGGATAACCGGTGTCGAACAAGAGCGAGTCTCCGGTAGGCGAGACGAACAGCGTCGCCGCGCCGCCCTCGACGTCGATCCAGTAGATCTCCAGGTTCCGCGCAGCCTGCGCGGCGGAGGCAGTTTGATCTGGTATCCGAGCCGAGGCGGACAGCGCGAGAACGGAGAGTACGGTCACCGTCACAGCACGTGTCATAGGTCCCTCCCTATCGTGTCATCGCACGGAACGGAGTCCATGCATCTCTCAGTCCGGGTTTCCGGTAATAACCGATGCCGCCTGCGGTAAGGGCGAATTGGCTCTTCGTTGGAGTCCCCAAGCTGGCCGGGGGCCATGTGGCGCGTATTCTAGCGCGCGTCTTACCAACGAGCATCGTTATGCAGACAGGAGCGCTGCGACGGTTCGCTCGTAGATGACGGACAGCGGCCCGAGGTCGTCAATGCGCACGCGTTCATCCGCACCGTGCATCGACACGGCCACCGGTCCGAACTCCACCACCTCCCGCGCCACGCGCGCAAGGAAACGGCCGTCGGAGGTGCCGCCGCCCGTCGAGAGTTCGGGTGTAAGTCCGGTCACCTCGGCGATCGTGCGGACCAACGTCTGGACCAGCCTGCCCGGTGCAGTGATGAACGGTTCGGCCGCAGGGTGCCAGACGAGGTCGTATTCCACGCGATGCCGGTCGAGAACCGCACGGATCCGAGCCTTGATCTCGTCGGCCGTGGACGCCGGCGAGAAACGGACATTGAAGCGCACGCCCACAGCGTCCGGTATGACGTTGACCGTCCCTGCGCCGGCGTGCACGTTCGAGATCTGAAGGCTCGTGGGCGGGAAGTGTTCGTGGCCGCGATCCCACTCGACTGTCAGCAGTTCCGCAAGCGCCGGCAGCGCCGCATGGATCGGATTGCGGCCGCGCTCCGGGTAGGCGATGTGGCACGAAATGCCCTTCACGGTCAGTGTGCCGTTGAGCGACCCCCGCCGGCCGTTCTTCACCGTGTCGCCGAGCCGTGCGGACGACGTAGGCTCGCAGACGATACAGGTATCGATTGTGTCGCCGCGGCGCTGCAGCGCCTCCACGACAGCCACGGTGCCGTCGACGGCATCACCCTCTTCGTCCGAGGTGAGGAGAAGCGCGATCGACCCTGAGTGACGCGGCTGACTGGCGACGAGACGCTCGAGGGCGGTGACCATCGCGGCGACCGAGGATTTCATGTCCGACGCGCCGCGGCCATACAAGTAACCGTGCCGTTCCGTGGCGACGAACGGATCGGTCGTCCAGAGGTCGAGAGGCCCAGGCGGCACGACGTCTACATGACCGGCCAGGCAGACGAGCGGCGACGCCTGCCCGCGCCGTGCCCACAGATTGCGCACCTCGCCGCGGTCGATGCGCTCGCACTCGAATCCGGACGCGGTGAGTGTGGCCGCAATGAGATCGAGGCAGCCGTCATCGGCCGGTGTAACTGAGCGGCAGGCGATCAGTTGTCGTGCGAGCGCAACCGTCGTATCTCTAGACGTCTTGAAAGGCCAGAAGTCGTGCGAATCAGTCAAGGTTTGGACGAGCCTTTCAGGACGTCTCGCCCGCACGGAGTGCGGGCAGGCAGATGCTGCCCGCTAGCGAGGCGAAGCCAATCCTTCGTCTCGCTTCTCGTCTTAGGCGCAGGCTCGCTAGCGATGGTCACGGTCACTCTCGCAGGAGTTCGTTGATCGACGTCTTTGCTCTCGTCTGCGCGTCGACGCGCTTGACGATGACGGCGCACGCCAGGGAGTAGGTGCCGTCGGCCGATGGCAGGCTGCCGGGTACGACCACCGACCCGGCCGGCACCCGTCCGTAGTGCACCTGTCCGGCGGCGCGGTCGTAGATCTTCGTGCTGGCCCCGATGAACACCCCCATCGAGATAACCGAGTTTTCCTCGACGATGACACCTTCGACGATCTCGGACCGTGCGCCGACAAAGCAGTTGTCTTCGATAATCGTCGGGTTGGCTTGCAACGGCTCGAGTACGCCGCCGATTCCCACGCCGCCGGAGAGGTGCACGTTCCGCCCGATCTGTGCGCACGATCCAACCGTGGCCCACGTATCAACCATGGTTCCTTCGCCGACGTACGCCCCGATGTTCACGTAGCACGGCATCATGACGACGTTGCGTCCGATGTAGGTGCCCGTGCGGGCGACCGCGGGCGGCACTACGCGGAAGCCACCGGCACGAAAGCCGGCATCGGTAAAGTGCTGGAACCGCATAGGGACCTTGTCGAACCAGGACGTGCCCGGGCCGGGAATCACGTGGTTGTCGTGCGTCCGGAAATGCAGCAGCACCGCCTTCTTGATCCATTGGTGCGTCACCCACGTCCCGTCGATCTTTTCGGCCACGCGCAGCCGTCCCTCGTTTAGACCTTCGATCACCTCGTCGAGCGCCGCGGCCAGCTCCGTGGGCACCTGGCTCGGCGCAATCTCGGCGCGGCGCTCGAATGCAGAATCGATCAATGCGGCAAGCCCCGGCGTCTCCATCGAATCAATCCTCACTTTGGTTGACCGCAGAATGCGGCGATTCGCCTGGCCGCCTCGATGCACTCGCGCGTGTCGGGGACGAGCGCCATTCGGACGTACCCGCGTCCCGGGTTCACGCCGTGCGCTTCGCGCGCGAGATAGTGGCCCGGCAGCACGGTTACATGAGTCGTCGCGAACAGCTCCTTCGTAAACCGCTCGTCGTCACCCGGCACGGCCAGGCGGGCATCCGCCGCACGCGGGACGCCGGCCCACAGGTAGAAACCCGCATCCGGTCGCCGTATGTTCATCACTGGCTGCAACAGCGGGACGACGGCCGCGAACTTGTCGCGGTACATTGTGCGGTTCTCACGCACGTGCGCCTCGTCGTTCCACGCGGCGATGCTGGCGTGCTGCACGGCGAGGCTCATCGCGCACCCATGATACGTGCGATAGAGCAGGAACTGGCGCAGCAGCGCGGCGTCTCCGGCCACGCCGCCCGATCGCAGACCAGGGGCATTCGATCGCTTCGACAGGCTCGTGAACACCAGGAGGCGGCGGAAGTCGTCTCGGCCCAGGCGCCATGCGGCCTCCAGTCCGCCGAGCGGCGGGGCCTGCTCGTCGTCGTAGATCTCCGAATAGCATTCGTCTGACGCGATCACGAAACCATAACGATCCGATCGTTCAAACAGCGCGCGCCATTCGTCGAGCGTCAACACGCGGCCCGTGGGGTTGCCCGGAGAACAGACGTACATCAACTGCGTCCGTCGCCACTCCGCATCGGTGAGCGAGTCGAGGTCCAGCGAGAACCCCCGATTGGCGGTCTGGTTCAGGTAGCGCGGCTCCGCGCCGGCCAGCAGCGCCGCGCCTTCGTAGATTTGATAGAAGGGGTTCGGGCACACCACGAGCGGTGTCGGGTGGGCGGCAGCGATCACGCATTGGGCGCACGCGAAGAGCGCCTCGCGCGTCCCGTTGACCGGCAACACCTGCGACGCCGCGTCGAGACGAAGCAGGTTGTAGCGGCGTCTGAACCAGGCGGCGATCGCCTCGCGCAACGCTTCGGTTCCGCCGGTCGTCGGATATATCGAGAGGCTGTCGAGGTGAGCGACGAGCGCCGAACGCAGGAGATCCGGCGTGGGGTGCTGCGGCTCTCCTAGCGACAAACGAATGGGGGTCAGCGCCGGGGATGTGGTCGTGCCGAGCAGCGCGCGGAGCTTCTCGAACGGATATGGCTGAAGATTGGCGAGCCGCGGGTTCACACGGTTTCCTCGAGACCCATCGTATCCAGCCGGAGCCTGTTCCTGAAATCCGACCTTTGTCCTGAACCGCGACGCCGCGACCTGCCGCGAGGCGCTATCATCCGGCCATGACCGCCTTCCCGAAGCTGCGCCTGCCCTCGCATCCTGGACGATTGGCTCTCTGCGCCCTTTTCCTGGCGACAGCTCCTGCCGCCGCGTGGGAAATCCCGCCCGACAACGGGACGCTGCCGAACTCGGCGGTGCGGGAGATCCTGGCCGCAGATGAATACCCGGTGACGAGCGGCTACACGCAACGCATCGAGTTCATCGATTTCATGGCCAATGGGCGGCCGTTTACGCAGGTCGTTGTCATTCTCACCCCCGATACACCGCGCCTGCACCGCGGACGAAGGCTGGTTGTCGTCGGCGGCGAGCCTGGAAGCGAGTACGGTATGGACTTCGTGTCCACGGTCGAACACCGCGAAGGACCAGGCATCTGGCTCGCAAAACGCGGAGTGACCTTTATCGCGCTGACGAGGGTGGGCCGATGGAACTTCCTCGCGCCTTCTGGTGACGGATCGTGGGCGATGGTCCCAATCGGTCGTCGCATGCCGATCTTCACCCGTACGCAGAAGGCCCATTGGCCCGACACCGAATACGAGGTGCGAGCGTCGGGCGAATCTGCTGGGACATCCGCGAGCGCCAGCGCGGTCTACCGCTTCCCCAAAAAGGGGACCGAGCTGGAGAAGCAGATGCTTGCGGCGACGCCGCGCGTCTTCGTCGAGGGGTATCGGCTGGCTCTCGAGAAGGGAATCCCTGATAGGGCAGGCGCGTTCGTGTTGTTCTGGGGCATGTCGACCGGCGGGGCGAGCTTGTATCCGCTCGCGAAATACTACGCGCCCGATGGTTACCTTGGGTGGGGTACGAGCTCCACCGGACTGGCCCATGCCACTTCCACCGCGGTGCTCGGAAACAGTTTCAACAACATTTACGACCGCATGGCGTTGCGAGTACGCGAGCGCGGCATCGACGACTTCGAGTTCTACACCAAGACGATCGACCCCCAGACCCGGGCACGGTGGTGGCAGGCCGCGCTCCGTTCACCGCGATTCAAGAGCACCGAGGATGCGGCCATGTACTTCAGTGCCGGCGCGCTCGCCGAGCACGGGATGCGTCTCTGGCAATCGGACCTGCTCGGTCCCGCGGAGCGCACGGGCGGCTATGCCGCGTTCATACACGCGATATTCGAAACGAGCTTTCCCCCTGCGGAGCTGCAGAAGGTCGCCATTCTGGACTTGAATGGCACCGAGGACGAAACTCTGCCGCCGGCGACCGTTGATTCGAACCGCCGCGTGATGGAGCCCTATGCAAAAAGATTCAGGCTGGGGCGCGTCGAGGGCCTGCGCCACTATCTCTTCACGCAGGACAGCATCAAGGTCGTAGGGACGATGTGGTTCCGCTACATCGAGTCGGGCTTCTTTGATTGACACACGCAGTGTGTGGCTTAGCCGGGTTTCACGGCTAACGCGACTTTAAACTCACGCCGGCCGGATATTGACGTTCGTGTGGAAGAAGTTTTCCGGATCGTACTTGCGTTTGAGCTCCTGAAGCCGGACGTAGTTGGGTCCGTAGACCGCCTGTGCGTCGCTCTCGTCGTGAGCTAGATAGTTCATATATCGCGCGGATCCGAGGAACGGCTTCAGCGCCGCATAGGTATCGCGACACCACCGGGTGCAGGTGTCGGTATCGCGCGGATCGCTCCACTGCGAGATGAGGACGACGTCGAACCCCCGTGTTCGCAGGGTGCACGCCGTGTCAGTGAGACCCACGCGAGTCGAGGCGCCGTGAAAATCCTCGATCACGATCTGACTCATTGGTGAAGGGCACCGGTCGAAGTGTTCCAACAATGTGCGGATGCAGTCGTCGGTCAAATCGGTCACGAATTGGGCTTTCCAGTAATTCAGGGCCCCCCGCGGGAAAGACGGATCGAGCAGCCCGTTGAGCGTGCAGTACGGGAGCGGCCCCAGAGCATCCATGACGGGCGGGCCGAATGCCTTCAACGGCTTGACTGCCGCTTCACCCTCCGCGAGCGACCCGAAATGCGCGGCCAGAATGCCGACGAGTTTGGCGCCGGAGCCGTCGGGCGCTGTCAGCAAACCGGCAAACAGCGCCATGTCGTCGGAAGCCGTCGCGCATTGCTCCCTGAAGAATCGCAGCACGTCGAAACCCTTTGCGAACGGGTGTGCGACGAGTCCGCCCGTAATCGTTGGACCGACGGCGTGCAGGTTGTACTCGAGTGACGTGGCGATGCCGAAGTTGCCGCCGCCGCCGCGAATTGCCCAGAAGAGATCCGGGTTTTCACTCTGACTCGCGCGCGTAACCCGACCGTCGGCCATCACCAGCTCGGCCGACCGCAGATTGTCGAGGGCTAAACCGCATTTCGTCATCAGCCATCCGAGGCCGCCGCCAAGCGTCAATCCGGCAATACCGGTCGTGCCAATGACGCCGCCGGTGGTCGCCAGGCCATGCAGTTGTGTCTCGCGGTTGAACTCTTTCCAGAGCACGCCGCCCTCGGCGCGAGCCGTGCGTGCCACAGGATCGACATGAATGCCCTTCATGAGGGACAAATCGATCATCACGCCATCGTCAATCGTTGCCCGCCCGGCGACGTTGTGACCGCCGCCTCGGACGGCGACGTCGAGATGTAACGTCTTGGCGAGCTTTACCGCGTCGATGACGTCCGCGACGCCGCGGCAGCGCGCCACGACTGCCGGATGCTTGTCGATGAGCCCGTTGTGCACGCGTCGGGCGTCGTCATATCCGGCGTCAGATGGCTGGAGCAGTTGGCCGCTGAATGAGGGTGCAAACTCCTTGAGCGCCGCCGCAATCGACATCGATCGCCTCCGAATTCGTGAGTCGGCCCCCCTGGCGGCCGTACCTGCGCCATTTACTTGAGATGCGGGCGGACGATGTCGGTCCAGATCTCGTAGCCGGCTTTCGTCATGTGCTGCCCGTCCGAGATGAACAGGTCC
>Ga0075428_100010560_pt1 | contig 10264 bp, 9 predicted proteins | sample RhiMetdeltSRZDD2_FD_75291 | JGI IMG/M metagenome (GOLD analysis project Ga0075428, IMG submission 75291) | Populus rhizosphere microbial communities from Tennessee, USA - Rhizosphere MetaG P. deltoides SRZDD2 | ecosystem: Host-associated > Plants > Roots > Rhizosphere > Soil | place: USA...
GATTGGGCCATTGGGACTTGGGAGTGCGTTGGAGCTTGGGATTTGACACTCGTGGGCTCAGGGTTGCTCCTTGATGTTCAGGTCGCTCCCTGCTACGTTTCGCTGCCATGAAGAGCTGTCATCCCGCTGTGCTGTTCCTCGCGCTTTCGACCGCGCTCGTTGCCGCCGGCGAGCCGGCAAAGCTGCCGGGGATCGGCGACGCCATGCAGGAGATGATCGCCAGAAACGAGATTGCCGGCGCTGTGACGGTGGTCGCCGGCAAAGACGACATCCTGCACCTCCAGACCACGGGGTTCGCCGACGTCGCGACCAAACGGCCGATGAAGCCGGATACCCTCTTCTGGATCGCGTCGATGACGAAGCCCGTGACCGGCGCCGCCGTTCTGATGCTGCAAGACGAGGGCAAACTCAACGTCGCCGATCCGGTCGCGAAGTACCTGCCGGAATTCGGCAACCTCAATACCCCCTCGGGCAAGCCGGCGAATCTCACCATTGCTCAGATCCTGACTCACACGTCGGGCCTCGGCGAGGCGACCGGACCGGCGGCGCAGCAGGCCAGGACGCTCGCCGATCTCGTACCGATCTGGCTCGCGGCGCCGATGCAGTACGAGCCGGGCGAGCGGTGGAAGTACACGCAGAGCGGGATCAACGCCGCAGCCCGGATTGTCGAGGTCGTCAGCGGCATGACGTTCGACGCGTTCGTCCAGAAGCGGCTGTTCAATCCGCTGGGGATGAAGAGCACGACCTTTTACCCGACCGCCGGACAGCGCCGTCGGCTGGCGACCGCGTATGCGAAGAACAAGGACTCCGGCGCGCTCGAGCCGACGCCGCCGCGGCCGGAGTACGGGCCGCGCGACCGGCCGCCCCAGGGTAACGGCGGGCTCTACTCGACCGCGCCGGACTACGCGCGGTTCGCGCGGATGCTTTTGAACGGCGGTACGCTCGACGGCCGGCGGTATCTCAGCAGCGCGGCGATGACGCTCCTGACGACGCCGCAGACCGGCAGCCTCGACACCGGCTTCTTCCAGGGCGAGACCTACGGCAATCGCGGTGCGAACTATGGCTGGGGCATCGGCACGTGCGTGCTGCGTACGCCGCACGATGGCGTGGCCGCGATGCTCTCGCCGGGGACCTACGGACATGGCGGCGCCTGGGGCACGCAGGCGTGGATCGATCCGATCAAGAACGTCGCCTACATCCTCATGGTGCAGCGCGCGAATTTCCCCAACAGCGACGCCAGTGAAGTGCGCCGGGCGTTTCAGGAGGCGGCTGCGCGGGCGCTCACGATGCCCTGAGAGCGGCCTGGCGTGGACCGCTTCGACGAACGAAGCGATCAGCGTTCGCAGAGCGCCGCATACAGTGCCGCGCGCTGATAGCGGGAACGGCGCGAACCTAGTTTCTGCACTCGCTGAAATCCGGCATCGCTTGCCAGTCGCGATAACAAGGCGAGGCTGACCGGATTCGGTACCCACGGGTTCGCGATGTCCGTGTCGTACTCGACGATCAGGAGCCGGCCCGACACGGCGAGCGCCGTCTCGCACCGGCGCACGAACTCGCGCTGCGACTCCACGAAGTGCAGCGAGTTGGCCATGAGGATCCCGTCCAGCCCCGGCTCGAAGGGCCACGAGCGGGTGAAGTCTGAGATGTAGGTTGCGATCCGGACGCCGCTGGCTGCCGGCGGCACACGCTTCACCGCTCGTGCGTCGCGGTCGACGGCGTGAATGGCGGACCCCGGGGCAAGCCGTCCGGCCAGCGCCAGCGTGAAAGTCCCGTCTCCACACCCCAAATCAGCCCACGTGGACGGCGCCGGCGTGTCGAAGCGGGCGCCATCGAACATCGCGGACGCGTCGGCATGGCGCATCTTCGGATGATACGCGCGCCTTCGAGCAATGCCGCGACCGTTGGTCGCGCGCTTGCAGAGCCCGCATGCGCACGAGCGCGTGAGATCGTGCTCTCGGCGGTCAAGTACCGAACCACCCGTCCCGGAACAGCCAAGAATGACACGCTTATCCTGGAGGAGATTCGATAGTGGTTGCTGAAAAACGAACGGCGACTAGGGACAAGGGACAAGGGACATTTGTCCCTTGTCCCTTGTCACTGATCACTGAAAGATCCTCGCCACCATGGCGTTGAAACGCGCATCGGATCGCAGGGCATCGAAGACGGGCCGCACCCCGAGCCACGACAGGTCTGCGGCCCGCGCCTGGCTCGCCCGCTCCAGCCATTCGATCGCGAGCTCAGTGTCGCCGAAGCCTGCGTGCACCTGGGCGATCAAGGACGGGGAGACATAGCGTTGGTCGGCCAGCAGGACCAGCGCTTCGAGCAGTCCTCGCGCGCGCTCGAGCTGTTTGCCCCGCGCACAGGCATACGCGAGCGCCGCGCTCATCTCGGGACTGCCGGCGACCTGGGTCGCTGTTTCCAGGGTTGCGATGGCTTCGTCGACGCGTGAGCTCTCGACGAGCGTGAGGCCGAGGAACAGGCGCGCGGTTGGCGAACCGGGATCGAGCTCGAGACAATGACGAAGCTCGCGCTCGGCCTGGGCGAAATCGTGGGCGAAATAGTTGCCGATCCCTGTGCTCGCCCGGATCGCCATCGACAGCGGATCGGCGGCGGCCGCTCGCGCGAGCTCGGTCGCCGCTTCCTCGAACCGGCGCAGCGGCACCAGATAGTTGATCGCGTACCAGTGGTGCGCCGAAGGATCCTCCGGGTTGACCTCGATCGCGCGGTGATACCCGATCGCGGCTTCACGCCAGTTCCACTCATACACTCCGGCGATACAGGCATCCGCGGCATGGGCACCGGCGAGATCTCCCGCAATCTCGATGGCGCGGCGTGCTGCCGCCCTGGCGCGAGGCATGATGTCGTGCGGCGCGAGGACGCCGTACAGGCCGAGCGTGGTGTAGGCTTCGGCCAGCGCGGCATAGGCCGGGGCGTATTCGGGCTCCTTTTCGATCGCCGCGTGGAAATAGGCCGCGCTCTTCTGCAGCGCGAGCTCGGTCCGCTGGTTCCAGCAGTACCGCCCCTTCAGGTAGAGCATGTAGACGTCGGCCCCCTGGCTGCCCGATTTCAAGGCCGCATTCTGCGTCGTCGCCGACGGCGCCAGCCTGACGCCAAGCTCCCGGCAGACTGCGCTGGCGATGTCCTCCTGGACGCCGACGATGTCGGACATGTCCCGGCTCAACCGCTCGTTCGACATTTGAACGCCAGTGAGCGCGTCGGTGAGGCGTGCCGTGACGTAGACGCGATGCTCCGATACCCGGACGCTGCCCTGCAGCACGGTCTTGACGTTCAGCATCGATCGAATCTGCTGGGGATTCGCCAGCGCCTCGATTCGGAACGCCGAAGCACGCGGCACGACGTGAAGACCCGGGATGCCGCTCAAGGCGTGGATGATCTCTTCTGCCAGGCCCTCGCAGAAATATCCGAGACTCTGATCGTGGCTCAGGTCCACGAACGGCAGCACGGCGATCGATCGGTCCGCGTCGCCATTGACCGGCCCGGCGCCGTAGGCTCGAAGGGGCGCGGGACTCACCCGGCCTGCGGCGCGATCGATGAACGCTTCGAGAGCTCCGGCGCTCTCCGGACGCTCTTCCGGGAGGGCCGCGCTGGCAGTCTCCACCACCCGGATGAACGACGGCGGGAGATCGGGCCTGATATCGCGCAGCAGGCGCCGGCGTCCGCTCGCGTGCGCGACCCGGAAGTCCTCGATCGTCTCGCCGAGCACCGGATATTGGCCGGTCACCAGGTAGAACAACAGCACGCCGAGGCTGTAGAGGTCGCTCTGCAGCGTGGGCTCGGCCCCGAGCAGGACCTCGGGCGCGGCGTAGTACGGCGTGACAACCGGGCGGTGACGGTGACGTCCGCCGATTTCGGTCAGCCGCGCGGCGCCGAAGTCGGTCAACACGATTCGGCCGCCGCGCTGACGCATCACGTTCTGCGCTTTGACGTCGCCGTGGACGAAGCCCGCCCGATGGACCGCCGCCAGTGCGCGGCACAGATCGACCGCGACGAGCAGCGCTTCCTGGGCGCTGAAGGGTCCTGACCGGTCCTGGATCTGCCACAGGGTGCGGCCCTCGATGCACTCCATCCAGAAGCCGACCTGATCATCGAAGCAGTCGGCGCCGAACACGGTGACGACGTTGTCGTGCCGAATCTGCGCGAGCAGCCGGGCCTCGGCCACGACGGCTTTTCCGGAGCCCGCCGGAACACTGTCGAGCAGCTTCAGCGCGACTTCACGCTCGAGCCGGGGCTCCCACGCCCTGAGCACGCGCCCGAAGCTGCCACGGCCGATCTCGGCGACGATGCGGAGCGGTCCCCATGATGCACTGGTCGCAGAGTTCGTTGAGGGGATCGGAGCGGGTGCCGATGGCGGCGGCGACGGTGGGGACGCAGCCGGTGCCGCAAGTTTCTCCAGGTCCGCAGCGCCGAGATCCAGGGCGCGCGAGAGCGCGGCGATGGTTTCGAGCTCCCGGGCCAGGCGATGGTGCGACGGATTGGTCAGCCGGCTTCGCGCCGCTGCCCAGTCGAAGTCTGAGCGGTCGGCCGCCGCGGAGGCCAGCTCCTCGAGTGCCGGGTCGGGCGAATCATCCAGGTTGCTCATCGCGATGCCGCCTTCGATCCATGATTCCCGCGAGCTTCAGAACCGCCCGCCGCACTCCTACCCGCGCAGCGTTCGCCGTAGGTTTTCCCATGGCGGCGGCAATGTCGTCGTAATCGAGTCCCCACTCGACGCGGGCGATGATCAGCTCGCGCTCTTCGTCGCGCAGTTCTTCGAGCGCCGCTTCGAAGATCTCGCGGTCTTCCTGCTTCGCCGCCATCTCGTACGGCGATGGCTGATGGCTCGGCAACGAGTCGTCGAGCTCGACCCCGGGGGGGCCTCGACGGGCGGAGCGCAATTCGTCGAGGATGCGATTGAGTACGGCCTTCCGCAGGTAGGCGTGCAGCGCGCCGGGCCGTTCGGGCTCGAAGGTTTCCAGATGCCGGAGGACGCGGATGATCGCGTCATGCACCAGGTCCTGCGTCTCGGACATCGAGCGGGCGCTGGCGGGGAGACGCCCATGGGCCCAGCGGCACAGGGGCCGGAGGTACCGGCCGATCAGCCGGCCACGGGCCTCCTCGTCGCCGGCCTTCAGGCGTTCGAGCAGCTGGGTCGAGGTTTCCGGGTTGGGGTTCGGGGTCTCTGACACGGATCGGGACGCTTCCGGTTCTGGTCGCAGCACCACTTACCGTTGGACGAAAACACCACGTCACCGTCTCCGGCCGGCGGGATCGGCTCGATTCAGCCGCGTCCGCCGCTTCGGCGTGCGGATTATACGTCCAGATCAGAAACGCCACGGAATCGCCCCCAATGCCGGGTATCGACACGGTCACACTGACTGGATAACGAGCGGGGCCGGTTTCTTGAACACAGGGAGGCAGCGGTGAGTTACAATACCTGCTCACGCTTGTCGGGGCGTGGCTCAGCCTGGTAGAGCACTCGGTTCGGGACCGAGGGGTCGAAGGTTCAAATCCTTTCGCCCCGACCAATCAAATCAGCAGTTTACGGCCTGGCGATTGTCGCCGGGCCGTTTCTGTTTGCAACGGGATTGCAACCAAGGCCCCACCAGATCATTCGACAATCTCGCGCACGCGCCGCCTCGTCGATCTCGAAACGCACGAAGCCGTCTTCTCGTGGATTCTGCAGCGGCTCGCCGACGCGGGCTTGGTTAAAGGCAAGACGATCGGGATTGACGCGACCACGCTGGAAGCGAACGCGGCGCTACGCAGCATCGTGCGGCGCGACACGGGCGCCACCTATCAGGAATTCCTGACGCAGCTCGCGCAGGCGTCCGGCGTCGAGACGCCCACGCGCGCGGGCGCTCGGGATCACGGTGGAGCTCCCAGGACCATGGTGGCTGTCGGCGCTCTGCACCTGCGGGTGGCTCGTGGCGAGGAACCGTGCGGGGCCTGTCGCACCGCACCCGCCGTTGTCGTCGTACCGCGGTATGACGGCGATCGACACTCGGCCCAGGTCCTGAACACCCATCGCGCATTGTGTCGTCCATGTGCAGTTCGACCACCCGCGCGGCGCGTACCCTTCCGGTCGCGCGTACAGCAGGTTGCGAAGTGGCAAGGCGAGATTCGCTCAGGCAGGTAAATGTGTGAGGCTGACCGGGGGGCGATGCTTTTCGGTTCGGCGGGCGTTCCCCCGGTTCCTGTTGGTTCCTCCCGGCCGACGGGTCTCCTGTGAGACCCGCTGAACCACTTGATCACCGCTCATTGACAACTGAATAGCCTTTCCAATGTTTCGCAACGGTCGCGATATGGCGAATGCCCCTCAGCATGTGCGCTGAAGTCGCTGGCGCGGGCGACAAGCCGGCTGTCCGAGTGAGAAGTCTTCCAACCGCGATCTCAAAGTTTCAGCAGACTCCAACTCTCTTGCTGTTCAGGACCTGTCTGCGTGATACAACGGCCCCGCCATTCGCATGAGGTCAACGATGCATCTCCTTATCGTCGACGATGACCGTGAGACGGTAGACGGGCTCACGGAACTACTCGAAGATGCAGGGTTTGAGTGCGACGGCGCAACGAGTTTTGAGGCGGCGATTGCCGCGATGCGGGCGTCTCCGCCCGATGTGTTAGTGACCGACATTCGCCTTCAAGGATTCAACGGCCTTCACTTGGTGCTGCGTCGGCCCGTCGGAACCTATGCCATTGTGATGTCGGCATTTCCGGATCCAGTGCTCCACACAGAGGCCCATCGGTTGGGCGCGCCGTTTCTCGGAAAGCCGGTGCAGACGCGACAGCTTCTTGAGCTGCTGCAGCGCGTACTCGCCCATCCTCGCGATTTACTTGATTAGGCGGCAGCCGCCGAATGCCACGAGCGCGGTTGAAGTTGTCCGTGAAGCGAAGCCGAACAGGCTTGCCTTTGTGCGGGCGCACTTGCTCTGTCCGGCGCCGCTTGTTTACAGCGCCAAACACACGCGCTGCAAACAAGTGTGCGCCAGGGGTACGACGGCGGATGAAAGACCGTTGAGAGGGTCCTCGGCCCCTGTGCCCGAACGGGTTACCGAATCAGCCGTCCGAGCAGAGCCGTCAACTCGCCTGCGTCACGCCGAGACAGTTGACCGTCGCTCAGCAGTGCCGTCGCTCTTCGAAGGAGCGTAACGATATCCGCTAGCGTGAGATTCAGCACATCGGCGTTCGAAAGCCCGCAGAGCAACTTACCAAGCAATCCTTCCCCGCGAGACGCGCTGATGCAGACCTGTACCGTGATCAGTGCCGCGTGCGCGATTTTCATCGGCGAGCTGTGGACACGGAAGGTTGGTCTGATCTCAACTCTGTTTAACCGCGAACGGCGCGCTTTTCGTCGCTGGTGGGTAATCGTCGAGTGGCGACCGATGCTCTCCTGGCTACACGTCCGATGTATCGATTCGTACCGGGTACTGATTCACTAATTCAATGGGCAGCTCAAAGGCCCGAAAAAAGTTCTCGTCGAGCTTTTGTGCGAAGCAAAGTTCGTACTTGCGGACTAGGCGGTCCGTCGGGCTTTTTGTAGAAACTCCACGGGTCGTTGTCTTCGGCTTGCCAGTCGTCAGGGAGATCGACCTCGAGCCCGACACACGAATATCGGTGCCAACGCTTCGCCTGTGCCTGGCTCCTTGTCACTCCTGCGGTGCAAAGCCATGCCGCGAGCGTAAGCACCACGGCGGCTCGCCACCTTGTGGGAATCATGGTCGCGGGTGGGCTACCGCCAGCCCTTCTCGATCATCGCGGCCTTGCACGCTGCCGAGACGTCCTCGATCTCCCGATCCGATTTGCACACCTGAGGTCATGAGGAGATCGCCGCTGTCGATCCGAAGCTCCCATCCGAGTTGGTGGGTTAGCAGCACGAGGCGCGCAACCTTGCCACGTTTCGTGAGCGTCCACAGCGTCTCGAGCTCTACGGCGTTGGCGTTCCAAAACTCGCGTTGCGGCGTCGGGTTCATTGAGGGGCTGGATCGTAGCACGCGACGTCGATCAGTCCTCCGCGCGTTCCTCGTCCTCGGGAGCGATCGGCCATTCGTATCCACAATTAGTGCAGCACCAAGTAAGAGCGAAGGTCTGCCCGTGGATCGTCGTCTCCGGCCGTACGAGTCCAGTGACGCGGCATTCGGGGCACCTGTTAGGAAGCCGAAGGCGCAAATACATGAGAGGGGAGCTCAGAAGCGCACGTCACGGCCAAATGGGCCCGACCAGCCGTGGACCTGCAGCGCGTCCGTCAACTGCTCCCACCGTTCTGTCAGGTGCGCGGTGGAGGTGAAGCGCTCAGAATGCGAATCGCCGTCGGGCGAGATGAGGGTCAGCAGGTGAGGCCGGCCCGGATAGATCTCGCACTGCACGTACTCGGACCCGTTGGAGAAGAAGTAAATCACGCGTGTGAACCCGCCGTTGCTGTCGGGACTAGTTCAGGGGCGTCTGCGCTGCTGCGGTCACTTCCACCAACACTTGGGTCAGCGGGTGTACTCGCGCCAAACCCATGCTCGCGCAGGAAGTCGTCCAATGCATCGTTGACGAGAGACAGCAATTGCTCGCGCGTGATCCTGACCGAGGTGAGAACCTGCACAGCGGCCCACAGCCCCGTCCTCGGGCGCTCAGGACACACGTCAATCGAGAGAAGATATCGTGCGCGGCTCCCTCTCGGCTCGAAGGCTATCCACGCAACCCTGAATCGATGAGGGTTGCCATTCACATTCCGCGCATGCTGCCCGATCACGACTTGCATTTCCGCCTGGGTCACGCCGCACCTGCTCCTGTCTCGCTATGCACCGCCCGTTAGAGGATGTGCGCGCGTTCTTCGTACGGAGGGAGCGGCGTCCGCTAGTGCATCGAGCGGGCCAAGACACTTTCGTCGACCTTCCTTAATGAATCTGCGAGTTTGGTCTGAGCGGGGGGTGCCTACTCAGTTCTAGGACGAGACACGCTGTTGAAGACCGGCGAAATCGCCCCAAAAATCGACGAATCTGCGTTATCCAAAACGAGACACTGCATGTCCGATTTCAGAGCAAGGCTTGTAGGTTGGTGCCATGGAGCCTTGCGAAGTCGGTTCAGCGGTCGGGGGCTGGTGGGCCTGCGCCACGAAGTACCGCCCGGGGTAAAGGCGTCGTGTCGCAGTTGGCAAGCGTGACATCGAGCGATGGAAAGCGCGGATCGCGGCGCTCGGGTTCACGCGCGCACGTTGAAAAAGGGACGCCGCCTCTTTTAGGCAGCCGCGGTTGGCGTCCGCCGGTCCTCCCGCCGGTTCCTGACCCGCGGCTGCCCGTTTTCCTTCGGGCTGTTCTCGGTGTCAACGGTCCGGTTCTCGTTCCGGTTCTCGTTCCCTACTCGCGCGGACGTCATCGCCCACGGAGAATGCGCCTTGCGTACCGCATGCATCACAGCGATAGAAGACCAGGCGATCTCTGAGAACGACTAAGCGAGCAGCAGCACGGCACCGTGGGCAAAGCAGTGAGGATACCGGATGTTCACTCACGCACCATCGTTAGGCAAATGCGTTGCCGAACGGTCCAACGCTCAGCAAAGGATCAGGTCGGGCCGAAGAGAGCGCCGGTGACGACCGTGCCGAGTGTTGAACAGCTCGTGACGGTCGCGGATCTGCGTGTATCCGGGGTGTTTCAATTTCACCCACGATGTTGCGCGGCCGTCGGTCCGATAGGTGCCATGCACCCACTTCCCGACGATGCCTTCAAGATCGAGCTCACACGCAGCTCTGAACAGATCCGAGCCGCGCTCGTGAATGTGATCGAGACGCAGTAGCCTGCTGTCCACGATCGGCATGATGCCGTGCAGTCGACGCTTGCGGTCGAGCAGCGGCAAGCCCGTCAGAGCCTCACCCTCGATGCTGAGTACGTCGAACGCGTAAAAGTGGGGCCACTCGCGACGGAACAGCAGCTGCTTGAAATGGGTGCGGCCGTCAGGGTCCAAGCAGCAGATCTCGCCGTCGAGCACGCATGAGAACGCACGGACGGCGTGGGCGATTTCCTCTGACAGCTGCGGCCACTGCCTGAAGGTGTGCCCGTTGCGCGAGACGAGCTCGCAGCGATGGCCGCGGACGTGCGCCAGGGCGCGGAAGCCGTCTAGCTTCGGCTCGAAGATGAAGTCGGGGTGATCGAAAGCCTCCGGGACGCGGAGGAGCCGCATCGGTGTGATCAGAGGGATACCAGGAATCCGTCACATCGTATCAGACGGGACCAAACGCCTTTGGCGTGCTCCCGTAAAGGTAGCTTGGGAGGCGCGCCAGCAATCA
>Ga0075428_100010562_pt1 | contig 10263 bp, 7 predicted proteins | sample RhiMetdeltSRZDD2_FD_75291 | JGI IMG/M metagenome (GOLD analysis project Ga0075428, IMG submission 75291) | Populus rhizosphere microbial communities from Tennessee, USA - Rhizosphere MetaG P. deltoides SRZDD2 | ecosystem: Host-associated > Plants > Roots > Rhizosphere > Soil | place: USA...
CGAAGACCAACGGCGCGACCGAGGTGAAGAGGCCGGTGCGCTCGAAGACCGCGTGATGCCGATCCGAGCCCGCACCCCGCCGGTTGAAGAGCATGGCGCCTGCCAACGCGGCGGCCGGGAACAAGAGGAAGACGCCCATCGCCAGGGACAACGAGCTCTCGTGCAGGAATTTGATCACCCATCCCCACTGGTAGATCGTCGTGAAGATGGCGGAGAGGACCGTCAGCGCGGGCCAACGCTTCTGGTAGGCGACCCAGGCCAGGCCCACGTTAAGAAGGAGCAAGTACGAGAAGAGCGGAATGGGCCTGTTCTCGCCCGTCGAGAGCAGGATCGGCGTGAGGAAACCGCCGAGCAGGCCGAGCACGGCGATGAACATCGACTCGCGCCGAATGGACAACAGCACCGCAACCGCCGTGACGAGAGCGAGCAACAGGAATGTCGGCGTCGTCGGGATCAAATCCCACAGCGCGTGCGCCGCGAAAAACGTGGAAAAGAGGATCGCGATCGCGGCGGCGTCGAGCGCGTTGGCCGTGACGTGATAGCGGCGGGCCGCTTTGCGTTCGCAGACGACGAGCAGCACGATCGCCGTGATCACGCCGATGAGGACGCGAATCGGCGGCGCGAGCCAGCCACGGTCAATCGAGATCTTCAGAAAGAGGACCGCTCCGACGACCAGGGCGATCCCGGCAACAGCCGCCGCGAGCCGAACGCCGAGGAGACTTTCCCAATCGAACGGCGGCTTGGGTGGCGCGGGCGGAACTGAAGGACGTGGAGGTGGCGGCGGTGATGGTGGCGGCGTTGACGGCGCCGCCGGGCGCGCTGGCGGAACCGGAAGCGCCGCCGGCTGCGACGGCAATGCAGACGGCACGGCCGGTGCCGGCGCCGCCGGTCTCTGTTCGGGTGCCGCCGGCTTCTGTTCGGGTGCCCGCGGCGGCGTTGGCTTGGGTGCCGATGGAACGACGGGCGGCGATGTCACCGCTGGGCCCTGCGGTGTTGCGGCGGGCTGGGCCGGTGCCGTCGACGCTGGCTCGGCCGGCGCCGTCTCCGACGTGACACGCTTCAGCTGACGTGCGAGCGCCGTTGTGGCGATCTCTTGTGACTCGAGCGCGTCTTCGAGCTGGCGCAAACGCTCGAGCGCGCGGTTCAGGGATATCCGCGTGGAAATCGCGAGTACCAGCAACGCGAGGCCGACCAGGAACTCCATGGACCCCCGGGACGCGCGAATCGTAGCATTTGGTGACAGACCGCTTATCCGCGTACGGTCTGTTCACGATAGCCACTAGCTTACGAACCAAGGCGGACAGGTGTCCTGTTAACGGCGTGAAAAACGTTGAAATATTGTGAGTGGTTGACTGTGTTGGGCTAGAACGTCCTCCGTCAATAGCCCGACGAGATACGTCGTGAGAGCCTCCGAATCAGGCGGGTCTCGATGACGACAGACGCTGAACCAGAAGTGATGTTGCGTGATGGATCGTACGTGCCGATAGGCACGTACGACTTTGTATCCACCTTGATCGCGCGCGGCGTTCGCGTTCGCGTCGACGATTCGGGGCGCTTGGACATCTGTCAGACTCGCACGCGCGGTGGAGCAAATTAGAAGGGCAAGCAGCAATTCCAACGGTTGGGCTAGAATCAGCCCGCTACCCGTGCTGGCGTTGACATTCACACTGAAAGACTTCGAGACCGGCCAACTGCTCGGCTTGGCGCTCGTCTGTCCGACTGCACGATACGCGTCAGTGCTGGCGACGGGCGGGACCAGATTCGACCGCCGTCACGCACTGCCGTCTCAGTGGAAGGAACTCGAGGCGGATCTCGAGCGTCTTCAAACGTCGCCGCTCGATCGGTCTTCGACTCTCGTGAGCCTCTTGCTCGACGTGGACCGTCGATCGAACGTGATCGTTCAGCCGCTCACCGGCCTACCGGCAGACGGAGAACCTGAACGATCGGCGGAGCTGCTCGACGCGGTGCTGAAAGGCATGGCGGCGCACCCAGACTTGCGAGTTCAGCAGGGGTCATGATTTAGGCATCTGCCCGCGGTGCGTCCATGGCTTGGGGACCTGCCAGACATGGGTGCACTGCCCGCACAGAAAGTAATCCACTGTGAACGGGCGGCTGAGCTCCAGCCAATAACGTCCTGACGTCCCACAGTGCGGACAGGTCTGCTGAGAAACGTTCTGGATTTGGTGAGTGGATGGTAAGCGATGCGCTTCAGGTGCCACGGAAGCGAAGCGTACGGACTACCGACGGTCGAGTCTGTTCACTTTTGCACACGTCGGGATTGGTTCGCGCACGAAAGTGTTCGAGACCGTGATGAATTACTTCAGCAGTATCTGGATGACGCGCGATGCCTGGACGACGAGATAGTCGAGAACGCCATTGCTGCCGCCATAAGCGTTGAGACATCAACCAAAACTGAACTGGAAGCACTCCGCCCGCCCTCGAAACTGGACCGAGCGTTGGAGCAAGTGAGAGACGAGATTGGACGGGTGTTTCCGGCTCTCGCTCCTGAGGACGTGAAAAAAGTTCAGAACCGCCTTCGGAATAGCGGGAAGTTCATCAAATTGTTCAGGTAGGGGTTCCTAACAAACCGACGGGCTGACCAAGTCATCGTGACGCCGGTCCTGTGGCTGTCAGTTTGGCTGTCAACTGCCTGCGTGGCCCCTGCAGAGCCGTGTGGTAACCCGCAGTTTCTAGGATTTCTTGGAGCCGGCGACCCGACTTGAACGGGTGACCTGCTGATTACGAATCAGCTGCTCTACCAACTGAGCTACGCCGGCAACCGGAACAACCTGCCAAGAGTACAACAGCCCAATCGCGGCGGCAATCAAACCGACGGCCTTCGGCCTGTTCGCCCTCAGCGTGTTGCTTTTCGTCGCGGCGCCCGCCGCGCCGTGGCACGGCGTCCCGATCCGGTCGCGCGAGTTCTGGTGCGCGTCCTTTTGGTGACCTTCTTCCGTTTTGCCCGGATTTTCTCAATCCGGTTGAGCGCCTTGCCCAGCACGCGCCCGATACCGATCGCGGCCTTGTCGAGTTGAGATTGCGATTTGCGTCTGCGCCTGGCCATCATGTCACTCCTGATGGCCATCTTATCTATTCGTGCAACTCTCAGCGCCTGATGGCCTCAGAGCCTCATCGCCTCCGAGCCTTATTTTTTCAATGCTCGCGGGGCCCCACCCCCGCTCGCGGGCGCTCCGGCGCTCGCGGACTCGCTATCCTTTTTTCTTCCGGCGCTGGGGCCCCACCCCCAGCGCTCGCACTGAGGGCTCCGCGCGGGCCGCGGGCGCTTACTTTCCGCAGGCGCCGGCGCCAGCCTTCGAGATCTCGAACTTGTACTCGCCGCGGCGCGACTGAAACGCGAGGACGTCGATGTTGAACTGGCGAGGGCCGGTGGGTTGGACGATGTGATTGACCCACATCTCGAGACGCTCGTCGAGCGGAGTCGGACAGATCGTGCGCTCGCTGCCGACGAGAAACGCGTCGCTGCAAGTCGTCGCGCTGCAGAGCCGGCCGATCAGGGCCTGGTAGGGCAGCCGCGGATCGAAGAGCGTGTGCGCCGTGTCGACCACGACCGACGTTGCGCCGGGATAGCTCCACGGACGGCCGGGCGGGACGCTGATGCCGTTCGGATCGGTCCCGATGACCGCTTCGCGCGGCTGCATGTAGCCCGACGCGCGAATCACGATCGCGCGGTCGAGCGGCACGAAGAACGGTTTCCACGACATCTGCCGGCTCGAGACGAGGAACGCGGAATCCTTGATGACCTGGCCGGCCTCGAGCGCCGCGATGTCAGGGCGCACGGGGCCCTTGGCGCCGATCGATTCGGCGCCACAGGCGCCAGAGGGCGCGGGTTCCGTCTGGAATCGATAGCCGCCCGACACACGCGAGTAGGGAAGAAGCGTCTGAAATCCCTCGACGCGAACGTAGTTGTTGGTCCAGAGCTGCAGCTCGCCCTTCATGCTCATGGGCGATGGGCAGAGCAGCGTGCCGGCGCCGACGACAAAGGGTGCTGAGCAGATGTCGCTCGAGCAAACGCGTCCGATCAGCGCGAGGTACGGCGCCGCGTTGACGACGCGTGAGTTGCCGCGGAACTGGAATTCGGCGCGGCGGCCCGCGAGCTCCTTTTCATATTGCGAGTTGGCCAGGCCGCTGGGGCCGGCGGCGTCGGCGCCCGCACGCAATTCACCGCCCGCGCGGATGAGCAGCGGTTTCTCAAATGCGATGTCGTAGCTGATCCACCCGTGCAGGTTGCCCGGCACGTAGCTGTCCGACCGGTGCTGCTGGACGCCGAACATCTTCGACGATCCGGACGCGTCGGCCTTCGGGACGACCACCGGCAGATTGAGCGGCTTCGATGACATGTCGATGCGCGTGCCGAGCGCAGCGATTGGTGACGCGATCGGTCCGTCGAGTGACGCTGTCCGCACCGGATCCGACAAGCTGCCTTCCGGCGGCGCAGGTATCGACGCAGACGAGGATGCGCTGCTCGTTCGTTTTGCTGCCGTCGGAGGCTGAATTGGATGACCGGCTTCCGGCGGCGGCTTCGGTGGATCGAACGCTTCGCCGAGAGACCACGGACCAAGGCGGCTTGGCGGCTCGCTGGCCGGACGCTGACTCGCGTGATACACCCAGGCCCCGGCCGAGGCCGTGATGATGGCGGCGCAGCCCGCCAGTAACAGAAGACGGCGCTTCGCCATCGGGCGAGTGCAGGGGCAAGAACCGAGCCGGGTGGAAACCCGCGAAAACGCGTGAAACTTGCGCGCGATTCGCGGTACACGAATTCAGGAATCGAACTCGATTACCGAAGTGTCAAGACCTCATCCGCCGCACGGCGGCGCGCTCGCGATCTCGAATCGGTACTCCCCGCGGCGCGACTGGAAGGTGAGATTCGCGAACGGGAGATTGTGCTGATCGGACGAGCGCGGGACGATGTGATTGATCCAGAGCTCCAGACGCTCGTTGTAGCGCGCCGATGGGCAGATCGTCCGTTCGGTGCCGACGAGGAACGCGGGCCCGCACTCCTTCGGGCCGCACAACCGGCCGATGAGCGCCTGATAGGGCAATAGCTTTTCGAGCAGCACGTGATCGCCGTCGACGACGACGGTTTTCGTGCCGGGATACGTCCACACCTCCACGTCCGCGACGATGATGCCGTTCGGACCCGTGGCGCGCACGCGCTCGAGCGGCTGCATCTGACCGGACGCGCGGATCACGAACGCGCGATCCATCGGAACGAAGAACGGCTTCCACGAATTCTGGCGGCTGGAGATCGTAAATCCCGGATCCTTCAAGGGCTGGTCATCGGGCAGCGGCGTTCCAGAGTCGCGCGACGCGGGCGACGCGACTCCACCGCCGCCGTCGCACGCGCTGGGGGCCGCTGGTTCCGCCTGAAATCGATACCCTCCAACAGCGCTCGTATAGCTTTCCAGGGTCTGATACCCCCCGACCTGCACGTAGTTGTTCGTCCAGAGCTGCAGATCCCCCGTGATGCCGAGCGACGACGGACAGAGCACGGCGTGTGCGCCAATCAGAAAGGGTGCCGAGCACTCCTCAGCCGAGCAGACACGCCCAATGAGCGCCAGATAGGGCGCCGCGGGCAGGACCCGCACACGCCCGGCGCTGTTGACCTCGCGCAGGCCGTTTGGTCCGGAGATCTGATCGCCGGCGCGAAGTTCACCGCCGGCCCTGACCAGCAATGGTTTGTCGAAGGTGACGCCGTACCCAATCCATCCGCGAAGATTGCCCGGCACGAACGTGTCCGATCGCCGCTGCTGCATTGCAAACACCGGCGCAGCCTGCGCAGTTGGCGGCGGCGGTTTCGGCACGACGACGAGAGGCGGCGAGGTGGGCGCGGGGATCGGTATCGGCGCCGGTTGAGTCACCGCGGGCGGCAGCGTCGGCGTACCCGACGGGGGACGTGACGGAGATGTCTTGTGATTGTTCGCGGCGGCGTCAGGCTTCTTCGCCGCGCCGGTCTGTGCCGCGGTGCTCGGCGTGGACTCAGGCGCCTGCTCCGGCGCGTCGAGCATCCCTTTCACGGCGGATGTGATCGGTGTCGTCCCTCCGTTGCGCAGACCGACGTACTCGACGATGACGAGACCAAGGAACGCCGCAGCCATCACGACGACTACGACGGTCCTCGCGCGTGTGTCCATTCAGGCTCTCTGGAGCCTGCTTATCGTCGGGGGTACAACCCACTTTAGAGAGCCTTTTCACTTACGATTTTGCAGCGACAAAAGTGTTCACGACGCGCGTTTGCGCGCCGCAAACTTCGCAATTTTTGTACGTCGCGGTTTCGTTGTCGCGGCGCGTGCAGGACGCTTCCTCTCTTTCGCAACTTCGTTCAGGCTCTTGCGCAGCGCGTCCATCAGGTTCACGACACGCGGCTGCGGCTCTGCTGCAGGCGTGACGATGTCTTCGCCTTCGATCTTCGCGTCGATCATCTTCCGCAGCGCGTCCTCGTAGGTGTCGGGATACTGCGTGAAATCGATCGTCCTCTCGAAGCCGCCAATCACTTTTTTCGCGAGCGCGACCTCGTCCGCTCTGACCTTCGACGGAATCGCGTCGATCGCCGAGATCGAATCGGGCTGCCGGATCTCGTTCTGGCGCCGGAGCGTGAACATGATGAGCACTTTGTCGCGCGGCTCGATGGCGACGAGGTGCTCGCGGCCGTGAAACGCGACGGTGCCGACGCCGGCCATGCCTTTCAGCGCCTCGCGCATCACCGCGAACGACTCGGCCGCGACCTTGCCGTCAGGCGCGAGGTAGTACGGCTGCTCCATCAGCATGGGATCGATGGCATCGGCGGAGGAGAACTGCCGGAGGTGAATGACTTTCGTCGATTCGGGCCGGACCTTGGCGATGTCCTGGTCTTCCAGCGCCACGTAGCGCCCGCGTTCGAACTCGTACCCCTTGACGATCTCGTCGTTCGTCACCTCGCGCTTGTGATGCGGGCACCATTTCTTGTACTGGATGCGCGTCTCACACTCGCGATGAAGCTGATGGAAGTGGATTGTGGCCTGGGGATTCGTGGCCGGGTACACGCGGACGGGAATCGTGACCAGGCTCAGTCGAAGATGCCCTTTCCAGAGCGGGCGTGCGGGCATAAACACCTCACGGGTGTGGCTTGCAACGCTCGTGCCTCGACATTTGCGCCCCACGAGGCCACATCTTGCTCTACGATCGCCCAACCTTTTCCAACGAGGCAGCCCCATGACGCCATCAGGCACCCGTGGCCGGCCGCGCAGGATCGCGGTTCTCGCGAGCCTCGCGATCGCGTTCGCTCTGGCCATACCCGCCCGCGCGCTGCCGGGCCGCGCGCCGGCCCAGCGCACTCAGGTCTTTCCCGGCGCCGAGTGGGCGCGCATCGCCGATCCGAAGACGGCCGGCTACTGCCAGGATCGTCTCGACGTCGCGACTGCGCGCGTGAAGGCATTGCCGACGACGGGGATGATCGCGATCGTCCACGGCCGCGTGTTGTGGGAGTACGGCGATCTCAAGCGTGTGAGCTATCTGGCGTCGGTCCGCAAGAGCATCCTCGCGATGCTCTACGGAAACTACGTCAAATCGGGCCGCATCCGTCTGGACCGGACGATGGCGGATCTGAAGATCGACGACGTCGACGGGTTGTTGCCGGCCGAGAAAGAGGCGACCGTCGCGGATCTGCTGGCCGCCCGTTCGGGCGTGTACCACGAAGCGGCCAATGCCGCCTGCTCCGGCTGCGGCAGCACCGCCGGCGATCCGCCCGGGCCGCGGGGATCGGTCAAGCACGGCACGTACTTCCTGTACAACAACTGGGACTTCAACGTGCTGGGCACGATCTTCGAGCAGGAGACCGGGACCAACATCTACGACGCCTTCGAGCGGGAGCTGGCGACGCCGGCCAGGTTGCAAGACTTCGATCGCGCCGCGCAGCGAAAGACGGAGAACCGCCGCGCGTCGATCCATCCCGCCTATCATTTCTATCTCTCGACGCGCGACATGGCCCGCATCGGCTACATCATGCTGCGCGAAGGCGAGTGGGCCGGCCGCCAGCTCGTCCCGCGCGACTGGGTGCAGCGGATTGTCACTCCGGTCACGCGCGTGGCCGACATGAACCCGGCGTCGTACCGCGAAGGGCCGTTCGGGTACGGGTTTCTATGGTGGATCTGGGACGGTCCGTTCAATCAGGGACCCTACAAGCACGCGTACACGGGCATCGGCGCCGTCGGGCAGTACATCACGGTGCTGCCCGAGCTCGACATGGTCGTGGCGCACAAGACCGAGCCGCAGCCCGGCGGCGCATCGGTGTCGCGACCGGCGTATCTGTCGGTGGTCGACGCGATCATTGCGGCACGGTGCGCGTCTTGACAACGCGCGGTCCGGCCGCCAGACTCTGTGCCGCGCGCACCCCAGCCGCCAAGAGTAGTTTTCCCACGGGTGATTACGCACCCTCGTCGTCATGAAACGAGCGAGCGACAGCGAGCGAGTCGGCGGAGCGGAGCGGGGCTTTGCGGGGCCCCGCGAGCGACGCCGTCGGGGTGCCCGCAGAGGCGCAGCCCCTCGGTTTCTAAATGAGGTACGACGGCATGACACGCGATGAAGCGGCAGCGCTCTTCGCGGAACGCGACGCCATGTGGCGGCGCGGCGACACGAAGATGCTCGCCGCGCTGCACGCCGACGACGGGATCATCATCAGCCCGTTGTTCGGCGTGATCAAAGGGCTGCCGGCGATCGAGAAGTCGTACAGCGAAATCTTCAAGATCTTCAACGATCTCACGCTCACCACCGAGGACATCGTCGCCGACGGTGATCGGGTCGCGCAGTTCTTTCAGTCGAACGCCACCCACACGAGCGAGGTGTTCGGCATTCCGGCGACCGGCCGGAAATTCGAGATTCACGGCGTGCTGGTCTTCTATTTCCAGGACGGCAAGATCATCAAGGAACGCCGGCTCTACGACTTCACCGGGATGCTGATGCAGCTTGGTCTCCTGAAGGCCAAGCACAAGTAAGACCTCGGGTTTCGTTCAACCGAATCTCGACTGGAAGGAACACGTCGACAACGAAACCCGAGGTCTTCCGTCTCTATCCCGCCGCCCGGGCGCCGAACGCCTGCAGATGCTGCGAGAACCAGTTCGCGGAAAGCCCGGCCACCGACTCGAGCGCGCCGGGCTCGGCAAAGAGGTGCGTCGCGTCCTCGATGACCTCGAGGCTGACCGGACCGGTCATCCAGACGAGCGCCTCGCGGTTGATGCGCGCGACGACGATGTCGCGGCTGCCGACGAGGAGGAGGGTGGGCGCCGTCACGTCGGTCAGCGCCGGACCGACCAGATCCGGACGGCCGCCGCGCGAAACGACCGCGCCGATTTCCCGCTGCCATTCGCCGGCGACGAACAGGGCGGCGCTTCCGCCGGTGCCGGTGCCGAAGAGACCGATCGGCAGCTTCGCGACTTCGGAACAGCCGCGCAGCCATTCGATCAGGCGCATCACCCGATCGGCCAGCAGCGGAATGTCGAATCGAAACCGGACCGTCTCGCGATCGACGATCTGCTCCTGGGGGGTCAGGAGATCGATGAGGAGGGTGGCGAAGCCGCGCTGCTCGAAGGTGTTGGCGATGTACTGGTTCCTGGGACTGGCCCGGCCGCCGTCGCCGCCCTGCGCGAAGAGCACGACCCCCTTGGGTGACTCCGGGATCGAGAGATCGCCGCTCACCGTTTCCTTGCCAACGGCAATGCGCAGCTCGATCCGCGTGTCTACGTCGTCTCGGCGTGTCATCCAGTCATCCAGATCTCGCCGACCGATCGCATTCTACGCGGAAAGCGACCAGAGAGTTCAAGGGCTTTGCAACTTAGAACTCAGAACTCAGAACTTGAAACCCGACGTGTCCGCTCCGAGTTCTAAGTTCTGAGTTCTAAGTTCTGAGTTACGCGGGACGAACGAGAGTGGCGACAAAAAAAGCACGGTGGCGAGCTCGGGCAGGTGAGCCCGCCACCGTGTGGCCTGCGTCGGCCGTTGTGCAGACAATCCCGAAAACTAGGCGAGGACCCGGATCACGACGCGGCGGTTTTCCGCGCGGTTGTCGCGAGTCTTGTTGTCGGTCGCCGGCTTCGTCTCGCCGTAGCTGATGACGTTCATGCGGTGAAGCGGAATCTGGTGCTGCTCGTAGAGATAGCGCTTGACCGCTTCGGCGCGCGCCAGGCCGATCTTCTCGTTGACCTTTGCGTCGCCGACGTTATCCGTGTGTCCCTCGATCTCGAAGTACGCGCCCTTCGGATCGGCCTTGATCTG
>Ga0075428_100010564_pt1 | contig 10262 bp, 9 predicted proteins | sample RhiMetdeltSRZDD2_FD_75291 | JGI IMG/M metagenome (GOLD analysis project Ga0075428, IMG submission 75291) | Populus rhizosphere microbial communities from Tennessee, USA - Rhizosphere MetaG P. deltoides SRZDD2 | ecosystem: Host-associated > Plants > Roots > Rhizosphere > Soil | place: USA...
ACACCCGGCGGCCCTCGTCGGCCCAGAACCCGTCCTGCCGTACTCAGCCAGACCCCTCCCGGGATGAACGTCAGCACCTCCTCGAAGTCCTGGCAGCTAGCGCGTGGTGAACGCTCCCGTGTTGTGGCTCGGGTTGAGCGGGACGAGGTCGTTGCTCACCACGTGAGTGACCCGCACGAGGTACGTCGTGCTCCTGGCGAGCTCGGACGTGTCCAGCACGACCAGATGGTCGATCGCTGGGGGGACCGTGGCCGAGTGGACCTCGGCGGCCGGCTCGAGCGCGTAGTTGCCGACGGTCTGCGCGGTCGGCACGTCGAGCGCCCGGTTGAACGTGAGCTGCACGCTGGTCAGCGACAGGGCGCGAGCATCGACGAGGTCGAAGTACGGCGGCTTGCGCTGGGCGCACGCCGGCACCGGGAAGATCGACAGGGCGGCCCGATAGCACTCGAGCCGGCAGCCGAGGCCCGGGCGTCGGCACGGGTCGGCCGCCTCCTCCCCGGTGTCGTCCTCCCCGGCGAGGGCGAACAGCTCGTCGATCTGCTTGAGCCCGTTCTCGATCACGGTGACGAACAGGTTGTCGTCCCACATCACCAACTCCCCCTCGACCAGCCCCACGTCAACACGTGGGCGAGACGGAGGCTGCGGCCGAGGCGCGGACGAACTCCAAGCGCACGCTCTCGCGGCGGGGTAGGACGACAGCGACGCCCTCATGGCGTGACCACCACTTCGGTAGCAGGACGTAGTTGTCGTCCGATTGCATGACCAATGCCAGCCCGTCGTACCGGAACCGGTAGGCCGCGTCCGAGTCAGCGCAGCTCACCATCTCGATCCCGGTGAGGTTGAGATCGTGTTCGCTGTAGACGATCGCCTCGGGATATGACGGCAGCTCCCGGACGAACTGGGCGGCCCGGGACCGGCCGACGGCGGCGGCGTAGTCGTTAGCCGCCCAGAACAGGCTCAGACCGATGAGCACGAACACCGCCACGTACTCCACGAGGCCGACGACGTCCGACCGAGACTGGCTGGCGGTGCGCAGGTGCACCGCCCCAGCGATCATCGCCACGCCGGTGCCGAGGCTCAGCGGGGCGAGGGCAAGGGGGCGGTTGAGAGGCGTGGGTCCGAGGATCCGTGAGAGCCCATTGGCCCACAGGACGACCCCGATGCCGCCTAGCACTGGTGGCCACCAACTGCGTCGTCCGTAGGCCTCCAGCTGCTCGAGGCGTGCTTGGAGCAGCCGACCGCCCCACATGACAACAAGGGTGACGCCCGCCAACACCACGATCGGGACGAACAGGCCATCCAGGCCGCGCATCAGGTAGTCCCGGCTGCTGAGGCCCAGCAGGGTGGAGTTCACGCCGAGGTAGTCGAAGAACCAGTAGGCGTGGGACCAGCCGAAGTAGAAGAGCAGGCCGGTCGCCAGCGTCGTGGGCGCCACCACCTCCTTGAGGAGCTTGGCGGCACGGGGCATCCCCTCCAGGACGCCTTCGGTCACGGCGTGCCCTCGGTCTCAGCCTCGCCGTCGGTGTCGGTCTCCGTGTCGGTCCCGCTGCCTGTGCCGACCTCACTCTCGCCATCGGTCTCCGTGTCGGTGCCTGTGTCGACCTCACTCTCGCCGTCGGTCTCGCCCTCGCCGTCACGGGTGCAGTCTGCGGTGATCACGACCGTGGAGTCCCGCCTGACGCTGGTGCCCTCGGGGGATCAGAGCGGTACTCGCAGTCCTGGCCGTCGCCCTGCACGTCGACCTCCACGACGAGGCACAGATCCTGGTGACCTGCGACGCGACACGCATCGCGGATCCTGCTCTCCATGATGTCGACCACCTCGTCGACCGGTAGGCCTGCCAGGTTCGTTATGGGCGGGATGTCGATAGGAGCACCGGGAGCGCCGCCGCCCGATTCGCCCCCCGGGATGCCCGGCGCGCCGCCGCCGTTGTCACCACCCCCACCGTCACCGCCGTCCGATCCGCTGCCGGACGAATCGGCTCCCGCCTGGGGCTGCTCCACGCTGTCGTCCGCCCCGCTGCAAGCCACTACACCGGCGGCACCGAGCAGCACCCCCACCATGACTGATGCCCCTCGAACAGCCACATGCCTCATGACCATGCCAACCATGCTGTGAGCATCGAGGCCCCAGCCGTGCGCGTCGTCGTCACCTGACGCACATGCACGATGACGTTCGTCACGCTATGAGCGGCTGGCACCTTACGTGGTCGGTCGCATTGGCTGGCCGGACCGGTGCGCGCGCTGCCGTCCGCCGTTAGAGAGAATCTCGTTAGAGGAAGGAGTCGGATGATGGCGGTTCGGAGAACGATGATGGCGATCCGGATCCACGCGCCCGGGGTCGACGGGCTCCGGTTCGAGGTGATCCAGACGCCTACCCTCCGCCCCGGCGAGGCGCTGGTCGACGTGCACGCCGCCGCGATCACGCGCGACGAGCTCGAGTGGCCGCTCGACCGGCTGCCCGCCGTTCCGTCGTATGAACTGTCGGGTGTGGTTTCGGCGGTCGCCGACGACGTCGTAACGGTCGCCGCCGGCGACGAGGTCTTCGGATTGACGCCCTTCGACCGCGACGGCGTAGCCGCCGAGTACGCCGCCGTCCCTGCGGCGACTCTCGCTCCGAAGCCGGCGACGCTCAGCCATGTCGAGAGCGCGGCGGTTCCTCTGCCTGCACTCAGCGCCTGGCAGGGCTTGTTCGTTCACGGCGACCTCGAGGCCGGCGAGCGGGTCCTAGTCCTCGGAGCGGTCGGCGGTGTCGGCCAGTTCGCGACTCAACTGGCGCGCTGGCGCGGCGCCTACACGATTGCGGCCGCGTCGCCCGACGCGTTCGACGCCGCACGCGCGCTCGGAGCTCACGAGGTAGTCGACGGCCGGAGAGAGCTCGACGAGGTCAGTCCGGTCGATCTCGTGTTCGACACTGTCGGTGGCGAGCTCCTCGAGCGCACGACTGCCCTGTTCGGAAGCGACAGACGTCTCGTCTCCATCGCCGAGGACCCACCAGGGGAAGGAACGTACTTCGTCGTGGAACCGAGCCGCGAGCAACTGATCGAGCTAGCGCGCCTCATGGACACTCGCCAGGTTCGCGTCTCGATTGATTCGACGTTTGCGCTCTCAGAGGCGGCCGCAGCGTTCGAGCGCAGCCTCGCATCGGGCAAGCACGGCAAGGTCGTCATCCGCGTCGCCGGCTAGAGAGCGTTCGGTGCAGCAGGAGACGGGTGTGACGACGTGTCCGGCGCGTACGCCGGAACGACAACAAAGGAGCAAGCACAGCCCGGACAACGGACGCCGGTGTCACCCATCAAGCGGAGTCGGGCAGCTGATCCTGCATCGCTCGGTGAGAACTTTTCTGTACTCCGTCAAGGCGTCGGCGCGAGCGCCGACGCGAGCGGGTGGGGCCACCGGCATAGTCCCGAGGTGCCGGTGGATGGCGCTTCGCCTGGGGCTATCGCGCGGGCCCGACGATTACGCAGCGTGAGGACGCCGCCGTCAGCGGGCAGTCGGGGTGGGCCGGCACGTGCAGATCCTGTTCGCCGCCCACAGGCTTGTAAGCCGGGCAGTGCGCGGGGTGCTGGTCAGCTCACGGGGGAGCGCTGACCGGTTCCCGGGTGTCGGACGACTTGTAGCGTCTGATGTCGTCTCCGGAGGCGTTGAGGACTACCTGAGGACTGGGCAGGGTGGTGAAAGCTCGGCGGAAGGTGTGGGATACGGTACCGGCGCTCGTCGTTGGGTTGGGTGGGAGCGACCGTGAGAGCAACGAGCGATCGCCGGCTCGGCCGGGCGAGCAGAATGACGGTCAGGGTTCGTCCGACGGACGCGCGATGGTGCGCTCGAGCGCGGCGACCACCGCGTTGATGTGATCGGTGCGTTCCACGAGATCAGCTGTCATCGCCTCGAAGCGATCGGTCTGGTGGAGCTGGGCGACTATGGCGTCGAGCTGATCGGTGCGTTCCACCAGATCGACCATCAGTGCGTCCAGTACGTCAAGTCGTCGGCTGCGTTGCAGCTCGGTGATAACCGCGTCGAGCTGATCGGTACGGTCGAGCTCGGCCAAGAGAGCGTCAAGGCGCCGGGTGCGTTCCACGAGCTTGGCCATCAACCTGCTCAGCGCGTCGAAGCGATCGGTGCGCTGCAGCTGTTCGGCCACCAGGGCGCTGAGGCGGCTGCGGTCGGTGCCTGACGGCTCCTGGTTCATGTACCGGAACGACCGGTCGAGCTGGTACCCATGGCGCACAACGGCTATCGCCGCGACCCCCACGAAGGTGACACCCGCCCAATCGCAGGTTGACGTGGGGGTGTCGCGCGTTCAACCCCGGATCACTGATCGGTACTGGCGGTTGCCTGCCCGGAAGAACCACCTCGCCGAACACGCCACCGCGCTCGCCCGACTCCTCGCAGACGCTGCACCCGAGCCGTCGACGCGCGATGGCACACCGATCCAGCAGCAGCCACTCCGACGTGGTCAGCGGCAGCCGCAGTGAAGCACGCCCTGAACCTCGCGCGCGCGGGGCCCGCTCGGACGTCAGCGAGTCGCTGGTGGTGGCTGGCGAGGCTTGGATGACGATGTCGTCGGAGAGCGACGAGCCCGGGGCGGCTCGCAGGAGCTGGGCAGCACGAGCGGCGGCGGCGGCGATCGAGGACGGGTCGTGTCCTGACTGCTCGATCGGGGCCGAAGCCCAGTACTCAGACATCGCCGTGGGTCATCGCCCGGCTCCCTGCTAGCGCGTCGCTAGCAGGGAGCCTGACCGACCGCGTCGTCGACCAGCTCGGTTGCGGTCGCGTGGGATTCGTCGATGAAGACGGCGGGTTCTTCCCATGGATGGCGGGGGATCAGGCCGCGGCTCAGGACACGTTCGAGCAGCGCCGGATCTCGCGGGATCGCGAACTCGACCCGGATCGTCGCGACGCGCTCGACCTGGCCCGCTACGCCGACCGTGGGCGTCGAGCCGGGCAACGGCCGGAACTGCTCGACGCCGGGCGCCGACCACCAGGCGGAGTGGTCGTAGCGGCCGAACACGAGCGATACCTCCTGCTCCACGCCCTCGAGCACGGAGTCGACGTGATCCGGAGGAACGAACGTCGTGATCCGATAGACGGGTCGAGTGCGGGCCACAGACACCACCGAGACCGTACCGAGGCGCCTAGAACCAGTCAACCCTGACACTGGTTCGCAGGGCGTATCGTTCAAGCGTGTCCCGGGATCCGATCGATCGTCCAGCGCCAGGCCGACTCGAGCTCGTGCGCGCGTTCGTCAACACGCGCGACATCGACAAGGCCACCGATCGGTTGTCCGATGCCGAGACGGCGATCGCCTGGCTCGACGCCGCCGGGCTCCTGCCGCTGCCGCGGGCAGACGAGCCCTCGCAGCGGTCCGATCCTGGCACCCACGAGCGGATCGTCGGCGTCCGCGAGGCCTTCCGTGCCGTGCTCGTGGCCAACGCCGAGGGCACTCCGGCCAGACCAGCCGTCCACACCCTCAACCGCGTCGCCGCCGAGGCCGACATCACGATGCGACTATCGGGGCCGGGCACGATGACGCCGGTCGTCGTGGCCAGCGGCGTCGAGGGGGCCCTGGGCAAGTTGGTCGCGATCGCCTTCGAGGCGATCGCCGACGAGACGTGGCGCCGTCTCAAGGCGTGCCCGGCGGACACGTGCCACTGGGCGTTCTACGACGCATCACGCAACCGCTCGTCGCGCTGGTGCGACATGGGCATCTGCGGCAATCGCGCCAAACGCGAGGGATTGCGCCGACGCCGCGAGCAGCGCACCGACTGACCCTCGACCCACCCGCCGCCAACCGGCGATGCCGCGGGCGGCGGCCCGACCAGCAGCCCGTCGGACCGTTCGAGGGCTACTGGCAACCGCCTCCCATAGCGAGCGAGCTCAGCGTCGAGATCGTCTTGGCGTTCACCGACCTGCGCGGTGGGCGACCGTGCGGTCGCCGGTCTCCGCCTGAGGCGCCTCTCCGATGCCGAGTAGCCATGGTCCGGCCGAGACGCACGGCGGTTCTCGGCAACCGGGAACAGGCCGTTACGCCGGCGACCGTGTGGGTTGGTTGCCGGGGACGGCGCAGGTCAAGAGCCGCGTTGGGGGATGCGCCCGGGCGGCGCCGCTCGCCGTCGCGGCCGAGGCGCGCGAAGGAGAGCGTCGACCGCCTGGTGGCGGGGGGAGGGCCGCTGGCCGGCCCTGGTGGGGCAACTCGCTGGTCAGCTGGTGGCGGTCGTGGGAATGAGACCGAGGTCGGCGAGGCCGGCGTTGCCGGCCGATGCGCTGTCGCCCCCGGCGAGGATCAGTGTCCGGGCTCGTTGGTAGGGGCAGCCGGCGGTCTCGAACACGCTGGCGGTGGCGAGGAGGCCTTCGTGGTCGTCGTCGAGCAGCGCGGCGGCACGGTCGAGGATCGCCGTGGCGATGGGGTTCCCGGCGGCGATCGGGCGAGCGGCAGCGAGATGGTGAGTGGCGTCAGCGTGGCTGGCCAGCACGGCGGCTTCGGCGCGCAGGGCGACGTGCCAGTGGAGCAGAATCCCTGTCCGCCACAGCTTCGGCTCGTCGGTTCCGGTGTCAAGTCGTTCCCGGGCGAGCGTGGCCTGCCCGTGATGGAGCAGGGCGATTGCGTCGAAGGTGGGGGCGTATCCGGATCGGTCTGCGAGGGTGACGCCCAGCTGGTCGAGGATGGCGAGCCACTCGCGTCGCGCGGCTTCGTCAGCAAGTAGGCCGTGGACCATCGCGACCGCGGCGGCGACCGGGCCGAGGCTGGGGGTCCGTGAGCGGCCCGCCTGGGTCCAGCCGTCGAGGAACCGGCCGCTGTTGGCGATCACGTCGGTCGCATGGCCGGCCAGGGCGTCGGCCATGAGGAGCCGCGAGGTGGCGACGTGGCCGACCTCGGCCAGCGGCGGCAGGTCGCGCAGCTGCTGTCCCCATCGTCGGGCCGCCGTCAGGTCGCCGACACCGATGCCGGTCGCGGTGGCGATCAGGAGCGCGTCGATCAGCTCGTCGGTGGTGCTTGGGGTGACGGGCACGGACCGGAGCAGGTCGACGCGGCGACCTGCGGTGGCGGCGGCCGCGAGGGTGTCGCCCGCCCGGCGCTGAGCCCCGGTCAGTGCCCAGAGGGCGGCACACTCCGCCAGCGGGTCGTCGAGCCGGTGGGCCAGCTCTACGGCCCGCTCGGCGAGGGCGGTCATCTCCGATGCAGCCCTCTTGGGCTCGGCCCGTTGAGCGAAGAACGCGTAGCCCAGAGCGGCGCAGTCGGCGAGGGCCACCGCGGCTTGGGCCGCCAGGTCGTCGCCGGCCAGCTCGCGCGCCCGGCCGAGCAGTGCGGTTGCCTCGTCGCTTCGGGGCAGCCGAGCGAAGGTTCCGGCCCTGCGAAAGTAGGTGGTGGTCGCCATGGCCAGGTCCCTGGCTGTGGCAGTCGTGTCTCCGGCGCGTTGCGCGACATCCGCGGCGGCCTGCCAGAGGCGATAGGCGTCGTCGCCGCGCATCCGGCACGCGGCCACGTTCGCCCCGCACCGCAGGGCGGCAGCCGCGCCGGCCGGGTCGTCGGTGAGGGCGGCCGCCTGCTCGTAGCGCTGCTGGGACTCGCCGACCAGGTTGCGGGTGAAGGCCAGCTGCGCCAACGAGAGGGTGAGGTGGTAGGCGTCGACGTGCCGGTCGGGCCGCTCGGACGCCCAGCTCAGGGCGACCCGGAGGTCGTCCGCGACCGCGTCGAACCTCGCCCGCCACTCGCCGGAGCCGGGGGTGGCGTTCTCGGTCAGCTCGCGGGCGGTGGCCAGGCACCAGCACAAATGGTGCGCCCGAGCGGCGTCGAGCTCACCGGCCTCGGTCAGCTGCTCGGTCGCGTATTGGCGGATGGTCTCCAGCGCCCGGTACCGGGTGCCGCCGGCTGATGCCGCCACGGTCAGCAGGCTCTGGTCCGCGAGCCGGGCCAGACTCTCGACGACCTCGCCCGGCTCCAGGGGCGCGAACCCGACCACCTCGGCGGCGGCCGAGGCGGTGAACGGCGAAACGAACACCGCGACCCGCCGCAGCACGCTCAGGTCCGGCCGGCTGAGCAGAGCCTTGCTCCACTCGAGCATGGCCCGTACCGAGCGGTGCCGCTCGTCGGCACGGTAACCACCCACCAGCAACCGCAAGTGGTCGAACAGGCCCGCTACCAGGCCGTCGAGCCCGAGCGCAGGCAGGCGCGCCGCGGCGAGCTCGATCGCCAGCGCCACCCCGTCCAGCTTCCGACACACGTTGGCGACCTGGTCCAGGTGCTCGGGCCCGACAGTCCAGCCCACAGCCGCAGCCCGATCGACGAACAGCGCGACGGCATCCGACGCACCGAGGTCACCATGCCGGCCGGCCACGTCCCGTCCCTCGAGTGACAGCGGCGGGACCGCGTAGACCCGCTCGAACGGCACCGCGAGCCGCGCCCGGCTGGTAGCCAGCACCCGCACGTGCGGGCACCGGGCGAGCAGCCGCTCGACGAACGGTGCCACCGCCTCGGAGAGGTGCTCGCAGTTGTCCAGCACCAGCAGGGCGTGACGATCGGCCAGGGAGGCCACCACCGACTCGTCGATGCTGCGGCCCTGTTGCTCGCCCACGCCGAGCGCAGCCGCCACCGCGGACCCGACTATGGCCGGGTCGCTGACCGGCACGAGGTCGACGAACCACACGCCGTCGGTGAAATCGCCGGCCAGGTCGGCGGAGACTGCCAGCGCCAGCCGGGTCTTGCCGACGCCACCGGGGCCGACGGCCGTGACCTGGCGGTGCCGGCCGATGGCGTCGCGCAGCGCGCTGCGCTCTTCGGCTCGGCCGATGAACAAGCTCACGGGCGACGGGAGCCCGGCCAGCGCCTGGCTGGTCCGCTCGGCCCGGGCGAGCTCGGCGGCTCGGTCGGCGAGCAAGCGACGGTCCGGAGCGCCGAGCTTGCGCAGCAGCGAGGAGACGTGCGTCTCGACCGTGCGCACCGATATGTACAGCTGCGCAGCGATCTCGGCGTTGCTCCGGTGCTCTCCGACCAGGGTCAGGATCTCTGCCTCACGAGCCGAGATCGCCGCCATGGCTGCCTGCTTCGACACGCGCACCAGTCTCCCGCACGGGTCCGTCACGCAGTGTCACCAGGGTCGCGGGTGTCGCCACGGCTACGTGACGGGATCCGTGGCGCGCCCCGTATTCGGCACGGATGTAGGCCGGCCCCGCAAGCGAGACGCTGTCACCTGCAGCTCCGCTCCAACTGGAAGGCAGTCATGAGCCACGGCATCAAGACCATCATCATCCCCGTCAGCGACCTGGCCGCCGCCAAGGCGCTCTATGGGACCGTCCTCGGCGTGGAGCCCTACGCCGACGAGCCCTACTACGTCGGCTTCAGGGTCGGCGACCAGGAGATCGGGCTGGACCCGAACGGCCACAACCACGGCATGACCGGTCCCGTCCTCTACTGCCACGTCGGCGACGTCACCGCAACCCTGCGCCAGGCCGTCGACGCGGGCTGGCGAACCCGCCAGGACGTCAAGGACGTCGGCGCAGGACAACTGGCCGCCATCGTCGAGGACCCCAACGGCAACGTCCTCGGCTTCCTTCAGCGCTGACCGGACCGGGCACCCAGAACCCCAGACATCGACGGACGAGATCGACCGAAAGGACCAGACATGACCTCCATCGACCACATCACGATCGTGGCGGACGACCCCACCGCTGCGGACCGCTTCTACGCCGCCGCCTTCGGTCTGGGCGCTCTGGTACGAGTGCGGGCCGCCGAGGCACCGACCGCCGGTTTCCGTGGGTGCACGCTGTCGCTCGTGGTGTCCCAGCCGTCCACCGTCGACAGCCTCATGGACGCCGCCCTTGACGCGGGCGCCACCGCGCTGAAGCCGGCCGCGAAGTCGTTCTGGGGTTACGGCGGCGCGCTAAGAGCCCCGGACGGGACGATCTGCACCCTTGCGTCCTCGTCGAAGAAGGACACGGGCCCGGCCACCCGGCAGATCGACGAGGTCGTGCTCCAGCTGGGGGTCGCGGACGTGGCCGCGAGCAAGCGGTTCTACGTCGACCGCGGCCTGACGATGGCGAGGAGCTTTGGTCGTAAGTACGTCGAGTTCGCCACCCAGCGCGTCAAGCTTGCGCTCTACGGGCGTCGCGCCCTGGCCAAGGACGCAGGCGTCTCCCCGGACGGCACCGGATCACACCGGCTCGTCATTTGCGGCGATGCCGGGCCTTTCACCGATCCCGACGGATTCGCGTGGGAGGCTGCGGGAGTCCGAGACGGGCGCCCGGCGCTTGCGACCGCAGCGTCCT
>Ga0075428_100010565_pt1 | contig 10262 bp, 9 predicted proteins | sample RhiMetdeltSRZDD2_FD_75291 | JGI IMG/M metagenome (GOLD analysis project Ga0075428, IMG submission 75291) | Populus rhizosphere microbial communities from Tennessee, USA - Rhizosphere MetaG P. deltoides SRZDD2 | ecosystem: Host-associated > Plants > Roots > Rhizosphere > Soil | place: USA...
GGTGATCAACGAGGAACAAATCTACCGTGTGGATCACTACCTGGGGAAAGAGACGGTCCAGAACATGCTGGTCTTCCGCTTTGCCAATCCGGGCTTTGAGCCTATCTGGAACCACCATTATATTGATCACGTACAAATTACCGCGGCAGAAGACGAAGGCATTGGCACGCGCGCCGGGTATTACGACACCACTGGAGTGGTGCGTGACATGGTGCAGAATCACCTACTGCAGCTGCTCTGCATGGCCGCCATGGAACCTCCAGTGTCCTACGACGGGGTATCACTACGCAATGAAACCGTGAAGGTGTTGCAGGCGATCCGCCCGGTAGACGTGCAGCGCGACTGCGTCTTAGGGCAGTATGGAGCTGGGGAACTCGACAGCCATGAGATACGGGCCTACCGTGACGAGGAGAACGTACCGCTGGACTCTGCCACACCCACCTTTGCGGCGCTCAAACTGACGCTGGATAATTGGCGCTGGGCGCGCGTGCCGTTTTACGTGCGCACGGGCAAACGGCTGCCGCGCAAGTGCACGGAGATTAGCATCCATTTCAAGCCCACTCCGCATCTGATGTTTCCTGTCGAAAACAGTGGACAGTGGCACAACAATATCTTGACGTTTTGCCTCCAGCCCAACGAGGGCATTGTGCAGACCTTTTTGGCCAAGCAACCGGGGCCAGACATCTGCCTACGTCCGGTCACTATGCACTTTCGCTATGATCTGACCTTTGGGATTACCCAGCCCCCGAGTGCCTACGAATGGTTGCTCCACGATGCCATGCAAGGCAATCAGACGCTCTTTGCGCGTTCTGATTGGATCTATGAGGCCTGGTCGCTTGTCGACCCTGTGATGACATACTGGGAAACGCAAGGGGCCCGAGACCTGCCTCTCTACCCTGCTGGCACGTGGGGACCCGAGGCAGCGGCGGCTCTCGTGGCACGGGATGGCCGAGCCTGGCATATGGGGTAGGCGAGAGTTGGGCATACCATATCTTGACTACGAGCTGATTGTGATTGGCAGTGGCCCGGCAGGGCAGCGGGCGGCCAGAGACCGCCGCCGCGTCGCGCTGATTGAGCTGCGACAGGTCTTCAGTGGGTATTGTCTACATACCGGCACCATCCCCAGCAAAACTCTGCGGGAAGGAGTACTGTACGAGACCCTGAATATTGCTGCCAAATGGGAACTCCCCTTGTGCGTGGTACTGGAAAATAATCTCTATGCCCAGAGCACGCCTCAGCACCTGACCCTGGCTGGCGATATACCGGCACGAGCCGCGGCATTCGGTATCAAAACCGCACTAGGGTAATACCTGGCAACCTGAAGGGTTCTGTCGCAAAGTTCGAGTTTTGGGCAAAATCCAAAAATTGGATGTCAGGAATGCAATGACTTACAGACTCCCAAACTCTCGAAAAAGCAACTTTGCGACAGAACTCTTGGATTACCATGATGCCACTCTCGTGCGTGAAGGTTTCTCTCCCTCTCCTCCTTTTAGCCAGGGTAGCAGATCAACACCTTTGGAACACCTTCCGATGTTCTTGAGCAGCGAGAGTTACCCTTTGACGGAGCCGGAGGTGAGGCCGGCGACATAGTGCTCGACAAAAAACGAGTAGATCAAAGCTACCGGGATCGACCCAAGCAACGCTGCCGCCATCAGCTGGCCCCAGTAGAACACGTCACCGCGGATCAGCTCGGCGATCACACCGATGGGAACCGTGCGGACTGAGGTCTTGGTCAGAAAGATGAGCGCATAGAGGAACTCATTCTGTGCCAAGGTGAAGGCGAAAATGCCGGCCGAGATGAAGCCGGGCGCGCACAGCGGCAGAAATATGCGCCACATCGTCTGCAAGTGGCTGGCGCCATCGATGCGCGCGGCCTCTTCAAGCTCCGGCGGCACGGTCTTGAAATAGCCCATCAGCAACCAGGCGCAAAACGGCACCAGCATCGTTGGATAGGTCAGGATCACAGCGGTGAGCGTATTGCCGAGCCGGAGCCGATTGATGAGGTCGGCCAAGGGGATGAAGAGCAAGGGCTGGGGCACGAGATAGACCGCCGCCACGCCCATGGCGATCAGACCCGCGCCGGGAAAACGCAGCCGCGCGAGCGGATAGGCGAGCATGCCCCCGAAGACGAGCGAGATCGCCGTCGAAGCGATCGCCACCAGCATCGTATTCCAGGTCCAGGCGAGGAAGCGCGTCTCGGTCAGGAGGTCGACATAATGCTTGAGGGTCGGGTGATACACGAGGAGGGGCATCATGCGGGTATTGTAGAGTTCCGCATTCGGTTTCAGCGAGGTGACCGCCATCCAGTAGAACGGGAACAGCGCCAGCACCAGAAAGAAACCGAGCGGCACCCACATCCGCAGCAGCCGTGCGATGCGACCGCGACCATCAACCATCGCTGGGTCTCCTCACTGCCTTTGCATGTAGCGCGTCAACGCGACGATCAAGAGTGCCAGCGCCGGCAGCATGCTGAGCGCTACCGAGGCGCCGAGGCCGAGCTGCCCGGCGCCCATCGCTAAGTCGAAGGCGTAGGTCGCGAACAGATGGGTAGCGTTTTGCGGTCCGCCATGCGTCAGCACATAGACGAGCTGGAAGTCGGCGAAGGTGAAGATCACGGAGAACAGCGTGACGATCAAGAGGATCGGTTGCAGCAGTGGCAAGATCACATAACGGAAGCGCTGGAATCCGCTGGCGCCGTCGACCGTCGCGACCTCATAGAGTTCGGGTGAGATTGTCTGCAACCCAGCGAGTAAGGTGATTCCGTAGAAAGGTAAACCGCGCCAAGTGTTGATCACGATGATCGACGTCATCGCCAGGATTGGGTTGCCGAGCCAGGAGGGACCAGGTTTGGGCACCCCGAGTCTGATCAAAAACCAGTTGAAGACGCTGAATGCCGGGTCGAGGATCCACATCCAGGCAACCGTGCTCAGCACCGTCGGCACGATAAACGGCAACAACAGCACCGCGCGGACGAGGTTCTTCATCCGGAACTGCTGGTTCATAGCCAAGGCTAACCCCAAGCCGCCGAGCGCCTTCAACAGCGTCGCGATGCCGGTGTAGATAAAGGTATTGCTCGCCACCCGCCAGAAGACAGGATCCTTGAGGTCGGTCGCGAAGTTCTTTAGCCCAACGAAGACGCCGGGCTGGGCGACAGGGCGGTCCTGGAGGCTCAACACAATGCCATAGCAGAATGGATAGCCGACGAACGCCGCAAGGAATAGCAGGGGCGGGGCGAGCATCAGCCAGCTGAACACGCTCTCGCGATCGAGCCAGGGTCGTATTCTCATAGTCGAGAGGCCACTTGTTATCCAGTCTGCCCAACGGCCTTTCAATCGACAGCATTGCAGTTCGGAAGATACCGACATTGTCAGGCCTGGCGGTAGATCTGCTTGAGCTGCACCTCGGCGTTCGCGATCACGTCTTTTGTCGCAGCGCCAGCACAGGCCTTAGCGAACATGTCGACGACTACGTATTTGGCGACACTTTCCGCCAATTGCCGGCTCGGCGGCGCCGGCCAGCCCAGGAGATGGGCGCTCGCAAGCGCGTCACGGTACGGAATGTTTCTCGGTTCCACCTGCCACATCGGCGCGTTGTCATAGCTGTGCAGGAGCGGCTGATAATAGGTATCGGCGGAGGCGTACCAGCCGCTGAGCTGCTTCTCGTCGGTGAGCCAACGCAGAAAGGCGCGCGCCTCCTCCTTCGCTGGCGTAAAGCTGAAGATCGCATGGCTGATCGCGCTCATGATATGGAACCGCCCTTTCGGGCCCATGGGGTTCTGCGCCTGGTCGGTGACTTTGGCGATCGCGGGGAAGTCGCGCTTGCCCAACCACAGGATACTCTCCGCATTATTGGTGCATGAGATCTGCTCGGCATACCAGGCCTTGTTGTTGCTGACATCGGTCCAACCGAGCACATCGTCAAGCATCGTGTCACGGAAGAATTTGCGGGCAAAATCGACCGCGCGTGCGGTCTCGTCAGAATCGATCACTACGGTCTTCCCATCGGGTTCGACCTCATGCCCGCCATAGGACCACAAGAGCGGGTAGAGCCAGCCGTGATTGTCACCAAAGCCATGGCCAAGCTCGAAGCCGAACGGATGGCCCTTCGCCTTCAGCTTCTTGCCGACCTCGTACAGTTCTTCCCAAGTGTCAGGAAACTTCGTGACGCCGACCTCGGCAAACCAATCAGTGCGCCAGTTCATCAACTGGCCGATATTGCTGAACGGGAGCGCCTTCCATCGGTCGTTGACGATAGCGGCCTCCCGCGCCGCGTCGTACCAGCCGCCCTGCTTCTTCCCGGCCTCTTCGGCAATGTCGCTCACATCCAGCAGTTTCTCGTCGAACAGGAACGGGAGGAGGAGGAATGTCATGGTGATGTCCGCGCCAGACCCGGTCTCAGTAATGGTGCTCATGCGGGTAGGCAGACTGCCGACACTGGTCAATTCATAATTGACCTTGATCCCCGTCTCCTTTTCGTAGGTGGGCACGAGCGTCTTCTGAAAGTATTCATCGAAGGTTTTGATGAAGGAGCTCTCATGTAAGAGGGTGAGCGACTTGGGAGCGGCAGGTGCCTGCCGCGGCCCGATTATTGCGCCCACAGTCCCCAGGGCCGCAAGCTTCAGAAATCCCCGCCGCGACCTCTTATGCAATGGTGCCGGCCCGGCCATGTTATTCTCCCCCCTACGCCGGGTCATCGAGAAATCCCGGCATCACTCTCAAATACTTTGTATGTCACCCAACAGCACACCAGCAAACTGTTGGAATGACCATCGTCATCTGCCTGTCCTCTCTCCTAAGGACTGCAGCGAAATCGTAGAACTACCGCTAGTCGGCTGTCAAGGCGCCCGGGTAATCAGCAGCGAGTCCCCGCTTGCCCGGGAAGGCGTACACGACAGAACTGACGGTGCAATAAGACCGCCGTATGGCGGCTAACGTTTGTAGCGTGCAACGATTCCGTCCAAAGGAAACCTATCCATATTAGAGCCCAAGGGCAACCGTGATCAAGCAATACCTATGCAGCATTCTCATGACACCATCCTCGGGAGACGTATACCACATGCAGGAGGAACATATCCAAGGCGAGGAGGAAGCCTCCTCTGCTACCCATCCTCGCTCAGGGGTCTACGCCTATTACTCTTGCTGGATGAGATAGCCCCCTGCCTGCGCAACCCCTTCCAATGCCTTCACGATATCGTCTGGGGAAATACCCTTTGCTCTGAGATACATCATCACGCCTTCTGCATCGTCTCCCCAAAAGATCCCATCAATGAAATAATCACGACCAGCTTGAGAGACATGGATCGTGCGCATGGGGCTGTCCTCCCATTGTTACATGGGGTCAATACTTTTGACCATTTTTGGTTGGGATAGAGTCCATAAACATACGCTTGTTTGAGTCTCTTGACAAGGAAATTTGTTCCCTTTACACTTGCACCTGCCTGTGTATTGTTCCTTTACAGGCGTCTCTCTTGAGAAGCCCTGATCTATAACGCCAGCGGGATCAGGGCTTCGACATTATTTCATCCCTTCCCTCGCCCCCTTGAATCCCCTCATACCTGACGGCATACTTTTCATGTGTCCTTTATCTTTCGGAAGCTTTGTCTACCTTCCCCGATGCAGCAGGGTTTCCTTCAGAGCAGGACACATATTCTGCGACGTTCGGTACGGGACCCGGTATGCGCCCCATGCCGGGTCTTCGCATTTCTCGCCCTGCTCTTCTTGAACGCTCTCAGAGCTGACTATATATTTTTGATGTGTGCGTAGACTCTGTCGGAAGCCCTGTCATACCTTTCCGATGCGGCAGGGTTTCGTCAGAGGCGAGTATATCTGCACGTGATGCGTCTGAGCCCCGGGGTACTGCGGTATGCTGGGTCTTTGTTTTTCATTCGCCGGAACTGGAGGGAGTGTCGGCTGAGTCTGGAGGGCTGCGATCATGACAGAAGCACCTCAGCGGCAGGGGCGCGTGGCACACGATCGAATGGTGCGCGGCAGAGGGCAGTTTCTGGACGACGTCCAACTGCCCGGTATGTGTCATGCAGCGTTTGTCCGTAGCCCGCATGCCCACGCCAGGATTACCCAGATTTGCACCGACGACGCCCTGCGGATACCCGGTGCGCTGGCGGTCTTAACTCCTGCGGATCTCCTGCCGTACATCCATGCGGTGCGCCCCGGCGAGCCAGCGGTGAATGCCTATGCCCGGGGCTACAATCGCTATCCGTTGCCCCACGACACCGTCACCTTCAGTGGGGAGGCGGTTGTGGCCGTCGTGGCGGCCACACGCTATCTCGCCGAGGATATGGCTGAGGCCGTGCAGATCGACTATGCGCCACTGCCCGCCGTGCTCGACGTGGAGCACAGCTTGGCCGCCGATGCGCCACGGATTCACCCTGAGCTGTCGGACAACATTCTCTTCTACCGGCGGTTTGGCGAGGGAGAGGTGGATCGCGCTTTCGCGGCGGCAGAGCTCGTCTTCGACCAAACCTTTACGTTTCCCAGACAGACGGCCATCCCACTGGAAACCCGTGGGGTCATCGCAGCCTTCGAGTCGGGGGTGAATCGTTTTACCGTGTGGTCCTCCACCCAAGCCCCGCATCAGGCTCGCACCATTTTTGCCCACGTCCTGGGCATCCCGGAAGGCGATGTGCGGGTCATTGCCCCCGATATCGGGGGGAGTTTTGGAATCAAAGGCAGCGGGTATCCGGAGGCGGTCATCCTGGCCTTTTTGGCTCGGCGTCTGCACCGGCCGATTAAATGGATTGAAGACCGCCGCGAACACCTGCTGGCCTGTGCCCATGCCCACGAGCAAACCGTGCATGTGACCGTGGCTGTCAACCGCGATGGGACCATTCCCGCCATGCGCTCCAAGGTGCTCGTCGATCAAGGCGCGCATGCCTTGGGACCCATTGGGGCTGGCCTGGAACCGATGACGACGGGCCAATCCATACTCGGTCCGTACCGCATTGCCCAGTACGACTGCGAGGCCTATGGCCTGCTCACGAATAAATGCCCTCAAGGCCCGTACCGCGGCGTGGGAACGGTCCAAGGGATCTTCATTATCGAACGCATCATGGACATCATTGCCGAGCGTCTGGGGCTCGATCCAGTGGAAGTCCGGCGCCGGAACCTCATCGAGTCCCACGAATTCCCGTACGCCACGGCCGCAGGCCGCCTCTATGATAGCGGCGATTACGTGGAGACCCTGGAGCGGGTGGTGCGTTTGGCCGATTACGGCCGGCTGCGCCAACGCCAAGCCGAGGCGCGTGCCAACAAGCAATACCTCGGTATTGGCGTGGCGTGCTTTGTTGAGCACACGAGTACCGGATCGGCGGATTACCGCAAACGCGGCGTGGTGGGCATGCCGGCCTTCGATGCCGCCACGGTGCGCATGGATGCCAGTGGCAACCTGGATATCTACGTGAGCGCCCAGTCAGCGGGGCAGGACCATGCGCGCGTCTTTGCCAAGCTCGCCGCCCAAGAACTCGGCATCTCTGACAGGGTCATTCGGGTAGTCGAAGGCGATACCGATCGAACGCCATGCGGCGCCGGCTCGACGGTCAGCCGCTCGGCCGTCAGTACCGGTGGGGCCCTCCATCTGGCGTTGCAAGACGTCAAGGCCAAGATTTTTCACCTCGCCCGCTTGTTCCTAGACACCGATGCCGAGCTCGCCTTGGAAGCGGGGGAGGTGTTTGTGAAACACAACCCCTCACGCCGGGTGCCGCTGACGCAGGTGGCCGGAGCAGCCTACAATCGCTCGCAGGAGGTCGTCCTGCCCGCAACGATCGCACCTGGACTGGAGGTCACCCGCACGTATGATCCGCCACATCAGGTCTTTGGCAATGGGGCACATGTGGCGGTCGTGCGCGTTGATCCAGACACGGCCCAGGTGAAGATCGAGCAATACTATGTGGTCGAGGATTGCGGCACGATCTTGGACCATGAGGTCGTCGCAGGCCAGGTGCGCGGGGCAGTCGCCCAAGGGATGGGCAATGCCCTCTTTGAGGAACTGACCTACGACAACGCGGGTCAATTACGCACCGCCTCCTTGATGGACTATCTCGTCCCCACCGCCTTGGATATCCCCGCCATACAGATGGAGCACCTGGAAACCCCTTCCCCCTTTACCTTTAACGGGGTAAAAGGCGTTGGCGAAGCCGGCACGGTGGGGGCCTATGCGGCAGTGCCCAATGCGGTCGCGGATGCCCTGCGACCGTTGGGAATTGCAGTGACGAGCTTGCCCGTCAGCCCCCAACGCGTGTGGGAGCTGATGCAAGCGGCGTCAAACCACTAACGATTCCAGGTGGCTCGTAGTGATCCGGTCGGGCTCCCTCCCACCCGGGTGGTCCGCTCCATGTCATGTTCGCCTGACGCTCTGGCACGTGTCTTGCTTCATGCAGTAGCAGAGTGACGACGTAGCGCAGTGCGAGGTCTCGGTGTCCTCCAAGCATGCGCGGTCGTCTACCAGAGATGCAGGCTATGTGCCAACCTCGTGTGCCCCAGCGTGTGGGCACGCAAAGGAGATGCTATGCGGTACCAGGTCACCACACCGCTGACGCCACGCGAAGCACTGGAGCAGGCACTCGCCGACTTTGGCCCAGGCGGGTTAGGATTACAGCTCACGTCCCAGACCAATCTCTCTCTCGTCTTTCAGGGTGGGGGCGGACACATTGCCGTGACCGCAGAGCCTGAGGCCCAGACCACGTTGGACATAGAGACACGCGAGTGGGATTATGGCGTCCAGCAGTTTATGGCGCGGGTGCAGCGGCGCCCCTGGTGGCAGCGCTGGTGGCGTCGCAAGCAACCAGGCACGTCCAGACCGGCGTCGTTCACCGTCCTCGACAAATCGTAGGCCCCGCACGGGGGCAAGGGACGCGGCGGCTTCAACAGGCGTGGGGGCCACCACAACGCCCCAGGTCCTCGACTTGGGCCATGCACTCCCCTGCTTTCGTGCAGAAGCAGGATTGTGGACAGATGGTGGTTACCATCTGTCGGGTCAGGAGCAGACGAGGCCACCGTGCAACGCAAGATCATCGGTTTTCATCAGGATGCCGCGCAGGAGTGGGTCGCGGACTTGGCATGTGGGCACCAGCAGCATGTCCGCCACGCGCCGCCTTGGTTCAATCGCCCCTGGGTCGTTTCGTCTGAGGGACGCCGCAGCCGTCTCGGGTACTCCTTAGACTGTAAGCACTGTGATCAAGGTGCCCACGAGAGCGCACCCCTGAGGTAAGACGCTTCGCTCAATGTATCGCTGTTTGTCGCATGTATATACTGGCGGATGCGCTGCGCATCTCCTGGCACTATCAGCGCCAATCTCGTGCAAAGAGCGGAGCCGCATCGCGGCCACCTTGGGCCCAGGGATATCAACGTCGACCAACGATACACCCTGCTACATTGCGCGATGGGGTCGAGCCAGGCGCGGGAGGTCTGGAGCACCCGCGCCGCCTCTGCGAGAGTGAGCTATTTATCGTTGCAAGCGTCTCCCTCTCGGGGTGGTGCTGTGGGTTGCTCTCTGGTTGGTGGGGGAATCTTCGTATTGTTGCACGGCTTGCCGGAGAATCGCGTTGACTTGTTCGAGATGGTGGACGCGTTCGCGGAGTTTGCGCTCTTCGCTCATCAGCACAGCATTGCGTCTTTGCAGTTCCTGAAAGCGCAGGCGCAACGTGTCCTCCTCTTTGCTCCGGTGTGTCGTATGGGAAGGGCTATGGCGGCGCTGCCCCTGAAACTCTTTGATCGCCGCGTTAAATACCTGGCGGTCTTTGAGCAGATCAAACGCCTCGGAGAAGTGCAGCGCCTCCGGGCGTTGTGTACCGTGATGTCGGTCAGGATGGACGCAGGCGAACAAGAAGCGCGCTATCCTGGTACAGTGTTCGTACAGCTCATCATGAGTCAAGCCCAGACCGAGAATCGCCGGCGTCAGGCCGATCATGGTGAGTGGATTCTTGGTCACACCTCCTCCTCAGGCACGGGCTGTACCTCACCCGCAGCCAGCGTCTCGCCTACCGTTGCATCACGTCAACCCACGCCCCAGGTGTCCAAACAGTCTCACTGGCCATGGTCCGACCCCGCGCTCCCTTTCTGATCTGCAAGGCTTGGGGTGCGTGAGCGCCCCAAGCGACTATTGCGCAAGGCACGCAAGGCGCGGCAGGCGTCTGGCCGACGTGGCGCCCTTAAAAGCTCGGCTTGGTCGCAAAGGGCGTCAATTGGAGCTCGTGCGTCCAACAGGATTTGTCTTGGGTGTGGAGGTAATAGAACGCCTCAGCGATCTTC
>Ga0075428_100010566_pt1 | contig 10262 bp, 8 predicted proteins | sample RhiMetdeltSRZDD2_FD_75291 | JGI IMG/M metagenome (GOLD analysis project Ga0075428, IMG submission 75291) | Populus rhizosphere microbial communities from Tennessee, USA - Rhizosphere MetaG P. deltoides SRZDD2 | ecosystem: Host-associated > Plants > Roots > Rhizosphere > Soil | place: USA...
TTCGGCGGCGAGGTCTACTACGACAGCCCCTCGATGCTGGGCGCACTGACTTTCTGGAATGACTTGGTGGTCAAGCACAAGGTGCACCCAGCGGGCGAGCAGAAGGGTCCGGCCGTGTCGACCGCATTCCTATCCGGCAACGCCTCGATGATGCTGCTCTCAACCGGCTCGCTGACGCGCATCCGCAGCAATGCCAAGTTGCCCTACAACGTGGCATTCGTGCCGAAAAACGTGCGCAATGCAGTGCCGATCGGCGGTGCCTCGCTGATTATTCCGGCGGGTGTCGAGGGCGACCGGCAGAAGGCGGCCTGGACGCTCATCAAGTGGATGACTGGTCCGCAGAAGAGCGGCTGGTGGAGCCGCGCAACCGGTTACTTCGCGCCGAACATGGCTGCCTACGAAACCGCCGAGATGCGGGAGTTCCTGGGCAAGAGCCCCGATGCCAAGGTGGGCGTCGATCAGCTCGCCTTCGCCAAGCCGTGGTTTGCCACCTACAAGACCGTGCCGGTGCGCAAGGCGCTGGAGGACGAGGTACAGGCGGTGCTTGCGGGCAAGAAGCAGCCCAAGGAAGCGCTGGTCGCCGCGTAGAAGGCAGCCGACGAAATCCTGAAGCCCTACGTCGAGCAGACCTCGCTCAAACTGCCGCGCTCCTGAACCGGGCGCGGGAGCCGATGCATTGCGTTGTGGGCGCCGAGCGATGCAGAGCCGGGCCTCCGATGCGGCAAGAACTGTTCGGCAGGCGGCTATCGCCCCTGCCGATCTTTGCTCCGCAGGAGCTTTGGCGGCCACCTCGACTGCTGCTCCGGCGTACCGTCGGGCATCAACAGCGTCGCGAAGACTGGCGCCCCGCGTGACTGTCAGCAGCTCACCTATGGGCTTCGCTGAACGCGCCACCGCCACGACTTCTAACCGCGTGCGCAAGCCGCTTCCTGGCAGCCGCCAGGTCCAGTGGCTTGGGAGCCCAGTCAACTGCATCGAATGCTCGGCCAAGCATGCCGCGACCCAATGACTTGCTGTGCAGGCGCCGGTCGTAGATCGTTCCGCCAATGTCATTGATGATGGATGTCCTGCCCTCCGTTGGCGAACCGAAGAACACGACGGGAATGCCCATCGCCAGGCACGGGAGCGCGGTGTGCAGCCGCGTCGTGACAACGAGGGAAGCTTGTTCTTGGTACATGTCCAATAGCTTCTGGGCCAAGGGCAGAGTTGCTTCGGGCCCAAGCGGCGGAACCATATGGGTCATCTTGATCGCCCGTTTGCGTACGCTCCTTGGAATGGCGATACCCTCGGCATCCACGATAAAGGTTCTGCCCTCTGCGGGCGCGCGCTCCCGCTGGGGAAACGTCAAGGTAAGGCAGTAAGTTGTTTCGGTTCGAATACCGAGGGACTCGAGGAATTGGCCGGTCGACCTATCCCTGACGCCAATCGGTTCGAAGGCTTTGAGGTAGGGCACGTGATGCCTAACGGTCGCTTTGAAGCGGTCGCTCACGTGAAAGCCAACGAAGATGGGATGGATGGACGGTGATGGGGGCCACGCCAGCGCGTTGCCGGAGAACCAACCATTCATGATGAGCGCGATCGGACCAGTGCCGGGATGGCGATGGATCATGTCGCGGTCCACGAACACGGTGGGGGCCGCTGGCAAGTGCTGACAGGCCGCAAGCGACTGCAGATCGTCGCCGATGTTGCCTGCGCGGCAAGTCAGCTGCCCGTATCTAAATGTCATAGTGGCTTTCCATCCTGCGCGTGCACGAACCTTCGATCCCCTAGGCAAGCTGTGGCCGGCACAGGAGAACGATCTGGCAGTGTCGTGGTCCAGCAATGCCAGGCGCCTGCGGGCCCCAGACGCGCCAGCACATAGATCCACCCTCGCAGTCGCGAAACCAAGCTCGGTTTCCATTGGACTTGTGCTGCCTTGGAGCGCTTGTCCTTCCAATCGGCCTGGATGGTCGACGACAGTTTCGTGTCCGGGCGCACCAGTGCGGGATAGATCCCGAACATCTCCAGTCCGGCCAACCATGCCTGCCGGAACTCCAAATCAAACGGTCGCACACGGTGGCGGGACGCGACCAGCTTGCTGGCGCCGGTCAAACTGATTGCGTAAGCCGCAGAGTTCACCGGCAATCGCATGTAGCGCACGAGTGATCGTCCGGATCCGAGCTCGGCGATCGCGAAGGCCGGCTTCTTGAAATGCGTCGAGAGATGAATGCAGTCCCATCCGGCGGGTGCCGCGCGAATGGTAGCAAGAGCCATTTGCTCGAAATCTTCATCCAGTCTCGCATCATCCTCGAGCACAATTGCTGCCTCGAGCCGGTGCTCGACGATTTTCGAAAGAGCGAGCAGATGACTGGCATAGCAGCCGACCTCGCCTTCAGACAATCCGCCCCGCGCGTGTCCGCGATCGTCCATGAACTGGGCAACCGCCCACACCGGCAATCGACTCGTTCCGTCAACTGCCGGAACACGCTCAAAAACCAGTCCCAGCTCATCGGCCTGTGCCCGCATCAGCGCAAGCCGCTCAGGCGACCTATCGAGGTTTATGAGGAACATGCGCGGTGCGCCCATTACACTGTTCTCGTTGGTTGATCTCGTTGGTTGACGTCAGATAATCGGCCGCCGCCGATATGGATTAAGGGTGCGCAAAACGCTGCGCAGCGCGCGAACCATGCACGCAGCTTGCCCTTTGGTTCGACCAGAGAGATCCAGTCTAAGCGGGCCGCAAGAACCTGGGTCGAGCCGACCGACCAGGTCGGCAACCACGGCTCGGACGGGATCGCTACTCGACCACGTCCCGCTCTTCAGGACCTCGTCGTACCGATAGAGATACGACGCGTTGCGCTGAAGCATTCGCCTCTACGTCTGCGACGCTCATAGCCCATCTCCTTGAGTGGCAGTGCGGGACATACCGTCGTTCGAATGTGGCGTGCCGTGTCGAGCATGCTGTCATGTTGCGCGATGGAAGTATTTGCGCAGCGGGCGCGATTGTCATGAGGCGGATGTCCCATGTCGTTGACGGCAGTTGTGCGCGGAGTACCGCGCGCGGCGGCCCTTAGCCGACAATCCGGGCGGCCGGGCACCGTGGGCTGCGCGAGCGAGGAGCGAGGCATCAGCGCGTTCCAGGTGAAAGTTGGATGGCCGCGATTGTGAATGTCCTAGTTGTTCCTAGGCATTCGCATCAGTCGCATCAAAGCGCTTGGCAGCTTGTCGAAAGAGCGCTTCGATATCGGAGGCGGGAATGAACGTGGAGCGGATGTCATTGACCTGATATCGGGGATGAAGCTTGTGAATGGAGGCTATGACCGCGCGCTTCGTCGCGGCGTCCGCGAGCACAAGGCAATGCGCAGCGATCTCACGAATGGATGTGGCTGCTTGGGTGCGAGGCGGCCATAACGGCACCTTCAGCGGCTAACTGTCCTGCAGCGCTTCTGATCCGCCGGCCGCCTATCTCCTGGGCTCTGGACGTTGCCGCTAGCAGGTTCGTGGAAGTGCGGACGACCGGTCGGTATCAGGCCACATGCGGACGTCCGAACTGTTCCGAGATGAGATTGAGACGCTCGCGAGCGACAAGTACGATGCTGGCGAAAGCGAGCCGAATATCACCCACATGGACTTCGAGTGATGCCGTGCGCTCGGCCAACCAGCCGCAGGCATTCTGCATGTTCAACCTTCAGCGCAGGGAGAGCTGGCAGCAGCTGCGCGTACTTCCAGGTGTCCGCGGTAGCGCCAGCAGCAGAGAGGGAAGTGCAATGACCTGCGAGCGAATGCGCAGGCTGCCGCCGCGATAGCAGGTGTCGGGCTGGCCTAGGGCAGCACTGCGTCCCCGAACCGGTAGGTGGCGCCGACCAGAATGAGATTGGTGCGCAGGTCCACCGAGCTGTCGATGACGGCGGAAAACTCGGAGAGAGTCGGAGTGGGGACGAGTGGTGCTGCGGCATGGATTCTGCCGAAATCGGCGAGGAGGTATTGGCCCGTCCAGCGACCAGTTGCGCGAGAGCGCATATTCGCCGCCCACCCCGAGGGTCCAGCCCGTCTTCGTCGCGCGCGCCGAACCCTGGGCCCTGGCCCCGGGCAACCCGGACCCGGCCTGGGCATTGTCGTCAATGTAGGCGAAGTCGAATTCCACGCGCGTCCACGCGAGGCCGCCGGTCACGTAAATGAGCCAATTCTCCTGCGCCCAGCCCAGGCGCGGGCGCACGGTCGCGATCCAATCAGATTGGACCGTCTGGGTGAATGCGAACCGAATGTTCGGGTCCGAGATGAATATGTCCGTCCCCGTGCGCGAGTCATTGAAGTCGAGCACGTTGGCGCCGACCTCCAGGCCCAAGAGCAGGTTCCCGACTTGGGCGTTGTGGCCGCCCACCACTCGCCCGTGAAGCGTCCTTGCCTCAACGTGCCGCTGCCGGCCGCGGCAACCTGGTCGCTATCGGTTCCTGTGTTGAAGTAGGTGGTGTCGGCGCGGAGGCCGGCGTTGAGGTCGGACGCTCCCGTCACAGCACCGAGATTGCCGCCAAGGTAGAAGCCGGACCAGTTGACACTCGACTGGGATTGCGCGCGGGCGCCATCACTGCCGAACCAGCACGCTGTCAGAAGGATGATGAGAAGTGCACGCATGGCAAATTGCCTCACCTTTCAACATCAAAATGAGGATTCGCCTTTGTCGCGCAAGTGGTCCAGCGGTGTAGCTGCGACGTCCTTGCGTCCCGCTGCTGGTGCGAACCAACCTTTGGGCAGTGAGGCAGAGTATGGCAGCTCTGCCCCCCTCCAGTTCAAACTTCGACTTCCTCCGCGGTATCAAGTGCGCCATCGATCTTGAAACGGAGGTAGCGCACCGGTGCTCTCAATCTTGGTGTGGCCCAGGAGAGGTCTTTAGGGAGTCGAGGCCGATGCGCTGACCCACTCGCCGACGCGAGATTGACAGCGCAAGATCCGCACGCGCTGCTCCAGCTGCAACCTGGCACGTATGGACCAGACATGGCCGACACGCAGCGGAGGGCTGCTGAGTTTGCCTTTGGCGCTGGGCGTCGGCGCCGGCCTGGGTCAGGATAAGACTGCATCGTTCATGGGGGGTCTGCCTGGTTGAAGGACCTGACACGCTCGAAGCGCCCGCGACGCAACTATTTGACCGGCGACAGATTTCAGCGCTGATTTGCCTTCCCATCGACGCCAAAGCGTCGATGGGACTGTTGACCCATATTGCCTCTGACAGCGTTCACGGATGCGACGCAGCAAGTCCCGAGTACGTGGTCTTCACTTGTTCCTCAAATGCCCGGAGGCGGCGCGCCAGCGGCAAACGCCGGGCGCTAGAGTTCTACCCGGAGTGACCGCTGGCTGGCGACTGCAGAACGGCCTACACTTCGGCCTGTCGATGCTGCAGGCTGACTACCCACAATACTATGGGGAGGCTCACCATGACGTCGTCGTCCATCCAAGAAAGTTGCCGCACGCTTGACAGACGGGAACTCTTCAAGGCCTCGGCGATCGCCGCAGCAGGTGCGTTGACGAGCGGCTTGGCGGCGCTGCCTGCTTGCGCCGAGACACCGGCCATCGAGGCGCAGGAGCACTGGGTCAACAAGGGATCGGTTAGGCTCCATCTCTACCGCAAACGCCAGCTCGGAGCAGCCTCGACCGCCAAGCCGGTGCTGTTCCTGGTGCACGGCTCGACCTTTTCCAGCCGTGGAAGCTTCGATCTGATCGTTCCGGGACGCGTGGGCTTCTCGGCCATGGATCATTTCGCCGGGCTTGGCTACGACGTGTGGACCATGGACCATGAGGGCTATGGGTTCTCCTCGCGCACATCCAGCAACTCGGGGATCCAGAGCGGGGTTGAAGATCTGAAGGCCGCACTCCCCTTCGTTGCGCAGGCGACGGGCAAATCGTCGGTCCACATGTTCGGTGGGTCCTCGGGCGCCATCCGCGCGGGCGCCTACGCCATGGTCGAGCCCCAGCGTGTGGAACGGCTCATTCTTCACGCCTTCACCTACACCGGCGAGAACGCCCCCCAAATCGAACGCCGGCGTAAGCAGGCGGAGTTTTACAAGGCCAACCCGCGCAGGCCGTTCGGGCTGGCTCAGGTGCAGAACATCTTCGACCGTGACGTCGCCGGCAAAGCCGATCCTGAGGTGATCAAGGCGCTGGCCGATTTCGAGCTGCGATTCGGAGACAGCGTGCCGAGCGGCACTTACCTCGACATGGCCATCAACATGCCGATGGTCGATCCCGCGAAGCTCTCATGCCCGGTCTGTCTGGTGCGTCCCGAACACGACGGGAACGCCAGCGAGGAAGAGCTATTCCGCTTCTTCCGCGCGCTCGTCAGCAAGGACAAGCAGTTCGTGCTCATGCACGGCATGACACACGGCGGAGGCATGGTCGGTAGCCAGCGGCAGCGGCTGTGGCACGTCGTCCACGCATTTCTTACGTGCCCACCCGCGCCATTGACCTAGTTCACGTCGCTATCGTGGTTAGTTGTGGTTCTCTCGTTTGATCCCAACCCTAAGGGGGCCTGCCATGTCGAAGTTCTCAGCCGTCAGCGCGATGACCCTCATGCTGATCCTAGGCGGGTCGGCGGCCGCTCAAACTCAGGCGCGACAGGACGACCTTCCTGATGGTCCCGGCAGGGAGCTGGTGCAAGGCGTGTGCTCTGCCTGCCACCAGGTGCGCGAGATCGAGCGCAGCCTCGGCTATACACTCGCCGGTTGGGAGGAGCTCACGGCCACGATGATCGACCTCGCCCCGACACCCAACGAAAAGACCCTCATCATCGATTACCTGGCGCAGCACTTCCCACCGAGCAACAAGCGACCAGCCAAGATCATTCCAGGCCCCCATCAGATCGAGACAAAGGTCTGGAAGGCGATCAAGCTCGGTCAACGCGCGCGCGACCCGATCGAGGCGCCGGACGGATCCATCTGGTACGTAGGCCAGTGGGGCAACGTCATCGGCCGCATCGACCCCAACACCGACAACGTTCAGGAATGGGACCTGCCATCCAAGTCTCTGCCGCACTCGGTGATGGTCGACAAGGCCGGTGGCATCTGGTTCCTCGGCAATGGAAACGGCACCATCGGCAAGTTCGACCCGGCGACGGGCAAGAGCACCGTCTACAAGATGCCGCTCCCCAACGCCAAAGATCCACACACCGGCGAGTTCGACCACGACGGCATCTTCTGGTTCACGCTGCAGCTTTCGGACATGATCGGCAGGTTCAATCCTAGCAACGGTGACATCAAGCTCGTCAGCACCAAGCCGGGCGCCAAGCCCTACGGCGTCAAATTCGACAAAGACGGGTCGCCGTGGGTCGCCTGCAACGGCGCGCCCTGTCTCTACAGGGTCGACAAGCAAACGATGGACCTGACCGAGATCCAGCTACCGCTTCCCGGAACTACGGTACGCCGCATCGATATCGCCGCCGATGGCAGGGTCTGGTACGTCAATTCCGGAAAGGGGCGCATCGGGGTGCACGATCCCAAGACAGGCCGCATCACCGAGTGGGATTCGCCGAGTGGTCCGACCTCACATCCTTATGGGATCAACGTGCTCGGTGATATCGTCTGGTACAATGAGTCTGGAGTGCGCCCGGACGTGCTTGTCCGCTTCGATCCGGCGACTGAGCAGTTCCAGAGCTTCCCGATCCTTTCCGGCGGGATCTACGCGGGTATCCATCGCAACGGCCACGTCACGCGCGACGGCCGGAGCCTGCTACTTCACCAGAGTGCCACCAGCTACATCATCAAAGTTACACCAAAGGTCCCGCTCGTCCGGTAAGTGGCGGCTTGTGAAACGACGCTGGGACTGATGGCAGCTCGGCCACGATCGGTTGGCTGCCGTCCGCCGCATTTACCTTCGGTGGTGCCGTCTCCGGGTTGCAGGCTTGTTGGTCGATCGCTTGCTGCACTGCATGAGTCTGGATCTGGCAGATCGGCGCAAAACGAACGCCGACACGACTGCTGGTAAACGTTTCAGAAGGATGGTTCATCTCGGGCGCGACACCCGGCGGACCACGTTGGCTTCCGAACAATAATGTTCGTGCCTACTGCAGCAGCCACGTCCACGCTCGATGCAAGTCCTAACGTCCAGTGGAACGCCGTCGCGATTGGTCAGCAACAAGGGCGCAAGCGGTCCACCTCAGGTCAAGACGCTTTGGTCGCTCTAGCTTGCATGCCAACGTGCGCGGTGTCTCGGCAACTCACTCAACATATGGGCGCTGCTGTTCCGGCATGCAGTTCGGCCCGCGTGGCAAGGCACAGACTGGCAGGTCACTGGATCAGAGTAGCATTCACCCAACGGAAGACTTGTCAGCGGCCCTGCGTGCAAGTTCAGCTTCATACCAACGTTTGAGATGCCGGGCGCTGATGGCTTTGGCGGGCTGGTCCTCAAGCCAAAAACCAACGCTTGCGATCAGATTGTAGCTATCGCCGCGCGCGCGAAAGTAGGTGATGACGTCGAACAGATCCGGCACCGGCGGCCATGTGTCGGCTTCCTTGGGCTTGCCGGATGGCTTGAGGTCGAACGAAGACATCGCAGCGCCGTACACGCTGCGGGCGCATGGCCGCGCCACTCCTGGACCCTCGTTTCTAGTCGACGAGGCTCTTCGGGAGCGACGCAAATCCACGCCAGAGGTGGAGCGCTCGCCACTCGCCGCGGACTTACCTGGCGCAGGGCGTACCATAGCGTACCAACGCGGCTGTTTGGATCAAGTTCCCACGATCAGGAGCGAATCTACCGGCACCGTGGCTGGACGCCGGCCGTCGCAACAGGCAAGCAGCGGGCAGGATTTCAGTGCATCATGGTACACACTCAGCAAGTAGTAGAGCGACGAGGGAATGACATGCGACGGGGACCGGCGCCGTCTGCCTGTGTTCTTCTACTGCATGGAGGCGGGCCATGAGCCCGTCCGCGATTGGCTTAATGAGCTCGATTGGCAAGATCGTAAGACGATCGCGACCAATCTCCGGCGCGTGCAGGAACAGTGGCTCAACGGTATGCCGGTGTGCAGAACCCTTGGGAAAGGTCTCTGGGAGGTCCGGACGAACCTGTCGAGCAACCGCACCGCGCGGGTTCTGATCTTCGTAGATGAGGAGAGCATTGGCGTCGTGCACGCTTCATTAAGAAGACTCGCAAGACACCCGAGGTCGACCTTGAGCTGGCCGGATCAAGAGCGGACATAAATGGTTGCGGGGGGGAGCAACCATCTTGATTTGCAGCTGGCGCAATTGCTTCACGCTAGCCTTTGAAGTGCGCACTTGCTTCGGTAGCAAGGGGGTCGTTGAACCATGCGCACTTGATGTCGAATAACGTGAGGCCAGGCACGAGCCGCGTGAGCGCGAACGCATAGATCGCAAGCTGTGCGATTGGCTTGTTTGTTCGCGCGTCGGGCTTGTAGTCGAGGATGTGCACGGCTCAGTTGCGCACCTGCAGGAAATCGATGTGACCGGTGATTGTTCGCTCGGCTGCACCCACGCGCGGCGCGAGTTCGACACCGTGCTGATGTCGCCCTCGGTCAGCCAGATCGGGATCTCGATCGCCGCTGTGACGCTGTCGTTGATCAGCATGAACCGTTGCAATGTCTCGTGGCGCAGCTTGTTGTTGGTTGATCGGTGCCGCGTGGGGCGCGCTCTTGACTGGGCGACGCGGCGGCAGATCGTCAGCTACCGATGGGTGTGGATCTGATAAAAAAATAACCGGAGCTTCTTGCGAAGACCCCGGCTGAAGTTCGGTGCGGCCTCATGAGGAGCCGCGTCATTGGAGATCACAGGAGCTAATCGAAGTGCGCGCTGCGCCCCACCGGACGAAACGGCAAGCGCGAATCCGGCGATCACCCGCCCCAGTGACGGCGCTCATATAGATGCTTTGTCTCCGGCTGCGCATCCCCGGATTGGGGGAGATGTCGCCGTTAACCAGCCGCGCAGGCGGCGCTGGGTGTGTGGCGTGGCAGCGACGCGACCGCTTTTTTTCTTGCGACCAGATGCGTGCGTTGCATCGTCAATGAAGGGAGTGAGCCCCTTCGGGGGTTTCAGTGACATTTGCAGTCTGTGTGAAGTGCGGGTCAATGAAGTTTGGGTCAATTACCCCATGCAAGGAATGCAAGCACATCCCCGAGACAGAATGAGAGGTGATCCACTCATTGGCCAGGACACACCGGGTCATTCTGCCGGCCGGAACGAGCACTTCGAGCGACGAAAGGCGTACTCAAGATACCGCAGTATGGCGAGATTTTAGTCGGGGTCTGGCACCAATTCTCGCAGCCAAGGAACAAGGGAAGGCAA
>Ga0075428_100010570_pt1 | contig 10258 bp, 7 predicted proteins | sample RhiMetdeltSRZDD2_FD_75291 | JGI IMG/M metagenome (GOLD analysis project Ga0075428, IMG submission 75291) | Populus rhizosphere microbial communities from Tennessee, USA - Rhizosphere MetaG P. deltoides SRZDD2 | ecosystem: Host-associated > Plants > Roots > Rhizosphere > Soil | place: USA...
GGGATCGCCCCAGGACGCGGAGGTAATTCCCGCCGAGCATGTTTTCGATATCGCCCGCTTTTATACCACGCCTGACTAAAGCCTCCTCGAGCGCCGCGAATTCCGCGTAGCCGGGTATGACCGACGAGGGCAGTCCTGCGAGGTCCGTGCCCACTCCCACGTGCGCGGCTCCCAGAGCTTCCGCCGCATCGACGAGCGCCCCCGCATAGGCATCGAGCGAGCGATACATCGAGCCCAGCGGCCAGATCCCCACGACGCCGCCTTTTCGCGCTATCGCCAGCGCCAGGGGTTTGTGGATGGCGCGTGCGCGCACCGGGTTCTGGGTGTAGTGCGGCTCCGACGAAGTCATGTGCCCGTGAGAATAGACTATGGGCCGCGCCGCCAGTTCCAGAGCCTGCTCGATGAGCGCCGAGGTGCCATGCGCGACGTCCACCAATATCCCCAGCCGGTTACATGCGGCGATCACCTCCCTGCCGAAAGCCGTCAGCCCGCCGTGGACAGGGCGCTCCGTGGAGATGTCCCCCAGCTCCGAAACGCGGTAATGGACGAGCTGCAGGTGGATGAGCCCAGCCGTGCGCGCAGCCTCCAGCCGCCTGAGATCGCCTTCGAGGAAATCGCCGCCTTCGGCCGCCAGGACGATGCCCGGCGCGCTGCCGCCCCGCAGCCGTTCCAGCGTCGCGGCCGACGCGACCTCCACGAGCCCTTCGCGCTGGTGCTGCTCGCGCATCCGCTGCAGCGTCTTCTCGAAATAGCCGGACAGCTCGGCCGGCGTGGCCTCGCGGCCGACGCGCCAGCCCTGTCCCGGAACGGAGCGGATCACGGGGCTGTCCGCGACGATCTTGCGCGCCACGAGCAGCATCCCGTTGCCCGCCAGCTCGCTGCGGATCTCGGCCGCACCGCGAATGCCGATATGGCTGTGCATGTCGGCGTAGCGCAACGGCCGGCCCTGCGATCGCGCCGTGAGCGGCGCGACCGCCATCACGGCGAACGCGCCCGCCGTTCCGAGAAACCGCCTCCTGTTCATGAGAGCGCGGCGAGATCCTCGCGCGACAGGCGAAGCGCTGCCGCCGCAGCGTTCTCTTCCAGGTGCGCTACCGATTGCGTGCCGGGGATAGGCAGCATCACGGGCGAGCGGGCGAGAAGCCACGCGAGCGCCACCTGCGCGGGTGTTGCGCCGAGGCGTCTGGCGATGGGCGCCAGCCGCTTCGAGCGCAGGGCGCTGCCCGCGCCGAGCGGAAACCACGGAATGAACGCGATGCCGGACTTTTCACAGGCCGCGAGCACCGCGTCGGAGGAGCGGTCCTCGACGTTGTACTCGTTCTGCACCGATACGACGGGCGCGATGCGGCGCGCCTCATCGAGCTGCCGCACCGACACGTTGGACACGCCCAGGTGCCGGATCTTTCCGGCACGCTGCATGTCCGCGAGCGCGCCGAACGAATCCGCGTAGGGGACCTTCGGATCGGGCGCGTGCAGCTGATAGAGGTCTATGCGCTCCAGCTTGAGGCGCTTCAGGCTGCCGTCGAGGGCCTGGCGCAGGTGCTCCGGCCGGCCGTCGCGGTCCCACCGGTGCCTGGATGGCCGCACCAGTCCGCCCTTGGTGCCTATCACCAGCTCTTTCGGGTAGGGATAGAGCGCTTGGGCTATATAGTTCTCGGAGACTTCCGGCCCGTAACTGTCCGCGGTGTCGAAGAACGTGTGACCGAGGGCGAACGCGCGCTTCAACAACTCGAGCATGTCGGAGCGATCGCTGCGTTCGCCCCAGATATCGGGGCCGGCGATCCGCATCGCCCCGTACGCCATGCGGTTAACGGTCAGATCGCCGAGGCCGATCGTTCCTGCTGCGGCGGCGGGCTTGGCGGAGGTCATCCCGGTAGTCTATACCGGGAGTGCGCGGTGCCCTGCGGCCGGTGCCCAGAAGTCATTCATAAATATCCCCTCGCCCCGTGTAAACGGGGAGAGGGTTGGGGTGAGGGGAACGAGATCGACGATATTCTTGGGTGAGCGAATGCTTCGCGAGCTATGCCCCTCACCCTATCCCTCTCCCCAACTCGGGGAGAGGGGACCCATTAAGGGTGAAGCTCAGATCGGCTGGAAGTTGATGTCCTTCACGAGCTTCTTATACTTCGCGGATTCCTTCTTGATCAGCGCGACCAGCTCCTCGGTCGTGCCGCCGACGGGCGTGAGGCCCTGGCCGATGATGATGTCCTTCACGTCCGGCCGGTTCAAGGCCGTGACGAGCTCCTTGTGCATTCGCGTCACGATCGGCTTGGGAGTCCCGGCCGGGAACACGAAGCTGTGCCAGGTTACGTTCTCGAACCCGGGTACCCCGGATTCTGAGACCGTCGGCATATCGGGCAGGACGGGGTTGCGCGTCAGGGAAGTCACCCCCAGGCCGCGCAGCTTGCCCGACTTGACGTTGGGCACGGCGACGAGCGGGTTCATGATGAATACCTGCACCTCGTTCGACAGCAGGGCGAGGATGGCCTGTCCGGTGCCCTTGTAGGGAATGTTGGTGATATCGATGCCGGCCATCAGCTTGAGCTGCTCGGTCCCGAGCAGGTTTCCCGTGCCGGTCGAAGCGTAGTTGATTTTGCCCGGCGAGGTCTTCGCCAGCGCGATGAACTCCTTCACCGTGCTTGCCGCGACCGACGGATTCACGACGAGAACGTTCCCGCCGCTGGTCAACTGGGTTATCGGCTGGAAATCCCTGTGGGGATCGTAGGGCAGCTTCTTGTACACGTATGGGTTGATGGTAAGCCCGCTATACGCCGCCATCGTCATCGTGTAGCCGTCCGGGATGGATTTCGCGCCGATCTCGAAGCCGAGCACGCCGCCGGCGCTGCCGCGATTGTCGGGGACGACCTGCTGTCCGAACTGCTCGGCGAGCTTCGCGCCCAGGAGGCGCGACAGGATGTCGCTGGGGCCGCCGGGCACGAACGGAATGATGAGGCGTATCGGCCGGTCCGGGTACGCCGCATCCACCGTCCGCGCGCCGGATATCGCAACTGCCAGAAGCAGACTTCCAACCGCCAATGTCACGTGATTCATCAACTCCTCCTTTGGTTATGGGTACGTTGACTACGTGCCGAGCTGGTTTTTTTTCTGCCGGGTCGCCGCGCCGTTCAGAGCGATGCGCGGGATTTGTGACGTTCCGCTTTCGTATCTCCTTTCTGCAGGCCGGGGCGAGAAGCTCCCGGGCAACCGGGCTCGCCCGCATGCCCTTTATACTCCGAAGTTCATAATGCGGACAACCCGGGCGCGGCAGGGGGAAGGCGCGAGGCGGGCCGACAGGTACTCCGGGTCGGGGTTACCCCCGCGGAATCATGCCCGGCGGCGGCGCAGGGCGAGCGCGCCCAGCCCGAGACCGAGCAGGAGGATGCTGCCGGGCGCGGGGACGTAGGTAAGCTGCGCCTGGGCTCCCTGCGGATCCGTGATGCTGGCCAGCTGCCCGCGCGCGTCGTAAGTAAACCTGGTCGTCAACCCGACGCCGCCGCTGCATGTCGACTGCGTGTCCTGGGCGGTATATTCCGTGAGGCGGCCGGCGGAATCGTACTGGTAGCAGGTATAGCGGTCGTCGGCGGGATTTCCCGGATCCATGAATGAATCCCTGAGCTCGGTAACGCGGCCCTGCACGTCGTACTGGTACTGGAAGATGCGATCGGGGTCGGGCGGCGGCGGCGTCGTCTCCGTAACCTTTATGAGGTTGCCGGTCCCGTCGTACTCGTAGGTCGTGGCATTGCCGAGCGCATCCGTCATCTGGGTGACGCGGCTCATCGCGTCATAAGTATAGGTGGTTGTCGTCCCAATGGAGTCCGCGCGGGTGACGTTCAGTTCGGGCCCGACGTCGTCGTAGGTGTAGGTCAGCGTCCGGCCGCCCGGCGACTCCGTGACCGTGTCGGGCCGGCCTGTTCCCAGCGCCTGGTAGGTATAAGTCACCTGGTTCCCGCTCGGGGATTCCACTACCGAACTGGGCCGGCCTGCGTTCGTTCCCAGGCTGTTGTACGTATAGGTCGTGGCGGTGCCGTTGCGATCGGTCACATTTACCTGGTTCGTGTAGGTCGCATCATAGGTATAGGTCGTCGTGACCGTCGTCGGTGAAACCGGCGCGACGGTGGATTGCACGCGGTCCATCGAATCGTAGGCGTACGTAGTCCGAAGCGCGGGCGTGGAGCCGATGGACTGGGTTTTTCCGGGGAGCGGTCCAAGGTTCCAGGTGGTCCCTGTGTTATTGATGATCTGCAGCAGCTGGCCGAAAGCGCTGGTTATCGCTGTCCAGATCGATGAACCCAGGGAGAATGGTGTGGACGTATTGAACATGCCGCTGTTCGCTACCGTGCCGCCGTCATAGGCCGTACGGCAGGACGTCGTGGTGTTACCTGGATCCGGCACGTGCACGTCGCTCGTGTAGATGTAACGAGTACCGGGGCACTCGAACTCGGGCCCCGCGATGGCGACCTGCGCCGCCGGTAGCGCCAGCAAAGCGGCGCAATACAGTGCGGCACTGGATGTGCGGCGCGCGCGCATGCGAAGGATTGGAAGGCGGAAACCGATGAAGCGGCGAGAATGTGCGTACATGGCACCTCCCTGTGCGATGTTGGCTCAGGAGGCCGGCCATGACGCCGACTCTCCGAGCCGCCGTAGGCATGCGCTCACCCCGACCGGAGTGGCAGCGATCAGGACAGGAGCAAGAAGTGTGCTGAAAATACAATCCGTTTGAAAATCAGAGCTTTGATAAAACCCGCCATGCCGTATGCCTGGAGAACTGTAAAAATTTCCGACAAATGACACTTCTCGCTCAACTTGCCGCAGCATCCGGACGTGTCTCGGAGACCGCCAGCCGCCGCGCGAAGATCGCCGAGCTGGCCGCCTGCCTGCGCGGGCTTGCACCGGATGAGATCCCGATCGCGATTGCGTTCCTGAGCGGGGAAACGCGCCAGGGGAAGCTGGGTGTCGCTTATGCCGCGCTGCGGGCCGGAAACTGGAGCGCGCCGCCGTCCTGCCCATCCCTCACGGTGGAAGAAGCGGATGCAGCTTTTGCCGGGCTCGCCGCCGCCAGCGGCAAGGGCTCTGCGGCTCTCCGGATGCAGCGGCTGGCGGCTCTGTTCAGCCGGGCCACGGAGGCGGAACGGGACTTTGTCGGACGCCTGATCGTCGGCGAGTTGCGGCAGGGCGCGCTGCAGGGACTCATGGTCGAGGCCATCGCGGCCGCCGCGGAGCTTCCCGTGGCGGAAGTGCGCAGGGCCGCGATGTCCGCGGGCGGCCTGGGCGAAGTGGCGCGTGCCGCGCTCACCGAAGGCGCGGCAGGTCTTGCGCGTTTCTCGATGCGCCTCATGCAGCCCGTGCTGCCGATGTTGTCGCAGTCCGCGAAGGACACCGACGAGGCGCTTGCCATGCTCGGCACGGCGGCGTTCGAGTGGAAGCTCGACGGCGCGCGCGTGCAGGTGCACAAGGCAGGCGACGAGGTGCGCTGCTACACGCGCAACCTGAACGAGGTCGGGGGCAGGGTGCCGGAGGTCGTGGAAGCCGTGCGCGCCCTGCCCGCCGCTTCACTGATCCTCGACGGCGAGGCCATCGCGCTCAGGGCCGACGGCGCGCCGCATTCGTTCCAGGTCACGATGCGGCGGTTCGGCCGCAAGCTCGAGGTCGAGGCGATGCGGCGGGAGCTGCCGCTATCGGTGTTCTTCTTCGATTGCCTGCTGCGTGATGATGAACCGCTCGTCGACCGCCCGGCCGAAGAGCGGTTTCGCGCACTGCAGGAAGCGCTGCCGGCCGGACTGATCGTCCCCCGCATCGTCACCGGCGATCGCGCCGAAGCGGCGCGATTCCTCGAGGAAGCGCTGCGTCACGGCCACGAGGGTGTCATGGCGAAAGCGCTCGACAGCCCGTACGAGGCCGGCCGCCGCGGCACGGGCTGGCTCAAAGTGAAGCGCGCCAATACGCTCGATCTCGTCGTGCTCGCGGCGGAGTGGGGCAGCGGGCGGCGCAGGGGCTGGCTTTCCAACCTGCATCTCGGCGCGCGCGATCCGGCGGGCGGCGGGTTCGTCATGCTCGGCAAGACGTTCAAGGGGCTCACCGACGAGATGCTGCACTGGCAGACCCAGGCATTCCTCGAGCGCGAGGTGAGCCGCGACAGCTACACGGTCTACGTGAGACCCGAAATCGTGGTGGAGGTGGCGTTCAACGAAGTGCAGGAGAGCAGCCAGTATCCCGGCGGCCTCGCGCTGCGCTTCGCGCGTGTGAAGACTTACCGACCTGACAAGCGTGCCGAGGAGGCGGACACCATTGAGTCTGTGCGTCGTATACACGCCGCACAGACCGGAAGGATGACGGCGGAAGGATGAAGGGTGAAGCTTACGAAGCTCAAACAAACAGTGTCTGCAAAAATAGTTGCGCGACCGAAGTCATGGTGAATCGTCAGTACGAATCGTGAGTCCTGTTTACTTTGCGTAGTGCTTCCGCCGCAAAACCCTACTACGAGTGAGGCCGCGCCGCTGCTGCGTGCGGATCGTTGCGCAGCACCATCCATCCGGGAACCTTGTTCCTCTTGTCCTGCCGAACCTTACGGTCGCTTCGATGGCGACCCTCGGTGAAAGTTTTGCATCGCATTAAACCATCACAGGAGAATTTATGGACAAGGCACAGCAGCACGTCACGAATCTGGCGGAGATCTTCTTTCAGGGTGCGATCAGGATAGTGGATATTCAGACGACGGCGGCGCGCGTACTGCTGCAGACCCAGGGCAGGAGCGCGGCGATGTTCGGCGCTCCGGACTGGACGCCGACGGTGACCCGTCAGGGAGAGCAGCTTACCCAGCTCCTTTCGGTCGGCGCCGAAGAAACGCTGAAAATCATGCGCCAGGCGAACGAGACCGTATCGGAAATGCAGCAGCAGGTCGGTCAACTAATCCAGCAGCAGACGGCGCAGGTGACCGACGAAGTCCGCAACGGCGTCGAGGAAGTCGGCCGGCGTACCGAGGAAGGACTGGAACAGCTGCGCCACACCACCCAGCAGGCGGCGGCGGGAGCGCAGCGCGCCGGGCGGCGCTTGAACGGCGGGCGCAACGGTAGGCAGGTCCGGGCGCGGGCGCGGGTCTGAGGGGGCGCTCAGTCGAGCCCCGTCTCTGCCACTTGCTTCGGTTTGATATTGCCGCGATCCGCGAGCGCATCCCGCACATACGCAGGCTCGCCTTCGATGCCGTCACCCGTCATGCGGAACATGTGGAGCATGCGCGGCGAAGTCACGCGCCAGGTTCGCGTGGTGGACACCACTCACCAGCCGTGAATCACCGATCGCGCCGTCGGACCTAAATCCGCATCAAGCCCTTGACGCGCCGCGGCGTCAGCGGCAAATCGCGCACCCGGGCGCCCGTTGCGTTGGCAATGGCGTTGGCCAGCGCCGCAGCAGTCGGCCCCTGCGCCGCTTCGCCGGTGCCGAGATAGGGCTGGCCCGGCCGGTTGATCACGTGCACGTCCACGCTGTCCGGCAGGCTCTGAAAGCGCAGGATGGGATAGGTCGACCAGTCGAGGCTCGTGATCCGGGTCTGATTGAAAGTGACCGCCTCGTACAGCGTCCAGCTCATCGCCTGCAATATCCCGCCTTCGGTCTGGTTGCGGATGCCGTCCGGGTTGACGGCCTCGCCGCTGTCTATGGCCGCCACCGCGCGCACGAGACGCGGGCGGCCGCTTTCGCGATCGACTTCGACCTCGCAGGCGATGGCAAACCACGCGGCGAGATTCTTGTACTTCGCGAAGGCGAAGCCGCGCCCGCGCCTGCCCGTGCGCTGGTACCCGGCCCAGCCGAAACGCTCGGCTGCCGCGCGGATCACATCGCGCGCCCGCGGGTCCTCCAGGTGGCGCAGGCGGAACTCGACGGGATCCGCCTTGGCCATGCCGGCCACCTCGTCCATGAAGCTCTCGATCGCGAAGACATTGTGATACGCGCCGAGCGCACGGAGCGCGGATACCCGGAGCGGCATGGTCGCGATGAAGTGATTCACCACGCGCGTGTTGCCAAAACGGTAGAGCGGTATCGCGTTGCGGTCGCCGCCGCCCGTCGGCTGTGGCGCCGGCTTGGGCGCGGGCTTCGCGAACGGGGCCGCCAGGTGCCAGGCGGGAGCAAGCTGCCCGGCCGGCCCGGGACGCTCGTTGTGCGAGTTGCTCCACACGTCGTACTGCCAATCGCTGATCTGGCCGTTGCCGCCGAGCCGCGCCCGCACCGTGGACACCATCATCGAGCCGTAAGGCTCCCACGCGTGCTCCTCTTCGCGCATCCACTGCACGCGCACCGGCCGCCCGGGGAGGGCCATCGCGAGGAGCGCCGCGTCGGCGCCCGCGTCGTCGGCGCCGTTGTGACCGTAGCAGCCCGAACCCTCCATATGTACGCAGCGCACGCTCTCGGCCGGGAGCTTCGTCAACTCCGCGATCGCGTCGCGCAGCGGATAAACGCCCTGGCTATGCGTCCAGATGGTCAGCACGTTGTCCTGGTAGCGGCCTACGGCGCACGACGGGCCGATCGAGCCGTGGATCTGGTAGGGACGGCGATAGGTCGCTTCGACTGCGCCGGCCCCGGCGGACGTGGGCGGGCCCTCCGCGATGACGATATCCTGCGACGGCAGACGCTGGAACCAGTTGTAGGAATCATCCGGAGACGGCAGGGCAGGCGCCTCGTCCCAGACCGCCAACCGGGCAAGCGCGCGCGCCGCGGTTACCGCCTGGTACTCGTGCTGGGCAATCACCGCGAGATAGCGCCCGTCCTGGACGATCTTGAGCACCCCCCGCATCTTCTGTACGCTGGTCGTGTTGACGCTGTTCAACCGCGCGCCGTAGCTCGGCGGCCGTACCACGCGCGCGTGCACCATGCCCGGCAGGCGGAGGTCGTGCACGTAGATGGAAACGCCAACCAGCTTGGGCGGGATGTCGACCCGCTGCAGTGACTTGCCGATGACGGCGTAGGTGGCCGGATCGCGCAGCGGGGATTCGGACTGCGCCGTAACGTGAAGATTCGTCTGCGCCACCAGCTCGCCATACGTGGCGCGGCGACCGTCCGGCGCGCGCACTGCGCCGCTTCCGACGGTCAGGCTTTCCGCGGCAACGCCGAGCTTTCCGGCCGCCAGCCCCACGAGCAGCGCGCGCACCTGGGCCGCGGCGTGGCGTATCGCCGTTGCGCTGTCCTGCATCGATTGGCTGCCGGCGGTGTACCGCTCATCGGGCGTGGCTCCGGTATCGGCCGTAACGAGCGTGAGCGCGCGCGGATCGACCACCAGCTCCTCCGCTGCCACCTGCATGAGCGCGGTCTTGATGCCCTGGCCGAGCTCGGCTTTCCCCGTGAACACGGTGATGCTGCCATCCCCGGCTATGCGTATCCACGAGTCGAGCATGGGGGCGGTCTTGAGGCTGCCGGGCAGCGCCGGCGCAGCTTCGGGCTTGGTCTGCGCTGCAGCCGTGAGCGCGCGGGAGCACAGGGAAAAGCTCACGACGAGGGCGCCGCCCGCGGCGAGAAAGTCGCGCCTGGTGACACCGGCGGGTGCGGCCCCGTTCACGTCTCGGCCTCGGTCTTGGCCCTTGCCGTAATCAGGCGCGCCGCTCTCTCCACGGCGGCGACGATGCGCATGTGGGTGCCGCACCGGCACAGGTTCGGACTCATGTGGCGCAGGATCTCTCGCCGGCTTGGCGAGGGATTACGCTCGAGCAGCGCCTGCGCGCGCATGATCATGCCGGGTATGCAATAGCCGCACTGGGCGGCCTGCTCCTCCAGGAACGCGCGCTGAACGGGTCCCGGCTTGTCCGCGGTGCCGAGCGATTCCAGGGTCCTCACCCGCCGCGCTCCCAAGGTCGAGATCGGAATGAGGCAGGAGAAGACCGGCTGGTTCTCGAGCAGCACCGTGCACGAGCCGCATTGTCCCAGCCCGCAGCCGAACTTCGCGCCGTTCAGCTCCAGGTGGTCGCGCAGCACGTAGAGGAGCGGCGTATCGGGCTCGGCGTCGACCTGCACCGTGCGGCCGTTGACGTTGATCGAAATCATCTCTTCGCCTCGCTCCTCAGAACCGTAATATCAGCCACAGAGATCACAGAGCACACAGAGGAACCCGACGACACTTCATACGTGATGCACTCTCTGTGGCCTCTGTGTCCGCTGTGGCGAAATGGGGTTTGCAGTCTTACTTTGCTTCGGCCACCGCCAGTTTCCGCTCACTTTCACGGCGCGCCTTCCGTACTTCGCCTTCCACGTCGCGCCACGGCGGCGCCTTCGCGACTTC
>Ga0075428_100010572_pt1 | contig 10256 bp, 6 predicted proteins | sample RhiMetdeltSRZDD2_FD_75291 | JGI IMG/M metagenome (GOLD analysis project Ga0075428, IMG submission 75291) | Populus rhizosphere microbial communities from Tennessee, USA - Rhizosphere MetaG P. deltoides SRZDD2 | ecosystem: Host-associated > Plants > Roots > Rhizosphere > Soil | place: USA...
GGTGTACGGTCTGGGAGAGCGCTTGTTCCCGCAGGTAGTAGCGCAGCTCCAGGCGCCCATTAGCCAGAACCGGGACGTCGACCACACTGATGCCCGCTGTGTTGAGCGCCCGGCGTAGTGTGGTGGATAGCGGCCCGAGTGCGCGCAGCCGGTCATAAACCACATCGGGCTCGCTGAGGCGCGCAATCAGGCTGGTCTCGTCTTCGACCATGACCTGTACGGTGCTCAGATCAGCCATCCAGTCACAGTCGTCTCCGTCGTGGCTGAGGCTGACAGTGAGGGGCGCCTCGCAGGTCAGCGCCGCCAGCACAACCTGAACGAGAGACATCAGAGCGGTGCCTGCCTCAACCCGCACCAGGATGCCTCGCACCGGACGATAACGGAAGCGATTTAGCTCACCCAGGATCTGGCTGGGATCGTGCTCTTGACTGTAGTGTGTCTGCCAGGCCCAGGCATAACTCCTGGCGCTGGCCTGCCAGAGCGCCTGCATATGACCATCGCCACTGAGATGCTGGCAGCGCTCTAGCACTGCGGCTACGCCGGGCGCGGGGTCTGCTTGCTGTGTGGGGAGATCGACCTGGCGCCAGGTACCCAGTTGCCGCACATAGTTCGGCCCGCCGGCCTTGGCGCCCGGCCCTACATTGGACGCCTTCCAGCCGCCGAAGGGCTGCCGCCGTACCACGGCCCCGGTAATGGAGCGATTGACATAGGCGTTCCCCACCTGGATCTGGTCCTTCCAGCGCGCAATCTCCCGGTCGTCCAGAGTGTGAATCCCGCCGGTGAGGCCAAAGGGGACAGCATTGGCCAACGCTACGGCCTCCTCGATATCCTCGGCCCGCATCAGCCCCAGCACGGGGCCAAAGCATTCGTTGGTATGGAAGAATGAGCCAGGCTGCACGCCGAGCTTGATGCCCGGGGACCAGAGACGATGGGTCTCGGGATCGAGCGTTTCCTCTGGTACTAGAGGCATCGGCTGCGGCTTAAGCAGCCATGTCTCGCCGGGCTCTAGGCAGGTCAGGGCACGGAGGAGCTTGGGATTCGGTGGTTGAGTCAGCGGTGTAATCACATTGCTCAGGTCCCAGGCCGGTCCGACGGCCAGGCTGGCGGCAGCGTCCTGCAACTGGCGGCGGAACGTCGGATCATCATAGACCTCGGCCTCAAGAATGCCGAGGCTGGCTGCCGAACATTTTTGCCCGTTGTGACTGAAGGCGGAGCGCACCAGGTCTTTAATGGCCTGATCCCGGTCGGCCATAGCTGTGACAATGAGAGCATTCTTGCCACTGGTCTCGGCGAACAGGCGCAGGTCAGGCCGCCAGTCCTGGAAGAGCCGTGCGGTCTCGATGCTGCCCGTCAGGATGACAGCGGCCGTGCGTGGATCGGTGATGAGTGCCTGGCCCACAGCATTATCCGGGCAGGGCAAAAACTGCAGCACGGCCGGGGGCACGCCCGCTGCCCACAGGGCCTGGGCGATCTGCCAGCCGACCAGCACCGCTTCAGGGGCTGGTTTGAGAATGACTGCGTTACCCACCATCAGCGCTGCGAGTACACCACCGAGAGGGATAGATAGCGGGAAGTTCCAGGGGGGTGTCACCACCACAACGCCCAGTGGTACCATCGCACAGTCAGCCACTTCCTCGTCCAAGTCGAAGGCATGGGCGTAGTAGCGGGCAAAGTCGATGGCTTCGGAGACCTCGGGGTCAGCCTCGGCGACGGTCTTCGCACTGTCGAGCAACATACTCCCAATAAGATCCCCGCGGCGGCGGGCCAGTTCGGCGGCAACCTCCAGCAGCACGGCCTGACGCACGCCTATGGCGCACGCGCCCCATGCCTGCTGCGCCTCCAGGGCCGCGGCCAGTGCCTGCTCCACATGGGCAGTGTCGGCGAGGGCATAGCGGTAGGCCACCTGGTGCGGTCGGGAGGGATCAAGACCTTCAGCGTGCTGTGGACTATGGACGCACTCGCCGCCTATCTGCAGCGGGATAGGCTCCGGTGACATCTCGCGCCAGCGTTCTGTCACCGCCTTGATCCAGGCCTGATTCGCCGCAAGAGACCAGTCGGTGTCTGGCTCATTGTCAAAAGATTGGCGGTGATGCGCCACGGGCTGCTCGATACGGCGATCCTGGGTACGGCGCGGTCGAGCGGGCACTTTATGTTGTCTCTGGCAGGCAGCGAGGAAGCGGTCGCGCTGGCGATGCCAGGCGTCGCTGTCCGGCTCCATACTGAAGAGGTCATGGAGGAAGTTCTCCGGCGCCGTATTTTCGTCCAGGCGGCGCACGAGATAGGCAATGGCGCTGTGAAAATCCTCGGTTTTGACTACTGGTGCATAGAGCAACAGCCCTCCGGCTTCGTGCTGCACGGCCCGCGCCTGGTGGTTGGCCATACCCTCCAGCATCTCGCACTCCACGGCGTCTTCAACGCCGTGCTGGTGCCGCAACAGCAGGCCGTAGGCTACGTCGAAGAGATTATGGCTGGCCACGCCCAACCGTACAGCCCGCGCATGCGCGGGCTGGCTGCCGTAGGCGACCAGACGCTTGAAGTTGGCGTCAGTCTCCAGCTTCGTGGTGTAGGGAGCCTGAGGCCAGCCATGCAGGGCCGCTTCCACCTGCTCCATAGCCAGGTTGGCGCCTTTGACAATGCGTATTTTGATGGGCACACCGCCGCGCGCACAGCGCGCCATGGCCCAGGTGGTAAGCTCCTGCTGGATGGTGCAGGCATCGGGCAGGTAGGCCTGCAGGACAATCCCAGCGCTGAGCGTCAAGAACTCCGGCTCATCCAGCACCTCTGTAAACGCCGCCACGGTCAAATGCAGATCCGTGTACGCTTCCATGTCCAGATTCACGAATTTGGGGGTGACGCGGCCATCGGGATGCGCGTAGTGATGGGCCATGGCCTGGCGATACAGGATGCGTAGCCGTTCTTTGACGTGTTCTTTCGTGGCATCGAAGGCAACGAGGTTGAGCTGGCTGAAGACCGACGAGACTTTAACCGAGATGTACTCCACGTCATCACGAGCGAGGAGGTCGAGGTAAGCTTGCATGCGGCGCTGGGCCTCACCTTCGCCCAAGATTGCCTCGCCCAGTTGGTTGAGGTTGAGGCGCATGCCGTCCTGGCGCCGTTGCTGCAGATAGCGGCGCAGGTCGCCTTCCTCCCCAGGCAGGATGACAGCGCGTGTCTCCTGGCGCAGGCGAGCAATCACGGGCGGCACCACGAGATTGGGCAGGTAATGGCTCATAGCGCTCCCCAGGACGAGCGCCACCCGTTCCCACCAATCCATGTAGTGCGGGGTACCGTAGACGTGCAGAAGATGACCGAACTGATCGGCAATGCGGTCAGGACGATGACTGCGGAAGGCCTGATCCACCAGGGCAATGGTCAGCTCCTTGCCGGCGGGATCCGCCAGCATGCGAGCCAGCCGTGCCGCCTGTTCCTGCTCTGCAGCGGTCTGTTCCTGCCTGGCGGTGCGCAGCAGCCTCGCAGCCAGTGCTATCACCTGCTGTGGGAAGTCGTCGCTTGAGGCCCTACAAGGCGGACATGGCTGGCCAGGCAGGTCGGGAGGCTGGAGAGTCATTGTCGTTGCTCCTTACGTGGTGCCTTGGGAGAGCGATATGCGCATCGTGCGCCAGAGTGAGCATCGTGTGCACTCCGGCATGAGCAAATCCTGTGCCATCCTCTGCCCTCCAGCCAATATGCTTTCCCTGGGTCATCAGTAAAAGGCGCCAGAACGCTTGTGACATGCCTATGCGCCCGTCCCGAGTATGGCCTGCACTGTCTCTACAAGATTACCCGGCAGGCGGGCGCCCATTTGTTGCACCACATAGGACGCGGCACATGAACCGAGTTGCGCGGCGCGCTCCGGGGCGGCGTGCACGGACAAACCGTACAGGACACCAGCGGCATACATATCTCCGGCACCGGTCAGATCAACTGGCTGCACGGCATACGCCGGCACATATTGCGTCGCGCCGTTATAGTGGATGTAGGAGCCACTTTCACTACAGGTAACGCAGGCGTTGGAGCAGTCCTGCACAATGGCTTCCAGGGAGGTCTGGGGATCACGTCGCCCCGTATAGGCAGCAGCTTCCAGTTCATTGGCAAAGACCAGGTCAGCATAGGTGGTGACAATGTGTTTCACATGCTCGCCAAAGTTGGCTACCAGAAAACCATCGGAGAAGGAATAGGCGATCTTGGTGCCGTGCTTGCGCGCCAGTTCGAGCGCGTGAAAACTCGCGGCGCGCGTTGACTCCCCCGCCAGCAAATAGCCTTCCAGATAGACCCAGTGCGCCTGGGCAATCACCTCCTCAGCGATGTCATCCGGCGTGAGCTGTGCAGAGGCCCCAAGATATGTCTTCATGGTGCGCTCGCCGTCCGGTGTCACCAGCACCAGACACAGCCCGGTTTGCTCCTGCGGTTTCAGATTGCTAGTTAGGCAGATGCCCAGCCGGGCGAAGTCATCCGCGTAGTGGCGTCCAAGCTCATCCGCAGCCAAGGAGCAAGTATAGGCGACAGCCCCCCCCATCTGGGCTATGCCAACGACGGTGTTCGCTGCCGAGCCACCGGCATGCAACTCACTCTCGCGGTCGCCGAGATATGCCAGAATGCGCCGTTGTTCGGCTTGATCAGCAAGTTCCATAAAGCCCTTGCTGAGACGGAGGTCTTCCAGCTCACTGTCGGTAATCTTCACCTGTTTATCGATAATACCATTGCCGATGCCATAGACCATATAGCGGCGTTCAGAGCCCGTCATGATGCGATTCCCCTGCACATGCCATAGATTCCGGTGGCGTCTTATTACTAGTCCAGAGTCGTTACGACTCGGCGCGACCCCACAACTGTAACAGAGACGACAGAACATGTCTTGCCGTTGGACAACCCCTAGTGTGCACTGTAGAATGCTAGCGCTTGCACTAACGCTCAGCTTGGCACAAAGGAGGGTAACAGGTGAGTCTCGACTTTGTCAGCAATGAGGAAATTATTCAGGAAGCTCGTCGCCGCGTGAACCAGGGGGCCTGGGACTATCTTGTCGGCGGTTCCGAGTCGGAAACGACCTTGCGGCGGAACCGGCTAGCTTTTGACCGGATCGCCTTCCGGCCGCGCATCCTGGTCGACGTGTCGACTGTCGACCCTTCCACCACGTTCATGGGACAGACGCTGCGTATCCCCGCTATCCTCGCGCCTATCGGATCGCTGCAGGTGTTCCATCCGGAAGCCGGAGTGGCTTCGACCAGGGCTGCATCGGAATTTGGCATTATGCATGCCGTGAGTTCGGTCACGGAGCCAGCGTTAGAGGAGACGGCCGCTGCCACCTCGACCCCGAAGATCTTCCAGCTCTATGTGCACGGGGACATGAAGTGGACGAAGGAGATCATCGGTCGCGTCAAGCAGGCTGGCTACGCCGCCTTGGCGCTGACGGTGGACGTGGCCCATTATAGTCGGCGGGAACGCCCCATGCGCACGCGTTACCAGCCCCCCACCCGGCGGGTATCTCCAGACCGACGGCACCTGGCCTCACTGACCTGGGAGACGATGGACATCATCAAAGAGATGGCCGGGCTACCCTTCATGCTCAAGGGCGTCCAGACTGCCGAGGACGCGGAGGTCGCCGTGCAGCACGGGGTGGATGTCATCTGGGTCTCCAATCACGGTGGCCGCCAGATCGACCACGGGCTGGGCAGCATGGAGACGCTGCCGGAAATCGTGCAGGCGGTGCAGGGGAAAGCGCGCATCATCGTGGACGGTGGCGTGCAGCGCGGCACTGACATCCTGAAAGCGGTCGCGCTAGGCGCCGATGTGGTCGCTCTTGGCAGGATGCAGGCGTGGGGTCTCGCCGCGGGCGGTACGGATGGCATTGTGCGCATGCTGGAGATCCTGGAGGACGAACTGGTCTGTGCCATGGGCCTGACGGGCCTCACCAGCATGAGCCAGGTGACACCAAAGTACGTCTGCAAGGCAGAGCCAGTTACACCGCCGCACGAGATGAGCGGTTGGGTCAACATGCCCGTGGGGCGCATCCTGTAAGAGGAAGGTTCTCCGAGGCGAGCCCTAGCTATCTGACCAAGGGCCTTACGGTATCATACCGTGAGGCCCTTGCTGTATGAAAATCCCCGGTATTCCTGTGCCGTATCGGCGCCAGGCTGCAGATGCAGCCTGATGGCGAATGTTTCCTTGACACATTGCCCATCGAGGTATACGATTTCCAGCATGGCACAGACAACCCCACAAACACAGACATCTGGCAGACAGGCCATGGATTATACCGATCGCGCGTATTGGAATGGTCTCATTAAAATGAGCCTCTCCAAGTTTTTCATTTTGTGTGTGCTGCAGACGCGGCCGATGCATGGCTACGAGATCACACGTGCGGTGGAGCGCACCACAAACGGTTGCTGTTCGCCGGCCGAGGGCACGATCTATCCGGTACTCCGGGAATTTGAACAGGGAGGCTACGTGACGGCCCACACGGAGGTTGTCCAGGGACGTCAACGCAAGATCTACGCAATCACCGAGCGCGGGCGTGCCGCCTTTCAAGTCGCCGTGGAGGCCTGGATGGAGGTCACGCAGTGCCTGATCCGGAACGAGTGTGTAACGGGGGAAACCGCCGACGCTGGGACGGGATGTCGGTAAATTTTTTTGTCTGTATATATCGATCATCAATGCATTGAGGCCCTACGGGGAGCAACGACGATGCGAGCCTACCTTCCTACAGTCCTCAGAGGTTTGCAGCGTCAGGGCGCGGCGCACCCGCGCCGGCCCCACCCGTGGGTGATGATCTGGACTCTGGCGGTGGCCCAGGTGATCTCCTGGGGCACGCTCTTTTATGCCTTTTCGCTCTTCGTGGTCCCCATGCAGGCAAGTCTCGGATGGTCGCGCCCCTTGCTCAACGGTGCCCTGTCGCTGGGCTTACTGAGCACGGGCATCGTAGCCTTTCCCGTCGGTGCCTGGATTGATCGTCACGGTGGCCGGGGTGTCATGACCCTCGGTTCCTTGGCTGGAGGCCTGTTGCTCCTGGCCTGGGCCTCCGTCGAGACGCCGTGGGTGTTCTATCTCATCTGGGTGCTCATCGGCGTCAGCATGGCCGGAGTGTTATACGAACCTGCGTTTGCTGTTATCACCGCGGTCTTTGGACCAGAGGCACGCCGGGGCATTACCGCGATGACCCTCGTGGGCGGGTTTGCCAGCACCGTCTTTATGCCGCTGACGCAGCTGCTCATTGGGGCCATAGGCTGGCGGAGCACCCTGCTTGTACTCGGAGGGTTGAACCTCGCGGTATGCCTTCCACTCCATGCCCTGTTTGTGCCCGGCTCTCCCGCGTCCCGTCCGCCAGAAGCGCCGCAGGAGGAGGCCCCCACGGCGCACGCGATACGTACCGTGCTGTGCGGACGGGTCTTCGTGGGGCTGGCTCTCTGGTTTACGGCCTACAATGCCGCCCAGTCGGCCTTTATCTTCCAGCTCGTCCCGCTCCTTACCACGTGGGGAGTGGAGACAGCGGCTATCCTCACGAGCGTGGCGATCATTGGCCCCATGCAAGTCGCAGGGCGTGTCGTCTTGATGTGCTTTAGCACGCGTCTGGAGACGCGTGAGATTGGCCTGGCCGTGACAGTGCTCCTGCCCGCGGCCATCCTGACCCTGCTCTACTTGCCGCATACGCTCCTCTGGCTCGGGCTGGTCGCCACCCTCTATGGCGCAGGGAATGGCATTATGACCATCGTGCGGGGGATGGCCGTGCCCGACCTCATTGGGCGCACCCACTACGGGGCCATCAACGGGGCGCTCACCGTGCCCACGACCGTGGCGAAAGCCCTGGCCCCAGCAGCGGCGGCGGCACTCTGGTCCGTTACGGGTGACCCCTCGCTGATGCTGTGGACGATGCTGGGGAGTGCCCTTGTGGGCACGCTGGGCTTTGCGATGGCCCTCTCGGGGACCTCACGCTGAAGGCATGATGGCATGGAGACCTCGCTTTCTCTCGCCGCAGGGCTGACGCGGACGCCGACCCGGGGATGGATCGTGGTGCTGTTGTCCCGCCTGCAGGCGAGTAGCGTGATTCTCACCTCGTATACCTTTGGCGTCTTCTTGCCCTTCATCAGCCAGGATCTGCACCTCTCTCCCCTGGAGGCGGGACTCCTCCAGAGCGCCTGGTGGGTTACCTCGGCGCTCCTCTCACTGCCCTGTAGCGTCTGGTTCTCGCGTGCCCGGCAAGTACCTCTGGTACTAGTATCACTGATCCTTGGACTGCCCTTTCTCGTGCTGCAAGGGCTGGCGAGGACGTTCCTCAGCTTATTCTTGGCGCGATTCTTCTTTGTGCTCTGTCACCTGATCTCCACCCCGGCACGCCCGCTGCTCCTCCAGCAGTGGGCCGCGTCACAGCAATATGCACTGCTGAATGCCGTGGGCCTCTCGCTCCACAGTCTGCTCCTGGCGGCGACCATCAGCGCGAGTGCCTGGCTGATCACGACGGTCGGGAGCTGGCGCCTCGTCTACGGTATCCACGGCGTGTTCCTCGGCGTGCAAACGTTGGCCTGGTGGGTCGTAGCACGCGAGGAGCAGGCACCGGTGTCGGGACTCACATACGCCCTGGAGGCGCCACAACCCACCCCGCTCAGGGCCCTGCGCGCCTATCCGCAAGGCTGGCTCCTGGGCCTCACGATGCTGGCGCTCTCGGCGACGTGGACGGCCATTGTGACGTTCCTCCCGACCCTCCTCCTGGAGCAGCACGGTATGCCACCAGCGCACAGTGGGCCACTCCTGGGCTGTTTATACTATGGGCTCATTCCCTGTGCACTCCTGGGAGGTGTCCTGGAAAAACGGGTGCAGCACCGCAAGCTCCTGCTGTGGGTGCCGGCGCTCTGTAATACGTTGTTTGGCGTCCTGATCACGTACACGTCTACACCCTGGCTCCTCATGGTGCTGCTCACCGGTGTGGGAGTGGTATGGATCGTCTCACCAGTGGTGGAAGTACTGCCGTTCGAGTTCCCTGGCATCCGCCCGCGCGAGGTGGCAGTGGTCACGTCCCTGGTCAAAACCTGTTCGGGACTCGGCTTCGCCCTCGGACCGATGGTTGTCGGGTTAGTGGCCCAGCTGACTGGCTCGCTACAGCAGGGACTCCTGGTGTTGTGTGTGCTGACGGGCGCCGGGGTGCTGGCCGGATGGTGGTATCCAAGCCATCGGGACGCCGAAGGAGGCTGTCGATGAGCACGACGATTCGCGTGGCCTGCCCCGAGGATGCCGAGGCCATCCTGGCTATCTATACGCCCATTGTCCGCGAGACGGCCATCTCGTTTGAAGTCGAACCGCCCACGTATGTGGAGATGCACGAGCGTATCGCCACGACGTTGCGACGGCTGCCATGGCTCGTCTGTGAGCGGCAGGGGGAGGTGCTGGGATACGTCTACGCCAGTCCACACCGAGCCCGCGCCGCCTATCAATGGTCGGTGGATGTCTCGGTGTATATCCAGGCGAAGGCGCGTCGCACCGGCATGGGCCGGGCCTTGTATCACGCGCTCTTTCAGCTGTTGAGTCTGCAAGGGTTTTACCAATGCTTTGCCGGGATTACCCTCCCCAATCCCGCCAGTGTAGGTCTGCATGAAGCCCTGGGCTTTCAGCCCGTGGGCGTCTACCAGGCCGTCGGTTACAAACTCGGGGGATGGCACGACGTCGGCTGGTGGCAACGGGCTTTACAGCCGCGCCCGAGTCTCCCCACCCCACCGACTGCGTTCGAGGTGCTGTGGCAGGCCTCGACCGCGTGGGAAGCTGCGCTCCATGCCGGGATGCAGCTCCTACGGGTGTGAGGAAGCCTGTGCCAAGTATCAAGGAAGTGCCACAAATTGTTACGACACGAGGAGAAAACAAATGGACACACTTACCCATGATGATATTCGCGATGCAGTCCGTGCCCGGTATGGCACGATCGCCGAAACCCGTGGCACGCCCGCACCGCCAACCGCGGCCTCCTGCTGCGGGGGGCCCTCCTCCGACGCGGACAGCACCTCGTGTTGCGGCGGGACCGCCACGGCAACTCTCGATATGAAAGCCCAGGCCTATGGCTACTCTGCTGAAGACACGAGAGCCGTCCCCCAGGGAGCCAACCTCGGGCTCGGGTGCGGCAACCCAATTGCCCTGGCGTCCTTACGGCCCGGGGAGACCGTCCTGGATCTCGGGAGTGGGGCAGGCTTTGACTGCTTTCTTGCCGCGCGTGCCGTGGGGGAGACCGGACGGGTCATTGGCGTGGACATGACGCATGAAATGCTCCGGAAAGCCCGCGC
>Ga0075428_100010574_pt1 | contig 10256 bp, 8 predicted proteins | sample RhiMetdeltSRZDD2_FD_75291 | JGI IMG/M metagenome (GOLD analysis project Ga0075428, IMG submission 75291) | Populus rhizosphere microbial communities from Tennessee, USA - Rhizosphere MetaG P. deltoides SRZDD2 | ecosystem: Host-associated > Plants > Roots > Rhizosphere > Soil | place: USA...
AGACAAAAAAACAGCCTGAAACTCGGTGTCTGGGTCCAGCATGCGAGCTATCTGGACGGACACGGCAGCGGCAGGAAAAGACGAAAACTGTTCCCTTTCTTGACTTATGGATTGCTCACAAAGGGAGACTCACAAGTCGAACAGCTGGAGCGGGAGGAGGTGATTAAAGGTCGCGAGGTCTTGGCATGGAAAGCAGTCTCCCCAAACAGAAGCCGAACTACCCATCAACAAGTCTTCCCAGGATGAGACAATCCTGATTGAGTTCTCAGCACAGCGAAGCCACCCAGCCTGTCTGATGAGCGCCTTGGAGCACGTCAAACCGTTCCCGACCATAGGTTCTCCAACCGTTTGTCGGTATCTCCAAAACGATCCAGGTGCACACCCATCTTGTCCATCAGCGACAGGTACAAACTGCACGCGCGGCGGTTATCGTCGCCTTTATCGAGGTAGTCCAATACACGTCCTGTCTTGAGCGCACCGTTGCCGCCGCCCGCCAGCAGCAGCGGCATCTGGTCTGCGCCATGCGCATCGCCGTCGAACAGGTTTGAGCCGAAGAGCAAGAGTGAGCTGTCGAAAAGCGATTGGCCTCCATCGTCAATCTCCTTGAACCGCTTCAGCAGGTAAGCGAACTGTTCTACATGGTATTGGTTGGTTCTCAGATACATAGCTTCAGCCGCAGGCGCCTTGCCGTTGTGCGTCAAATCCAGATGCAGCGCACCCTGCACTCCTTTGATGAATTTGAAATTCATCTGGGAAAGATCGTTGTTGAGCATCAAGGTGACGATCCGGGTCTTGTCCATCTGGAACGCCAGGACAATCAGATCCAGCATCAGCTTCATGTGCTCCGGCACGTCCTGAGGCGGCCCGTCGGCTGGACGCGGCATGTTCGGCTCTTTCAGCGAAGGTCTCCAACCTTCCAGGCGCTCCTCGCGGGCTGCATGGTCAATCCGTTTTTCAATATCGCGGATCGACTCCAGGTATTCATCTAGCTTGCGACGGTCGCCGCGGCTGACGCGAGGCTGGAGATCGTGCGTCTCTTTGAGCACTGCGTCGAGGATGCTGCGGTCGAGCCTTCGACCTGTGCCGTCACCCACCAGGAGATCGAAGGCGCGGGCTGGGTAGATTTCCTTGGTGGCAGGTTTGCCGGGGGCGGCCCACGAGAGGCTCGAACCATAGATCATCGACAGGCCGTCTTCCAGTCGCAGCTCGTTCGGTTCAATGCCCAGAACCATGCTGGGCACGGCTGTTTGATTCCCGATCTGCTGAGCCACCACCTGGTCCATCGTGGTCCCCACACGGATCACGCTCGGATCGAGGCTCACCGTAGCACCGGACAGCATGTTGGGCATCCGACCGAGGTGGGGGCTTGTCGAGGCAACAGCTTGCTGGTTGTAGAGGCCACGAAGAAAAACGATGTCTTCCCGGAACGGCGCCATCGGCTGCAAGCCGGGGCCGATCTCCATGGAAGCGCCACTGCCTTTGGCCCACCAATGAATGGGCTCGACCCCGTTGGAGAAATAGATGCAAGCGAATCGCAGAGGCGGCTTGTTCGCGGCGGTTACCTTGGCGACTTGCACACCCAACAACGGCAGGGACTCCATCCAAGGCAACGCTAAAGCGACGCCTGCACCTCGCAAAAAGTGACGGCGTGATCTTTGTCGGTCAGTCAAGGTTTGCTCTATTCTCTTCATTCTCCACCCATTGTATTGGATTTTCTTGCAACCAGGCTGGTTGTGTTCTTTCTTGTCTCCACTGGCGGACTGTCTTCCAGGCCGCGGCGATTGCGGAATTGCGGGCTGGCCACAATCTCCGCGGCCAGTTTAGAAAAGTTGGCATCACCGCCGGCGTCCGCCAGACGGTCGATGAGTGGCTGATCCGAAAGCAGGATCGTACGCCCAAGAGCATACCCGAGCAGCTTTTGCGCGAGCGTACGCACGACCTGTTTTTCCTCACCCTTCAGATAGTCGAGCAGTCCCTCAACTCCCGAAAGCCGCTGCTGACTGGCGAGCACACCGGAATCATCGATCGGCTTCCCATCCGGATACTGGTCCCTGGAACGGCCAATCGCATCGTATTTCTCAAGTGGAAAGCCCAGTGGATCGATCCGGGAGTGACACCCGGCGCAGGTGGCATTCCGTTGATGTGCCGCCAGCTTCTCCCGCAGTGTGAGTCCACCGAAAAGCTTTTCATCGGCTGGAATGGACCCAGCGTCCGCTGGTGGAGGCGGGATTGCAGTCCCCAGCACCCGGCGCAGAACCCAATCGCCCCGCTTCACCGGGCTTGTGCGCAACGGCGCCGAGGTTGTCGTAAGCACTGCACCCAAACGAAGCAGGCCACCGCGATGAAACGCGTTGGCACCGTCCACGAGTTCGACCTGGTCCTTGGAAGCAATCTCCTTGTTCACCCCGTAGTGCTTTGCGAGCGCCTGGTTCAGGAAGGTATAGTCTGCCTGCAACATTTCCCGAATCGGGCGGTCCTTCCGGATGATGTGCTCGAAGAACGAAACCGATTCGTCGTACATCGCCGCTTTCACTTCGTCGGTGAACTCCGGGTAACGGCCCGTATCAATGCCCCGGTACTGGTCGAATCGGTAGAAGCCAAGCCACTGGCCGAAGAACTCCGTGGACAGCCGCCGGGCCTTTGGATCGGCCAACATCCGTTTCACTTGACGCTGGAGCTGACGCGGGTTACTTAGGTCGCCTGCTCCGGCGGCGCGCCGAAGTTCTTCATCGGGAATGGAAGACCACAAGAAGTAGCTGAGACGCCCGGCCATTTCCCAGCCCGATAACGGCCGAACGCCGGATAGTTGCGCCGGTTCCACTCGGTACAGGAACGCAGGCGCAACCAGAATGCGCGCCAACAAGGCACGAATGGCCTTTCGATGGTCAAGTTCAGAACGCATCGTCGCGCTGTAGAAGGACCGCAGACTCAGTTTTTCGGCATCAGTGAGAGGGCGCCGCCATGCCTGGCTGGCAAACCGGATGCAATCCTCCACGTGACCGGTGCTGGCGGCCGCCTGCACCGCTATCACTCTCTGGTACTCGGTGCGCAGGGGCCTGATGTATTTCCGCATCTCACCGGGCATCTTCTCGATCCGAGCGTTGTCGAAGTCCGCGATACCCTTACCTTTCAAGTCCACCTTGAACTTCTCGGCCAGCAAACGCAGGTAAGCATCGTGGTATTCAAACGAAGCGTAAAGGTCATTCCAAGCTTGATCGAGCCTTACGCGAGTTGCATCGTCCAGGATGTGTTCAACCACAAACCGGTCGTCACGGATGTATTTCACTTTGACGACGAAGTCGTCGTGCTCGGGTACATTGTAGGTGTTGTCAAACGGCTCGGGAATCGGGTCCTTATCCGCTGGCGTTGGCTCACCATGCGAATTCGGTGGAAGAATGTGGGCGAACTCCAGCACGGCTGCTTTCCACGCCTTGTAGCCAGCGCTTTGCGGGTCGCCTGCAAGTCCCCAGACCGGAACCCGCCTTGTGGTGCCGTCTTCGCGATCAGACATCGTAATCCGGAAAACCTGGTCCCGGTCGCTGCCTATCTCGGCGTCGACTTGCAGCTCGAACAACGAGAAGCCATCCGGTACCTTCAATTCAAACGATGTGGATCCTTCGCTTGCGAAGTCTTCTGGAGCCATGATGCTGCCGTCAGGGCTGGTCCCGAAGGCAAGCTTCTTCGCAGATTCCTCAGTGACGAGAGACCTCAACGGCAGCCTCGACAACTTCTCCCTGCCGCTGGTCGACTGGCCGCTCCCCTCAGGATTGGTAGCAGCCTGTTCAGTGGCAGTCGTAGTAGGCACAGCAGACGCGGGGCGCCCAAAGCTCTTACGGAATTGGATCGTTGGGTTCCGCCATAGAATCACCGGCCTAAACTTCGGATTGGGATTCACCAAAGCGGCATTGACGTAAACTCGTGCCGTTCCCCCTGTCGGTAGCGCTGGCCCTCGAGGTCCCCCTCGACCGCCCCGGAAGAAAACAAAGCGATGCCTGGACTCAACCTTGAGAGAAGAGTCGCTGAACTCGAGCGGTCTTTCGTCGCCTGCCCCGCCCGCTGCCAGGTCGCCCCTCGCAAACAGCCAGCTCGGCCACGTCACCAGGAATTTTTGAATCTCTTCGCATGAAGCACGCACAGTCGCTGCGCTTGCCTTGCTGTCGGTGCCGGGCGCCAGTAATTTGTGCCAGCGCGCAACCACCTCTGAGGACGGATAGCTCAACGACGGTTGGTTAAGCACTGTCCAAATGTGCTGGGCGAAACGAGAAGTCACTCCCTCGCGTGCCGCGAGGTCCTTCAAAGCAACGCTACCTTCGCCCAAGGCCGTGCGATGCTGATAGCGCCAGGCTACATACAAAGCTTTGCCGTAGAGGTCCAGTCCATAAGGCCGTCCCCCTTCGCCAGAGACGGTCCGAAATCCGTACTTGTCATAGATGGCCCTGATGCGCGCGATCGCTGAAAGTTCGAAGCCAGTCTTGCCGGGATCGGCGAAGAATTGGATGGGCCCCGCCCCGATCACCGCGTGGTCGGCAACACGCTTGGCTGCCTCGAGGTAGCGCTCCATGCCAGCGTCCTGTATGAATTGCACGTCGCCAAAATTCGAAAATCCTTCTCCGCCGACCTCATCGCTCACCAGATCGTGCTCCACCTTCAAATCGAGCCCGGTCAAGTCCTGGATTGAGTACCCGTATTCGCCGCTGGTGAGCCGCCTGACGGTGACCCGCCCGGGATCGCCAGCGTGCTTTTTCACGAACCCATCCAGCTCTGAACGGATCCACGCAATAAGCCTCCCGCGTTCCTCTTCGGTCGGCTGCGGCATACCTTCGGGCGGCATTCTCTTCTGTTCGAGTGCCGCTACAACATTTTTCCACTGTTTGAAGCTGTCGCTGACCGAGCTCTGCGACGTCATGCGCTCCAGGTTCACACCTGCCATCGACGCGGCGTTGCCGTGGCACTGGAAGCAGTACTGCTGAAACTTCGGCAGCGGGTTCGAACGGGCTTCAACCAAATGAGCCAAAAGGATGAGGCCAACAAGGGTCAACTGCCGCAAACGGCCATAGCCTCGCAATATCATATTCCACAGAGTTTTCATTAAGGAACGCCAGCTATTGAAGATTTCAGGATTTGGCTACTGCGTAAGTATAGACCGTCTATCGCAACACTTCAATTCTACCGGTAAGGAACCGCTGGGCTTTCTCGGAATCCTGATGCAACCGTCGGCCAACCCTAGCGTTGGTTGTGACGGCCAGCCGAGTCTGTGCCAGTGGGTATGGGAGGCCAATTCGAGAACTGCTATAGTACAGGGACGGTGTGAGGTAGCAGCGGTGTCGACCCAAACGTGCGCTCCAGGCACTCTTCAAGGGTTTCCGGACAATGGAGGATCAACTGTTTCGCAATCTCCCGCACCTGGTTCTGGATTGATTCTTCGGGCAAGTATTCAACGGGAGACTTCCCGTCGATTCTTGCCAGCATCAGGCAGCCGAGGTGACGCAGTGTTGCTTTTTCAAAGAACGAGGCAGCCTGCGCCGGCAGAGTCGCCCTGACTGCATCGAAAAACGAACGTGCCACTTGCTCTCGCTCCTTGCGAAGCGCGGGTTGATAGAACCAACCTAACAGAAGCAGGCTCAGGCAGAAGGCTGCATCAAATGAAGGGTCTCCAAAGTGGACAACCTCGAAGTCGATCAGGGCGACTCGGTCGCCCGAAACCATAACGTTCTTCGGGCTGAAGTCACCGTGGACAAGACAGAATCTCCGCTGGCCCATTTCCTGAATCACAGACAACACCTGGGCTCGAACGTCTGGATGGCGTGCGACGATGGTTCGGTAATAAGGATCAATCCGTAACTGCTCGAACGCGGTCAGGTCTCCGTATTTTGCTTGTAAAACGCCCGATGCCCACGTTTCGCTGATCAGGCAGCCGAGGAGCTTTCCAGCTCCGGCTGCGATCGCCGAATCAATTTTTCCAGCCATCAGCTCGTTCTTCCAACAGAGACCACGGACTGCCGTCATGGCAAAGAGATAGTTAGCCTTGTCGGCCCAAAGCACTTCCGGCACACTGCCTCGCGGCAGAATCAAACCTGTATCGATCAAGCTCTCCATCTCACGGAAGATGCGGGAGCGGTCGGCCAGCCATTGGTCTTTGACCCGCAGCTGAGACAGCGATTGCTTTAGAATGAAGGATTGCTCGGCGGTTTCAACCAACAAAACCACGTTGGAGATTCCTCCACCCAATTCGGTGACCCGATGGGCAAGAATTCCTCGTGATTTTAAGTATTGGGAGGCGTTTTTTTCGCTGAGTTCCATAATGAAGAACTGATACCTCAACCCCGTAGAGGGCCAGAACCACTGAGAAGCAGGCATTGAGCACGATCAGCGATGATTCCGTCCTCAGCTGACTGAACCCTCGTTGGATCGGTGATTGCCGCCATACGGGACAAGGATCAGTCAAAGATCACTGTCTTGTTGCCGTAAGTGAGGATCCTGTGCATCAAGTGCAGGCGCACGGCCCGAGCAAGTACCACTTTTTCGAGGTCGCGCCCCTTTCGAATGAGGTCTTCGACTGAGTCTCGATGGCTCACCCGGATGATTTCCTGGTCGATAATGGGACCATTGTCCAGCTCTGATGTAACATAGTGGCCGGTAGCCCCGATCAGCTTGACGCCCCGCGCAAAGGCCTGATGATAAGGCTGGGCACCAATAAACGCTGGCAGGAATGAATGATGAATGTTGATGATGCGATTAGGAAACGTCGCCACAAAGTCTTCGCTGAGGATCTGCATGTAGCGCGCGAGCACCACCAGCTCAGCACCGGCCGATTTTATCTCCTGGATCTCGGCCGCCTCTTGCATTGCTTTGTTGCCAGCCGTAATGGGAAAGTGTCTGAACGGAATCTTGAACGACTGGGCAATCTGGCCAGTCTCCTCGTGATTGCTAATAATGAGTGCGATTTCCGCCTTGAGCTCCCCGGCTTTCTGTCGGAGCAATAGGTCCTGAAGGCAATGAGGTAACTTCGAAGCCAGAATGGCCACTTTGGGCACATGGTCGCTGAAGATCAGCTCGAACTGCATAGCGCATTCCAGGGCGATACCTTGAAAACAATCCGCAATCCTTTCACGAGGAATTTGAAAGCCCTCCAACTCCCATTCCGTGCGGGCCAGAAAAACGCCGGCCTGAAGGTCGGTGTGCTGGTCGAAGTGGAGAATGTTCCCGCCGTTGCGAAAGATGAAGTCGGAAATTCTGGCAACCAGTCCACGCTGATCTGGACAGGAGACAATCAATTTTGCTGTGTGTCTCAAATGAAGAACTCCTAACAAAGGGCGTTCGTCGCAGTGGCACTGGAGAGTGCTTTGGTACTCCTTGAGGGATTGAAGGATGCAACTCTTCTCGCCGATTTCCCTACTTACAAGTCAAACAAAGAGCATCACTCACCGGGCTTTGCATCGACCTGAGCTTGAAAGTCCCGGCTGCTCGAGAGAATGTGCTCCATCATAGCTTGCCGGGCCTCCGCAGGCTTCCGCTTTCGCAACGCCTGGAGAATCTTCTCGTGCTCCCGGACCGACGAATCGGCCCGCGTGCGCATTTTTCGTGATGTAGGTTTAGACAAGCTCTCGCTAATCCACGTCTGAAGATATCCCCGAGTCATCGTCAGGAGTCTGAAGAGGATGGTGTTCTGCGTGGCACGCGCGATGGCTAAATGAAAACGGAGGTCATGCTCCAGGTATTCGTCAGGGCGGTCCGAAGATCGCCGCATTCCGTCCAGTGCTTCTTCGATTTCCTGAAGATTCTCCTCTGTGGCTCTGGCAGCGGCAGCATAGGCGGTTTGCGATTCGAGCATCAGCCGGGTTTCAACCAGGTCATTCACGCTCTTGCGATCAATCAGGAGTCCCCACTGCAGGGTCTTTTCGAGATACTTTTGGCCGTCCACCGAAACGAATGTACCCTCACCCACCCTTCCATTGAGAATCCCCATCACGGCCATGGACCGCAAAGCCTCGCGAATGGTCGTGCGGCCGACTCCGAACTTCAGACACAGTTCCTTTTCCGACGGCAGCCGTTCGCCAGGTTTCAGAACACCCCGGGAAATCAGGCCTGTGAGCTGTTCCACAATCTCGTCGCTCAAAGAATTCCGATGGACCGGACGCATGGCACTGGCGGCCAAACCATCTGTTTTTCGAACGTGCATCATTGTTACCCTTCCGCTGGTGGTTCCAACAAAAACTGCTTTACAAGGGCCATCCCGGTTAAATAGGCTTTAGCTGAATGTCAGACAACCTGACGGCTAGTAAGGTAGTCGAAAATCGAAGGCCGGGGCAACAAGAAATCTGACGGTGGGACAGTCGTTGAATAGACCGTGGCCAAACCAGCCCGTCGGGTCTTCCCTTCCGCGGTTCCGCGAAAGGTTCCAAGGAGTTTCAGCATGGGCAAGACAATCGATCTGGGGCGTCGGATTGAGCTGGTTCCGATGGATCCGCACTTTCACAATATCTCGATTGCCTTGTATCGCCAGGAGGCTGGCGACGGACCAGTTTTCCAAGTGCATAGCTACAGCAACCAAGAAGGTGCGCGGCAGAGAGTGGAGTTCGTGGCCCGGGCTATGGCTGGTCTAGGTGGCCTGGAGCCCGTGATGGGAGAGACTCGCAAGCTGCGCTTCCCCTGCCGTGCTGAGCATCCCTTTGCCTGCCGCCGGGTGTTCTTGGAAGCCTGCAAGCTCGATCCGAGTCAACCTGTCGAAGCACGCCAACTGCAGATTCTGGATAAGAAGTCGAATCGCACCATAACGGTCAGCAGCCAGGGAAAGGGGGTTTACCTTCTGGCGGCCGACGGTGAGGAACCGGACAAAGCGAGCCGCATCGAGGCTGTGGCGAACGGTCTGTTAAAGTTGGGCCAGATGCAGATCGGGGTGTCTGGCGGTGATTCCGTTACCTTCAGTTGCGGCCAGGCACATGATGCTCTGGTCGGTTTGTTGCTCGTGCGTGCCTTGAACGTCCGGGCCGTGCTGCGCGAGCAGGAGATGACCGCCTCCCGAGGAGTCTTGTCGGCACCCAGTGCCCAGAAATAGGTTTCAGGCGTTGGGCACCAGGTCTCAGTCTTGTCAGCCGTTGGTCAGAGGGAAAATCCGTGAACATGCAACCACAGACTGTCGGTCCGATGAATAGTCGTCAGCGAGTGCTCGCTGCCTTGCGCCGCGAACCAGTTGACCGCACGCCGGTGTGCAACCCAACCTCAGTCGCGACCGTGGAACTGATGGATCTGGTGGATGCCCCCTTCCCTGACGCCAACCGGATACCTGAGTTGATGGCTCGCCTCGCGGCCACCAGCTACACGGAGTTAGGATTCGACAGCATCATGCCGGTGTTCTCGATCATCCAGGAGTCCTCGGCGCTGGGTTGCAAACTTCAGTGGGAACAGAAGGATAACTGGCCGACGGTCAGGATGCGTGAGCCGATCTTTCAGGATGTGGAAGACATCAAGATACCGGCAGACTTCCTTACCCACCAGGACACACGCTGCGTGATTGAAGCCATCAAGATCTTGCGCAAAGAGTTTGGCAACGAGGTGGCGATCATTGGGAAGACCATGGGCCCGTGGTCGCTGGGATACCACTGCTTCGGGGTTGAGCCTTTTCTGCTGCTCTCTCTCGACAATCCCGGAAAGACGAAAGCTTGTCTCGACAAGCTCAAAGAAGCGACGATTCAGTTCGGACTCGCTCAGATCGAAGCAGGTGCCGATGCCCTGACACTGCCGGACCATGCCACGGGCGATTTGGTGAGCGGCGAGTACTATGCGCGTTACCTGCGGGACCTGCACATCGAGTTTGCCGAAAAGCTGCCTGTGCCGCTCATCCTGCATATCTGCGGCAAGACCGAAGATCGCATGGAGTTCATTGCCCAGACGGGCATGGCAGCATTTCACTACGACTCCAAGAACGATCCAGTGGAATCCATGCGCATCATGCGGAAGCGCACTTCGCTGGTGGGCAATATCAACAACCCCGAAACTCTGTTCTCGAAAGGGCCCGAAGAGGTCCGCAAAGAAGTTTTCAAAAACTTGGAAGCCGGGGTTCAGCTCGTGGGGCCTGAGTGTGCTATTCCGCTCCAGACGGCAATCGAAAACCTCAAGGAAATTCCTAGGGCGGTGAAGGAGTGGCATCAGGAGAAGGCATCGCAGAACTGAGACGATGCTCGGCTTTCGCAGTCCCACGCTGCAGCAAAACAGCAGAGTCGATCGTTTATTGAATGTCCCTTAAGAGGAAACCATGG
>Ga0075428_100010582_pt1 | contig 10252 bp, 8 predicted proteins | sample RhiMetdeltSRZDD2_FD_75291 | JGI IMG/M metagenome (GOLD analysis project Ga0075428, IMG submission 75291) | Populus rhizosphere microbial communities from Tennessee, USA - Rhizosphere MetaG P. deltoides SRZDD2 | ecosystem: Host-associated > Plants > Roots > Rhizosphere > Soil | place: USA...
TGATGATGTGATGAAAGTGATGGAAGGGATTAAGAGCTGCATCACTCCACCACTCCAGCACTGCATCACTTCCATCACCATGTCCGCCTTACAGTCTGCTTCCTCCCGCGACGCACTCGTCGATGAGTGCGCCGTGGCGCTCGTCCAGGCGTTCGCCGATTACAACGCCGAGTTCCGCGCGGTAACCCGCCGCGCGCCGCTGCGCTTCGAAGCGCGCGACTGGCGCAACAGCCAGCGCGATGCCGTCGAGCGCATCGAGCTCTACGACAAGTTCGTCAATCGCGCGGTCGCGCACATGCGCGACCGGCTCGGCGAGGACGCCACCGAGCGCGCGCTCTGGAGCAGCGTCAAGCGCCGCTTCACGCAGCTGATCGACGAGCTGCCGGACCTGGAGTTCGACAAGACGTTCTTCAACTCGGTCACGCGCCGCACCTTCGGTACGATCGGCGTCGACGCCGCAGTCGAATTCGTCGCGCTCGACCTCGATCCGATCGGCTCGATCACTTCGAAGATCGAGACCAACGTCTACAACAACCGCGGCTCGCTCGAGCTGCTGTTCGAGGAAGTGCTCGCCGACTTCCGCTTCCGCACGCCCTACCTCGACTTCGACCGCAGCGTGCGCATCATCACGAACGAGGTGCGCGCGCAGCTCGAAGCCGATTCGGATGCGGCGCGGCCGCCGCTGCAGGTGGAGCAGATCGAATTCATTCGCACGCCGTTCTTCCAGATCACGCGCGCCTACCTGGTCGGACGCATGTCGGGCAATGGCTGGGCGCTGCCGCTGGTGCTGGCACTGAAGAACACCGAGAGCGGCGTGCTGATCGACACGGTCATGATGGACGAGGCCTCGGTCAGCATCCTGTTCAGTTTCACGCGCTCGTACTTCCACGCGGACCTGCCGCACGTCGGCCAGGCCATCGTGTTCCTGAAGCGCATCCTGCCGCTCAAGCCGATCAGCGAGCTCTACACCGTGCTCGGCCGCGCCAAGCAAGGCAAGACCGAGCGCTATCGCGAGTTGTTCCGCCATCTGCAGCAGAGCACCGATCGCTTCGTGCACGCGCCGGGCGATCGCGGGCTGGTGATGATCTGCTTCACGCTGCCGTCATTCGACGTCGTGTTCAAGATCATTCGCGACCGTTTTGCCTATCCCAAGAACGTGCTGCGCGAGGAAGTGCTCAAGAAGTACGAACTGGTGTTCAAGCACGACCGCGCCGGCCGGCTGGTCGACGCGCAGGAGTTCAAGCGCCTGCAGTTCCCGACCGCGCGCTTTTCGGACGAACTGATCGCCGAGCTGAAAACCGAGGCGGCCAATACCGTTCGCTTCGAAGATGGCGAGCTGGTGGTCGGCCACGTCTACATCGAGCGCCGCATGACGCCGCTCAACCTGTACGTCCGCAACGCCTCGCGCGAGGACGCCGAGCGGGCCGTGGTCGACTACGGCCAGTGCATCCGCGACCTGGCTGTCACCAACATCTTCGCCGGCGACCTGTTGCTCAAGAACTTCGGCGTCACGCGTCACGGCCGCGTGATCTTCTACGACTACGACGAGCTGTGTGCCGTCACCGACTGCCGCTTCCGCGACATCCCGCAGGCGCAGAACGAAGAGGACGAGATGCGCGCCGAGGCCTGGTTCCACGTCAACGAGAACGACGTGTTTCCCGAAACGTTCATGCAGTTCCTCGGCTTCGATGCCCAGCTCAAGGAAGCGTTCCTCAAGGTGCACGGCGAAATCATGACGGCCGATTGGTGGCGCGGGATCCAGCAGCGCCTGACCGAAGGCGAGCTGCTGGAAGTGCTGCCGTATCACCGGCACCGGGTGAGGGTATTTGGGAGTTTGTGAGGTGGTGGAAAGTGACGAGGGTCACGTGAGTGACGCGAGTCACGAAGAGCTCCTACCCTCGTGACCCTCGTCACCCTCGTGACTTACGTCACTTCCTCTGCTCCGGGTCGTGCTTCTCTTCGTAGATTTCCTGGCTCTGCTGGTTGAGCTGCTGGTGCAGGTCCTGGCGCTCGTCGTGGGTCAGCGTGCCATCCGACTTGTACGTCTGCTCCAGGTCGCGGATGTCGCGCCGCTCGGTGCGCAGGTCCTGCGCTTCGTCGTGCGTCAGCTCGCCTGACTTCACGCCCTGCTGAATGCGCGCGGTCTGGTTCGCCTGGCGCTCGTTCACGCCCGGGTCGCGAACGGCGGCTGGCGGGCGCTCCTGCTCGTCGTGCTTCTGGCGATAGATGTCGCGGCTCGCCTGGTTCTGCTCGTGGTTCAGATCGCGCCGCTCGGCGTTGGTCAGCGTGCCGTCCGATTTGTAAGCGCGCTCCAGCTGGCGGACGTCGCGCTGTTCCTCGACGAGCCGGCCGGTCTCGCGCCGCGTGAGCTCGCCGGACTTCACGCCCTGCTGAATGCGCTCACGCTGATTCTGCTGGCGTGCGTTGACGTGCGGATCGCGCGGACGGTGCGTGTCGGCGTGGCTCGCGCTCACGACGGCAAGCGCGCCGGCCAGCGTGAGCGCTGCTGCGGAAAACTTCTTCATCTGCAAGCCTCCTGAAAGGGCGGTGATTCGAGCGAGTTCAACGCCCCATCCTGGCCGCGGTTGACGCGTCCGCCCGGGGAATTACAGCGCGCGCCGATTCTTGTTAAATTGACCGCCGGTTCATTTACCGTCCGTTCAGGGCTGTCCTTCCTGCCATGCAACGCGCGCTGTTCGTCCTGGGGATTTTCATTTCGCTGGTGGGGCTCGCGTGGCCGTGGATCTCGAAGCTGCCGCTCGGGCGCCTGCCCGGCGACATCCTGATCGAGCGGCCGGGCTTCCGGCTGTTCCTGCCGATCACGACCATGATCCTGATCAGCCTGCTGATCTCGCTTATTTTGATGCTGTTCCGGAAGTAGCCAGCGCGCGCCGCAGATCCTCGATCAGGTCGTCGGCGTCCTCGATGCCGATCGATAGCCGCGCAGTGCTTTCCGAGATGCCCGCCCACTGACGCTCCTGCGCACTGAAGTCACGCGGATTGATGAGGCGCCCCGGCCACACCAGAGATTCCGTGGAACCCAGGCTCGCGGAGATCGCGAACAGCTGCAGTGATTCGCTGAAGCGCGCTGCGTCTTCGCGCAGCTCGACGGTGACCATCGCGCCGAATTCGTGCATCTGCCGCGCGGCGAGCGCGTGCTGGGGATGCGACGGCAGCCCCGGATAGCTGACGCGCGCGACCTGCGACTGCGCTTCGAGAAAGGCGGCGATCTTCAGCGCGTTCTGGCACTGCCGCTCGTAGCGCAGCGCGTAGGTCTTCAGCCCCCGCTGGATCATGAACGCCGTATGCGGATCGAGCGTCGCACCAAGGATGATCGAATCCGTATGCATGGTTGTGATCAGCTCCTTGCGCGCGATGACCGCGCCGCCCATCACGTCACCGTGACCGGACGCATACTTCGTCAGGCTGTGAGCGAAGATGTCGATGTCGAACTGGCCGTGGTTGTGAAAGCCCGCGAACGTGTTGTCGAGCAACGTGAGCGCGCCATGCGCGCGGGCGGCCGCAGTCATGCGTTCGAGGTCGGCAACCTTGAGCACGGGATTCGTTGGCGATTCGAAGACGATCAGGCGTGTCGGGCGCTCGGCGAGCGTGCGCTCGATGCCTGCCACATCCTCGATCGACAGCATGGTGTGCGCGATCCCGTAGCGGGATAGCACGCGCCGGATCATGTAGCGCGTCGGCTGATACATCTCGGCGAACATCAGCACGTGATCGCCCTGCTTGCAGAGCGAGAGCATCGCGAGATTCGCTGCGGCGACGCCGGACGAGGTGAGCAGGCAACCCTCGCGCCCCTGCAGCTCGGCCAGCGTCAGCTCGAGCTGGCGCAGCGTCGGGTTGGCGACACGCGAGTATTGAAATCCCTCGCGCTGACCGCGCGATTCGCGCTCGCTTTCGGCGACGCTGTCGAAGGTGAACTTGACGGACTGGTACACCGGCGCCACGAGCGGACGATTGTCGGGCGCCAGGTTCACGGCCGGCGGATGATTGACGCGCGTCGAGGGTTTCATGCCGCGAGCATCGGCGCAGCCCTACCCAGCGTCAAGCCTCACACCCGGCAGAGTCGTTCGGCCGCTTCTTCGAGCGTCGAGTCGTTCTTCGCGAAACAGAAGCGCAGCACGCTGAGCTTCGGCGGCGTTGCATAGAACACCGAAACCGGGATCGACGCGACGCCCGCCTCGCGCAGCAGCGTGTCGGCAAACTCGACGTCGCTCTGTTGCGAGACGGCGCCGAAGTCGAGCAGCTGGAAGTACGTGCCGGCAGCGGGAGTCCAGCTGAAGCTGGAGTTGCGCAGGCAGTCGAGGAAGCGATCGCGCTTGCGCTGATAATACGAGCTGAGCTGCGAGTTGTGCTCGGGCGAGAGCTTCAGAAAATCCGCGATCGCGAACTGCAGCGGCGCCGCGATGCTGAAGGTGTTGAACTGATGAACGCGGCGGATCTCGCGCGTGATCTCTTCCGGAGCGACGGTGTAGCCGACGCGCCAGCCGGTCGCGTGCATGGTCTTGCCGAACGAGAAGACCGCGACGCCGCGCTCGTACAGCTCGGGATGAGCGATGATGCTCGCGTGACGCTCACCGTCGAAGATCATGTGCTCGTAGACCTCGTCGGACAGCACCATGACCGGCGTTGGCCGCAGCAGGTCGGCGAGCACGTCGAGATCGGAAGCACTGACGACGGTCGCGGTCGGATTGTGCGGCGTGTTGAGAATCACGAGCCGGGTGCGCGGCGACAGCGACTGTCGCACGCGCTGCCAGTCGATCTGGAAGCGCGGCGGCTCCAGCGGCACATGAATCGGCCGTCCGCCCGCCAGCACCACCGCGGGCGCGTACGAATCGTACGAAGGATCGAACAGGATCACCTCGTCGCCGGGATGCACCAGCGCCTGGATCGCGGAGAAGATGCCTTCGGTGGCGCCGAGCGCGACCGTGATCTCGCTCTCGCTGTCCAGCAGTCGGCCGTAGCTCGCGCCGAGCTTGAGTGCGATCTGCTCGCGTAGCTGCGGAACGCCGATCATCGGCGCGTACTGGTTGTGCCCGGCCGCGACGTGATATGCGACCAGGTCCTTCAGCTTGGCCGGCGCGTCGTAATCCGGAAACCCTTGCGCGAGGTTGATGGCATTGAGCTCGCGTGCACGATTGGTCATCACCGTGAAGATGGTGGTGCCGACGTGGGGAAGTTTCGAGCGGATCATGGGAAAGAAGTGACGCGGGTCACGCGGGTCACGAAAGTCACGAGGGTTTCGGAAATCACCGTCGTCTCTCTACTGGCAGGAGTACTCTTCGAAGTCCGGCAAGCATGATGCGGACGGCGCGAACCCTACGCAAGAAGTCTTCATTACGAGCTAGAAATCCCAGGTCCTCGCACAGCGAGCATTGGACCTCCAGCTCTGCGAGGGACCCCATCGAAACTGCCAGGAAACGCGAGAAGTCAGCGCGCGAATGGCGGGCCGCTCCCTCTGCAAGGTTCGAGAGTACTGAGACAGCCGCCCGGCGCATTTGCGACTGCAGCCCGAACCGTTCTTCAAGCGGCAGGTGCGCCGTCATTCGATAGGTATCGACTGCCAGTGATCGTGCGAGCTTCCACACCTCAGGATCCTCGTGACTTCGCAATCTCCGCCGCTGCATGTGACCTCCCTGTCCGTACAAGCGTTCTTGCTGACCCTGGTCACCCTCGTGACCCTCGTCACCCTCGTGACCCTCGTGACCCTCGTCACCCTCGTGACCCTCTCATTTCAGCACCGCCCCCGCCGCCAGCTGCATATCCCTCTGCCGCCGCTTCTCCTGTCTCGCCATCAGAATGCCGGCGACGATGACGCCGATGGTCACCAGCAGCACCATGATGGTCGCGAGCGCGTTGATGTCCGGACTCACGCCGAGGCGCACCTTCGAGAAGATCACCATCGGCAGCGTGCTCGAGCCCGGGCCGGAGACGAAGCTGGTGATGACCAGGTCGTCGAGGGAAATCGTGAACGACAGCAGCCAGCCCGAAATCAGCGCCGGCGCGATGATCGGCAGGGTGATCACGAAGAATACTTTGCCGGGGCGCGCGCCGAGATCCATCGCGGCTTCCTCGAGCGAGTCGTCCAGCGTCGCGAGCCGCGATTGCACGATGACAGTCACGTACGCCAGCGTCAGCGTGATGTGCGCGATGGTGATCGTGGTCATGCCGCGCCCGCGCGGCCAGCCGAACACCTGCTCCATGGCGACGAACAGCAACAGCAGCGACAGGCCGGTGATCACTTCGGGCATCACCAGCGGCGCGGTCGTCATGCTGGAAAGCAGCGCGCGGCCCTTGAATTTGCCGAAGCGCGCCAGCGCAGTGCCCGCGAGTGTTCCCAGGATAACGGCGCCGGTCGCATTGATCGCAGCGACTTTCAGCGACAGCCAGGCGGCGTCGAGGATCTGCTGGTTCTGGAACAGCCGCCCGTACCACTGCGTCGAGAAGCCGCCCCACACCGTGACCAGGCGCGACTTGTTGAACGAGTAAACGATCAGCGACAGGATCGGGCCGTACAGGAAGATGAAGCCGAGAACCAGCGTGCTGAGCCGGAACGCGTTGATGTTCCTGTTCATCGCTATGCGCTCCGCGCCTCGGCGGCTTGCGCCCGCTGCAGCAGCGCGATCGGAAGCAGCAACAGCAACAGCAGCGCGATCGCCACCGCGCTGGCAACCGGCCAGTCGCGGTTGCTGAAGAATTCGGTCCACAGCACCTTGCCGATCATCAGCTGCTCCGGCCCGCCGAGCAGCGCCGGAATCACGAACTCGCCGACCGCGGGAATGAACACCAGCAGCGAGCCGGCGACGATGCCCTGGATCGACAGCGGCAGCGTGATCTGCATGAAGGCCTTCCACGGACGCGAGCCGAGATCCGCGGCGGCTTCCAGCAGCGTCAGGTCCATCTTCTCCAGGCTCGTGTACAGCGGCAGGATCATGAACGGCAGGTACGAATAGACGATGCCGACGTAGATCGCGAAGTCGGTCTGCAGCATGACCAGCGGCTCGTCGATCACGCCGAGCCACATCAGGAAATTGTTGATGAGGCCGTTGTTCTTGAGGATGCCGATCCACGCGTACACGCGCAGCAGGAACGAGGTCCAGAACGGCAGGATCACCATCATCAGCAGGATGTTGCGCCACGTGGTATTGGCGCGCGCGATCGCATAGGCGATCGGATAGCCGACCAGCAGGCACAGGAGGGTCGAGACCGCGGCGATCTTCAGCGAGTTCAGATACGCGCGCCAGTACAGGTTGTCCTCGACCAGGTACAGGAAGTTGCCGACGTTGAGCTTGATCTCGAGGATCCGCTCCTGCGTCCAGGCGAAGATCGGCTGGTAAGGCGGCAACGCGATCTGCGTCTCCGAGAAGCCGATCTTCAGCACGATCACGAACGGGATCAGGAAGAACAGCAGCAGCCACAAATAGGGAACTGCGATGACCGCAGTGCGTCCCGTAACGCCCCACTGCACGAGCCGGGCGCGCGTCCAGCGATACGGCGGCAGGGTCTCGAGGAAGCGCAACAGCAAGTGCACGCCGACGCTGCGGCGTTGCGGATGCGGCACCTCGGCGCGCGTGATCATTCCAGCAGCACCACCGGGCTGGACGCATGCCAGTGCAGGTACACCTGCTGATCCCAGGTGATGTCGTCGGCGTGGCGATAAGCGTTCGGCTGCGTCACCCGCATCATCTTGCCGGTGGCGAGCTGCACCAGGTAGATGCTGAGGTCGCCCATGTAGGCGATCTCTTTGACGATGCCGCGCGTGACGTTGTCCTGCTGCTCCGGCGGATCGATGGACAGCTGGATCTTCTCGGGCCGGATCGCGGCCCACACGACGGCGTCCGATGCGGCGCTGACGCCGTGATTGACGTAGATCGTGCCCTCCAGCTCCGGCGACGTGATGCGCACGTGGTCGGGCTCGTCCTCGATCATCTGCCCCTGGAACATGTTGACGTTGCCGATGAACTCGGCGCAGAACTTGCAATTCGGGTATTCGTAGATATCTTTCGGCGTGCCGATCTGCACGATGCGGCCCGCGTCCATGACGCCGATGCGCGTCGCGAGCGTCATGGCCTCTTCCTGGTCGTGCGTCACCACGATGAACGTGACGCCGAGCTGCTCCTGCAGGTTGACGAGCTCGAACTGCGTGTGCTCGCGCAGCTTCTTGTCGAGCGCGCCGAGCGGCTCGTCGAGCAGCAGCAGCTTCGGACGCTTCACCAGCGAGCGCGCGAGCGCGACCCGCTGGCGCTGGCCGCCGGACAGTTGGTGCGGCTTGCGCTTCGCGAACTGCGTGAGCTTCACGAGGTTGAGCATATCGGCGACGCGCGTCGCGATCTCCGCCTTTGGCACGCCGTCCTGCTTCAGGCCGAACGCGACGTTCTGCTCCACGGTCATGTGCGGGAACAGCGCGTACGACTGGAACATCATATTGACCGGCCGCTCGTACGGCGGGATGCCGGCCATGTCGACGCCGTCGATCGAAATGCGGCCGGCGGTCGGCTCTTCGAAGCCCGCCAGCATGCGCAGCAACGTCGTCTTGCCGCAGCCCGAGCCGCCGAGCAGGCAGAACAGCTCGCCGCGATAGACCTTCAGCGACACGTCGTTGACGGCGACGAACTCGCCGAACTTCTTCGTGACGCTCTCGATGTTGATGTACGGCGCCGCCTGGGGATCGTTCCAGACAGGTGTTTTCGAGTCTGCGCGTGATGGACTGCTGGCCATGGTGGCGCTGGTTGGGCGGAGAAAGTGACGAAGGTCACGTGGGTCACGAAAGTCACGAAAAGTTCTGCCCCTCGTGACCCTCGTAACCCTCGTAACCCTCGTGACCTCTCTATTTTCCAGTCTGGAACTTCGTCCACATCCGGTTCATGAGTCGCTGAAAGTCTTCGTTGTAGGCGAGCGACGGGAACAGCTTCGCCTTCACTTCCGGCGTCGGGTAGATGCCCGGATCGTTCTTCACGTCTTCCTTCACCATCGCCAGCGAGTCCGCGTTGCCGTTGGCGTAGTTGACGAAGTTCGAGTTGTTGGCCGCGACCTGCGGCTCCATCAGGTAGTTGATGAATGCGTGCGCATTCTTCGGGTGCGCGGCGTCGTTCGGGATCGCCAGCATGTCGAACCACACGATCGTGCCTTCCTTCGGGATCGCGTACTTGATCTTCACGCCCTGGCCGGCTTCCTCGGCGCGGTCGCGCGCCTGCAGGATGTCGCCGCTCCAGCCGACGGCGATGCACAGGTCGCCGTTGGCGAGATCTTCGATGTACTGCGATGAGTGGATCTTGCGGATGAATGGCCGGATCGGCATCAGCTTCGCTTCCGCGGCGTTGAGATCCTCTTCCTTCTGACTGTTCGGATCGCGGCCCATCCAGGCGAGCACGGTCTTGAGGATTTCGTCCGGCGCGTCGAGCAGCGAGATGCCGCAGTCCTTGAACTTGGCGGCGAGCTTCGGATCGTAGATGTAGTTCCAGCTGTCGGGGCGCGCGTCGCCGAGAATCTTCTTGATCTTGTCCTCGTTGTAGCCGATGCCGGTCGTACCCCAGAGGTAGGGGATCGCGTACTGGTTGCCAGGGTCGTGCAGGCCGACCCGGTTCATGATGTCCGGATCCATGTTCTTGAGATTCGGCAGCTGGCTCTTGTCGAGCTTCTGGAACACGCCCGCCTTGATCTGCCGCTCGAGGAACGAAGCCGACGGCACCACCACGTCGAAGCCGGAGTGGCCCGCCAGCAGGCGCGTCTCCAGCACGTCGTTCGAGTCGAAGACGTCGTAGGTGACCTTGATGCCGGTCTGCTTCTCGAAGTTCGGGACGGTGTCCTCGGCGACGTAGTCCGACCAGTTGAAGACGTGGAGGACCTTCTCTTCCTGCGCAGCTGCACCGGGCTGCTGCGCCTGCTGTGCTTGTTCCTTCTTGCCGCAGGCGACGAGGGCCAGCGCGATGGCGCTGGCTGTCAATACGGTGCGAACCGGGCTGTTCATTGGAGCGCTATCTCCCCGTTAGTGGCCATTCTCTTGGGCCGGCGCCAGCGAGCACCGGAAGCTCGCGGCGCAGCGTAGCGCACAAACGGGAGTCAGCGGAAGCGTCGGAAATAGTCCATGGTCGCTCTCAGACGTTCAACAGCAGGTGCTCGCGCTCCCACGAGCTGATGACCTGCAGGAACGTCTCGTATTCGTTCTCTTTGACTGCTGCGTAGGCGATCACGAAGCGCTCGCCCAGGATGTCGATCAGCGGCCGCGCGTCGCGCAGCA
>Ga0075428_100010587_pt1 | contig 10249 bp, 7 predicted proteins | sample RhiMetdeltSRZDD2_FD_75291 | JGI IMG/M metagenome (GOLD analysis project Ga0075428, IMG submission 75291) | Populus rhizosphere microbial communities from Tennessee, USA - Rhizosphere MetaG P. deltoides SRZDD2 | ecosystem: Host-associated > Plants > Roots > Rhizosphere > Soil | place: USA...
TTCCATGCCGTATTGCCGATCGACAGGCCGAGCACCTTGCGGCGGTGGCCGTAGATCAGGTTGACGACGGCGCGCGACACCGTCACCGCCGAGAACATCGAGGTCATGATGCCGAGGCAATGCACCACGGCGAAGCCGCGCACCGGGCCCTGGCCGAAGATGAGCAGGGCGAGGCCGGCGATCAGCGTGGTGACGTTGGAGTCGAGGATCGTGCCCCAGGCGCGCTCGTAGCCGGCGGCGATCGCGGCCTGCGGCGTGGCGCCGCCGCGCAGCTCTTCGCGGATGCGCTCGTTGATCAGCACGTTGGCGTCGATCGCCATGCCCAGCGTCAGGGCGATGGCGGCGATGCCCGGCAGGGTAAGCGTCGCCTGCAGGAGCGAAAGCAGCGCCACCAGCAGCAGCAGGTTGATGCCGAGCGCGAGCGAGGAGACGACGCCGAACAGCGCGTAATAGGCGCTCATGAAGACGACGATGGCGATGAAGCCCCACAGCGTGGCGTTGAAGCCCTTGTCGATGTTGTCCTTGCCCAGGCTCGGGCCGACGGTGCGCTCCTCGATGATCTCCATCGGCGCGGCGAGTGCGCCGGCGCGGATGAGGAGCGCCAGGTTGTTGGTTTCCACGGTGGTGAAGGCACCGGTGATCTGGAAGCGGCTGCCGAACTCGCCCTGGATGGTGGCGACCGAGATGGCCTCGCCCTTGCCGCGCTCGAACAGGATGATGGCCATCAGGCGGCGCAGGTTCTCGCGCGTGGCGATGCGCATGGAGCGCCCGCCCGCCTGGTCGAGCTCGACCGCCACCGCCGGGCGGTTGTCCTGGTCGAAGGTGGCGGAGGCGCCGACGAACTGGTCGCCGGTGACGATCACCTGCTTCTTCACCGGCACCGGCACGATGCGGCCGTCGCGCTGGCGCTCCGCGAACATGTCCACGTTGACGGTCGAGCCGCTGGCGCGCGCCTCCTCGTCCACCAGGCGCACTTCCAGCGTGGCGGTGCGGCCGAGGATCTCCTTGGCGCGCGCCGTGTCCTGCACCCCGGGGAGCTGCACCACGATGCGGTCGGCGCCCTGCTGCTGGATCACCGGCTCGGCCACGCCCAGTTCGTTGACGCGCTTGTGCAGCGTGCCGATATTCTGCTGCAGCGCCTGCTCCATCAGGCGCTTTTGCACCTCGGGCCTGATGCTGCCGACCAGCAGCAGGTCGCGGCCGTCGTCGCGCTCGACGATCTGCAGGTCGGGCAGCGCGATGCCGAGGTGCAGCCGCGCGCGGTCGCGCATCTCCGCCTCGCGGAAGCGTACGCGCAGCGTCGCGCCCTCGCGCGCGATGCCGGTGTGGCGCACGCTCTTCTCGCGCAGGCTCGTGCGCATGTCGGCGGCCATGTTCTCCAGCTTCTTGGTCACCGCCGCCTGCATGTCCACCTGCAGCAGGAAATGCACGCCGCCGCGCAGGTCGAGGCCGAGGTACATCGGCAGGGCGCGGATGGCGCCGAGCCAGGTGGGCGAGGCGGGCAGCAGGTTGAGCGCGACGCTGTAGGAGCGGTCGCCGGGGTCGGGATTGAGCGTGCGGTCGATCAGGTCCTTGGCCTTGAGCTGCGTGTCGGTATCGGGCAGGCGCACGCGGATGCTGGTCGGGTCGAAGATCGCGCCGGTGACCGGCACGTTCTCCTTCTTCAGCAGGTCCTGGACGCGCCCGAGCAGCGCCGTGTCCATCTTGACCGTGCTCTTGATGCTGGCGACCTGCACCGCGGGCGACTCGCCGAAGAAGTTCGGCAGGGTATAGAACAGCGCCGCCAGCACGACCAGGCCGATCAGCGCGTACTTCCAGACCGGGAAGCGGTTCACTTACTGCAGGCTTTTGATCGTGCCTTTGGGCAGCGGCACCTGCACCGCGGCGCGCTGCACCACGATCTCGGTGTTGGGCGCGATCTCGAGGGTGACGTACTGCTCGCCCAGCTTGGAGATGCGGCCGACCACGCCGCCGACGGTGACCACCTCGTCGCCTTTCTGCAGCGCCTCGACCATCGCCTTCTGCTCCTTGGCGCGCTTCATCTGCGGGCGGATGATGAGGAAGTACATGATGGCGAACATCGCCACCATCATGATGATGAAGCTCATGTCGCCGCCGCCTCCGGACGGGGCGGCCTGCGCGTAGGCGGAAGAGATGAACACTTACTTGTCCTCGGCGGAAAGGGCGGAATTATAGACCTTCCGCTCGGCCAGAAGCTCCGCGCGCACGGCGTCGAAGCGCCCTTGCTCGATCGCCGCGCGCAGCGCGCGCATCAGCTCCTGGTAGTAGTGCAGGTTGTGCAGCGTGTTGAGCCGCGCGCCGAGCATCTCTTTCGTCTTGTCGAGGTGGTAGAGGTAGGCGCGGGTGAAGTTCCTGCAGGTGTTGCAGGCACAGTTCTCGTCCAGCGGCGACTCGTCGTCGCGGTAGCGCGCGTTGCGGATGCGGATGTCGCCGCGGCGCGTGAACAGCCAGCCGTTCCTCGCATTGCGCGTCGGCAGCACGCAATCGAACATGTCGAAGCCCGCGCCCACCGCCTCGATCAGGTCCTCGGGCGTGCCCATGCCCATCAGGTATCTGGGTTTTTCGGCAGGAAGCGCCGGGCCCAGGTGGCCGAGGATCCGGCTGCGGTCCTCCTTCGGCTCGCCCACCGACAGTCCGCCGACGGCGTACCCCTCGAATCCAATGGAAACCAATTGTTGCAGGGAAGCCGATCGCAATTCCTCGTACATGCCGCCCTGGACGATGCCGAACAGCACGCCCGGGTAGGCCTGGCGCGAGCGCTCGGCCCAGCGCATCGAGAGCTGCATCGATTTTTCCGCCTGCTTCTGCGTCGCCGGGTAGGGCGTGCACTCGTCGAACGCCATCGCCACGTCCGTCTTCAATGTTTTCTGGATATTCATCGATTCTTCCGGGGTCAGCAGCAGCCGGTCGCCGTTGATCGGCGAGGCGAAGCGCACGCCTTCTTCGGACAATTTTCTCAAGCTCGCCAGGCTGAAAACCTGAAAGCCGCCGGAGTCGGTCAGGATCGGCCGCGCCCAGCCCATGAAGCGGTGCAGCCCGCCGTGCCTGGCGATCACCTCGAGGCCCGGCCGCAGCCAGAGGTGGAAGGTATTGCCGAGCACGATCTGCGCGCCGGTGCCCGCCACCTCCTCGGGCGCCATCGCCTTCACCGCGCCATAGGTGCCCACCGGCATGAAGGCCGGCGTGTCGACGCGCCCGTGCGCGAGCTCCAGCGTGCCGCGGCGCGCCTGGCCGTCGCGATGGCTGACCGAGAACCGCATGCACCAAGCCTACCCGACTTGCTATGCTTCGGCCCCGATGGCCTCGATCGTCTGCTCGACCTGCGGTGCGCAGGTCGCCGATACGCAAACCGAATGCCCCGCCTGCGGCACGCCGTCGGGATTCCTGCCCCCCGACAAGCCCAAGCGCACGAAGCAATACGTGCTGATCGGCATCGCCGCCGTCGTGGTGCTGGGAATGCTGGCGCTCTTCGTCAGCCTCGTGCGGCCGAGGCCGGAGGTCGCTTCCCCGGCGGCGCTGCCGGCGAAGAAAGCCGTGGAAAAAGCCGTGGCGCCGGAGCCCGAGAAGCCGGCCCCGCCGGTGGCGGTGGCCAGGCAGCCGCAGACGGAGCCGGTCGCGCCGCCGGTCGCGCCGCGGGTGGCGGAGAAGAATGGCGTTTATTTCCTCGCGGTCTATGCCGCCGGCGCGGGCGGTGAGTTGTTGCGCGAGCTTCGGCCGGTGGTCGCTGGCGACGAGAGCGCGATGAACGACGTCATCAAGAGCGCGGCGCAGGGGCTGGCACTGCGGCCGCTCGGGCTCTCCTGCGGGCCGGACCGCTCGCCGTTCTACGCCTGGGTGTCCTCGCGCGAGGGCGCGCCGCAGTCGACCGTGCAGGTGCAGGTCGGCGCCGCGTGCGGCTTCGCCACGCTCGCCGAAGCGGCGCAGGGCGCGATGGACGCCTGCCGCAAGCGCGGCGGCTGCCAGCAAGACGCCACGGAGATCCAGCTCTACGCCGCCGACATGCGCGACAGCCCGGGCGAAGCCTGGCGCGCGCGGCCGCGCCTGTGGTGCCAGTTCGGCGCGGGCAAGATCGCCAACGCCTGGCAATATCTCCCCGAGAAGACCGCGCACGACGCCGGCTGCGCGGCGCTGCTTTAGCAGCCAAGGCAGCGCTAACCGCGCTCGATCAGCATGGCGTCGCCGTAGGAGAAGAAGCGGTAGCGCCGCGCGATGGCGTGGCGGTAGGCCTTGAGGATGTTTTCCCTGCCGCCGAAGGCGCACGCCAGCATCAGCAGCGTCGACTTCGGCAAGTGGAAGTTGGTCAGCAGCCGATCCACCGCCTGGAACTGGAAGCCGGGGTAGACGAAGAGCTCGGACTCGCCCGTGCGCGCCCCGGTGAGCGCAGCGGTTTCGAGGGCGCGTAGCGAGGTGGTGCCCACGGCGAGCACGCGCCGCCCGGCGAGCGCGTCGAGGGTGGCCTGCGGGATGGCGTAGCGCTCGGCGTGCATGCGGTGGTCTTCGACCTCTACCGAGCGCACCGGCTGGAAGGTACCGGCGCCGACGTGCAGGGTGAGGCGCGCGATGTGCGCACCCTTCGCCGCCAGCTTCTTGAGGAGGGCCTGGTCGAAGTGCAGCCCCGCGGTGGGCGCGGCGACGGCGCCGGGCGCGGCGGCGTAGACGGTCTGGTAGCGCTCGGCGTCCTCGCGGCCCGGGGCGTGCCGGATGTAGGGCGGCAGGGGCACGGCGCCGAAGCGCTCCAGCGTTTCCTCGATGTCCTCGGAAAACTCCACCCGGTAGAGGTCCGCCTCGCGCTCCAGGATTTTGACGACGACATTGTTTCCGACAATCAATTCACCTCCCGCCGCGGGCGGGTGGCTGGCGCGGATCAGCGCCAGCGCCTGGCGCGGGCCGAGGGCGCGCTCGACGAACACCTCGATGCGCCCGCCGGTGCGCTTCTTGCCCGCGAGGCGCGCCTTGATCACGCGCGTGTCGTTGAGCACCACCGCGTCGCCGGGGCCGACCAGCGCCGGCAGGTCGGTGAACTGCAGGTCTTCCAGTTTGCCGCGCGCGTCGAGGTGCAGCAGCCGGCTGGCGGCGCGCTCGCGTGCCGGGTGCTGCGCGATGAGCTCGGGCGGCAGCTCGTAGTCGAACTCGGAGACGCGCATCGGAGGCGATTATAGGGACGCCTATAATTGCGCCGCCGGCCGGAATGGCGGAACCGGCAGACGCAGCGGACTCAAAATCCGCCGCCCGCAAGGGCATGAGAGTTCGAGTCTCTCTTCCGGCACCAGCTTCCGCGCAAAAGCTTGCACAAACACCCCGTGCTCGCTGGACAGGGTGAGGTCCGGGGGGTAGGCTTTTCCGCGTCTTCCCGGGGGGAGAGAAATGGCCAAGGCGCAGGTGATGGCGCTGCCCACGGCGCGCAATACCGTGATGGTGGTCGACGACCAGTCGACCGGGCGCGCCATCCTCGAGCAGGTGGTGCGCAGCATCGACGAGCGCGTCGGCGTCGAGGGCTTCGCGCGCCCGGTGGACGCGGTGGTGTGGGCCACGCGCCACGTCGCCGACCTCGTGCTGGTCGACTACATGATGCCGGAGATGGACGGCATCGAGTTCGTCAAGCGCCTGCGCACGCTGCCCGGCTATGAGCACGTGCCGATCGTGATGGTCACCGTGCACGACGACCGCAAGGTGCGCTACGCCGCGCTCGACGCCGGCATCACCGACTTCCTCACCAAGCCGCTCGATGCGCGCGAGTGCCAGGCGCGCTGCAGGAACCTGCTCACGCTGCGCCGCCAGCAGCTCGCGCTGGAGGACCGCGGCCGCCAGCTCGAGCACCTGGTCGAGGACGCGCGGCGCAAGAAGGATCGATGACCCTGCCCGAATCGATCGCTGCGCTGCGCGCGCGGCTCGCCGCCCGCCCCGACACCGAGCACGAGCAGGTCATCGTGCGCCTGCTGGTCGGCCTCGCGCTCGGCTTCTACCTGCTGCCCGAGATCCTGGTGCAGCCGGCCAAGCCGCACTTCATCGTCTGGCTCGGCTTCCTCGCCGTGTCGGCGGGCCTGTTCGTCGCCATCGTCGTCTCGCCCGGCGTGTCGCATTTCCGCCGCTTCATCGCCGCGGCGCTCGACGCCGTCACCGTCACCTGGTGCATGGTGAACTTCGAGGCGAAGGGCGCGCCGCTGATCCTGGTCTACATCTGGTCGACCATCGGCATGGGTTTCCGCTTCGGCCCGCGCATGCTGCTGGTCGCGCTCGCCATGAGCGGGCTCGGCTTCGCCGCGGTGCTGGTGCTGAGCGACTTCTGGCGCAGCCACCCGGTGGCCGGCCTCGGTTTCCTCGCCGGCCTGGTGGTGCTGAGCCTCTACGTGCGCAAGCTCGTCACCCAGCTGCACGACGCGGTGGCACGCGCCGAGGCCGCCAACGAGGCGAAGCGGCGCTTCGTCTCGGTGGTGAGCCACGAGATGCGCACCCCGCTCAACGCCATCATCGGCATGTCCGACCTCCTGCGCGACACGCAGCTCAGCGCGCAGCAGGCGGACATGCTGCAGACGCTGCGCGGCTCCTCGCGCGTGATGCTCGGCCTGATCGAGGACGTGCTCGATTTCTCCAAGATCGAGGCCGGCCGCCTGGTGCTGGAGAAGACCGACTTCGACGTGCACGCCCTCGTCAACAGCACCTGCCGCATCCTCGCCTCGCAGGCGGCGTCGAAGGGCGTCGAGTTCGTCGTCTCCATCATGCCGGAGGTGCCGCCGGCGGTGCGCGGCGACCCGCACTACCTGCGCCAGGTGCTGATCAACCTGGCGGGCAACGCGGTCAAGTTCACCGAGCGCGGCAGCGTCACCGTGCACGTCTCGGCGCAGGGCGAGACCGAGAACCGCGTGCGCCTCAAGTTCTCCATCCGCGACACCGGCGTCGGCATTCCGCCGGAGGCGCAGGCGCGCATCTTCGAGAGCTTCACCCAGGCCGACCAGTCGACCACGCGCCGCTTCGGCGGCACCGGCCTCGGCACCACCATCGCCAAGCAGCTCGTCGGCCTGATGCGCGGGCGCATCGGCCTGGAGAGCGCCGTCGGCCTCGGCACCACCTTCTGGGTCGAGCTCGAGCTGGAGAAGCAGCCCGAGCGCGCCGGCAGCGGCCTGGGCGAGCTCGCGGGCGTGCGCGTGATGCTGATCGGCTTTCCGGCGCCGGAGCGCGAGCCGGTGGAGCAGGCGCTCGCCGGCTGGGGCGCGGTGCCGGTGAACGTGGCCTCGGTGGAGGAGGGTGCGGCGCGCCTCGTCTCCGAGATCAGTCTCGCCAAGCCCTATCACAGCGCGCTCGTCTACGGCGCCGACGGCGACATGAAGAAGGCGCAGCGCTTCCGCCGCGCCGCCCCCGAGCCGGCGCCGCCCGCCGTGCTGGCGGTGCCGCGCGCCGCCGCCGCAGCTCGCTTCGAGGCACTGTCGGCGGGCTTCGCCGCGGTGCTGGAGCTGCCGATCGACAAGCGGCAGCTGTTCAACGTGCTGCATTCGGTGGCGGCGGGCGACGACCTGCGCGAAGGCGTCGTGCGCCTGCAGGACTACGCGCGGCGCGACGGCTCGGCGCGGAAGCTGCGCATCCTGGTCGCCGACGACAACCCGACCAACCGCGAGGTGATCGGCAAGATCCTCGAGCGCGGCGGCCACAGCGCCATGCTGGTGGAGAACGGCGAGCAGGCGCTCGACGCCGTCGAGCGCGAGCGCTACGACGTGGTGCTGCTCGACCGCAACATGCCCGGCATCGGCGGGGTGGAAGCGCTGCAGGCGATCCGCCTGATGACGCGCGGGCGCGAGCGACTGCCGGTCGCCATCCTCTCCGCCGACGTCACCCCGGAAGCGAAGCGCGAAGCGCAGGAGGCGGGCGTCGACGCCTTCCTGCCCAAGCCGATCGAGGCCGTGCGCCTGCTGCGCGAGGTGCAGGGGCTCGCGGCGGCCAGAGAGGCGGGCCGCGACGAGGCGCACGCCGCCGACGGCGCCGTGCCGGTGCGCAGCGCGCACGCCACGCCCTCCGCGCCTGCCGTGGTCAACACCGAGACGCTCAGCCACCTCGAGGACCTCGGCTCCACGCCCGGCTTCGTCGAGAAACTGATCGGCGTTTTCCTCACCGACAACGCCGCGCTGCTGCCGCGCATCGAGCAGGCGCTCGCCGGGCGCAACTTCCACGAGTTCCGCTCGCTGGTGCACGCCCTCAAGGGCTCCTCGGCGAGCATGGGCACCGACCGGCTGACGCGCGCCTGCGGCGGCCTGAGCCAGCTGTCGGACGCCGAGCTGCGCCTGCAGTCGCCGGGGCTGCTGCGCGGGCTGCAAGAGGAGCTCGCCGCGGCGCGCGCGCAGCTCGAAGGCTACGTCAGGGAGAGGCAGAAATCGGCCAGCTAGTCCAGATCGACGAGCAGCGCGGACTGCGCGCCGAGACGGGCGAGGTGCGGCTGCGCGCCGCCGACGGCTACGAGCTCGGCGGCGTGTTCTTCGCCGCGCGCAGCGCCGGCGTGCCGCAGCGCGTCGCCGTGCTCCACGCCGGCGCGGGCATCCCCGCGCTGCGCTACCGCCATTTCGCGCGCTATCTCGCCGAGCACGGCATCTCGGTCCTCACCTACGACTACCGCGGCATCGGCCGCTCCCGGCCCGGCCAGATGCGCGGCTTTGGCGCCTCGGTCGAGGACTGGGCGGAGCTCGACTGTGCGGCGGCGATCGGCTGGATCTCGGAGCGCTTTCCCGCGGCGGAAAAAATCGGCATCTCCCACTCGATCGGCGCGCTCCTCTTCGGCGGCGCCCACAACGCCGGCGAGCTCGATCGCCTGCTGCTGGTGGGCGCGCATACCGGCTACTACGGCGACTACCGGCCGCTCTACCGCCTGCCGATGGCGCTGCTGTGGCACGTGGTGATGCCCCTGATGACCTGGGCGATGGGCTACTTTCCCGCGCGCCGCCTGGGGCTGGGCGACGACATCCCGGCGCGGGTGGCGATGCAGTGGGCCGGCCGCTATGCGGCGGACGTGACGCCGCTGGAGGCGGGACCGGAGCACGACCGCACGCGGCGGCTGCTCAACCGCTGCGCGGCGCTCGAGCGCCCGGTGCAGCTGGTGACGGTGAGCGACGACCCGTTCGCGACGGTGGCGAGCGCCACCCGCTTGCTGTCTTCCTACTACCCGCGGCTGCTGCCCCGGCAGCACATCGTGGTTACGCCGGCCGAGGCGGGCGTGCACCGCCTCGGCCATTTCGGTGTCTTCAGCCGGGCCGCGGCCGGGGTGTGGCCGCGCCTGCTCGCGCTGATCGACACCAAGCCCCAGCCCTAGACGGCTGCGGCGAGCGTTCCACCGGCCGCGTCGGCCAGACGCGGCGCCTCGGCCTCGGCTTGCGCCGCCTGCAGGCGGCGCTGCTGCCCGCGCACCAGCCAGTTCATCATCTTCAGGTCGCGCTCCTCGAGGCGCATGGCGGCGTCGACCCAGATCTCGACTACGCCGTCGAGCTCGGCGCGCGTGATCGGGTTCACCACCTTGCGCGCGCGGTAGAGCGCCTGCGTGCCGTTGCGCCGGCGCAGGTTGCCGGCGATCCAGGCCTGCGTCGCCGACTCGCCCTGGCCGTCCTTGGCCAGCACGTCCACCACGCCCATTTCATGCAGCTTGGGCGCGGAGAACAGGCGTCCGGCGAGGATCATCTCCTCCGCCGTGCGCACGCCGACGCGGCGCGCGAGCAGGCTGTAGGCGCCCATGCCCGGGAACAGGTTGAACATGATCTCGGGCAGGCCCATCTGCGCGCTTTCCTCGGCGACGATGACGTCCGAGGAGAGGGCGCACTCGAAGCCCCCGCCGAGCGCGTCGCCCTGGACGAGCGAGATCGTCGTCAGGGTCGGCGAGCCGTAGTTCTGGACGCGCGGATAAAGATTGTCGATCGACATGCGCGCGTAGCGCGCGAGCGCTTCGCGGTCGCGTGCCTTCATCAGCAGCATGAAGAGCGCGAGGTCGCCGCCCAGGTTGAACACGCCGGGCGTGCGCGAGCCGCCGACGTAGTAGCGCACCGGCTGCCATTCGCCGCCTGCGAGCACGCGCGCGCCGTTGGCTTCGAGCTCCGCATCGTGCTCGCGGATCTCCTTCAGCAGGCCGAGCGTGAAGCAGGGCGTGCCGCGGGGATTCATGTACCCCCACAGCGTTCCGGTGGCTGGATCGAACTCGGTTTCCAGTTGCGAAGCGGCCTTGCCATAGGCATGGCGCAGCCCGACTGCATCTTTCATGTTG
>Ga0075428_100010591_pt1 | contig 10247 bp, 6 predicted proteins | sample RhiMetdeltSRZDD2_FD_75291 | JGI IMG/M metagenome (GOLD analysis project Ga0075428, IMG submission 75291) | Populus rhizosphere microbial communities from Tennessee, USA - Rhizosphere MetaG P. deltoides SRZDD2 | ecosystem: Host-associated > Plants > Roots > Rhizosphere > Soil | place: USA...
CCCTGCGCTCGAACGGCGACGACGGCTCGCCGTGATGGCGCGCCCGAGGCGCTGGGGCCCAACCCCCGACGGCGTCACCACGCTCGCCGAGGAGCATTGTTGATGCGGACGGTGGCGGAGTTGGGGCGGGCGGCGCAAGAGGCGTTCGATCTTGTGCGGGCGCACGCTGATGTCAGCGAGGTCGAAGTCTTCGCGGCGGCGAATGGGAGTTTGCTTACGCGACTCAACTACACCTCTCACATTCCGTGTAACGGCGTCGAGGAGCCAAAGTCGGTCGAGTCTTACGGTCTCGGCATCCAGGCGGTGTTCGACACGCCGGGCGGACCCTTGCTGGGGTTTGGGAGTGAGCCGAGCGATCTCAGTACGGCGGGGGCGGCGCGGGCGTTGGCGAAGGCGCGGCAGGCGGCGGTGGCGGATCCGGAGTTTGTGTCGCTGCCCAGGGCCCCGCGCGAGACGCGGGCCCTGAGCGACTACCACGATCCTGAGCTGATGGATGTGTCGGACGAGCGGCTGGTCGAGTCTGGCTGGACGATCGTGAACGGGGCGCTGCGGACGTTCGTGAACTCCTCGAAGCTGGCGGAGCTGGGCGGCAGCGACGAGGGGCTGCGCAAGCTCGGCCTGATCGTGGGCGGCGACGTCACGATGCTGCAGGAGCGGATCGCGATCGTCTCCTCGCACATGCCGCGCGTGCAGACCGACGAGTCCACGCTGATCAGCGCGTTCGTCACCGCGATGGTCGAGGCCCAGGGCGCCAAGGGGTCGAGCTCGTCCGCCACCACGCGGCTCGGGCACTTCACGGACGAGGCCGGCGCCGCCGCCGCCCAGGCGGCGATCGACGCGGTGGGCGGCGAGCGCGTGCCCTCCGGACGCTACACGGTCGTCTTCGGCCGTCAGCCGGTCGCCGACATCATGAACAACCTCATCGTGCCCGCGTGTAACGCGGAGGCGTTCTACGCCTCCGCCACGCCGTTCCTCGGACGACTCGGCAGCACGGTGGCCTCGCCGCGACTGTCGATCTACGACCACGGCGCGATGCCGGGCCTGGTGGGCTCCAAGGGCATCACCTGCGAAGGCCTGCCGACGGGCCGCACCGACCTCATCCGTCACGGGCGGCTCACCGGCTGTCTGGCCAACTGGTACAGCGCGCAGCGCCTGCTGCGCGATCCCGCTCTGCGCGACAAGCTGGGCGCCACCGGCCCGATCGCCGAGGCCGCGCTGACCGCGCGCAACGGCTTCCGCTTCGGCGCCGGCGGCGGACGGCAGTTCGACAGCCCGCCCAGCGTGGCGGCCTCCAACATCGTGGTCGAGGGCGAGGAGCCCGTCTCGCACGAGGAGCTGCTGCGCACGGTGGGCGATGGTCTCTACATCGGACGTATCTGGTACACCTACCCCATCAACGGCCCGAGCGCCGGTGATTTCACCTGTACGGTGGTCGCCGACTCCTATATCATTCGCGACGGTCGCATCGTGGCACCGCTCAGAGCCAACGCCATTCGCATCAACGACAACATCGCCACGTTTCTCAACAACGTCATCGGCGTGACCAAGGATGCCCGGGCCACCATCGTGTGGGCCGCGGACGAAGTCGTCTACGCCCCCGAGGTTGCGGTGTCGGGCGTCCGCATCGACGAGGTCGCCGATCCCCAAGGAGCTGCCCTCGATGGCTGACGTACCCCAGCTCGACGCGATCGCTCGCGCCTGCCGCGTGCAGATCATCCGGATGCTCACCCACGCCGGGTCAGGACATCCGGGCGGCTCGCTCTCGGTCATCGATCTTCTCGTGGCCATCGCCTTCGGCCGGCTCCGCCACGACCCCAAACGTCCCGACTGGCCGGATCGCGACCGCATCGTGCTCTCCAAGGGCCACGCGGTGCCGGCGCTCTACTCGGTGATGGCGCACGCCGGTTATTTTCCGCCGAGTCAGCTCATCACCCTGCGAAAACTCGGCAGCCCGCTGCAGGGCCACCCCGACCGCGTGGCGCTGCCCGGCATCGAGGCTGCGACCGGCTCGCTCGGCCAGGGGCTGTCGATCGCGTGCGGCATGGCGCTCGGGCTCAAGCTCTCCGCCTCGCCCGCGCGCGTGTACTGCATCCTCGGCGACGGCGAGATCCAGGAGGGTCAGGTGTGGGAGGCGGCCATGGCCGCACCCAAGCTCGGCCAGCCCGATCACCCGATCGACAACCTCACGGTCATCGTGGATTACAACCGGATCCAGCTGGACGATTTCGTCGCCAAGATCCTGGACCTCGAGCCCCTGCTGGCCAAGTGGCAGAGCTTCGACTGGCCGGTGCTGGAGATCGACGGCCACGACATGACCCAGATCGGCAAGGCGCTCGACCAGGCGGAAGCCCGACGGGGCGCGCCCACGCTGATCGTCGCCCACACGGTCAAGGGCAAGGGCGTGTCCTTCATGGAGAACAACCCCGAGTGGCACGGCAAGTCCCCGAAGCCCGAGGAGGCGGTCGCGGCCATCCGCGAGATCCTCGGGGTGAGCGAGGCGGCGTGGGCCGGCTACCTGGCCGGCGACGCCGGCACGCGCGCGATCGTGGACGAGCTGCGCGCCCTCGACAAAAAGTAAGGAGCCGGCCAGCCAATGCCCGCCAAAGCGTCCCGCGCCGCCTTCGGCGAAGCACTGATCGACCTGGGCGCCCGCGACGAGCGCATCGTCACCCTCGACGCCGATCTCTCCAAGTCGACGATGACCGTCAAGTTCGTCAAGACGCATCCCGACCGCGCGTTCAACGTGGGGATCGCGGAGTCGAACATGATCGGCATCGGCGCCGGCCTGGCCCTGACCGGCAAGATCCCGTTCGTGTGCTCGTTCGCCTGTTTCGTGGTGGGACGCTTCGAGACCATCCGGATCTCGGTGGCGTATACCAACGCCAACGTGAAAATCGTGGGCACGCACTCCGGCATCGCCATCGGTGAGGACGGCTACAGCCAGATGGGCCTGGAGGACATCGCCTGCCTGCGCTCGCTGCCGAACATCCCGATCATCCAGCCGGCCGACGAGCTGGAAACCAAGCAGGCGGTGGCCTTCGCGGTCGAGCACAACGGGCCGCTGTATCTGCGCCTCACCCGCCAGAACCTCGAGCCCGTCTGCCCGCCCGACTATCGCTTTCAGCTCGGACGCTGGCTCACGCTCCGTCCGGGCCGTGACGTGACGGTCATCGCCAGCGGCGGCACCGTGTTCAACGCGCTGGAAGCCGCCAAGACGCTGGAGAGCGATGGGATCTCGACCGAGGTGATCAACGCCGCGTCGATCAAGCCGCTCGACGAGGATCTGCTGGTGCAGTCGGCGTCACGCACCCGGCACGTGGTGACCGTCGAGGATCATTCGATCGCGGGTGGTCTCGGCGGCGCGGTGGCCGAAGCGCTCGGCGACGCGCTCCCTACCCCCCTCAAGCGTCTCGGCGTCGCGGGGTTCGGCGAGTCCGGCGATCCCAAGGGACTCTACGCCAAGCACGGTCTCGATCCGGCCGGCATCGCCGCCAGCGTCCGCAAGTTTCTCGGGCGCTAGCGACAGTCGCTCTCTCAGCGAACCGCGCGTCGGCGGTGGCGCCCGGGCGGACGGGCGTGAATGAGACGCTCGACCTCCGCCTTGAGGTCGTCCAGTCGTAGTGGCTTCCTGAGGAACCCGTCAGCGCCCGCTCGGCGAGCTTCCTCCGCCGTCCCCTCGTCGACGAACGCCGTGATCACGAGGATCCGGGTCGTCTGCGTCGCGGGGTTCGCCTTGACCCGACGGCATACCTCCAGGCCGTCGAGCCCCGGCATGCGGAGGTCGAGGACAAGCAGATCAGGGCAGAAGCTTCCGACCTTGAGTAGCCCCTCGTAGCCGTTGGCCGCGCTCTCGAGTTTCGACCCCGGCTGGAGATCCCGCAGGGCATCCAGGATGAAGTCAACGACGATGGGACTGTCATCCACCACCAGGATTCGCCGCGCCGGCTGGGGCTCCATTGGAAAGCCGTAGGCCGCTCGAAATCGCTGGAACTCCTCGACGGTAATCCGGAAGTGCCGGCCGGGCGTCCGGATCGCACGAAGCTTGGCCTGCCTTATCCATTTCTTCACGGAGGCGGCGGAGACCTCGCACGCTTTGGCCACGTCGCCCGTCGTTAGGTATCGGCGCTCGGTTCCCATTGTGACTGAAGTCACGATAGTAGCGAATTTAAGTTGCGAAGGGAAACGGGTCACGCTGTAGTCGCTGTAGTCGCTGTAGTCGCTGTAGTCGCTGCACTTGTTGCGTACTTGACAGCGCCAGTGCGCGGCGTATCGTTCTGACGCCAGATAAATGCGCGCCGCCAGGGCGGAGAGAACGATGAGTAAGCGGCGTTCAGAGGTGGGTTGGAATCTCGGTGGTCCGTTGTCTCGTCCTTGCTCGGCGCGTGCGTGATGTCCTCCCTCTCTTTTCAGGGCGCGCGCAGCTCGACAATCATAAGCCGACCGCCGCCGTGGGTTCCAGAGGTATGGCGCCTTCAAGACCTGCGGTACCAAGTGCATTTGACGCTTCAGTGACAGGGGACGCATCTATCCCAAAGGCGGTCAACGTGTTTCAATCGCCGCTCTTCAAGGAGACGGAGGTCAAAGGTTTCAATCGCCGCTGCTCAAGGTGACGGGGGTCGAAGTGAACGTAGATTGGGGGAGGTTGAGAATGCTATCCATTAGATGGGGATTCGGAGTCGTCGTAGCGGCTCTGATCGCGATAGGCGCTGCAGATCCGGCTCATGCCGTTAGCGTCACTGTCACGGCGAACGGAACGAACTGCGGTACTGTCACAGGTGCCACCGGTGCTACCTCTGTGGGGTGGAACATCGCTAACTGTGCAGGCGTTGCCACCTCGGGCACGCTGACGGCGACCGACTCGGGCACGACTCGGAAATGGTCGATGAGTTCGCTCAGAATCAAGAACAACAGAACGAGTGCCCAGATTCCGTCATCGGCATCGGTTACAATCGCGGCCATTCACACCTACGCTGGGGCAGCAGATCCTTACGGAGGCCTCTCCATTAGCGCGAGATTCTATCGGACGTACACCGCCAACACCAGGGCAGCAAACGGCGCCAGCGGCTCATTCAGCGCTTCGATCCAGTGCGGCAACCAAACGCCGCAAAGCCTCGGGTCGGTAACGAAGACTGCCATAAGCACCACCGACTTCAACTTTTCCGCCAACGCATGGCCCTCAAACGCGGCAGGACCGATACCACTGAATGCCTGCAGCCAGGCCCAGACGATCCGCGGAACGCTTACCGTGGTCCTTCCCTTCAGCGCGACCGTGAATACTGGCGACGAGCTGAGAGCGAGCGCGTCGGCCAATGTGTTCTCGGGTGACGATCAGGTAACCGTGAAGACCAACCAGGTGTCAAGCATGCTCCAGGCGAAGCTTTGGCCGAGCGCGGTGTACACCCCAAACACCCGCTCGAATATCAACGTCGTCCTTTTCTGCAAACCCCCCGGTCCGGATGGGGAACCAACTGGGGAAACGGGCAGCGTGCCGTTTTACTTCAACCCCCCTCGGACGGGTTTTGGAGCGACAAGCTTTGGTGCCCCGGGGGCCCCTGATGCCCTACGTGCCTTTAGCGTCGGAAATCCTGCGACGGCAGACTTGAACGGCGACCAATGCTCGGACTACAGGTTCAACTTCGATAATGAGCAGGCGCACATGGTCTGCCCCTGCCTGGACCAGGTCACCGGCATCCCCAGGGGGGGCGAGGCAACCCTGAAAACCCGTGCGAGTGTTTGTGTTAACGAAACAACGGTAACGAAAGTCCGCGGGCAGACCGTAACCACTGACGACCCAATGTGTGATGACCAAGACATCGAAGTGGACGTCCCCCTGGACGTCAGTGCTGCGTGTCCGACGGTGAATCCCCTTCCGGTGTGTCAATAAGGTCTCGAATGCGGAGCGCGTTCACCAGGAACCCGCGGACGTCGTCGTACCGAGGCTGTCTGGTGAGCGCGCTCTTGGTCTTCTGTCTGCTGACGGGGCCGGTCGCTCTCGCGCATGCGCAGATAACGCTCGACGGTAGTCTCGGGCCAAGCGGACCGCTCAGTGGCCCCGGCTACGTCATAGGTCAGAATCTCGGACAGCTTCGCGGAACCAACCTCTTCCACAGCTTTGGTCAGTTCAACGTCAGGACCGGTGAGAGCGCGACGTTCACCGGCCCGAATTTTGTCACCAATGTGCTGAGTCGTGTCACGGGTGGCCAACTGTCAACGATCGACGGCCTGATCAGTACGCGCGGCACCATGCCGAACGCCAACTTCTTCCTGTTGAATCCCGCCGGAGTCATATTCGGCGCCAACGCGAGACTCGATGTCGGCGGCTCCGTTCGAGTGAGCACCGCGGACTACCTACGATTCGCCGACGGGGCCGTGTTCTTCGCAGATCTCGGGCGCCAGAGCGCGCTGTCCGTCGCGGACGTGGCGGCCTTTGGCTTTCTCCGGGCGCCGACGGCCGGGATCACCGTCAATGGCAGCTCCCTTCAGGTCGACCCCGGCCAGACCCTCTCCCTCGTCGGCGGTGGAATAGAGGTCTCCGGAGGCGCGTCGGCGGGGAATGCGGGCGCGCTGGTGGCGAATAGTGGACGCATCGAGATTGCCAGCGTCGCCAGCGCGGGAGAGGTGACGCTCGTCAACGCTGCCGGCGCTCCCGACCTGGGGGTGACGTCGTTCTCGCGGCTCGGTTCTATAACGATCTCGGATGGCGCCCTGCTGGACGTGAGCGGCGCACCGGGTCCGAGTGGAAGCGTTGTCATCCGAGGCGGTCAGCTCGTCGTCAACCAGGCTACGATCCTCGCCATGACGACTGACGCCGTCAGTGGTGCCGGCCTCGCAGTCGACGTTCAGATTCGGGGGGATGCCGTTCTCACGAACAGCGGCATCGTCTCTCTCACGATGGGAAGCGGCGACGCCGGCGATATCCATGTCACGGCGGGTAACCTGCACATCGACGGTGCCGCAATCTCCAGCAACACCATCGGCAGTGGCCGGGGCGCCGATGTCGTCGTGGATGTGGGAAGCTTGAGGCTCGCCAATGGGGCGGCGATCGCCGCCGGTACGTTCCCTTCCGAGTTCTTTCTCGGGGGCCCGGGCGGCACGGTTACCGTCACCGCAAAGGATTCGATCCTCATCCAGGACGGCAGCTCCATCGTTAGCGTTACCGGAGCGCTTACACCATCTGGCATCGGAGGCGATCTAACGATCTCAGCACCATCCGTGACGCTCGCTGGCGGCGCGCTCATACAATCCGAGACGTTCGGTGACGCTGCGGGCGGGAAGATCGGCCTTCGGACGGAGCGATTGACCATGACCGGCGGGTCGATGATCGAGAGCCGCACTCAGAGTGCGCCCGGTGGTGCCGTAATCGTGACGGCGACCGAGTCAGCGCTCCTCTCGGACGCCGGAACCGGTATCGTGAGTGGCGGTTCTGACGTCAGCACGGGAGCGGCTCCCGCCGGCGACATCGCCGTGACTTCTGGCCGCTTGACAGTCACGCACGATGCCGTTATCCGAAATGGAACTTTTCTGACTCGTGCGGGCAACATCAGCGTCGCGGCAACGGATTCGATTCAGATTACCGACGGCGGCGGGATTTTGAGTCTTGCGTTCGTCGAGGACGTCGGCAGCTTGACGGTGTCGGCGCCGACGTTGTCGATTGACCGCGGCTTCATCTTGGCGAGCACGACGGGGACGGGTCGAGCCGGAGACATCGCGATCAATATTCGGGATCTGAGCTTGACCAATGGCGGCCAGATCGTCACCAGCAGCGCGGAGGCCACGGGGCCCGGAGGCACGTTGTCGCTCAACGCTACGGGCTCGGTAAGCATCTCAGGAAGGTCTAGTGCGCCGGTCTTCGGCGTTAATCCCGATAGCAGAAGCGGGCTGTTCAGCACGGCCTCGGCCGCCGGGCCGGCAGGCACGATCAATGTGTCGACGCCGGTGTTGACGATGAGCGACGGTGGCACAATTACGGCCTCGAGCACGGGGACGGCGGAGGCCCTCGCTGGCAACATCAACATTACATTCGGTGACTCGCTCCGCTTGGCGAACAGCAGCATCACGACCAGCTCGAACGCCGCCGACGGCGGCAACATCGCCATCACCTCGACTGGCTCTGGCTCGCTCGTGTATCTCCTCGACAGCCAGATCACCACAAGCGTCCAGAGCGGCGTCGGCAGTGGGGGCAACATCACGATCGGCTCCGGGGCACACCCGGTCGATGCCATCGTCCTCAATGGCAGTCAGATCCGTGCGGACGCCTTCGGCGGCCCCGGCGGCAAGATCGGGATCTTCGCCGACACCTTTCTCACCAGCGATAGCCTAGTCAGCGCCTCCTCGGCGCTGTCCACTCCGGGCACGATCGACATCCAGGCGAGATTCACCAACCTCAGCGGAAACATCGCCCAGTTGCCGGAGACCGTGGTGCAGGCAGCCGCGCTCCTGCGCGCGGCTTGTGCGGCACGGCTCAGCGCGGGCAAGATCAGCAGTCTGGTCGTGGCCGGGCGTGAAGGTGTTCCGCTCGAGCCCGGCGGCGTCATGCCGAGTCCTCTGATTGCCGAGAGCTTGACCGACCTCGGGCCATCGCGAAGTGACGGACACGAGTGGATGCCGCTTCCCGGGGCCTGGCGGGTGTCGCTGCGTTCGAAGTGCTCGATGTAGCCATCCCGACCGTGCGTTCAGCACGGGACCAGCGAGGCTACCAGGCCTGGCCCAGGCTCATTGCTCCGTTCGTGACCGGCCTGCTCTTGATAGGCCTGTCGTGCGCCGTGGCGGATGCGCAGTTGGTTCCCCCCCCGCGCGAGCCGCCCCAGTTGCCGATCGAGGAACCCCGACCGCTACCGCCGCCCGGTCGGATCCTGCCTCCCATTCCGCCGACACCTCCGCGCCAGCTGGAGCCGCTGCCCCGTCTGCGCGTGTTCGTCAGGGAGATCCGCGTCGACGGGAGCACGATCTTCTCCGCCGAGGAGTTGGCCAAGATCACCGCTCCGTACGTCAACCGCGAGGTGACGACGGAAGACCTCGAGGAACTCCGTCAGACATTGACCCGCCTCTACGTCGACCGTGGATACGTGAGCTCAGGCGCGATCCTGCCCGATCAGCCGGTCACCGAGGGCGTGATCACCTACCGGATCATTGAGGGGCGCCTGACGGCCATCGAAGTGGAAGGCAACCGATGGTTTCGCTCCAGTTATTTCACGAAGCGATTTTCGCTGGATGCCGGGCCACCATTGAACGTCAACGCGCTGCAGGAGCGAATTCAGCTTTTCCTCGAGGACCCACGCATCCAGCGGCTCAATGCGCAGCTGAAGCCAGGCCTGAGGCAGGGCGAGGCAGCTCTCGAGGTCCAGGTCGAGGACCGGATCCCGTTCAAGGCATGGCTCGACTTCAACAACTACCAGTCACCGTCGATCGGAGCAGAGCGGATTCTCGTCAACCTGGAGGACGACAACCTGACCGGCAACGGAGACGTGCTGACCTTGCAGTACGGCATGTCTCCGTTGCCGACGGGTAGCTTCTGGGACTCGAACTACGGCAAGTCGGTCGGCATGAACCCCCTGCTCGATTTCAAGTACTCACTGCCGTTCACTGCGCGCGATACGACCGCGAGCTTCGAGTACCGCAAGATCAACGACACGGTCATCGAGAAACCGTTCGATCAGCTGGACATCAAGAGCAAGTCGGAAATCTTCAGCCTGGGGCTGCGACAGCCCGTCTATAGAACACCGGGGACCGAGATCGCGCTCGGGGTGCTGGGGGAACACCTCCAGGAGAGAACGTTCTTGCTGGGCGAGCGGTTCACCCTGTCGCCGGGCGCCCAGAACGGCGTATCGACGGTGACGGCGATCCGGCCGATCCAGGAGTTCACCTATCGAACTCGGGACCAGGTCATCGCGGCGCGATCGCGCTTCTCGGTTGGACTCAACTTGCTCGGGGCGACCATCAACGACGAAAAAGACATACCGGATGGCCAATTCTTCGCCTGGCTCGGGCAGTTTCAGTGGGTACGCCGGTTCTCGAGCCTGCTGGACAGCCTGCTCATCTTCCGCACCGATGTCCAGTTGACCCCGGACTCGCTGCTGACCCTGGAGCAGTTCCCCGTCGGAGGGCGCTACAGCGTTCGCGGGTACCGAGAGAACACGCTGGTGAGGGACAACGCCCTGGTGATCTCGCTCGAGAGCAGAATCCCCATCATTCGCAACGTCCCGGTGGCCGACTACGTACAGCTGGCGCCCTTCTTCGACTACGGAAGA